>VFQT010005229.1_pt1 | contig 10054 bp, 6 predicted proteins | sample 3512381 | NCBI WGS metagenome assembly VFQT01 (sample SAMN10412376, study PRJNA504923) | tailings metagenome | isolation source: Relicate 2 Philex TSF3 active mining site | place: Philippines: Tuba, Benguet | collected 2017-08-29 | reverse complement strand
CGAGTAGCCGAACGCCGCCATCATCGCGAAGGTACCCATCAGCGATACCGGCACCACGATAGCCGGAATGATGGTGTAGCGCAGACTTTGCAAGAACAGCAGCATCACCAGAAACACCAGAATCACGGCCTCGATCAGTGTCTTGACCACTTCTTCGATCGAGATCTTGATAAACAGCGAAGTATCGTAGGGGATCACATACTCGACACCGGGCGGGAAAAATTTCGACAGCTCGGCCATTTTCTGTCTGACCAGTGTTGCCGTCTCCAGCGCGTTGGCGGTTGGGGTCAGCTGTATGCCGACGGCGGCGATGGGCTTGCCGTTGAGTCGTGCAGAGAAGCCATACGACTGCCCCGCTACTTCAACTCGGCCAATATCGCGAATTCTCACGGTGGCACCACCGGGCTGCGCACGTAGCACGATGTTGCCGAATTCTTCCGGCGTTGCAAGCTGACCGGTGATGATGATCGATGTGGCGATACGCTGCGAGCTCGGGGCCGGAAGATCACCCAGCACACCGGCAGAGAACTGCGCGTTCTGCGATTTGATCGCACTCACCACGTCGTTCGGGGTGAGCTTGTAGCCGACCAGCTTGTCGGGGTCGATCCACACCCGCATCGCGCGCTCAGTGCCAAACAATTGCGCCACGCCGACGCCGGGGATTCGTTTTATCTCATTGAGAATATTGCGTGCGATGTAGTCACCCAGCGCGACCGGGGTGATCTGATCATTGGTGGCGCGCAGGTTAACGAACATCAGCAGGTTACTGCGGGCGCGTGTAATCGTGACACCTTGCTGCACCACCGGTTGCGGCAGGCGAGCCTCGATACGCTTAAGACGGTTTTGTACATCGACCGCTGCTAATTCAGGATTGGTGCCGGTCTTGAACGTGACCGAGACTTGCGATCCACCGTCGGCCTGACTCTGCGACTCGATGTACAGCATGTTCTCGGCGCCGTTCATCTCTTGTTCGATCAAACTGGTGACGCTTTCGTCGACTGTTTGTGCAGAGGCACCGGGATAAATCGCGTTGACGATGATGGTGGGCGGCGCGATCACCGGGTACTGCGAAATCGGCAGCTTGGGAATCGAGAGAATGCCGGCGAGCAGAATGAACAGCGCGATCACCCACGCGAACACCGGCCGGTCAATGAAAAACTTGGCCATGACGAGGCCTCCTTATTTTTTGGTAGGCGCGGCGTTAGGTGCGGCTGCAGGCGCAGCAGCCGGCGATGCGGGAGCGCTCGGCGCTGTAGCCGCACCTGCTGCCGGCGCGCCGGATGCGTTTGGTGGCGCAGCGGCGCTCGACGGCCCTGCGGCGGTCCAGGGCAGCGCTTTGACAGGCGCACCCGGCTTTACCTTTTGCAAGCCCTCAACAATTACCGTATCGCCGGCCTTTAAGCCGGAGCTGATAATCCAATGCGTGCCGTAAGCGCCTTCGGTCTTAACCGGCCGTGGTGCCACCTTGCCCTCGGCGTCAACCGTCATAACCAGCGAGCCATCGACGGTACGCATTACCGCCTGCTGCGGTACGGTAATTGTGCCCGGCCGCACGCCTTGCTCAACGCGTACCCGCACGTACATGCCGGGCAGCAGCGTGCGCTGCGGGTTGGGAAACTGTGCGCGCAGAATCACCGAGCTGGACTGCGGATCAACCACCGCCTCGGAGAACAGCAACTGCCCACCTTGCGGATACGGCCGGCCATCCTCGGTGACGAGTGTGAGCTTGGCCTTGACGCCGTTCTTGCCTGACTGACCCATCACCTCACGCAGGCGTGCCATTTCAACCGACGACTGACTGAGCGTGACGTAGATCGGATCAAGCTGCTGAATAATCGCCAACGGGTTTGGGTCGTTCGCCGTGACCAGCGCACCCTCGGTGATCAAGGTGCGACCAATACGACCGGAAATCGGCGCCGACACGGTGGCCCAAGACAGATTGAGTTTGGCGGTTTCTTGCGTCGCACGCGCAGTATCGACTGCGGCACGGGCAGCGCTGACATCTGCGGTCGCTAATTTCTGCGCACTGCTCAGGTCATCGAACTCTTGTTTGCTGACCGCGTTGGACTCGACCAAATTACGATAGCGATTGAGCTTGGTTGTGGCCTGCGCCAGGTTAGCCTCGGCGCGGGTGACATTCGCCTCGGCTTGGCCGACAGTTGCCCTGGCGCTGGCAAAGGTTGCCATGTAGGGCGCAGGATCGAGCTGATACAGTGGCTGTCCCGCACGTACTTCGCTACCCTCGTTAAAGTAGCGCTTTTGCACGATGCCACCAACGCGCGCGCGTACCTCGGCAGTACGAACAGCTTCGACCCGACCGGGTAGCTCGCTAATATTGGTCACCTGCTCAGGTGAAACGGTGATCACCGACACCATCGGTGGCGGAGGCGCAGCATTAGCGGGCGCCTTGGCGTCTTCTTTTTTGCCGCAGCCGCCGATCGCGATCAGTAAGGCAGGAATCAGAATTGTGCGTACGGTGTTGTTGGTATTCATGATTGATCGCGCCAATAAAAAAATGTCACAACGAGTCCAAAGCTACTCTTGCATACCCGGTCATCCATAAACAGTGCCGAGGCACTGAGCCTTCACTGCGCCTCGAGCAGGGTATTTATTTCTACTAAATCCGCCTCCGACAATGCACCAGAGGCAGCCTTCAATTTCAAGCCTGCGAGCAGAGTGTCATAGCGAGCCTTTGCCAGATCACGCCGCGTCGAGTACAGCTGCTGCTGCGCGTTCAGTACATCGATATTGATACGCACCCCGACTTCATAGCCTAATTTGTTCGCCTCAAGCGCCATCAGACTCGAACGCTCGGCGGCTTCCAGCGCACGCACCTGCGATAAGCCGCTTTGCACGCCAAGGTAAGCAGTGCGCGCCCCCTGTGCCGCGTTGCGTCGCGCAGAATCAAGATCGACTCGCGCTTTCTCTTCCAGCGTGACAGCTTGCGTGACCTGACTGCTGATGGCGTAGCCTGTGAAAATCGGTATGTTCAGCTGCACACCGATACTGGAAATACTACTGGCTGTCGGAATTGACCCAAACGCACTTTTGGCATCCGTGTAGCTAGCCACAGCATCGACCGTGGGCATATGACCTGCGTTTGCTCGACGGATATCGAGTTTGGCGATTTCTACGGCCAATGCCTGTGCCACTACGCCAATATTGCCGGATTCTGCCTGCGTTACCCATTGCTCGGCATTTGCGGGCTCCGGTGCCGAAAGCTTCAACCCCGCGGCAAGCCCGCGCAATACTTCTGGCGTTTGGCCGGTAAGAAGACCCAGCTGGTGTCGCTTGACTTGTAAATCATTGAGCGCGGTGATTTCTTGTGCCTGGGTTAGATCGAAGCGTGCCTGTGCCTCGTGGGTATCGGTAATGGTTGCGGTACCGACTTCAAAATTACGCTGGGCAGATGCCAGCTGCTCGGCGATCGCTATCTTCTGTGCCTGGATAAACGCGATGGCATCTTGCGCCGCCAGCATATCGAAATACGCCTGCGCCACGCGCAGCCCGAGATCAATTTTGGATTGCTCGAACTGCACCTCACTCACCGCTACTTGTAATTTACTCTGATCGTAGGCGATAAAACTACCGAGGTTATACAGCGGCTGCTTTAGCTGCAGCGTGTATTTTTGATCGGTGTAATCAAGTGATGTCGGCTGCCGGGTGAGGGGGTTGGTAGTGTCTCCCATCACCTTCGCGACTGAGGCATTAAACCCTGCCTGCGGTAGTAATGCAGAGCGGCCCTGTACTTGCCGCTCACGGCCGGCGTCACGTTGCAGCTTGGCGCTGGCAAACTGGCTGTCGTGTACCATCGCATCGCGATAGGCTTGCAGCAAGTCAGCGCCCGAGGCAGTGCTCGATATCAGTACAAGCGAGAGGAGTGCGCTGAGTTGGGTCTTGCGCATGCGTCGTCCTGTCATGAGTGGGTTTGCCATCGGCGAGGGTGAGTAGAGTTGTTGTGCGAATGATTGAGCGACACTCAGAATTTGAAGGCGGATGGCCGCTCAGCGTTACGTAGCGGCGAGATATTGGTTTCGAACAGCTTGCGCGTATCCCAGGCATCTTCAGCGGTGCGTGTTATCAGGCTTGCAGACATGACAGGCGCCTCACCTACCACCGCAATAATCCGGCCACCAACTTTGATCTGGCTGAGCAGCGTCGGCGGCAGCGCAGGTACCGAGCCTGACAACATGATCACGTCATACGGTACCGACAATGCGCCGTGCCCCGGCCAACCGCGCGCACCATCACCTAATTCGACGGTGACATTCTCGATACCGTAAGCGCGCAGGTTTTGCTCTGCCAGTGTCTTTAGTGCGGGTTCTATTTCAACGCTCACCACGTGACGCGCATGTCGCGCCAGCAGCGCGGCCATGTAGCCCGAGCCGGCACCGATTTCAACCACCAGCTCATCGTCTTGCAGCGCAGCCTCTTGCAATAAACGCGCCTCGAGTTTGGGTGACAGCATGTGTTGTCCACACGGCAGCGGGATATCGGTATCCACAAAGGCCAGGCTTTGATAGGCCAACGGTACGAAAGCTTCGCGGCGCACATCAACTAAAGTTCGCAGTACGCTTTGGTCCAGCACGTCCCAAGTACGAATCTGCTGCTCAATCATGTTGTGACGGGCTTGTTCGAGTTTCATGGTGTAGTTCGCTTAACAAAAAAGTGTCGGATTCTATCAAACGGGGTCATCATGTTTAGCGGCAGTTCCCGATAACGGCGCGCTGCCACTGCCTGAAGATTGCGGCGCCGGTGGGCCAAAACGCCGATGCATCCATACAGCAAAATCATCTAGCCAAGTGTAAATGACCGGCACCACCACCAGCGTCAGAATGGACGAGGTGATGATCCCACCGATCACTGCTTGGCCCATCGGGGCACGCTGCTCCGAGCCCTCAGCCAGACCGAGCGCCAGCGGCACCATGCCAAACACCATCGCCAGCGTGGTCATCAAGATCGGTCGCAGTCTTACACGTGCTGCTTCCAGCAATGCGGCGCCACGTTCCATGCCCTGGCTGCGCGCGTGATTGGCAAAATCTACCAGCAGAATCGCGTTTTTGGTGACTAGGCCCATCAACATCACAAAGCCGATGATTGAAAATAAATTCAAGGTCGAGCGGAAAAACATCAGCGATAAAAATACACCGATCAGTGTCAGCGGCAGTGCCGACATAATCGCTACCGGCTGCAAGAAGCTACCGAATTGTGATGCGAGGATCATATAAATAAAAATAATCGCCAGCAGTAGCGCTTGCAGTGCATAGCCAAAAGATTCCGCCATATTTTTACTCGCACCACCGACCTGAAACCGGTAGCCGGGCGAGAACTGCATTTGCTCCAGGGTTTTTTTGATCTCTGCGCTAACTTGTCCTGCAGAGCGTCCGACCACATTCGCTGACAGCTCTACTTCACGGTTCAGGTCACGGCGATTAATCTGGTTGGCGCCGGTAGCAGGGGATATGTCGGCGACTTGTCGTAGTGGTACCAGTTTGGGTGAGCCGTCGCTATTCATCTGCGTGCTAGCCAACATCAGTTTCGATAAATCGTTGATATTGGCTCGATCGCTCGGTGGCAGCCGCACGTAAACATCGTAGCTTTCATCGTTCGGTGCGCGCCAGCTGGTGGTGATTTCGCCGCCCAGCAGCGGGCGCAGAGTACCGCCGATTTGCGCCACGCCTACACCAAGATCGGCGGCTAATTCACGGCGTGGCTCTACCCAGATGGTGGGCTTGCCAGGTTTCAGGCTGGTTTCCAGATCTACCACACCCGGAATTGCCCGAATACGCGCAGTAGCTTCCTCGGACAATTTGCCGAGTTGTTTCAGGTCCGGGCCGAGCAGCGACAGCCGGATTTGTTTGTTATCACCGCCCACACCATCGAGCGCACCGACGTGCGTCACCGTGATACCGGGTATACCTGCCAGCTTGTCGCGCAGCGGTTGATTTAACTGCTTGGTGCTACGTTTACGCTCTGCACGTGGTACTAGCCGCGCGTATACCGTAGCGTAGTTTTTTCCTTGCGCGGTGCCGGTATTGATTGTGCTGTACAGATCGCGCACTTCGGGTAGTTCGCGCAGCGCGGTCTCGACCTGCCGCGTTTTACTTTCTGTGAATTCAAGCGATGACCCTACCGGCGTATAAAAAATTACACCGGTTTCGGAATAATCGGCTTGTGGCACAAATTCGGTACCGATCAGCCCGGCAGCTGGAATCAGAAAGCCGCCAAAGAAGGTCGCGACTGCCAGCACCAGGGTGGCAATGCGGTGCTTGAGCGACCACTTTAGCGCATGTTGATAGCGATCCGAGAACCAGTTCACCAGACGCTCAAACTGATGCAGCACTCGACCAATGGTGTTGGCGTACCAGCCGCGCTTGGCATGTTCGCCGCGTGCCTCGGGATCGTGCCATACCGATGACAGCATGGGGTCCAGAGTGAACGACACAAACATCGAGATCAGCACCGCGGCAGCGACCGTAATGCCGAACTGATGGAAGAAGCGGCCGATGATGCCGCCCATGAAACCTACTGGTAGAAACACAGCCACAATCGATAGCGTTGTTGCCAATACTGCCAGGCCAATTTCTGCGGTACCTTCGAGCGACGCCTCGCGCGCATTCTTGAAGCGGCCATTGACGCGCATGCCAGCATGACGCACGATATTTTCACGCACTACAATCGCATCATCAATCAAGAGACCTACGCAAAGCGATAGCGCCATCAGCGTGATCATGTTGATGGTAAAGCCGAACCAGTCCATGAATAAAAAAGTACCAATCAGTGATACCGGTAGCGTTAATCCGGTAATCACTGTCGAGCGCCACGAGTTCAAGAACAGAAACACAATCAGAATAGTCAGCAGCGCGCCCTCGATTAGCGTGCGCCGGACATTTTCAACGCCGACCCGAATTTGACGCGAGCCATCTTTCACCATCTCCAGCTTCATGCCCGGGTGTAGCTGGTCGAGCGTGGACTGCAGCTCGTCCATCGATTTTTTCAGGTTATCGACAACCTCGATGGTGTTCTGGCCCTGCGCTTTGAGAATATCCAGCGCCAGAATGCGTTGACCGTTATAGCGCGCAAGGCTTTCTTGCTCGTGCTGGCTATCGACTACCTCAGCGACCTGATCGAGCTGAATTGATTGGCCACCGCGACGTGCGACTACGATACGCCCAAAGTCTTCGGGTCGTTTGATTCTGCCTTGTACCTGTACCATCTGCTCGTTGGCGCTGGTACGTACTGAGCCTGCGGGTAGCTCTTGGTTCTCGCTACGTACGGCCTGTATGACCTGATCCACGCTGATGCTGAGCGCTTCCATCGCGGCAGGCTTCAGGTAAATCTGAATCTCGCGCTTGACACCACCGACCAGTGTTACCGAGCCTACGCCGCGCACATTCTCTAAACGTTTTTTTACTAACTCATCAGCGACGCTGGTGAGCTCGCGCATGCTGTAATTGCCTTTACCTGCTGCATTACTCACGGCGAGCGAGAAGATAGGCCGATCAGCGGGGTCGTAGCGTGTCACGCGCGGCTCTTTGACTTCTTTGCGGAATGCGGCTTTGATGATGGCCACCTTCTCGCGCACATCTTGCGCCGCCTGCGCCGGATCGACAGTCAGCTTGAACTCGATGATTACCACCGACAAGCCCTCATACGAGCGCGAAGTCAGTGCGTTGATGCCGTTAATCGTGTTGACTGCTTCTTCTACCTTACGGGTGACATCCGATTCAACGGTCTCAGGCGCTGCGCCGGGGTACTCGGTTTGGACTACGACGACCGGGAAAGTAACATCAGGAAACTGATCAACCCGCAGACGTTGATAAGAAAAGAGACCGAGCACCACGAATGCCAGCATCATCATGGTGGCGAGAACCGGGTTGCCGATACTGATTCTGGTGAACCACATAAGGCGTTGGTCGTCTGGTTAGCGGTTAGGGGTGGCGGCTATACGAACTACGGTCCCGGGGCTCAGATTGCCCATATCGGTGCGGATAACTTGCGCACCAAAATCAAGCCCGCTGGTGATTTCAATACGTGGCTCATCGCCGACCACGCCGCTGCTGCCGAGCGTGACCGGGACGCGCTCGATTTTGCTGTTGATAATCACAAACACAAAGCTGCCACCATTGACGCTACGAATTGCGCTCTGCGGCAGCGTCATCGCACCGGGCTTGCTCTTCAGTAGTAATCGCCCATCGGCAAACATACCCACTCGAAGGAGATTTTGCGGGTTGGCGACTTGTACATACACTGGTACCGATCGCGAGCCAGCTTGGGTGGAGGGATTGATCCGCACCACCTTGCCTTCGAACCGTTGCGGCAGACCCTCCACTCGTAACTCGACTTTCTGGCCAATCACCACTTGTGTGATCTCGCTGCTCGGTACCGCAGCTTCCAATTCAAGTTTTTGCAGATTAACGATGTCGATCAAACGCGCATCGGTTGCCACCTTTTCACCGGGCTGCACATGACGCACTGACACCAGACCCGAGATCGGTGCGCGGCTGATCGTGTCGTTCAGTGATTTTTGTACGATGTCCAGCGCGGCCTGCGCCGCATCGACATTAGCTTTAGCGGCCGCATACTGACTCGCTGAGTTGTCGAACGCGTTTTTGGAGATGAAACCTTTCTCTACCAGCGCCAGGTTGTTATCACGTGTTTTTGTCGCAATCTCAAACTGCGCACGCGCATTGTTCAGGTTGCCACGGGCTTGTGCAACACGCGCATCGTATTCTGCGGTGTCGAGCTTCACTACCACTTGCCCGGCCGTCACAGCTTCGCCCTCGCGTACCGATATCGAGCGTATCTCCGCTGCTACTTTGGCTTTTACCGTGACCTGATCAACAGCGCGCAACGACCCGGTCAGCAGCATCACTTGACGCAGCTCAGCGGGTTCGGTGGTGAAGATTTCACTCGCCAGAAATTCCAGCGGCGTTGGCGCAGCTGGTTTTGCCGGAGCCGGTGACGATGGACTAGCCGGAGCGGTCGTTGCTGTCGATGCGGTGGGTTCAGCGTTCTTGGCTTTAAACCAGAAACGACCAGCGGCTGCAGCCACAATCAGCAGCAGAACAATAATGACGATAGTGCGTGTGCGCATAGCTGTGAACGCGTTCAGGTTGAGCGGCTGCCGGGAGTTTCGAAGCCGCCGGTCAGCAAATCAACCAGGCAATCGAGGAAGGCATCGGGGTCGATCGGATCTAGATGACATGCATGCAGCGAGTGCCGCCACATGGTGAGCATCAGCATTGGCGCGATGATCACGCGGGTCGCCATCGCGGTATCAACCGGTCGGAATTCATCCAGCGCCACACCGCGCTCAATAATGCGCGCCAGCAGCGCGCCACCACGCGATACCACCTCTTCGTGGTAGAACCGCGCCACGTCAGGGAAGTTACCTGACTCGGCCATCATCAGCTTGGAAATACCTGACAGCTTGGTGGCGCCGATCCGCTGCCACCAGCCATCGATGCACTGGCGCAGCAGTTCACTGCTGTGCCCCTCAAAGGTGTTAATCAACTCTTCAGCGTCCGCCAGTGGCGGCACCATATTGGCGCGCACCACCGCCTTGAATAGCTCTTCCTTGTTCTCGAAATACAGATACAAGGTGCCTTTCGATACCCCCGCGCGCGCGGCCACCTCATCGAGCCGCGTCGCCGCATAGCCGCGCTCCACAAACAGGTCCAGCGCTGCCTCGAGTAATTCCTGCGGACGGGCGTCTTTGCGACGTTCCCATCGGGGCTTGTTGCGGGCTTCGACAAGGGTGGTCATGGCAGCGTGGCGGGTTACTAACCGGGGGGTCAGCAATATAGGCCGCGCGATGAAATAACGTCAAGCAATTCAGTGTCGATCTCGGCGTAAGCCCTCAAAAACACTAGGAAACCGCTGGGGTTCGGGGGTTACCAAGTCCTTCGATGAACAGACGTTGCCAGATTAGCCATGCTTGGCGCGCCGGTCTTCTATACCTAAGTGAGCAATCCTCGTGCGATAGCCCACGACAAACTCATCTCATCGCAGAAAGGAACACCATGAGCACACCAACGTCGACGTTGGGTCG
>VFQT010005228.1_pt1 | contig 10054 bp, 8 predicted proteins | sample 3512381 | NCBI WGS metagenome assembly VFQT01 (sample SAMN10412376, study PRJNA504923) | tailings metagenome | isolation source: Relicate 2 Philex TSF3 active mining site | place: Philippines: Tuba, Benguet | collected 2017-08-29 | reverse complement strand
AGCCTCAAAACACAATCAGCCCGGACGGAAACCCTGATTGATCAGAGCTTTCGACCCGGGCTGCTGCTACTTCGTCAGCAAGTCTGAGCTTACTGGACTTCCAGTTCCGGCGGCTGATTCGCGCGGCGTGCTCGCATTTCGGCACGGCGACGATCACGACGACGAATGTCACTTGGCTTCTCGTAGAATTCGCGCTTGCGCATTTCCTTCTTCACGCCGGCATGTTCAACCAACTTTCGAAACCGACGCACTGCCTCCGTTACACTTTCGTTATCTCGCAAACGCAACTTAACCACAAATACCCTCCCAAGGGACGCCTGAACAAAAGGACAGATTGAGTTGTAAACGGACTAAGAATGTACCAAAGCCCGGAGGAAATGCAAATTGTAGACTGGCCGCATTTGCCATCCGCCCGAAAACCTGTCAGCCTCCGACGGGCTGTTGGAGGGTTTTTGAAGGCGGTTCACCCCACCGGCAGATCAGGACATTATCGGCAGAAACATGACATGGCTCGCGATTGCATTTACATCATCGATACATTTTCTCTGATGTTTCAGGTGTTTCACGCAATTCCGCCTATGACGGGGACCAAGGGGCAACCGACCAACGCCGTTTTTGGGTTTACCCGGGACATTTTCGCCATTCTGGACCGGAAACCGACCCATCTGGTGTGCGCTCTCGATTCCCCGGGACCAGGAAAACGCGACGAAATCTACGATCAGTACAAGGCGAACCGGGCAGAAATCCCGGAAGACCTGCGCCCTCAGATCCCGCTGATCAAGACGCTGCTGGAGGGCTTTCGAATTCCAGGCCTCGAATGCCCGGGCTGGGAAGCGGACGACGTCATCGCCACGGTGACTCGCCAGGCCGTCGAACGCGACATGGACGTCGTGATCGTCTCGACGGACAAGGACGCTCGGCAATTGCTGGGGCCCCGTGTGCGAATGCTGAATTGCCGCAAGAACACGTTTCTCGATGAAGCCGGGCTGAAAGAGGACTGGGGAATTCGCCCGGATCAGGTGGTCGATTATCAGTCGCTCGTCGGTGATTCAGTCGACAACGTTCCAGGTGTCCCGAAAATCGGTCCAAAGACAGCTCGCACGCTGATCGAACAGTTCGGAACTCTGGAAGAAGTTCTGGCCAACGCCAACAAAGCCCCGGGCAAGAAGGTCCAGGAGAACCTGGTGGAATTCGCTGACCAGGCGAGGCTCAGTCGGGACCTGGTCCGGCTTCGCGATGATCTCCCGATGACGCTGGATTTCGAAGCGGCAAAAATCTGTGAGCCCGATCACCAGGCACTTTACGACTTCTTCAACCTTCTGGGCTTCCGACGCTATGCGGCACAGATGCGGGAGAGTCTCGCGCTGAAGCCGGAGTCTGATCCAGCTCCCGTAAAACCGACATCACTGGACAACGCCAAGCCGCTGTTGAACCTAAAGGATGTTGATGCGGCACTCAAGGACATGTCCGCAGCATCGACCATTTATGTGGAAGCGGTCATTGGCGGAACTTCGGTTCGAACTCGACATCTGTCAGCGATCGCTTTTTCAGACGGTCAGACGTTGTACACAGCCGATCTTGCGAAGTCACAACTCGCCGGGGCGACGGATCGAATTCTGGACTGGCTGGCAAACTGTTCGGCCGAACTTGTGACATCGTCTGCGAAGCCGCTTTGTCATGCGCTGCTCAACGCCGAACGCCCATTGCCTTCGAAGCTCTTTGATGCGTCCATCGCCGATTACCTGCTCGACGCCGGTGCCGCGACACATAATCTTGCCGAGGTGGTTGATCGCCACGCGACAGAGGCCGTCAAGAAAGCCGCGTTGTCTGATGCACGGCGGACTCGTCAGAAGACGATGTTCGACGACGAAGAGGATGACTCCGGCGATGCGGAAGCGACACAGATTCGCGAAGCAACCGGTCAGAGCGAACGCCAGCTGCGTTTGCTCGTTTCGGTTCGCCGAACATTGCAGCAGGGGTTGGAAGCCGATGACCTGCTGCCCCTGTATCGTGATCTCGAGGAACCACTGATTCGCGTTCTGGCGAAGATGGAACACACCGGCATTTCCGTTGACGTGGATGAACTGAAGAAGCAGAGCCAGACGGCCGCCGCAGCGATTGATTTGCTGACCGAAGAGATTCATTCGCAGGCCGGAAAGTCTTTCAACATCGACTCACCGAAGCAACTTGCGACCGTTCTGTTCACGGACCTGAAGTTGCCCGTCCTGCGCAAGACGATGACGGGAGCGAGCACCGACCAGGAGGTTCTGGAAGAACTCGCGCTGATGCATCCTCTTCCGAAGAAGATCATCGAGCGCCGGCAACTGGTGAAACTCAAGGGAACGTATCTCGACGCGCTGCCCGAGCTGGTGAATGCTCAAACGGGTCGAATTCATGCGACGTTTGATCAGACGGTAGCCGCTACGGGACGACTCAGTTCCAGCGACCCGAATCTTCAGAACATTCCGATTCGAACTCCAGAAGGCAGGCGCGTCCGAGCCGCGTTTCGGCCTGGCGAACCGGACTGGACGCTGATCTGTGCGGACTATTCGCAGATCGAACTTCGAGTTCTCGCGCACTTCAGCGGTGATGCCGCTCTGAAGGATGCGTTCGCGAAGGGGATCGACATTCACGCGGCGGTGGCCAGCGAGGTGTTCCACACGCCATTGGAACGAGTCAGTTCTGATCAGCGGCGGATGGCAAAGGCGGTCAACTTCGGAGTGATCTACGGCCAGACTCCCTGGGGCCTGGCAGCAGGACTGGGCATTGAAAAAGACGAAGCAGCTGCCTTCATCGAGAACTACTTCCAGACCTATTCGGGCGTTGCGAAATTCTGCGAGAAAGTTTTGACGGAGACGTCTCGAACCGGATTTGCTCGCACGATTCTGAATCGCCGCCGTGCCATCTCGGGGATTCGCCGAACGACGGGCATCAATCGAAACATGCCGGAACGAACTGCGATCAACACGGTCATTCAGGGCTCTGCGGCCGATTTGATCAAAAAGGCGATGCTCGACGTGGACGCCGCGTTGTCGAATGCAGAAATGAAGAGCAGACTACTGCTGCAGATTCATGACGAACTCGTGTTCGAGGCACCCGCGCACGAGGCGCGCGACTTGATCCAGCTTGTTCGCGAGCGGATGCAGGGAGCGATGGAGCTGGACGTTCCGCTCGAGGTCGACGTCACGATGGGACCAAACTGGCTGGATCAAACAGACGTCTGACGGGCTGTAAAAGAACGCATTGCCAAAATGGACGCTGGTGCCTATTTCGGCTGCTCTTCAGGTTTCGGCGGCGAAGCCGGAGATTCCGGCGTCACCGGCACTGCGGGCTCCGGAGGCAACTTTCGAAGCTTGAGATGTCGGAAGTGAACCTCGGATCCTTCGCTCTGCAGAGCGATGCGGCCTGCGGAAGGACGCGCTCCGGTCACTTCACCGGCTTTCTTCTCGTTGATCTCCACGGTCAGCCGTCCCTTGCGGCTGATGATTCGACCTTCGTTCCAGGTGTTCACCGGGCGAGCCAGGTTCAGATCGACATCCCGAGTATTATCCGTCATCGCATCGCCGCTGGGGAAAATGCTGCCGGCTTTTGGCTGGTGCAGCTGGATCTGGACTGAAGTGGGCCAAATCCTCTCTTCGTCCTGAGTGTAAACCAGAATTCCACTGTTGCCGTTGGCGTCTTTCGGATACTTCCACTCGAACTTCAACTCAAAGTCGTCGTACCGATCGACGGTTGCCACAAACCCTTTGATTTCTCCGGAACAAACCAGGACCGGTTCAGACTCAGGGGTTTCACGAACAACTTTCCAGACCGACGGCGCCGGTTCGGCGGAAAACACCTTCCATTGCTTTTCAAACTCGCCGGTGAGCAGATCGACGACGTCCGATGCCGCAGTGGATTCCGCTGGCGTCGACGGCGACTCCTGCGCTGCGGTCGAGGCTGCACTGGAGTCCGACGACGCCGGGGCGGGCGGTTTTGCTGGCTCCTGAGTCAATCCGGATGAGCCAACACTAAGCCAAACAACGGCCACCAACACCTGCCTCAACGCGCAGGCTGTCCCCGACGGTGACAGGCAAAACACGTTGGATGAACAGTCGAGCATAGCTGGCAAGTGAAGCGCAGTCGTTTCGATTCCATTCCGCGACCGCCCAATTCTGGTGGTAGAAATACACGAACGGATTCGCGCAGCCTGCACTAAAATCGCTTCGCCCGGAATTGTCAAACGACTGATCAGAAGTTTATCCGCTTCCTGAAGGGTTTTGGTAGTCCCCGGCAACTCACAATGGGAACGATCTCAAGCGTTCTGGGCAACAGATTCCCTGAACCAGGCATCTCACCTGAACGGCTGAACGATGATGTCTGAAATTGCATGGAATTTGTACCATCGAAGGTCAACCGTCTTTCTGGGAGATATCGATGACTCCTGTTCTGGAATCTGCTCAACGTTCGACCCGCCGGCATCTGTTGCACACAGCGGGACTCGGCGTCGGCGCCATGGCTGCTCAGGCTTTGATGGCGGCTGAGGACGGGAATCCAAGGTCGGCCGGCGGTGAAAACCCTCTCGCTCCCAAAGAACCGATGCTGGCACCGCGGGCGAAGCGAGTCATCTATCTGCACATGGCGGGCTCACCGTCTCAGCTGGAACTTTTTGAAAACAAACCAGAGCTGCAAAAGCTCCACCTTCAGGACTGCCCGAAGTCGTTTCTGGAAGGCAAGCGATTCGCGTTCATCAAAGGCGTGCCCAAGATTCTGGCGGGGCAGTTTTCGTTTCAGCAGCACGGAGCAAGCGGACAGTGGATTAGTGAACTCCTGCCTCATTTTTCGAAAGTGGTGGATCAGACGGCCGTGATCCGCACGGTACAGACAGATCAATTCAATCATGCCCCTTCCCAGTTGTTCCTTCACACCGGCACACCTCGTCTTGGAAACCCGTCACTTGGATCGTGGATCACCTGGGGACTTGGCAGCCTGAGTCAGAATCTCCCTGGCTTTGTGGTCCTTCTGTCCGGAGGCAAAACTCCGGATGCCGGAAAGTCGCTTTGGGGTTCCGGATTTCTTCCGTCCGTCTACCAGGGAATTCAGTGCCGCACAGACGGAGACCCCGTGCTGTATCTCAGCAACCCGGATGGCATGGACCCAAAGGTTCGTCGGAGGATGCTGGATGCACTTGCGGAAATGAATGCCGCGGAGTTTGAGCGAAGCGGCGACGCCGAGACACAGACTCGCATCGCTCAATACGAACTCGCGTACCGAATGCAGACGTCGGTGCCCGAGGTCATGGACATATCGCGCGAACCAAAACACATCCTTGAAATGTATGGCGCAAAGCCGGGTTACGTTTCCCCGGCCGAAAGCGCGGATGATCCGCGAGTCCTCTACAAGGGCGATGATCCGACGTTTGCCAACAACTGTCTGCTGGCACGACGACTCGTGGAAGCTGGAGTCCGATTTGTGCAGTTGTATGACTGGGGCTGGGACCATCATGGTTCATCGCTTGGTGAGAGCATTGATGAAACTCTTCCGATCAAATGTCAGGCTTCCGATCGAGCCATCGCGGCGTTGATTCGCGATCTGGAACAACGAGGCCTTCTGGAAGAAACGCTGATTGTCTGGGGCGGTGAGTTTGGACGAACTCCGATGATGCAGAACAATGTCCGAACAGAATTGAAGAAGGGGTACATCGGCCGCGATCACCATCCGTATGCATTTACGATGTGGATGGCGGGCGGTGGAATCAAAGGAGGAACCGCCTACGGTCAGACGGATGAATTTGGGTATTACCCGGTTGAGCATCCGGTCACCGTGCGAGACCTTCAGGCCACGATTCTGCATGTGATGGGACTGGACCCGTATCGTTTCAGTTACCTTTACCAGGGACTGGATAATCGGCTGATCGGACCGACCAGCGAAGGCCGTGTTCTTCAGGACCTGCTGTCCTGATCTTCAACCCCGGCGAGCGGCAGGGCATCAGCCCTCCGTGCCCCAGCATTCCAAGTCCCTCAGCTTTGGTACCTATCGACACACACATCGTCAGAACCGGACGCCACCGTTGTGAAATGCCGTCACTCGGGAGAATTCGGCAATTTTTCCTTCAGATGTGACACGCTGCAGCCGAAGACGGATACGGGGTGATAGATCGGCAGATTTTGCCGCAGCCCCAAAATGACTTTGAGACGCAACGAAGAAGCGATGCATACGGACCGAAAAATCGGCTTCGCGATGGGCATCCTCCTGATCGGGATCGTTGCTGCGCTCTTCTTTCGCAATGAACCGCTGCTGCGAACAGACGTGCAGACGGTGCGGCGAGAGCAGGAACTCAACCAGCGACTCAAAGACCGCAACGTTGCCGTTTACCTGGACGAAAAACCGCGGCACAAAGGCGATGATCTGAATGACGAGCCGACGTGGACGCTGCGAGACGTCCTGAAGTCGATGGATGAACGAAACAAGGAGCTGCCGTCTCCAGTGAATTCCCGTCAGAGGAAGGTCAATACCGAGATCACCGGCGAAGAAGATCTCGACGGTTTCCGGACCTGGCGAGATGCTCCGGAGGAGGACGCCGAACCCGCAGCCACGGCTAGGACAACACCAGCTGAAGCAAGGCCACTGCCGCCTCTGACACCGGACAGCACGGAGCCGGCCGTCGCAGGACCTTCAGCCGTTCCGGCTCCAAAAGATGTTCCGGGGTCTGCAGAGCCAGGCTCTCCGTTTCCCTCCGTTCCATCAGGTAGTGAACCTCCAGCTCCAAAGGCCGATGCCTTCGTTCCGCCGGCAGAGTTTGAGGAATATGTCGTGAAGTACGGCGACACGCTTTCCGGGATCGCTGAAAAGTTCCTGGGGTCTCAGGGCAAGTACATGCAGATCTTCGAAGCCAACAAGGACAGGATGAGCAGCCCTGACCGGCTGGAGGTAGGGAAACCCCTGCGCATCCCCAAGGTTGCCTCAAACTCAGGCGTACCGCTCTGACTGAAGCCAAAAGTGATTGAGGAATTTCTTTTCCGGAAATCGTGTCCGGTGCTCCGTTGATGGCGATTGTCTTGCGTCCGTGGCAGCTTCAAACCGACCGGAACGGGGCGGTCAGAGTCCGGCTGTAACACCTGCAACTCTTTTCGCAGTACTGCACTGCAAAGCGATCTCCCGACCTGTGACAGCGCATTCAAATCCGCTGAATTCCGCAACAGCAGTCGTCGATCCTTTCTGCGAAGGAGGAAAACATGCTGGTACTATCACGTCAGAGCGACGAAACGATAATCATCGGTGACAACATTCGAGTCACCATTGTGGAAGTTCGAGGCGACAAGGTTCGCATCGGTATTGATGCTCCTCGCGATGTCACTGTGCATCGTCAGGAGATCTACGATGCCATCCGTCGCGAAGGTGCTCCAAGTACCAAGCCTGTTTGATCCAAATTCCACAACAGCCGTGCAGGAAAAGCGGCCCTGACTTTCACTGAGAGTCAGGGCCGCTTTTCGTTTTTGGTGCCTGCGACACAAACAACAGATCGGGCAATTGCTGACTGTCAGGCTGCTTTTTCAGAGAATGTTTCGAACTGTGAGGCTGCGATCGTCGTCTGAACTCAGTCAGGTCGACCAGCGACTGGCCGACCTGATGGCGGGTCTTTGCCTGGCGATTCTTTGTCTGGCGATGGCGGGAGAGGAACTCTGGCGAGTTCCACTACGGAGTTGTGAGCGATTTTGCGTCCACATCCGTTCGACTGTCTTCCCTCGATCCCGCTGCAAAGTGTAAACTTCTGGTAGGCATGCAGAATGGAACATGGCGGAGGGCCGAACTGAACGGTTCAGGCCAACATCACCAGGTCCAATGCCTTAGGATTCACATCAGACAACCACATTCTTTGAGTGGAATTTGGACGATGGGTCGCTCAGGACGGATAACGTTGAGTTTCGCAGCTTTGGCTGGATTCGCCGCGATCGGATGTACAAAGCAGTCGGACCAGGCATCTCCAGCGGGTGACGCGACCGGAACGCAGACTCCGGCGGTCACGGATTCTCAGGAGCCTGGCACGTCCACAGAGAAATCGGATGGTGTCGCGGCGGCCCCGGCGCGAACTCATGCCCGCGATGAATTGTGGACGGATGAGAAAGGTCAGAAATGGTTTGGCAACGTCCCGCTCGACGCTTTCTTCGACTCTCCGTATGAAGTTGCGACCAACGTGACGCCTGTCGGCGGTGCTCCGGCGGAATCGATGGTGGTGCAGAACGATACGCCCGCAGAAAACTCGGAAACGCCAAAAGAGACCACCACTCCCGAAAAAACAGCAGACCCGGCTCCTGAAAAGAACATGCCGACAGAAACGGCTGCGGCTGACGGTGATTCATGGGACGCATTGATTTCGACGACAGCGCTTGATGAGGAAGTAAAAAGCATCCGCAACTTCCTTCAGGAGAATGTCACGACCGTTGGAAACTTCAATTCCTCGATGATGATGATTCCGCCAAAGGCCGCAACTCTTGCTGCACTCGCCGAAGTCGCTCGGCAGCAGAAGGAATCTGTCTCCTGGAAAGGCGACGCAGCGTACGTTCGAAATCTCGCCAAGAAGATGAATGAGTCTCCGCTTCAGCGAGGAGCGAAGGATCAGAAACGTCTGCAGGAACTCTTCGAAGCGATGTCCGACACGCTCAATCGCTCCAAGCCGGCCGGACTGGAAGAGCCGCCGGAGTCAGATTCTTTCGCCGAAGTGGCTGACATGCGATTGCTGATGAAACGCATGGAGGACTGCGAGAAGATCATGAAGACGGAAGTCGCCTCCGAATCTGCCCTTGGCAGCAAGAAGGATCTCATCAAGCATGAGGCCGCACTGCTTGGGACACTCACAAAAGTGGTGACTCTGCCTGGCTTCGGATATGAGGATGATGCGGAGTTCAAAGGCTACGCATCCGAGATCGTCAAGGCCTCTCAAACCCTGAAGGAAGCTGCCGACGGAGGAGACTTTTCCGGCTTCGAAGCGGCCATGTCCACCGTCGCTCAGGCATGCCAGAAATGTCACTCGAAGTATAAGAACGACTAGTCTCACACCTGCCCTGTGAATGTAGTGGAAGTCGCCAGACTTCCTGACTCAACGTAGTGGAAGTCGCCAGACTTCCTGAGCGATCTTCACAGATGCCGTCAGACATCGCGGATTCGCGGAAAAGGAACTCTGGCGAGTTCCACGACGTGATGAAAAGGAACTCTGGCGAGTTCCACTACGGCTGTCGGGGATCATCCGATCAAAAACAACATGAGTTTCATCCGAGAAGACAGTGAGGACATCGTTTGGCTTCTGATTGCACAGAGGACCGGTTGCTGCTGAAGGTGGTTTCCGGCGGACAAACGGGCGTTGACCGGGCAGCTTTGGATGCGGCACTGGAAGCAGGTCTGACCATTGGCGGATGGTGTCCGGGCGACCGTCGAGCTGAAGACGGGCAGGTTCCCCGGAAATATCCACTCCAGGAGACAGCCTCCAGATCGTATGCAGTTCGAACCGAATGGAACGTCCGAGATTCCGATGGAACGCTGATCCTGGTCCTCGATCGCATTTCCAGTGGCACAAAACTCACACTGGACTCGGCGCGAAACCAGAACAAGCCCGTCTTTGTGGAATACCTGGCCCCGGCACGCGGTCGCGGGCTGCTGTCGGGTGAGAATTCGGCGGACGACCAGATTCACTCAGTTGTCGACTGGCTTCGCCGCCATAAGATTCGCATCCTGAATGTCGCAGGTCCCCGCGGCAGTTCATCGGCTGAGGTGTATCCGAAGGCATTTTCATTCATGTCTCGTCTGCTGACTGTGCTGTGCCAGCCACAGCGAGTGGCGACGAAACGTAAAGGAGACGCTGAGGATGCCGTTGAAACCCCAACCGGTACTCGGCGGCGTCGAAAGAAGTCTTCCTGACGCATTGCATCCGGAAGAGTTCGGCTCAAGAGGCCAGCTCACTTCAGCTGTCATGATTGATCTTTGAATACTGACTATTTCACGGGCTCGGAAAACACATGTCTGCACAGTACATCATGACCATCGAACATCTGACTCGTATGTACGACGAGAAAGAAGTTCT
>VFQT010005227.1_pt1 | contig 10056 bp, 15 predicted proteins | sample 3512381 | NCBI WGS metagenome assembly VFQT01 (sample SAMN10412376, study PRJNA504923) | tailings metagenome | isolation source: Relicate 2 Philex TSF3 active mining site | place: Philippines: Tuba, Benguet | collected 2017-08-29 | reverse complement strand
GGTCAGTACTACGCTGCTGGTGTCGGCGGCGCTCTGGCTGGTCGCGGTGCTGATTTATTTGTCATTGATGATCCTCACTCTGAGCAAGATGTAAAAATAAATAGTAGGTTGGCTTTTGATACCGCATGGAACTGGTTCCAGACTGGCCCCCTGCAGCGCTTGATGCCAGGGGGCGGAATCATTGTGGTGATGACGCGCTGGTCGCTGCTGGACTTGACGGGGCGCTTGATCGACTACCAGACCAAAAACCCCGGGGCGGATCAGTGGGAGATCGTAGAACTCCCGGCCATCCTGAACCAGGACACCGAGAACGAGAAGAGCCTGTGGCCAGAGCAGTGGCCGCTGGATCAACTCAAGGCAAAGAAGGCCAACCTCGACCCCAGGTTCTGGAACGCGCAGTACATGCAGCAGCCCACGGCGGACTCGTCTGCCATCATCGGGCGGCACCTGTGGAGGATGTGGCCAAACGACGACCCGCCCCCGTGCGAGTACGTGATCCAGTCTTGGGACACGGCGTACGAAGCCAAGACAACCGCTGACTACAGCGCCTGCACCACGTGGGGCGTCTGGTACAACGAGGAAGAGGGCAACAGCCCCCAGATCATCCTGCTGGACGCGTTCAAAGACCGGATGGCCTTTCCAGAGTTAAAACAAGTCGCATACAAGCACTACAAAGAGTGGGAGCCCGACGCGTTCCTGGTGGAAAAGAAGGCCGCTGGTGCCCCGCTCATCTATGAGCTTCGCAACATGGGGATCCCGGTGGCTGAGTTCACCCCCTCCCGGGGCAACGACAAAACGGTGCGGGTCAACGCGGTAGCGGACTTGTTTGCCTCCGGCAAGGTCTGGGCCCCGGACACCCGCTGGGCCCGCGAGGTGATCGAGGAAGTGGCAGCGTTCCCAGTAGGCGAGAACGACGACTTCGTGGACACTATGACCCAGGCCCTGCTGCGCTTCCGCCAGGGTGGCTTCATCAGCCTTGACTCTGATGAGCGGGAAGACCGAGTTTTTGCGCCACGCAAGGCGGCGTACTACTGAATTAGGAAAGACCAAAGATGGCTACCAACATCGACAAAGCGCTCTACGCCGCCCCCGTGGGTTTAGGCCAAGACCCCGAAGCCGAAGGCATCGAGATTGAGATCGTTGACCCCGAAGAGGTCAACATCGGCATCGATGGGTTGGAGATTAGTTTGACAAAAGGGGAGCCTAAAGAAGGCGACTTCAACGGCAATCTTGCCGAGGAGCTTCCCGAGTCGATACTGGCCACAATCGCCTCAGACCTGTCCGGCGACATCACCCAGGACGCAGGCACCCGCAAGGAGTGGGAGAAGGCGTACGTCGATGGGCTGAAGCTGCTTGGTTTGAAAATTGAGGAACGCACCGAGCCCTGGCAGGGAGCGTGTGGCGTGTTTCACCCCATGATCACCGAGGCTGTGGTGAAGTTCCAGGCCGAGATGATCACCGAGACATTCCCGGCGCAAGGCCCGGTCAAGACAAAGATCATCGGTAAGGACACCCCCGAGGTGAAGGAGGCCGCAGTTCGCGTCGAGGACGACATGAACTACGAGTTGACCGAGACGATGAAGGAGTTCCGGCCTGAGCATGAGCGCATGCTCTGGTCGCTGCCCGCTACAGGTTCCGCATTTAAAAAAGTCTATTACGACCCGAACCTGGGTCGCCAAGTCAGCATGTTCGTGCCTGCGGAGGACATCATCCTGCCGTACGGCACGACCGACATGGACACCTGCTACCGCCTCACGCACGTGATGCGGAAAACAAAAAACGAGATCCTGAAGCTGCAGGCGGCGGGGTTCTATCGTGAGGTTGAACTGTCGGAGCCGGACAAGAACCGCACCGACATCCAGATGGCCAAGGACAAGGAGACGGGGTTTTCGGACTTAAATGATGATCGCTTCACCCTGTACGAGTGCCACGTTGATCTGTGCATCAAGGAAGACCAGTACGGCGAAGGTGAGGACTCAGAGATCGCGTTGCCCTACGTAGTCACTCTCGTAAAAGGCACCAATGATGTACTAGCAATAAGAAGGAATTGGAGAGAGGATGACGACTTCAAACTCAAGCGCCAGCACTTCGTACACTACCAGTACGTCCCTGGCTTCGGAGCCTACGGCTTCGGTCTGTTCCATCTTATTGGTGGGTTTGCGAAGAGCGCTACTTCGCTCATTCGCCAGCTTGTTGATGCTGGCACTCTGTCTAACCTCCCTGGGGGCCTGAAGAGCCGGGGCCTGCGCATCAAGGGTGACGACACCCCCATCGCCCCGGGTGAGTTCCGCGACGTGGACGTCGCTAGTGGGAACATCCGCGACAGCATCCTGCCGCTCCCGTACAAAGAGCCCAGCCAAGTCTTATACCAACTGCTGGGCAACATCGTTGAGGAAGGCCGTCGCTTCGCTGCTACCGCAGACATGAAGGTGGCCGACATGTCGGCCCAAGCGCCGGTGGGCACGACGCTGGCCCTGCTGGAGCGCCAGCTTAAAGTCTTGACGGCAGTCCAGGCCCGCACGCACTTCTCTCTGAAACAAGAGTTGAAGCTGCTCAAGAACCTGATCCGTGACTACACGGAGCCGGACTACTCATACGACCCCGAGTACGGATCGAAAAAAGCAAAACAAAGTGACTACGACTTGGTCGATGTCATCCCCGTCAGCGATCCCAACGCAGCGACTCTCTCGCAGCGCGTCGTTCAGTTCCAGGCTGCCATCCAGATGGCACAGATGGCTCCGCAGATCTACAACCTGCCTGAGCTTCACCGTGGGATGCTGGAGGTGCTGGGTATCAAGAACGCCGAGAAGATCGTCCCGCTGCCCGAGGACGAGAAGCCCACTGACCCCGTCACTGAGAACCAGAACATTCTCAAGATGAAGCAGGTCAAGGCGTTCCTGCACCAGGATCACGACGCTCACATCGCCGTGCACAACATGATCATGCAGGATCCCATGATCGCTCAGCAGGTCGGGCAGAACCCGATGGCTCAGCAGATGGTGGCCGCGCTGCAGGCGCATATTGCCGAGCACGTGGGCTTCAAGATGCGCAAGATGGTCGAGGCGCAACTGGGCATGGTGCTGCCGCCCGAGGATGATGATCTGCCGCCGCAGGTGGAGATCGCGCTGTCGGCCATGATGGCCCAGGCGGCCAATCAGGTGGTGCAGCAGAACCAGCAGCAGATGGCCATGATGCAGGCCCAGCAGCAGATGCAGGATCCCGTGATCCAGATGCAGCAGCAAGAGTTGGCGCTGCGTGGCCAGGAGCTTCAGATCAAGCAGGAAGACCTCAAGCTCAAGGCGCAGAAGCTCGCCGTAGACGCTGCCGCGCAAACTGACAGGCAAATGCTTGAGGAAGAAAAAGTCAAGGGCGACCTGCAGCTTCGCGCTATGAAGACTGCCTCTGACATCGAGAAAGACAAGGCCATGATGACGGCCCAGAACGAGAAGGACGGCGTCCGCATCGGTCTGGAAATGGCCAAAGCCCGAGCCGAGCAGGCTCGCCAATCACGGGAGCGCCCCGCTAAATGATCCAAGACTTCGCACGCGTATTGCGCGAACAAATACGCACCGACATGAACAACTACGCCGATGACATCGCTGGTGGTTCGTGCCGCAACTTTGATGAATATCAGAAGCTCGTTGGGGTAATCCAAGGTCTAGCCCTTGCCGAGCGTTACATCCTTGACCTTGCGAAGAAAGTGGAAGACTCAGATGAGTGACATCGGACTTATCCTGCCTCCAGGCATCAGCCTGCCAAAGCCCATCCAGCCCATCGAGGAGCCGGATGAAAACATCCCTGCGGAAGACCGTGCTACGTCGCTTCCAGAGCCAGCAGGGCACAAGCTGCTGTGCGTGGTTCCTGATGTCTCCCAGACATTTGAGAACTCCAGCCTGATCAAGGCCGACACGTACATGCGTCAAGAAGAACACGCCACCACGGTGCTGTTCGTGCTCAAACAAGGCCCCTCGGCCTACAAAGACCCCGAGCGTTTCCCCACAGGTGCTTGGTGTAAACCCGGAGATTTTGTGCTAGTGAGGACTTACTCCGGCACCCGGTTCAAGATCTTCGGCAAAGAGTTCCGGCTTATCAACGACGACCAAGTTGATGCTGTTGTGCAAGACCCTCGCGGCCTCACCCGCGCATGAAGGAGTGATTTATGGACAAGGAAGAGTACAAGTTCCCTGACGAGAAGGAAAACGAAGTCAAAGTCGAAGCGTCTGCTGAGGACGATGTCGAGATTGAAATCGTTGACGATACCCCCGAGCGTGACCGTGGCCGCAAGCCACTGGATCGCGAGGTGGCCGATCCCACCGACGACGAGATCGAGACTTACTCCGACAAAGTCAAGTCTCGGATCAAGGAACTGACGCATGCCCGTCACGACGAGCGCCGCCGCAAGGAGGCCCTTGAGCGTGAAAAGATGGAGCTTGAGCGTCTTGCACAGCACCTGATCAACGAGAACAACAAACTCAAGCAGAGTTACAACGAGGGCCAAGAAGTCCTGGTTAACTCGGCCCGCAAGGAAGCCGAGTCTGAACTTGAGATGGCCCGCCGCAAGCTCAAAGAGGCCCAGGAGTCGTACGACACCGACGCCATCATTGCCGCCCAAGAGGCGTTGGCCGAGGCCAAATACCGGGCTGAGGAGACAAAAAGATTCAAACCGCAGTCTTTACAGCCCTCAGAATTTACGGTACAAACTCAGCAACAACCGCAAACTCAGGTTCAACCGGACGAAAAGTCACTGCGCTGGCAGGCACAAAACCAGTGGTTCGGTCAACCGGGGTTTGAGGAATACACCAGCTACGCACTAGGGCTGCATCAAAAGCTAGTCTCCGGGGGTACCGATCCCCGCTCTGATGAGTATTTCGACCAGATCAATGGTCGCATGAAGTCGAAGTTCCCCGAATTGTTCGGTGGTAACGAAGACAAGCCGAACGCGGTTGAGGCCCAGGCCAAGAAACCAGCCGCTGTGGTGGCACCCGCGACTCGTTCGTCGGGCGCAAAAAAGATTCAGTTGACTCCGAGGCAATACGAACTTGCCAAGAAGTTCAACATTGATCCGAAACGCTACGCTGCTGAAATTCTGAAACTGGAGAACTCAAATGGCTGAAACGCAAAACCGCACCCCTCGTGATCTGACGTCACGCGAAAAATCTGCTCGTATGGTCTACCAACCGTCGAGTTCCTTGCCCGATCCGACACCTGAGCCGGGTTATGTGTATCGCTGGATTGCGACGCACATCCTGGGTCAGTCTGACCCCACCAACGTGTCCAAAAAGATGCGTGAGGGTTGGGAGCCGGTGAAAGCAGTTGACCATCCTGAACTCATGCTGCCGGGTAACGAGAAGACTGGGAACGTGGAAATCGGTGGGCTCATGCTCTGCAAGATGCCTGCTGAACTTGCACAGTCCCGCGACTCGTACTACGCCCGTCAAGCGCAAGCTCAGATGGACTCAGTGGACAACCACTTCATGCGCAACAATGATCCACGGATGCCGTTGTTCTCGGACAGAAAGTCCACGACGACGCGCGGAGGTGGATTTGGTTCTGGTTCCAAGTAACTTAGGAGTCACACATGGCAGCTACCGCCGCACCCTACGGCCTGCGCCCGATTAATCGTGTTGACGGTCTACCCTACGCTGGGGAGACGCGTCAGTTCTTGATTGATCCCGCTGGCTACAACACCAATCTCTTCTTCGGCCAAGTTGTGAAGATTCACACCGACGGCTACATTCGACTGGTCACCGAAACTGGTGGCACGGGCGACGCTTTCCCTGCTGGCACCATCGGTGTCTTCGTGGGCTGCTCGTACGTGAACACGCAAGGTCAAACGGTGTTCAGCCAGTACTACCCCGCCAACTCGGTGAACGCTGTGGCATACATCGTGGATGACGACCGCGCTGTGTTCCAAGCGCAAGCCGATGGCCCGGTGTTGCAGACCCAACTGGGTCAAAACATGCTCTTCGCCGCTGCGCAGAGCGGTACGGCAGGCACGGGTGGTTCCACCACCTCGGGCAATTCGCTGTCCGCCCTGAGCGCCACCACGCAAGCTGGCACCGCTGGCTTCCGTCTGGTTGGTTTCGCGCAAGGCCCGTTCTCGGCTGTTGGCGACGCCAAGACCGACGTTCTGGTGAAGTTCAACATCGGCCAGCATTCGTACACGAATGCAACTGGCGTTGCCTGATAAGGAGTAATCTGAAATGGCAATTTCTCGTGCCCAACTACTCAAGGAACTCCTCCCAGGTCTGAACGCCCTGTTCGGTATGGAGTACGCTCGCTACGGCGAAGAGCACAAGGAAATCTACGAGACTGAGAAGTCCGAGCGTTCCTTCGAAGAGGAAACCAAGCTGGCTGGCTTCAGTGCCGCTCCGGTGAAGAACGAAGGTCAGGCCATCGCGTATGACAATGCGCAGGAAGCCTTCACCGCTCGTTACAACCACGAGACGATCGCCCTTGGCTTCTCGATCACCGAGGAAGCTGTGGAAGACAACCTGTATGACAGTTTGTCTGCCCGCTACACCAAGGCTCTGGCCCGTGCCATGTCCTACACCAAGCAGGTTAAGGCCGCTGCCGTTTTGAACAACGGCTTCAACGGCGCTTATCCCGGTGGTGACGGCGTGTCCTTGTTCGGCGTGAACTCTGCGTCGGCCCGCGTGGGTCACCCCCTGGTTTCCGGTGGTGTGAACTACAACAGCCCCAGCGTTGCTGTTGACCTGAACGAAACGTCCCTTGAAAACGCCGTGATTCAGATCGCAGCGTGGACGGACGAGCGTGGTCTGCTGATCGCCGCCAAGCCCATCAAGCTGGTCATTCCGCCCAGCCTGATGTTCACGGCCAAGCGTCTGCTGGACACCGAACTGCGCGTGGCAACTGCTGATAACGACATCAACGCTATCAAGCAGATGGGTGCTATCTCAGGTGGCTACACCGTCAACCACTTCTTGACCGACACCAATGCGTGGTTCCTGACCACGGACGTGCCCAACGGTCTGAAGCACTTCGAGCGTGTGGCTATGTCCACCTCGATGGACGGTGACTTTGACACCGGCAACGTGCGCTACAAGGCCCGCGAGCGTTATTCGTTTGGCTGGTCTGATCCCCTGGGCATCTGGGGATCTGCAGGAGCCTAATCTCTCCTGGGGCACATAAGGCATGTGTGTCCTCTTCGGGGGTAACTCAGAAATGGGTTACCCCCTTTTCTTTTTCTTTTCCTGGGTGTATAAATGCACCAGTCCAAGATTCCAACCCGCTTGCTGACCGACTTGGCGGACTGACCTCACAGACAGCAAGCCCCTCATGAGGAGCCTTTAATGGCACGCACTACCTTCTCCGGCCCGGTTAAGTCTGACAACGGCTTTGAGGGCGCAATCACCGGTAACGTGACTGGCAATCTGACGGGCAACGTCACGGCCACCACCGGCACTTCCACCTTCAACAACGTCGATATCACCGGTAACACGGGTATCGGTAATGCTGGTACGGACACCATTGGCTTCTACGGCGCTACCAAGATTGTTCGCCCCACCACGGCTGTGACGGCTGCTACTTTTGCTGCCAACACCAGCGGTATCGTGGACGACACGGCTACGTTCGACGGCTACACCATCGGCCAAGTTGTCAAGGCTCTGCGCAATCTCGGCCTGTTGGCTTAATAGGGGCGCATCATGGCGATGCAATATGACGTAAAAGCCGCCTACACGGCTGTGGACGCAGCGATGGTGACGTACCCTGTGCGCATCAAGGGTGCGTACGTTGCTGTGTCTTCGGCAGGTACCGATCCGGTGATCTTCTACGACAACGCATCTGCCGCCACTGGCACTGTGCTGCTGAAGGTCGGGGCCAACGCCAATGGTTGCCACACCGTGGTGATTCCCGGCGAAGGTATTCGGGCGGATAACGGCGTGTACTGCGACACCGGAAGCGCTGCTGCAGTCACGATCTTCTATGGCTAAGTCTCCAGCATGGCAGCGCAAGGAAGGCAAGAGCGAGAGTGGGGGCCTGAACGCCAAAGGGCGCGCCTCCTACAACCGCGCGAATCCTGGGAAACCGGGCCTCAAGCCTCCCGCACCGAATCCGAAGACGGAGAAAGACGCGGGACGGCGCAAGTCCTTCTGCGCCAGGATGTCTGGGATGAAGAGCAAGCTGACTAGCGAGAAGACGAAGAAAGATCCCAACAGCCGTATCAATAAAAGTTTGCGGGCATGGAACTGCTGATATGGAACATCATCCTGTCCTTCCTCTCGGCGATCATCCTCTGGGTGATCAAGAGCCATGCAGAGGAAGTGCAGCGCATTCAAATCCTGCTCAATCGCACGCGGGAAGAGATTGCCAAGGAGTATGTGACCAAGTCAGACGTGCACGACGACATGAACCGCGTGATCGCGCGGCTTGATCGGCTGGAAGGTAAGTTGGACGCCTACATGAAGGAGCAGCGAAGTGCCCTCAGTTAGCGGAAAACAGCATCGCTTGATGGCGATGGTGGCCAACGATCCGGCAGCAGCCAAGCGGATGGGCATTCCCCAGTCGGTTGGCCAGGAGTTCATGAAGGCCGATAAAGGCCGCAAGTTCGGTTCTGGAAGTCGAGCAGACGTTCAGTCCATCAACAAGCCGAAGACCGAACACGGTAAGTCGGCAATCCTTGCAAGAGGTGGCAGCGTGAAAGAAGAGTCCAAGGCAATGGTGAAGAAGGAGATCGGCTTCATGAAGAAGGCCGGTGCTCCCCGTTCAATGATCAAGCATGAGGAGTCCGAAATGAAGGGCATGAAGATGAAGAAGATGGCATCCGGTGGCATCACGACCGCCAAGATGGGCAAGGTTGCTACGGCTGCTCCCAGCCGTGACGGCATGGCCACCAAGGGCAAGACCAAGGGCACGATGGTCAAGATGGCTGCTTCTAAGCCCGTGGGCATGAAGCGCGGCGGCAAGTGCTGATACGGCCATGATGCCCAGCCGTGGGATGGGGGCTATTGCCCCCTCCAAGATGCCCAAGAAGAAGGTCATCCAACGCAAGGATGACCCGAACGACGTGGACGTCTATGCCAAAGGCGGTGAGGTGAAGTCCAAGGTCAACGAGGCCGGGAACTACACCAAGCCGGGGATGCGCAAGTCGCTCTTTGAGAAGATCAAGGGGCAGGCTACGCAGGGCACGGCGGCAGGGCAGTGGAGCGCGCGCAAGGCGCAGCTACTGGCTAAACAGTACAAGGCTAAAGGCGGAGGCTACCGTGGCTAAGTTTCCCGATTTGACCGGCGACGGCAAGGTTACCCAGGCTGACATCCTCAAGGGTCGCGGTGTTGAAACCGCGAAGAAGGGTGGCATGGCCAAGGGCGGCAAGTTCATCCAAGAAGCCATCAAGAAGCCCGGTGCGCTGCGTGCGTCTCTTGGCATCAAGGAAGGCAAGACAATACCGGCCAAGACGCTCGCCAAGGCCGCCAAGGCTCCGGGCAAGCTGGGTCAGCGCGCGCGGTTCGCTCAAACCCTCAAGGGGCTGAAGAAGTGAAGTCGCCGCAGCAGTCCCTCAAGGACTGGACTGCCCAGAAGTGGAGGACGAAAAGTGGTAAGCCGTCTAGTAAAACTGGTGAGCGATACCTTCCAGAGGCTGCGATCAAAAGTCTTTCCCCCCAAGAGTACGCCGCCACAACCCGAGCAAAACGAGCAGGCAAAGCCTCCGGCAAGCAGTTCGTGAAACAGCCCAAGACCATCGCCAAGAAAACCGCGAGGTTCCGTTAAATGACCACATCCGGCGTATCCAGCTTCAACCTCGACCTCAATGAGCTTGTCGAGGAAGCGTTTGAGCGCGCGGGCGGTGAGATGCGTACGGGCTACGACCTGCGCACGGCGCGGCGTTCCCTGAACCTGCTGTTCGCGGACTGGGGCAATCGCGGGGTGAACATGTGGACGTTCGAGCAGAACGTCATCACCCTGGCTACCGGTCAGCCGACCTACGCGCTGCCGGACGACACGGTGGATCTGCTGGATCATGTGATCCGTACCAACGCCAACGTCCCGAACAATCAGGCCGACCTGACCATCACCCGGATCAGTGTTTCTACGTA
>VFQT010005226.1_pt1 | contig 10060 bp, 4 predicted proteins | sample 3512381 | NCBI WGS metagenome assembly VFQT01 (sample SAMN10412376, study PRJNA504923) | tailings metagenome | isolation source: Relicate 2 Philex TSF3 active mining site | place: Philippines: Tuba, Benguet | collected 2017-08-29 | reverse complement strand
CTCCCAACCTCGCTGCAATGATGCTCTTGCGCGACGAAATCGGTGCTCGCTACTATGCGCCTCCATCGCGGTGGCAGGCGGTGATGGCACGGTCTGCATGGTTGTTTGTTGGAGTCATCCTGTGTGGGGGCATTGTCCTTGCATGGATGGGAATGAATTGGTGGATGCCCACTACGTCATTCGAGGCACCGCCTTTGGTCATCGAGACACCGCGAGCGCTGACTCCACTCCGAAAAGTCGAGCCGCTGGTGGTCGTGGTCACCGCTACCATCCTGCCTATCACGTCCACCGCTACACCTCCAGGGGGCACACCAACGCCTGATAGTGCGATGTTGGCGTCTTTCCCGTGTCTGCCACAACAAATCAAAGGGAATGGCGATACGATGATTTATCACCTACCAGATGGTGCCTATTATGCGGTGACACGCAACGACTCTGTGGTGTGTTTTGACAATGAAAACGAGGCACTAGCTGCTGGCTATCGTAAATCCAAGCGGTAGTGCCTCGCAATGAACACCATGCGTGTTACTGAGTGAGTTTGGCAATAATGGCATCCACATCATAGACACATCCGCCCCACGTGCCGCCGCTCGCCTGTTGGAGTGCCGCCCACAACCGGGTATCTGCAGGCAGCAGTGGGTGTGGGGCGAGGTCGTCGCGTAAGGCGCGTGATGCGAGGATCTGCGTGCCGTGTGCGGCATCGTGGATTTGCCCGCGCTCACCTACCAGATTGACACTGCCATGCAACGTGTTGCGATCGATGATAATTTCGATCATATCGTTGTCATGCACTTTGCCAATTGGACCACCGGCGAGCGCCTCGGGTCCGACATGGCCGATGCATGCTCCGGTGCTGACGCCCGAGAAGCGAGCATCCGTGATGACTGCAACTTCTTTGCCCCATTTGATATGCTTGAGCGCCGAAGTAACTTGGTAAGTTTCTTCCATGCCAGTGCCGAGGGGTCCACCACAAATCAAGACGATAATATCCCCAGGTACGACGGTTTTGTCGCTCTGCCCTTTGATGGCACGCACCGCGTCGCGTTCGCGCAGGAAGACTTTGGCAGGGCCCACCTTGCGATATACCCCATCTGCGTCGACGACCTGTGGATCGATGGCCGTGCTTTTGATGACGGACCCTTCGGGAGCCAGATTGCCTTGAGGGAAGGTGACGGTGGATGTCAAGCCGCGGGCCCTCGCTTGGGCGGGTGGCATGATGACGTCATTGGCGTCTATCCCGTCGCGTTCGGTAAGCATGCGGCGCACTGTGTGGCGGCGCTCACTCGATTGCCACCAATCCAAGATATCATCGAGACTGCATCCCGCTACCGTCTGCACATCGGTGTGCAACAGTCCGAGGTCCCGCAGATGCAGCATGACTTCGGGTACCCCGCCGGCCATGTAGGCTTGTACGGTGACATGGTTGCGCGGTCCATTGGGGAGTACGTCGACGAGACGTGGTACCTGCCGGTTGACGTGTTCCCAATCGGCCACACTGGGGCGTTTGAGCCCAGCGGCATGGGCGATAGCCGGGATGTGCAGGAGCAAATTGGTGGATCCTCCGAAGGCTGCATGCACGACCATGGCGTTGTGAATAGCACGCTCTGTCAAGATATCTTTGGTGGTGATTTTGCGGGTGTGCATCTGTATCAGTGCCCGCGCCGAGGCATGTGCAAGTTCGAGCCAAATCGGCTGCCCTGACGGGGCTAACGCCGAATGGGGCAATGACATGCCGAGGGCCTCGGCAACCACTTGCGAGGTGGCAGCGGTGCCCAAGAATTGACACCCACCCCCTGGTGAGCCACAGGCTCGACATCCCAGGCTGGCTGCCTCTTGGAGCGATAATTCGCCTTGGGCGAAACGCGCACCAATGGTCTGCACTTTGCCGGCGTCTTCACCATCAATGGGCGGTAATGTCACACCACCAGGTACCAGAATTGTGGGCAAATTGGGGGTGCCAGCGAGTGCGAGCAACATGGCTGGTAGCCCTTTGTCACAGGTTGCAATGCCGATGACACCTTGACGCGTCGGGAGCGAACGAATAAGGCGTCTCAAGACGGTGGCAGCGTCGTTGCGGTACGGCAAGCTGTCGAACATGCCCTCGGTGCCTTGGCTCCGACCGTCACAAGGGTCAGTCACGTAGCCCGCAAATGGCATGGCGTTGAGGGTGCGCAATGTGTCTGCGGCTGCCCGCATCTGCAAGCCGACTTCCCAGTGGCCAGTATGATATCCTAGTGCTACGGCACTCCCATCTGGCTCGCGGATGCCACCCTGGGTGCTCAGCAATAAGACCTGGGTGCGCGTCAGTTCGGCAGGATCCCAGCCCATCCCCACGTTTTGAGTCCATCCAAACAAATCCCCACTCGGGCTGTTGATGAGCATATCTGGGGTTAGCGGTAATTCACCACTTGGGCCACTCGCTTTGGAGATAATATCAAACAGCGCAGGTGAACCACCAATTAGGCCTTCAAGGTGCGTCTGACTCATAGTTGTCTTCCTCTCTGTATGGTGCGTCTATTGTGCCATATTTTTGGGTGCTATCAGTATGATGTCAGTCAGCTTTGCGCTATGTGTGTGTTGGTTTTGTGATTTTATGGTGTATAGTCAAAAGAGACAAGAAACAAATATGGCCGGTTTGACGTCTTTGGAACAAATACCGTGCCTGACTGGTGATAGATGATGCGCCGATCACACCTTCAACTTATTGTCACGATGCTCGTATTCCTGGCGAGTTGTACTACCATGGTGGCTCCCACCGTGGATCCGACTGTGCAGTCTAATCAGGTCGTCATACCGCAGACAGCTGTGTCGATGGTTGATACACCAGTACCCACACTTGATTTATGGCAACAGACCACCGGATTTGACCCGGTCCGTGATGGGTTTTCGTTCCGTAATTACGGTTTCGCTGAAGGGGTGTCGAATCTGCTCCCAGTCGATATGCAACGTCTCTTTGGTGATAGCGTTTGTCGTCGTGGTGATGTGACCAGCGAGTGCGAATTGATCCCCGCGGCTGATGTGTGGATGACCGAAATCAATCGTGCCATGCAGACTGGGCACTGTGAAGGAATGGCGGTGCTCAGTCAGTACATGTACTATGGGATTGTGTCACCGGATCGCTTCGGTGCGTCAGATCCAGCTGCCCTTGATTTGCAGCAGAATCCCACCCTCCAACGTGAAATCGCCTATTGGTGGGCCACCCAAGCCACATACCCGACTCGCGCACATCGGGTGATGACGACGCCACAGCAGCTCGTCGATCAACTCAAAGTCGTGTTGCACGATCAAGCAGACGTTGATGAGTTGTACACCATTGGCATGTACCGTGCCGACTTTTCGTCTGGGCACACCGTCACTCCCATCGGGATTGCACAAATCGATGAAACAACCGTCGCAATTCGCATTTACGACAATAACGTACCTGCTGAAACTCAAAATATTTACGTGAATACACAGTCCAATACGTGGCAATATCGTGCCCCGAATTTGCATGGCGAAGTGCAGGAGTACGCAGGGGATGCGCAGTCAAACAACCTGGAACTGACATCAGCGGCACCACGCCTTGAGCAACAGGTCTGCCATTTTTGCCCTGATTACACCACTGCAGATGTCATCGAAGAAATGACGACATTCTTCTTCTCATCTTCAGCACCACAAGTGGCCCAACTCAGCAAGCAGTTTTCGGCGTATTTCATCGATACGCTGGGTCGACGTGTCGGTGTCATCAAAGGACGTGTCTTCAACGAAATCCCAGAAGCTGAACTTGGGTTTTTGCGTGGCAGTGATTCACAATGGTCGCCACTCGGTCTGCCCATGATTGCCGTGCCTGAGTCCATCGAAGGCGTTGTACGGTTGTCGGGCGCGGCCGATGTCCCCGTAAACATCTCGGCATTTGGGCCTGGTACGGTTGTCGCATTGCAAAATATGCAGCTCGCCACTGATGCTGTCAGCGAAATCAAGTTGGATCAGCGGGCTGGTCAGGTAGTGGTTGCTAGTGCGGCTGCAAGTGCACCAGATATTGTGGTCGGCTATACGACAGCCGATCGCAATGTGTCGATGACGGTCAAAAACATCAAGTTGAATGTGGGTGGCAAAGCCGCATTGAAAGCTGATCAGCGCCAAGATGACGTACAAGTGGTGACTTCCGAAGAGCAACGCGTGAATGTGAACGTGGTGCGTGCGCAGTCAAATCAAGTTGACACTCAAAATCGTGACGTCGCTGTGCAATCTCAGACATCAGATCAAGAACTGTCGAATGCATTGTCCGAGATTAATGTCGAAGATGGTGACGTAGATGTGCGTCCCGAGGACGCCAATGCGCCACCTAATTCCCCGATACTCGCGCCGACGCGACGGCCGAATGCGAACCCAGCTCAACAGGCGACGGCTCAGGCTGTGCGTAGAACGACACAGGCTGCCACAGTGACACCGCGCAATATTTCAGTGGCAGACGATGATGACGATAGTGCTGTGTCTGAATTGGAAGGCACTGCTCCGCCAGACAACAAACCTCCCACACGTACGCGCCCCCCCACGCGTGACAATAGTGATACCAACGATGATACGAACGGGCGTGATCGCCCCACATCAGTGCCGACTCAGGTGCCAGCCCAACCCACTGTGCAACCGCCAGCGGCGCAAGTGCCGACTGCCACTGCACCGCGTACTGATGATGACAATAGAGACAACGATGAGCAAGACGATGATCGTGTGCGTGAACCGTCACGTACCGCACGTCCGCAACCGACACCTCCTGCTCAGGCGACGCGTCAGCCACCAGACAATAACGATGACGATAATCAGCCACGACCAACTAGGAAGCCGGACGACGATAATCAGCCACGGCCAACCAAAAAGCCAGACAACGATAATCGGCCTCCCAAACCGACCAAAAAACCTGGCTCTGGTGAAGATCAATCCGACCAACACCTCAATTGGACTGCTACGTTAGAACCAACCACTGCCCCTTGGCCGACGAGTAGTGCGCCGGCGGTGCCAGATGTGCCTACGGCACCACCGGTGAGTGGTGATGACCCTGCGCCACGTACCGTGACGCCTGACGCATAAATAGCAACTACACCAAAACACCCCCGCATACGCAGGGGTGTTTTGGTGTGCGATTAGTCGTACGTTTGATTGAGAGTGATTTGCTCAACGAGTGTATGTCGATTCGCGCGGGCCAATACGAGCAGTAATAACCCTGCAAAGGCGCCCACAAATGCCAGAATAATCATGATGATACTTGCATAGGCGATGATGGGTTGGGTGGCAGGCACGTTGTAATGGGGCGAAATCCCGCCATGGATGTAGGGCAAGAGTGTGCGCGTGTTGAAGATAATCAGCATGATCCCGGTAGATACGCCGATTACCATCATACTGGCATGTTCTGCCACGAGCAACAGTTGCGTCTGAGTCTTGCTCATGCCGAGTGCCATCAAAATCCCCATTTCGATGACACGGCGTTGCATATCGGCGTACATGCTGACGACGAGGGCTAGTAGTGCAAGCCCAAATGCTACCACGAAGCTCAACGATACCATGCTAAACAACCCTTGTCTCGCTGGTCGATTGACTTCTTGTAGCCATAGTGATTGGGTATCGATGATTTGTATTGCCGGAATGCCGAGATCGTGAATAGCCTGCCACAGCGTTTCGACCGAAATGTCGTCGTTACGGATTGCCCAGACATCATATGGCAGCTGATATCCCACCGTATCTGCGAGGAACTGACGGTTGGTGATGACAAACCCACCATCTTGGGGATAGAACCCGGGCCAGCCATCGATGACCGCCACAATTGTCCCTTGGGTATCTACACTACTGTCATCAATGTTGAGGCGCAGCGATACGGTATCTCCTACTGCCATCGCTGTGGCAATGTTGCTACTGACAATGAGACCATTGCGTTGTACGGCGAGATTGTTGAGGAGTTGTCCCAGTGATTGATTGGGACCATACCAGCTATCGTTGAACAAAGACACTACCGATCCAAAGGATGTGCGATCGATGCCCTGCACACGAATATCGTGATTTTGCCCAGCAATGGCAATTTGACCGGTCAGTTGACTGACGGCACTGACTTGCGTGATACCTGGTAGACGTAGATGGATCCCAAGTGGAGCAATCAAGTATCGCTCGGTATCGTTTTGATTGTTGGAAGCGTTGCTCATCGGCGCAGTTTCGAGGATATGTGTGTTCGCACCAACTCGATATGCGATGGCCTGTTGGGTGCTCTGATCGACTGTTGCCGCAAAAGATGCGAGATACCCCCCCATGCCGACGGTCAGGCTCAGCAAAAACGCGGTGGTGCGCAGTCGTTCTGGGCGGCGGCTGAGCGTTTGCAACAAGAGCGCGCTGGTCACTGACAAATACTCGGCACCCATTCGTGCCGATATGCGTAGCACAATATTGATGATGCGATTCGCAAGTAGCGCTCCCACAGTGGTATTGAGTACTGGTAACACTAAACTGAGAGGGTCGTCGTATGAGCTACCTGTCTGAGCTGCGAGCTGCGGAAGGCGCAGATTGGCATAGATTACGATGACGACCAGCATGACTTCTAGGCTGAGTGTCAACAATGTGCGCACAGGCGTACGTTTACGCTGTTGGAACACCGAAATCAGCGTATTTCTGCTCACATTGACGATGGCAGGGATGCCCAATAAGATCAGCACGACACAGGTGCTGGCAAAATATCCCCAGGCATTGGATGGAATGCTGACTTGGGCGTCCATATTCCATGTGACCTGCAAAAACGACGACGTGTTGAGCATGAGGTGGACGACTGCGGTGGCCAATGGGATGCTCATCAGAGCGGCGATACCCACAATGAGTATCCATTCGCTCATGCCAAATAATGCGACATACGCGCTCGGATACCCGCGACTATGGAGTAGAGCGAATTCTTCACGTCTGCGGCGCGCGTTGATGGTTGCGGTCTGCATGATAAACAGGACTGCGAGCACCGTAATTGGCAGTGCGATGTAGGTGATTTGTGGGACAAGAGCTTGGATTTGTGCGGTCGAATCTGTGAATCCGGTGAGTGGGCTGCGTTCGAGTTGGGCCGGTACTTTGCTCATCTCTTGGGCCAAGGTGCGGATTTTGGTGTCTAAATCTGCTACTTGTGCTGGAGTCAGCGTGGCAATGTCAGGCAAAAAGAACCAACTCGCTTGTGCGACACTATCGGGGAACAGGGAAGCGATTGTGCTGGTGAGTTGACTGCTGTCGACCAAAATGACCGATTCAAATGCGTCAGGTGGGTAGAGCCAGCGCGTGTCGTTGGCGTCTGTGGGCACCCAAATCCCGACGACATCGAGGGTAATACTGACGCTCCGATCACGATTGCTGATGACGAGGCGATCACCGATGTTGATGCCGTAGGCGTTGGCGTAGCTACGACTGAGCAGGGCTTCAATGCGCGATTCGCTGCGATTGGCAGTGGGCAACCGTCCACTGACGATCTGCATCAGATCCGTCGTCCCATCGAGACTACCGAGTGGAGTGTTGCCCAGCTCTTCGGTGGTCTGTGTGTCGACATAATACAACACACTCAAGGGCGTGGTGCGCAAGTGTGCAGTGAACTGACGCATGGGTATGCCTAGGTAGTCAATCGCGTATTCACGCATCAGCTGGTCAGCACTCTGGATGGATGACCACGGAGTAGTCTTGCTCCCGCGTAAGTGCCTGAACAAGAGCGTCAGCGGTGAACGATTCGTTTGGTTGAACTGCGCTTGAAGCTGATCGTTGAAGATGCGTACCTGCGCCGAGTAGGCGTATGTGGGGATGGCAATACTGAGCACCAAAGGGATAAAGATGGCGGTGCCCAAGGCTGCCACTAATCCAAATGATTGCGCATTGTATTGCAGTGAAGCCCGCAACAGCATCCAGTTGGCCAACCAGAAGGTGCGGAACGGTTGGTGTTTATTGTCCGACGATGACATCGCCTGCCTTCAATCCACTGACAATTTCGACCTGGGTATCAGTTTGGATTCCAATGGTAATGTTGACGCGCTCTTCGAACTCCCCGTTGCGCACAATTACGAATGAGCGCTTGTTGAAGCTCCGTATGGCTTCCGGTGGGAGAAACAACACATTCTCTTTGCGCTCGAGGATGACCCGCATCCGCCCAATGCTTTCGCCGGCAATGACCGTGTAATCGGGGGTGCTGACCACCTGGAAGCGAGTGCTCTGGTCGACATCATTGAGACTCCCACCAGTGGCTCCGTAGGGTGGCGGCATGCGCCGAATCACGGCTGCGAGTACCACGTCAGGGCGATCGACGGGGCGAATCTCGACGTTTTGCCCCTCGGTGAGGAACTTCATCTGCTCTGAAGTCAACATCGTGGCGTATTCGACGCGTGTGGGGTCGGCAATTTCGATGACCGGTGTAAATTCACTGACTTGGCTACCGGGTTGAATCGTCAGTGCGGCAATAACACCATCGCGCGGTGCAATGATGCGCCCGGCGTCGACCTTGCTCTGAGCTGCATCGACGACTTTTTGGGCGGCTGTGACCGCTGCTCGCTCGGCTTTGAGCGTATTGCGCATCGCTGTTTCGAGCTCGGCTTCAGCCGCAGTGACTGCCGCCCGAGCCGCCCGCAGTTCGCTACTATCGTTGCCACTGAGCAGATCATCGAGTGCTTTGCGCGCTTTGCGCACCGCATCGGCTGCATCTTGATTGGCTGTGGTGGCATCTTCGCTGGTGCGTTGTGAGCTACGCAGTGAGTTGGCTACGGTTTTTTCGGCATTGGCGAGATTGACCTGTGCATTGAAGTATGCTCGTTCGTACTGACGCTTACCCTCCTCATCGAGGTAGTTTCGTTCCCATCTGCCATTCACGAAAATATACGGCTCGACAGGGTCAGTGCCGTAACGTATCACCCAATCCCAGTGCCAATAGGCTTTGCTATAGGCGTACTGGGTGTCAATCAGGTCTTGGGTGGCGACGCTAATGGCCTGTTTGGCACCATCGACCTCATCCTGGTTATCTTCGCTGGCGATGCGCGCTTCACGGACTTTGGTGTCGTACTCCTTCTGGGCAGCCGCTATGACATCCTTGTCGCCTCCTGGCAAGAGTTCATCGAGCGCTTCACGCGCAATGGTGAGCTCTTCACGGCGTGAGTCGATGAGACGATTGTTGATTTCTTCGGCAGTCTGGAGGGTGAGTTGCGCATCTGCCAGGGCGGTTTGTGCGTCAATCAGGGCTTGTTGTTCTTCGGTTTGTTGGAGCTCTGCGATGAGATCCCCTGCTACCACGGTTTGGCCTGGTTGCACCGCAATACTCTGGACAATGCCACTGCGCCCAAAGCCGATTTGACTGCTTTCGACGGGCACTGCCCGCACGGTTTCTTCGATGAAGCGTTCGATGGTGCCTTGTTCCACCGTAAATGTCGGCTCGTTGTAACTCACATCAGGGGCGATGGCTGTTGGTGTGGGAGGCAGAGTTGGGGTATCGGTGGTGCATGCGCTCATTATTATGGCGCAAAAACACGTGAGACTCATGAAGCGAATGCGCATGTGCATTGATTGCATAGGTGCCTCAATAACGTTGGCAGATGATGAGTATCAATCACAAGCAACGCCGTACGCTGCTTGTGATTGTCGGTAGTTGTATTAGGGTGCTGCGTCGATGGGCATGGGTTCGACCGGTGTGTTAGACAGGTATCCTTTGTAGTTGGGGTCAGCTGTCAGTGCGCATTTGGCGTAATCCACATTTTGGCCATTGTTCGCCACAATACAGGCTTGATAACTATTGGTGAGTTCTTGTGCACGTTCGAGGGCGGTGGCCGGGTTGGCTTGTTTGTAGACGATGGTGTCGAGTGCCTCGAAGAGCCAGTATGACTCAAAGGCATATACCGAGTTACTGTCGCCGTTGTAGACACCCTTTTGGCTACTGAGTATGGGCTTGAGTGTCTCGTAGAGTGGCATCAAGTAGGAGTTGTTTTGCGTAAATGCAGGTGACTCCGCAACAGTTGTTTGGGCTGGTATGAAGCCGTACATCGTGTTTGTACTGGCAGATGTTTCGCTCAGATAATCGATGAGATCGATGCAGGCCTGGGGT
>VFQT010005224.1_pt1 | contig 10061 bp, 7 predicted proteins | sample 3512381 | NCBI WGS metagenome assembly VFQT01 (sample SAMN10412376, study PRJNA504923) | tailings metagenome | isolation source: Relicate 2 Philex TSF3 active mining site | place: Philippines: Tuba, Benguet | collected 2017-08-29 | reverse complement strand
GCATGGCTGATCATGTCTGCAGTTGCAGGGTGGAAGTATCCTATGTTCACTTCCGGTCTGCTGTTGCTTTCATTGATCAGTTTCTGGGATGATATACGGCCACTTTCTGCAGGGCAGCGATTCATTTTTCATATCATATCCTGTGTGTTGTTAATGTCCGAACTCTCCCTGTGGGATCAAATGCCGATCTGGGGACTCCCCATCATCTTCATTGCCATCATTGGTGTACTGAATGCCTTCAATTTCATGGATGGCATCAATGGAATGACCGGATTTTATGGGCTTTCGTTCATCATTCCCCTGATATTGCATATGTCTGCAATGGGAGGAATGACCTCCATTGATCCGCTCAGCTCTCCGGTCATAATGATCGGATCATCCATCATGGTATTTGGTTTTTTTAACTTTCGGAAAAAGGCCAGGTGTTTTGCAGGTGATGTGGGAAGTATATCGATCGGATACATACTTGTATTTTTTCTCTTGTCGCTCATGACTTCACAATCGAGCAACCTGGGCATCGATCACACTGCCATATATCCTGTGTTCGATCCAACATACATTTTAATGTTCTCGGTATATGGGGTGGATACAGTGATGACCATACTGCTTAGAATAAAGTTGCGTGAAAATATCTTCGAGGCGCACCGCAGGCATCTGTATCAATATCTGGCCAATGAAATGAAGATGCCCCATCTTTCTGTTTCATTCATCTATGGCCTAACCCAACTATTCATCAATTTTTATGTCCTGTCCGGATCAGCAACCTGGTGGGGGTGTCTGACCATACTGGCTTCACTGTCCGTTGTTTATGTTGTCATCAAGTCGAATGTGATGCGACGAACGACTCATCTCATTTGAAGACCAGCATCTCCGGCCAAAAAAAAATCGATCAATTGATCGATTTTTTTTTGGCCGGACGTCACGGTAGGATGTTCATCAAGAAGGATCTATCTGTAAGTATTGCATAGCGGCCGCACTCACTGTATCGATCGATTCATTTCGTACAAACAATCTTCCCCATACTTCTACACATGCCAGCTTTGCCAACAGATATCGGTCGGTATCCCTTTCCAATGCAATGGCTCCTGCCTGTCCGAAACCCAGCATATCCTGAAGGAATCCATCCTTGAAGAAACCATTCTTGACTTTCATGTGCAACAAACCATACAAGGGGAATCCTTTCTTCTCACGATAGTTCAAACTGTCCGGAAGATACTTCTCAGCATGTTTACGAACGATGTATTTATCGATCATGAAGGGATGCTTGTAATTGTGAAAACGATGTGTTTTCCCCATCTTGATCCGGATCGGTGCGTTGATGGCGAACTTAAGTACGTCTTCATCCAGGAATGGAAACCTCGACTCAATGCTGTGCATCATCCCCATCCTGTCGTTTCTCCACAGCAGCGCATGAAGACCGCGACCAAGCATTTCGATGGATAGGACATGATCGGCCCGCATCTCCGGATCACTCACAAACCCAAATGCCTCGTGGTATGAAGACATCATGGATTGTCTTTCAAAGCCGAAAGGCATGTAAAGCAGGTCACGATTGTAGTTGGTCTGATTGAGATTCAGATACCTGGTCAATCCCGGTATCTTCTTGTAAAGTGATGTGGTCAGAGAATATGGGAGCTTGATAAGTTTATCCCATTTTCTGGTAAGCAATCTCGGATAGCCCAGGAATAACTCATCCGATCCTTCTCCGGTGAGTACTGCCTTCACACCTGTTTCACGTGCAAGCCTGGCGACCCCCTGAAAAGGAATGGCGTTACTGTGCACCACTATGGGAGATTCGTAATACCAGGTTGTCCGGACAAGGTCCTCGATCAGTTTGTCTGGCTGGAAGTCGTAAACATGAAGCGGTTGCTTGATGTGCTCACTCAGCATTTTGCTGAAGGGCAGTTCGGAATATTTACCGAGGATATTTGCCGTGAACATATCGATCCGCTGATGCTTGCCTGCAACGGACGCGATCAGCGACGAGTCAATCCCCCCACTGACAAAGGCGCCCATTCCGACATCGCTCATCAGCATCGATTCCACACTGTGGTTGAAAAGTCGGTCAAACTCTGCGAGCAAGGACTGCTCATCCTGACCATTCAATTCATTGTAATACGCGCGATCCACCAGATCGGTCAACTTGAAATAGTGCGATAGTGTCACACCTCCTCCGGAAGCATTGACGTGCAGAATGCCCCCGGGTTCGAGTTGATGAAGGGATTCGAATGCGGTATGCAGCCGGGTGTATTCAAGTTCCCCGAGTGCTGCACTCATCGTAGTGGGCACGTTGAGTGTTGGATTTGTATGCGCCGTAATTACTTTCAACTCTGAAGCGAAGACGAACTGGCCATGGTCGGTGTGATAGAACAACGGTTTGATGCCCAGCCGGTCTCTCACCAGATACAGGTCAAGACCTTTTCGATCATACCAGCAAAATGCGAACATGCCATGGATGGATCTGGCAGTCTTTTCCACGCCATATTTCTTCAGCAGGTAGAACAGCGTTTCAGTATCCGAAGAAGATCTGAAAGCTTGTCCGGCCAGCATCGTATTCCGCAATTGTTGGTGATTATAGATCTCACCATTGAATAGCAGCACTTGCTCATCATCTACAAAAGGCTGATGTCCGTTGGTGGACAGATCCAGCAGACTCAGGCGATTATGGATGAAACCCACATGTTCGTCACGAAAATATCCGGTATGATCAGGCCCTCTGTGAATGATCGTCTGGGCAAAGCCTTCCAGCAGCTTGTCATCTATGTTACTTGATTGAGTTATTCCAGCAAAGCCACACATGAGCTCGAAATTTTAGGGATGTTACATACCGACATCTCACGACGAAGTACGACGTGAAACCGTATGAAAACGACCGGAGTCCGGAATAAATTATATCCAGGCGCTCAAATCAAGGATATTCCGCATTAAACAAGGAGGATACGAATCGAAAGGGTCTGAGGGACAGGAATACGCCGAGCTGTAACAGCAATTAACCAGCCACGTTCTTAAGAGTTTTTTCCCGGACCTGTTGATCCATGGAAGTGAACTCAGGGATCATTCTCTGCACCAGCTGTCTGATCACCTGATCATTTCCGTCAAATTTACGGGCCAGCTGGATAAGTTCCAGCAGATCATCGTGGAACCGGGCATCGGGTTTGCGATGCTGCGCGATCATGATCTTTGGATGGTGGGTTGGAAGTGGGCTTTCTTCTGATTTGAAGAGCTCTTCGTGCAATTTTTCTCCTTTACGAAGACCTGTGAATTCAATTTTTATGTCGATATCAGGCCTGAAGCCCGCCAATTGGATCATTTTACGGGCCATGTCCAGGATCTTTTCCGGCTTGCCCATGTCGAATACAAATATCTCACCGCCACTGCCCATGATGGATGCCTCTATCACCAGGCTGCTGGCTTCTGGGATGGTCATGAAAAACCGGGAGATCTCTGGATGCGTCACTGTTACAGGACCGCCCTTTTCTATCTGTTGGCGAAATAGCGGCACAACGGATCCATTGGAGCCCAGTACATTCCCGAATCTGGTGGTGATGAAATGTGTGCTGTCGCGACCTTCCAGGCTATTGACGTACAATTCTGCGATCCGCTTGGTCGCCCCCATCAGGTTTGTCGGATTGACGGCCTTATCGGTGGAGATCATCACGAATTTCCGCACGGCATGACGATGAGCGGCATCTGCGAGGATCTTGGTGCCCATCACATTGGTCAGTACCACCTGCGCCGGGAATTGTTCCAGGATCGGCACATGCTTGTATGCGGCCGCATGATAGACCACGTTCGGGCGATGGTTATCCATGATACGATCTATACCCTCGCGATCCCTGATGGTGGCCAGTTCAATGCTGAATGTGATCCCGAACGGATTGTTATTGTTGAGTTCGTTCAATATGTCATGCAGGCCGGTCTCGGACTGATCCAGCATGATCAGTTTGTTGATGCGATACCTGCAAAGCTGCCGGCAGATCTCACTGCCGATACTGCCTGCGGCACCTGTAACGAGTACCGTGCTTTCTGCCAGGTCCTCCTGGGCTTTTTGATGTGTTAGGATGATGGTATCTCTGTTCAGGATAGATTCTATCGTCAGTTTCTTGATTTGACTGGATCTGAATTTTCCATTGATCCACTCCGTGATCGGAGGGACCACGGTGGGACGAAGACCGAATTCCCCACAAAGTGCCAGAAGATCGGACTTGCGCACCGGGTCAAGATTGTCTTCCGCGAGTATGAATTCCTTGATGCTGTGGTCCTTGATGAATTTTCTGAGCGATTGTATATCACCGGATATGACACGTTTTCCGGAAAGTGATTTACCGATCCGGTCCCGTCCATGGTCTACAAATGCTAAAACAAAACGATTGCTGCCTTTATCAAGTTCCACTGCCCGAAGTGCAGAAAGTGCCATACTGTTGGCTCCATATATGATGACATGCAGCCGGTTTCCCCTCATACGTCCTCCCAGACTGAACACTTCCTTGATCAGTAGACGAAATGAAATCATGAAAAGACTTGCCAGCAATGCGTTCATCAACATGATCATCTTACTCTTCCCAAAGGGTGGGAGCAGATCCTGAAAAAGGAATATGATCAGCAGCCAGAATCCATACTGCATGAGGCCAAAAGTGAGTATGTTTTGGATGTCCCGGACAGAGGAGAGTCGAATGATGCCTACGTGGGTCTTGAGAGACAACATGCAGATCGCGGTCACAAAAACGTTCAGGGAGAAAATGAATATGTATTCATTATTATCCATGAACACAGGATAGAATTCTCCAGCGATCAAAAAGGCACAAAAAAAGGCGCCTGCAGCCAGCATCTGTTCAATGGCGAATATCAGCCAGCGGGATGCAACCTTATTGTAATTAAGCATGAGCATGAAAATAGGGTAAGACAAAAAGTCCATGTGGTGTAGGTGGTTAGCATTAATGGAATGGCGAATCGCTATTCGTTATGGTTTTTCAAGACCGAATCGGACTAATACAACCTGGCGGGGGATACACAGAGGTGTATCCCGGATACAGGTAACTTTTTGTGGGAGGTTCGAACGAAGACGATATCGTTCGTTTGTTCAGAGGAGGTGAAGATCATGGTCAAGTGCAAGACTTAAGCCGTGATTCGGTAAAATTAAACGGCTTTGTCGAGAAATCCAATGGGAATGACCACAAAGCACGTTACAAATATCTTATATGTTAGTATTCAAGCGGTTGATGGAGGTGAGCAGCCCCAAAAAACGAGGTTTCTCCTTCACTTCATCATATCCTTTGAATATCTTTGCAACATGCTGAGACACTTGTCAAAATCGGCAATCTTATTGCTCTTCGTCCTGGGAAGCAGGTCAAATGCACAAGACCTGTCCGTCCATATTACAGGCGGAGTCCTTAATTACCAGGGTGATCTGCGGCAGGAAATATATACTTTTCAGGGGGTCAAACTGGGATTTGGGTTTGGCATATCCTACCTGATCACCCCGCGTATTTCTGCGGGACTCGAGTTCACACAAGGCAGGATCGCAGCCGATGACCGCTATAATTCCGATCCGGGACTCTTCTATCGAAATTTGAACTTTACAACAAATATTATTGAGGCATCCCTGATGGGGACCATCCATCTGCTTGACCCGCAGAGGTCAAGGTTGACACCCTACGTGACCGGGGGGATTGGACTGTTCAGGTTCAACCCCTTTACCCACGATGTGAGCGGCCAGAAATACTTCCTACAGCCACTCGGAACGGAAGGTCAGGGACTACCAGGTAGTTCCATGCAACCCTACAAGCTGACACAATTATCCATTCCGTTCGGAGGAGGATTGGGGTTTTGGGTCAATGATAACCTGCAACTGGCCTGGGAGGTGGTGATCAGAAAGACCGGAACCGATTATTTGGATGATGTAAGTACGGTTTACGCTAAACAGACTGAACTTTTATTGGAACGTGGTCCCAAATCTGTGGAATTGGCATTCAGGGGCGATCAAATTCCTATCAATCCTGTTTTCCCCTTCGGCTATCAGGATGGTGCAAAAAGGGGCAATCCGGGCGAAAAAGACTGGTATTATTTTTCCGGTTTCAAGATCATGCTCCAACTTCCTTCATCAGACAGGATGCCGGGTGCAAGATCACGGAAAAGCCGCGCGGATTGCCCCAGGTGGTAATTACCATTGTTCCATGCCACTGAAGAAGAAAGCTCCTTCGATGGCGGCATTTTCTTCGCTGTCACTGCCATGAACGGCGTTCTTGCCTACACTCTCCGCATACAACTTACGGATCGTTCCGTCTTCAGCCTTGGAAGGATCTGTGGCACCGATCAGTTTCCTGAAATCAGCTACTGCATTGTCCTTTTCGAGGATCGCCGCGACGATCGGTCCCGAACTCATGAAATCAACCAGTTCACCATAGAACGGGCGTTCGCGATGCACCGCATAGAATTCACCAGCCTTCTGGGCCGATAACCAGGTTTTCTTCATCGCTACGATCCGGAAGCCGGCGCGCTCGATCATGGAAAGAATGTCTCCGGAATTTCCTTTCGAAAAAGCATCCGGTTTGATCATGGTGAATGTTCTGTTCGACATATCTGTATTTTATTTGAGGGCGCAAAGTTAGTCATATTCAGGACCATCTGCAAATGCCCTGACGAACGGATGCAAGCCCTCCAATACATTCCGGTAAAACCCTTTCTCAGGATTTTGCAACGATATCCCTATTTTTGCCCTTCTTCATGAAGCCGATCCAACAATTATTCCCAGCACTCCGTCATCCCAGACGTGTTGTTATCACTATGCATCAAAAGCCCGATCCGGATGCCATGGGCTCCTCCCTCGGTCTTGCACGCTTTCTGAAAAAACTGGACCATCAGGTTACCGTCATCTCACCCACCAACTATCCTGATTTTCTAAACTGGATGCCTGGATGCTCAGATGTCATAGACTATGAATCTGATAAAAGCAGGGCGGATGCAATATTAGATGATGCCGAATGGCTCTTCTGCCTGGATTTCAACGCACTTTACCGTACGAAAAGCATGGAGCCCAAATTACAGGGTCTCCAGGCTGAAAAGATCCTGATCGACCACCATGAAGAACCCCAAACCTGGGTGTTTGATTACGGGATCAGCGTGATCCCCAAGAGTTCCACCTCGGAGCTGGTCTATGAATTCATCCGGGATTCCGGGCATGCAGAACTGTTCGATGAAGGTATATCTCAGTGTCTGTACGCAGGCGTTATGTCAGATACGGGCAGTTTCAGGTTTCCGGTGACCTCCGCCAGCGTGCATGCCATGGTATCCGATCTGATGAAAACCGGATTCGACCACTCCCTGGTACACGAATATATTTATGACAGTTATCTCGAAAACAGACTTCGTTTCCTTGGACATCTGCTGTCCAACAGAATGGAAGTCTATTATGAATATAATACGGCAGTGATCTGGATCACCAAGGCCGACCTCCAGCGCTTCAATGTAAAGACCGGCGACACGGAAGGGGTAGCCAACTATCCTTTGTCCATCAAGGGTATAAGATTTGCCGCCCTGTTGATCGATCGTGAGGAAGAGCGCCGCTGGTCATTCAGAAGCAAGGGCTCCTTTGATTGCAACGGATTCGCTCGCAAACACTTTGAAGGCGGCGGACATCACAATGCGGCCGGAGGAAAGAGCAAACAGACCGTTGAAGATAACATCAAGCGTTTCAAACAAACTTTATCCGAATATCAGGATGTACTCACAAAAAACAATCATAATGACTAAGCGCATCGCACTCTTCGCCGCCATCATCTCGCTTGTTGGCATCTCCTGCGAAATGACCGGCTACGAAAAGACCAAGTCCGGACTTCGTTACAAGATCTTCCAGGGCTCCGACAGCAAAAAAGGCACCCTGCGTCCCGGTAGTATCGTCAAGTTCAATTATCTCATGACGGTCAATGATTCTGTACTCGCATCATCTTACGAAGCAGTTCCAGGCTATGACATGGTGGACAGCAATCCCAGACCCCATGATTTCTCTGAGATCCTGACCAAACTCAGCATCGGGGATAGCGCTGTAACCTATCAGTTCTATGACACCCTGGCCAAACTGAACCCGGGTCAGATGCCCCCCTTCCTTAAGAAAGGTTCAAAGATCAAGATGACGCTCAAGATCATTGATACCATTGCCAACGGCATGGCCGGTGTTCAGGAAGATGCCATGAAAGAAGAGGCCGTGATCACCGCCCGAGAGATCAAGGGAATCGAACGTTACATCGCCGTCAAGAAGCTGAATGCCCAGAAACTCAATACTGTCTATGTAGTAGTAGAATCAAAGGGTAATGGTCCCGCAGCTGATTCCGGCAAGTATGTGGGCATCAAATACACGGGTTATACCCCGGAAGGGAAGTATTTTGATTCGAATGTGGACTCTACAAAGCAGGAGCAGAAGCATCCCATGGAGACTTTCTACTTCTTCGCCAAGCAGAGCGGTGCCATCAACGGAATGCTGGAAGGTGTGACTGCCTTCAACAAAGGCGGAAAAGGTAAGCTGATCATCCCTTCCACCTACGCTTATGGCAGACAAGGTGGCGGCGCCGTTATCAAGCCCTATCAGACACTGGTTTTTGATATTGAAGTAGTGGACGTCAAGGACTCCGTACAACAAATGCCTGCCATGCCTCCGATGTCTCAGATGCCTGAGTAAGCAGCCATTCAGACAACAGAACCTTAAGCAGAAAGCCCGGATCATCAATCCGGGCTTTCTGCTTGGATAACTTTAGCCTTAGGGTTTGGCCATGCAGGCACCTACCAGCATCACAGCTTCCTTCGCCTCCCGCACATCGTGTACCCGAAGGATATGTGCCCCTTTCATGAGGGCGATGGTATGCAACACGGTGGTTCCGTTCAGTGCGTCCTCCGTAGGAACCCCCAGTACTTCACGTATCATTGATTTGCGGGACACGCCCACCAGTAGGGGACGCCCGAGGGATGTCAACACATCTATGCCGGATAACAATTGATAATTGTGGACCAGGCTTTTACCGAAACCAAAGCCCGGGTCGATGATGAGATCCCGGATACCCGCAGACGCACATTCCAACTGTTTCCGCCTGAAATATGACATGATATCAGCCAGTACATCATCGTATGTCGGGTTGACCTGCATGTTTTCCGGGCTTCCCTGCATGTGGGTGCATACGAAAGGGGCCCCTGCCTGTCCGGCCACCTCAAGGATGACAGGATCCAGTTCGCCCCCGCTGATGTCATTGATGATCTCAGCTCCTTCTTCCATGGCGCCGGCTGCAACAGATGCCTGGTAGGTGTCAATGGATACCGGTAATTCAGGAAATTGACGTTTGATCTCCCGGATCAATGGTAATACCCGATCTTTTTCGGCCTCCTCACCAATGCGGGTGCTCCCGGGACGGGTACTTTGCCCGCCCACGTCAATCAGGTCAACTCCCTCCCGGATCATTTCTTCCACCATATGCATGGCGGCTGTCGTGTCCCGGATCCTGCTCCCGGCATGAAAGGAGTCTGGTGTGGCATTCAAAATACCCATGACCAGCGGACGCTCCGCCAACATCATCCGGCCCCGCAAATTCAGCGAAAACATTCTATGCTAATCATTAATTTTGTTACTTACCCTTTACACCGCCATCTGCATGAGATAAGCGAGTGGTTGTCAAATGTAAGCGAGAATGCGTACCGATTCACAATACGATGAAGTTATCGAAGACTGTCGAAAGGTCTTCCTCCAAAAAGCGGCTGATTACGGGACGTCCTGGCGAGTGCTGCGCCTCGTATCCGTCGCGGATCAGCTGTTCATCAAGGCCCGCAGGATACGCACCCTGCAGGAAAAAAAGACCCGTAAGATCGGCGATGATATCCAGTCAGAATTCAAGGGCATCATCAATTACAGTGTCATAGGTTTGCTTCAAATTCAACTGGCAGGCACTCCGTCGGAAGACCTGGATATACAACCCCTCGAATTGAATTACGACCGTTGCATTGCATCGGCCCGCCAACTGATGACAGATAAGAATCACGATTACGGCGAAGCCTGGCGTGATATGCGTCAGGAAAGCTTCGCA
>VFQT010005221.1_pt1 | contig 10066 bp, 7 predicted proteins | sample 3512381 | NCBI WGS metagenome assembly VFQT01 (sample SAMN10412376, study PRJNA504923) | tailings metagenome | isolation source: Relicate 2 Philex TSF3 active mining site | place: Philippines: Tuba, Benguet | collected 2017-08-29 | reverse complement strand
AGAGGGAGGACAAGTTAGATGCCTAGTAGGCTTCTTGTCCAAATCTTCGGCGGCATCATCTCCGCTGAACATGGTTTTGACCGTCTGGGCATTCAAGCCCTTTTCTTCCCTCAAGTAACGGGCAAAGGCGGCTGAAAAGCCGTGGGTGACGTATATGTTTTCGGCCCCTGTAGCCTCTACAGCCTTGTTCAAAGAAGTCCAATCGGCGTGATCCGAAAGCACAAATCCTCTGTCCAAATTGCCCCAGCGGCGCTGACCGCGCATGTTCATCCAGCCCGAACAATGAGCCGTTTCGTAATCGCCCCACCTCTTGAGCGCCGCCGCCCCGCTAGCCGCGGGCGGCGCAATGACCAAGGCGCCTCGCTGCCGCTCGGCGCCCGCCTCTGACATCGCCTTCCAAGGCCCAAAGCCAAATCCTTGCGACTCCAGCGCCCGGTTCGTCTGGGCAATAGCACTGTGGCAATAAACCTCACCAATGCTGCGGTCCAAAAGCTTCAAGACCCGCTGGGCTTTGCCCAATGAGTAGGCCGAAATCACCCCGTTTTCACCGCGTTCGGCCAAGCCTCTCCACCAAGCGTTCAACTCTTCGGCAATCTGCGCTTGGGGCCGCCAACGGTAGACCGGAAGCCCGAATGTCGATTCCGTGATGAAATGCTGGCAGCGCACCGGTTCAAATGCGGGGCTCAGCCCGTCGTCTTCCAATTTATAGTCCCCGCTCACGACCCAAGTTTCTCCTTTGTACGAAAGCCGAGCCTGGGCAGAGCCCGGCACGTGACCGGCAGGGAACAAGGTGATTTCCACCCCGTTCATGACCAAAGGCTGGCCGTATTCCAAGGTCTGCAAGGAGATGGAAGCGCCTAGGCGAAGGCGAAGCACATTTTCAGAATCTTTGTGAGCCAAGTAGTGCTTCATGCCCGGTCGGGCATGGTCAGCATGGGCGTGAGTAAGCAGGGCTTTGTCTACTTTGCGCCAAGGGTCAATGTACAAATCAGCCTGGGGGCAGTAATAGCCCTTGTCGGTCAATACCAATAATGCTGATTTTCGCCCCATGTCTTGCAATTAACGCAAAACGGCCCCGATGCGGGGCCGTTTTGTTGCAGTTTTTGCGGTTATTTTCTTCAATAGTTTTGGCGAAAATCGCGAATAAACGACCGCCACCAAACGAATTACTTCGCCACCCCTACGCTGCGCTTTTCTCTGATCACGGTGATCTTCACCTGTCCAGGGTAGCGCATTTCGGTCATGATGCGGTTCGACAATTCGAAAGCCAAGGTATCGGCCTGCTCGTCTTGGGTCTTCTCGGCCGCCATGATGATGCGCAGTTCGCGACCCGCCTGAATGGCGAAGGCTTTCTCTACGCCGGGGTAGCTGAGGGCCATGTTTTCCATTTCGCGAATACGCTCCAAGTATCCTTCGTCGCCACGGCGAGCTCCTGGGCGCGAGCCGCTGATAGCGTCACAAGCCTGGATGATGGGGCTCAACAAAGAGGTCATTTCGATCTCGTCGTGGTGAGCACCTACGGCGTTGCACACTTCAGGATGCTCTCCGTACTTTTCGCACAACTTCAGACCCAACAAAGCGTGTGGAGTTTCCTCGTCGTTGTCGGGGCACTTTCCAATGTCGTGCAACAATCCGGCGCGCTTGGCCAACTTCACGTTCAAGCCCATTTCAGCCGCCATGGTGGCACACAAACGAGCCACTTCACGTGAGTGCTTCAACAAGTTCTGTCCGTAAGACGAGCGGAAACGCATGCGTCCAACGTAGCGAATCAATTCAGGGTGCAGACCGGTAATGCCCAAGTCAACCACGGTGCGTTCGCCCCATTCGATGACTTCTTCTTCGATTTGCTTGCGCACCTTTTCCACCACTTCCTCGATGCGAGCAGGGTGAATGCGGCCGTCGCGAATCAAACGCTCCAAAGCGACGCGAGCAATTTCGCGGCGAATCGGGTCGTAACAAGACAAGACGATGGTCTCAGGGGTATCGTCGATCAAAATCTCTACACCGGTAGCGGCTTCAAAGGCTTTGATGTTGCGACCCTCACGACCGATAATGCGGCCCTTCTGGTCATCGCTTTCCAAGGGGAAGGAAGTGACGGTGTTGTCGATGGCCAATTCAGCAGCAGTACGCTGAATGGTTTGCAACACGATGCGCTTGGCCTCGCGGCCGGCTCCCAACTTGGCTTCTTCGACGATGTTCTTAGCCAGAGACATGCCCTCAGAATGGGCCTTGGCTTTGATGGTCTCCAGCATTTGCTCCTTGGCTTCGGCGGCGGTGAAACCGGCTACCTTTTCCAATTGCTGCAACTGCTGCTCGCGAAGGGCGTTGACCTCGTTTTCCTTTTTCTTGTAAGCCTCAATCTGAGCATCCAAACGCTGGCGCTGACGATCGTTCTCGTCTTCTTTGTTTTTCAAGCCCTTGAGCTTGTCGTCCAACGATTGTTCTTTTTGCTTCAGACGGTTTTCAGCGTTGTTCATTTCCTGGTTGCGCTTGTTGATCTCGCGATCGTAGTCAGAGCGCAACTGCATGTACTTCTCTTTTGCTTCTAAAACCCGGTCTTTTTTGATGTTTTCGCCTTGCAAACGAGCCTCTTCCAAGACTCGGGCTTGCTCAGCCTGCAGTTGCTTCTTTCGTGCAGCAACAAAAATCACGTATCCTGACCCCAATCCACCGATTAGGCCTGCCAAGACAAATAGTACGATTTCTCCCATATTGGTGTTCCTTTTGCAGGCAGCAAGGACAAAAATCGGCCAATGAATTCCCTTTAGACTCCGGCCAACAACTGCTCGAGGGCTTTGAGCTCCTCTTCTACAGCGGGGGCGGTTTTCTCGTTGTCCCGTTGCTGTTTCAGCACATCGCCCGCCAAGTCTAAGGCGGCCCAGGACAATCGATCTATAGGCTCGGTCGCTTGAAAGCTGCGAAAAGCATCTATTCGGCGATTGAGCAGTTGTGCCGACATTCGAACAGCCTGTTCATCTTTAGGCGCCACACGCAACCGCAAGATGCGGTCGTCAATGTTCACGCTGATGAGTAGGCTATTTTCGGTCGTCACGAGGGTTTATTCATTTAGCAAATCAATGCACTTGTCGATGTCCCTTACCAAGTCGTTGATCTTCATTTTCAACGCCTTATGGTCATCAGAGCCACCTGACATTTCTTTTGCAAGTTTAATCATTTTATTCTGATCCTTGAGTTCAGCCAAGGCGTTTTTTTGCAGCTCAGCGGTTTGCTTGAGTTGTTCATTTTCGGCCTTTAATGCTTCCAGTTCTTTGGCCATCAAACGATTGGTTTCAACCAGCCTCATGACTTTGCCACGAACCGATTGCAAGCGCTGCTGCAAGGAATCCATGAAACAAAAGTAAACCTTAGTCTACGAAAATCTTGTCGCGTCGCAAGACTTTGTCGTTGTCGGCCCTGCGCAAAATGCTGATGTAAGCCGCTGGGCGCCATGCGACGGTAGAAAAACGAGTCACGTTCTCGGTCAATAGGGTTTCTTCAGTCATAGCCTGTCCCAATAGGTCATACACCTGAAGTGATACCACACCTTCTTTGAGTTCGTCGGTCAATTCAACCGTGATGTTCTGGTTCTCGCTCTGGCGGTAAATCAGTACCTCGTCGTAAATCACCGTGTCGAATATGCGCATGGTAGTATCGATGCGGTAGGCGATCGCCAAGTCCTTGCGGTAGGTCGAAGCCACGTTGCGCATGGCAGCAACCTGGCCCTTGGTAAACATGTTTTGGCAGGCGTGGGTGCTGTAATCCATGTAATTTTCAACCATATCGGGCTCATCGTTGGCAGTAATGCATCCGTTGGCACTCCAAAGGCAATTGAAATTCGATTGGGCGCCCATCAAGGGGGTATCGTCGATGTAGTCATCAACCGCACATTTGTTGGCCGAATATTGGTCGTCTGCCCAAATGTGGCGAAGGCCAAAATAGTGACCCACCTCGTGCACCGAAACCCTGCCCATGGCCGATTGGCGAAGCGTAGCGCTTCCGTTTAACGCCAAACTATTGTTGCGTCCAAAAACCTTGTAGTGAATAACCACCCCTTGGCGGTTGTCGGCCACCCAAACGTTCGAGGTCCAGAAAGGGTGCCCGTAGGGTGGATAAGCGTAGCCCAACAAGGCATCTTGACCCCCTTGGCTCAAATCGCAGACCCAAATGTTCAGGTATTTTTTGGGATCCCAAGCGTCTTCCCCTCCCTGGGCCGTGAACTTCATTTGATCATTCAACTGATTGCCTCCGAAGGTGGTACGGGTCGTATAGGTGCGGGTGATGCCCGTGGTCGGATTTCCCTGCGGATCCACACTGGCCAAGACAAACTCAATGCGGGCATCGCCGGCTCGAGCCTTGAAAATGGGGCGTGTCTTGCTCGTATCGGCATTCAAGCGTCGAAAATCCTGGTTCAACACCTCAATTTGGTTGACCGCCAAGGAGTCGGGAAGGTTTTCGTTGTTCGTGTTGTAAACAATGTGCACCACCACCGGCATGATGAACACCGTGTCGTAATAGTACATGGTATCGGTGATGCGGCGAGCGCGCGATTGCACTTGAGGTTGGAACTTAGAGGCATCAACCGAAGCTTCATAGGCTTGGTTGTAGGACTCGGAAAAACCGGGATATTCCGTTTCCAGCTTGTCCAATATCCAGCTTTGGGCACAGGGCTCAACGATGCTATCGGGCAAGGTTTGGGCTTGGCCGATAGCAAGGCTTGTGAGGCCTGCAAGGGTGGCAAAAATTTTCTTCCGTCCCATCAATTCTACGCAAGATACGCCTTGCAAATAGTAGCTTCGGCCTATCATGCGCACTTTTTACCGTTTCGTGAGCTACCTTAGCTACCCTGGCTTCATCGCCGTGCTGGGCATTCTGCACTTTGCTCCCGGGTATTTGTCTCTGACCCTTTCGCTGTTGGGATACGCCATTCTGCCCTTGCTCTTTGCGGGATGGATGATACGCTCCGGCCGGGTAGAATCACTGGAAATGAAGACGGCGCCCGAGCGAAATCTCGCGTACCGCATTTCCTTGGTTTTGGATTTAGGCTTGGCCCTGTACTTTCAGTGGCGCTGGCAAAGCGAAGCCGCCCAATGGCCTTGGGTCATTTTTGGCGTGATTTTGCTGCTCACCTTGGTGAATCAGTTTGGCTACAAAGCCAGTATGCATACGGCCGCCTGCGGCGGCCTCCTAGCCTTCTCACTCACATGGGTCCTCAACCATTTCGGCGCTGTAGCCTTGCTGTATAGTCCCCCTCTGCAACTCTATTTGGGCTCTTTGACTCTTTTGTTTGCCCTCGTCTATCTTTCCCGCTACCGCCTCGGCGCCCATAGCCACCGCGAATTGCTCGGCGGAACGGCCATTGGCCTTTTCGTTACCTTTGCTTTTCAACTCATATGGAATCTTTGACCTGCATTTTGTACGAAAAAACCGGTTCGGTCGCCCGAATCACCTTGAACCGCCCCGATGTTTTCAACGCCTTTGACGATGCTCAGAGCTACGAACTTCAAGCGGCCTTGAAGGAGGCAGCCAAAGATGCCGAGGTACGCGTGGTTGTGCTCACAGGAGCCGGTCGTGCCTTCTGCAGCGGCCAGGATTTGAAAGCCATTGCCGGTTCCAAAAACCGCAGCCTTTCAGACAGTTTGTACAAACGCTACAACCCCATCATCAAGGCCATGCGCAACATGCCCAAGCCCATCATCGCCCGCATCAATGGTGTGGCCGCCGGTGCCGGTGCCTCTTTGGCCTTGGCCTGCGACTTTTTGATCGCCAGCGAAAAAGCCTCCCTGATCGAAGTCTTTGTCAATGTCGGTTTGGTGCCCGATTCTGGTTCTTCCTATTTCTTGCCCAAGGCCATCAGCCCTGCTCGCGCCTTCGAAATGGCCACCATGGCTCCCAAAATCTCGGCCCAACAAGCCTTGGAATGGGGTTTGGTCAACCGCGTGGTCAGCGAAGAAAGCCTGGACTCGATGGTTGACGAAGTAGCCGCTTATTACGCCCAGGCTCCCACCAAGAGCATCGGCATGATCAAGAAGATGTTGAACAAGGCCGCCCACAGCGATTTGGATACCATGCTCCAATACGAAGCCTGGTGCCAGGAAATCGCTGGCCGCAGCGAAGATTACAAGGAAGGTGTGACCGCCTTTAACGAAAAACGAAAGCCCGAGTTCAAGGGCAAGTAATTCAAGTAATAATGGGCTAGGAGCCCAGTCGAATTTTTTAAAGGCCATGAACAAATACATAAGCGAGCGACTGCGATACCTAGCCTGTCGCTACCTTTTGTTCTGGCTGCCCGATACCTGGTTCCTGTCGCTCAATTACTTCTTTTACCACCTCGGCTCCGGCTGGCATCGCCTGTCGGTTACACCTTGGGGATTGGCGCGCCTGCGGCGCGAGTTTTTGGCTTGGGAGGCCCATGAATCGGACATAGCTGCCCATCTCACCGATCAACGCCCCCTCATCGACCAAGTGTTTGAGGAATTTGACCGTACCCAAGTCCTGCCCCCAAGCTTCGATTTGGCCATTATGCAGTTGATGTTGGCGGCCCGGCCTGCGGCCGGGCCTCAGCTCGCCGATAAACTATCGTTTCGGGCCGAAGTCGAGCGCATACTTGGATCTGAGTTCCTGGTACCACTGCTGCAAGAAAGCGACTCGGCTGAAGGGCTTCAGCCCCAAGAAGAAGCCGTCTTCAAAGCCTCTCACGGATGTGGTTGGAACCAATTTGAACTTCAGCGCTCTTGGATGAAGCGCTGGCTTTCCAGCGACTTTTACTGGGTTTCAAGGGAGTGGACTTACCGCGGCCTTCGGCCGCGGGCCCTCGCCGAACAAAAACTCAAGGGCCAAACCCACCCCGATTGGCCCGAAGGACTGACCGACTTTAAGGTGTTCGTACACCGCGGCAAAGCCAAGCTCATTCAACTCAATCTACAACGGCACTCTGGCCACCGAACCGCTTATTACAGCCCCGATTGGAAGCGCCTTGATATGGCCTTAAATTTTGAGGGCTGGAAAAAAAATTTATCCAAACCCCAAGGCATTGATTTGCTCCTGGAAATTTCCGAAAAATTGGCCCGCTCGTATTCCGATATTTTATTCATTCGCATCGATGCGTACATCGTTAAAGGCCTGATTTACTTGGGAGAGTGTACCTTTCACCCCGGCGGTGGAAACATGAGATTTCTCAAGTAACTCATTGACTTAGTGTATGGTTGACATTTTGTCCCATCAGGTTGAAATCAACCGTTGATTGTTTCATTTTTGTTATTCAAACCTTACATAAATCTTGCATTTGTAAGACTTTATGTGCATTTTGCTTGTAAACTCTATTAATTGTTTAACCAAAAATTAACCTATGAAAAAACCTCTCACCAAACTTTTCGGGGTCTTGACCATGGCACTTGCGGCCTGGTACAGCCCTGAAGTGAAGGCCCAGTCGTCTGAAGGCGACACGGGTCAAATCGAGGAAGTAACGATCAACGCACTAGGTCTGACCCAGTCGTCTCGTTCCATTGCGTATGGCAATTCCCAAATCAAGGGTCGCGCCATCGAAACCTCGGGAGAAAGCGGCTTGATTCAAGCCATGTCTGGAAAGGCATCCAACGTTCAGATTACCCGCAACACGGGTGACCCAGGATCGGGTGCTTACATTCAAATTCGCGGCCAGAATACCATTTCTGGTTCTAACCAGCCTTTGATTGTTGTCGACGGTGTTCCCATCAGCAACTCCAGCATTGGCGGCGGCGTTGACGGTGTTGTTCAGCAGTCTCGTTTGAACGACATCAACCCTGCTGACATTGCTGACATTCAGGTATTGAAAGGTGCTGCCGCTGCTGCTGTGTGGGGAACCCGCGCTGCCAATGGTGTTATCTTGATTACCACCAAGAAAGGTCGCAAAGGCATGTCGGTTGATTTCACCACCAGCATGGCCTTTGATCAAGTGAACCGCGAGTACGAAAAGCAAACTACCTACGGTCAGGGTGTCAATGGCACCTGGAGAGCCAACAACGCGTTGAGCTGGGGTGATGTGATTGCTGATCGCTCAGGAACGGATGATGTCAACGACCAGGGGGCCTACTTCGAAGGCGGTGTAACCGGCAAGAAGTACTATCCCATCTTGGCCAAAGGTGACAATACGGTTTACAATGACGCCAACCGTGCTCAGGTATTCCGCACCGGCGTTACTTACAACAACAACATCTCCATCAACTCTGCCAACGATCGCAGCAGCGTTTACTTCTCTGCTTCTGATTGGAATCAGACAGGTGTTTTGGCGGGTAATTCTGATTACCGCAGAAGCACAGCTCGTTTGAACTTCAACTACAAAGTTGATGACAAGTTGAGCGTTGGAATGAACACCACCTTGGCGAAAATCACTTCAAATCGTGTTCAGATGGGTTCAAACTTGAACGGTTTGTACTTGGGTTACTTGCGTACCCCTGCTGACTTCGACAACACCGACTACTTCGGTACTTATTACAATGCAGCCGGAGTTGGTTCTTTGGCTCACCGCGGATACCGCCGTTACTTGGGTGATGCTGCACCAACCTACAACAACCCAGGTTGGACCTTGAATCGCCAGGTAAACACCAGCGATGTTACCCGCATCATCTTCAACCCCGAAGCCCAATACAAATGGCGTGAAAACCACACCTTGATTGGCCGCGTAGGTTATGATATGTCAACCGATCGCCGCTTGACCTTCTTCCCTTACCGTTCAGGTGGAAGCCAGGCCAACGGTGCATTTAGCGACAACATGATTCAAGAATCAGAGTACACGTTCCATGCTTTGGATCAGAGCTCTCACGATTTTGGTAGCATCAAGATGAACGCCACCGTCGGTTACTTGTATTCTAATCGCAATTTCTACTCTTTGGGTGGTAGCGGTCAGAACTTCATCAACACCGACCAAGACCGTTTCAACTTCAACAACTTCACCAGCGAGAATATGACACCCAGCAACAGCGTTAGCCAGGTGTTGAGTGACCGCGTTTACGGTGTGTTTGACTTTGTTTCCAACGACAAATTGTTCTTGAACTTGGCTATGGCCTCTGAAGCTACTTCTACTTTTGACGGTCGCTTCAGCTCTCCCAGCGTTGGTTTGGGTTATGAGTTCTACAAAGACTTGAGCGTTCCTGCCTTGTCTTACGGTAAACTCCGTGCTTCTTGGGGTCAAGTGGGTGTAGCTCCTCCCGCCTACATCTGGGGAACCAACTACGTAAGCGGTGGTTCTACTTCTGGATGGGGTGAATACATGGACGCTTCTTTCTACGGCGGATCATTGGTTCGCAGCACAGCTCAGGGTAACCCTGACATCAAGCCTGAAATCAAGCGCGAGATGGAATTCGGTGCTGACTTGAAGTTCATGGACAACAAAGTGTCTTTGAGCGCTACTTACTATTCTAACGAAATCACTGGTGGTATTTTGGCTGTTGCCGTTCCTGCTTCTTCAGGTTACACCAACCAGTGGAAAAACGTAGCCACCATCACCAACAAAGGTTTGGAATTGGATTGGAACATCAATTTGGTCAACAACGACAATTTGAAGTGGAATTTGTACGGAAACTTCGGTGCAAACCGCAACATGGTTGTGGATTTGGCTGGTGTTGAGTCCATTTTCTTGGCTGGTTTCACAGGTTCATCTAGCCGCGCCGTTGCCGGTTACGCTATGGGTGCTTTGTGGAGCGGTCGTTGGGAGCGTGATGCTGAAGGCAATTTGGTGTTGGATGCTAACGGCTTCCCAACTGTTGCTGCTACTGAAGGTGTTGTGGGCGATCCCAACCCCAACTGGCGTGGCGGTTTCGGTACCAACTTGTCTGCCAAAGGTTTGACTTTGAACGTATTGTTCGAAGCTTGCCAAGGCAACGACATGTGGGCTGGTACCTTGGGTGTGTTGAACTACTTCGGTACTTCTGCCGAGTCTGGCAACACCTTGAACTTGACAGCTGATCAAGCGGCTTCTTTGAAGAACGTTTACGGAGATGCTGTAGCTGACGTCGTTGCTGCTAATGCTGACGGTTCTTACACCGTTCGCGGTAACATCAAGAACTTCGGTGGCGGAGACGTTTGGTTGGAT
>VFQT010005219.1_pt1 | contig 10070 bp, 8 predicted proteins | sample 3512381 | NCBI WGS metagenome assembly VFQT01 (sample SAMN10412376, study PRJNA504923) | tailings metagenome | isolation source: Relicate 2 Philex TSF3 active mining site | place: Philippines: Tuba, Benguet | collected 2017-08-29 | reverse complement strand
GGCGCATGCGGCCATTAGGGGCGCGTCCGAACGCTTGGCAAGGCGCGACGTCGCGGGGGCCGGGATGCGGATTTAGCGCACGTGCTCGGCCACCCGAGCCGCGCTAATGGGCCGCGGGCGACGCGGCCGAGGCGGCGGCTACCGCCGTCGGGAAGCGGCCCGCGCGATTTCCCATTCATGGGTCGTGAACACAGGATGGGCGCGCGTCGGTGAACAACCGTTTGAAACAGGGGCGCATCCGGCGAATGGCGTTGAAAGCGTCCGGCTCGCGACTAGAAAAGGCCCGCCGACCCTCCCGTCGTGGAAGCCCTCGCCCTCACCGTCCTACTCTCCGCCGTCCTGGCCGCCCTCGCGGCGACGGCCTTCGCATGGGACCGCCGCAACCGCGGCGACGACGGGCTGGAGCGCGAGGCCCTCCGCCCCCTGGAGCCCGACGCCGCGCCGAGCGCGGAGACCCCGGCCGACCGGACCTTCTGACATGAGCGCCACCACCACCGTCACCTACAACGACCGGATCGTCCGCCAGTTCACGCTGGCCTCGATGGTCTGGGGAGCCGTCGCCCTGCTCGCCGGCGTCCTCATCGCCCTGCAGCTGGCCTTCCCCGCCCTGAACCTCGGGCTGCCCTGGACGACCTACGGGCGCCTGCGGCCGCTGCACACCAACGCGGCCATCTTCGCGTTCGTGGGCAACATGATCTTCGCGGGCATCTACTACTCCTCGCAGCGCCTGCTGCGGACGCGCCTCGCCCTCGGCTGGCTCGGCCAGGTCCACTTCTGGGGCTGGCAGTCCATCATCCTGCTGGCGGCCATCACGCTGCCCCTCGGCCTGACGCGCGGCAAGGAATACGCCGAGCTCATCTGGCCGATCAACCTCCTCGTCGCCGCCGTCTGGGTCGTCTTCGGCATCGTCTTCTTCGCGACGGTCGCCGCCCGCCGCGAGCGCAGCCTCTACGTGGCCATCTGGTTCTACATCGCGACCATCATCACCGTGGCGATGCTCTACGTGGTCAACCACCTCTCGCTGCCGACCAGCCTCCTGCACAGCTACCCGATCTTCGGCGGCGTGCAGGACGCGCTCGTCCAGTGGTGGTACGGCCACAACGCCGTCGCCTTCTTCCTGACCACCCCGGTGCTCGGGATCATGTACTACTTCATCCCCAAGGCGGCGGGGCGACCCGTCTACAGCTACCGGCTCTCGGTCATCCACTTCTGGTCGCTCATCTTCATCTACATCTGGGCCGGCCCGCACCATCTCCTCAACACCTCCCTGCCGCCTTGGCTGCAGGGCTTGGGGATGATCTTCTCGCTCATGCTCTGGGCGCCCTCCTGGGGCGGCATGCTCAACGGCCTGCTGACCCTGCGCGGCGCATGGGACAAGCTCCGGACGGACCCCGTGATCAAGTTCATGGCGGCCGGGGTGACCTTCTACGGCATGGCGACCTTCGAGGGCCCGCTGCTCTCGATCAGCTCGGTCAACGCCCTCGGCCATTACACCGACTGGATCATCGGCCACGTGCACGGCGGCACGCTCGGCTGGAACGGCTTCATGGCCGCCGGCATGTTCTACTGGCTGGTGCCCCGGCTCTGGGGCACCAAGCTCCATAGCGAGCGCTGGGCCAACATCCACTTCTGGGTGGGGATGATCGGCATCCTCTTCTACGTCGCCTCCATGTGGGTGGCCGGGATCGGCCAGGGGCTCTCGCTCAACGAGGTCACGGCCGACGGCACCGCGGTCGCGAACACGTTCGTCGAGACCCTGAAGAACATCCTGCCGATGTACTACCTGCGCGCGCTCGGCGGCGCCCTCTACCTGGCCGGCTACGTCCTGATGCTGGCCAACCTCTTCCGCACCATCGCCGGCGGCAAGGCGGTCGACGGCACCCTCGAGGTCCGCGACGAGCCGGCGCCCGCGCCGTCCCGTTTCCGCGCCTTCCTGAACGCCCCGGTGCTATACACCCTCGGGATCATCGTCCTGGGCTGCATCTGGCTCCTCGGTTCGGGCGCCTGGATGCTCGCCGGGATGATCGGGACGCCCGCGCTCGCGCTGGCGGCGGTCGCGCACTTCGAGGTCAAGGGCTACACCTGGAAGCGCTGGCACGAGGAGCTCCTCCACAACGCCCTGCCCTTCAGCGTCCTCGCCCTCCTCGCCGTGGCCATCGGCGGCGCGGTCCAGATCCTGCCCACGGTCATCCTCTACCGCGGCACCGGCACGGCGAAGGACCTCGAGGGCCGCGTTCAGGTCCCCTACCGCCCGCTGGAACTCGCCGGGCGCGAGATCTACGTGCGCGAGGGCTGCTACAACTGCCACTCGCAGATGATCCGGACGCTGAAGCCCGACATCCTGCGCTACGGCGCCGACCTCGGCTACTCGCGCCTCGGCGAGTCCGTCTACGACTTCCCCTACCAGTGGGGCTCCCGCCGCATGGGACCCGACCTCGCGCGCGAGGGCCTGACCCGCCCCGACCTCGCCTGGCATTGGCGCCACATGATCGACCCGCGCGAGCTCGAGCCCGACTCCCTGATGCCCGCCTACCCTTGGCTGGCGACGGACCGGACGGATCGGGCCTCGTTGTACGGGAAGATCACCGCGCTCCGCACCCTCGGGGTGCCGTACAAGCCCGAGACCTCGACGCCGGCGGCCATCCAGGCCGACTACGACGCGCAGTCCAAGGAGCTCGTCGCCGAGCTGGCGACCAAGGGCATCCCGGCGGACCGCGACGCCGAGCTCGTGGCGGTCCTCGCCTACCTGAGGTCCCTCGGCCGCAACTTCGAGACCACCAAGTGACCCATGTTCCGACGCCTCCAATGGGATGAGCTGATGCGCGACGCGCAGATGCTGGGCCTGCTGCTCCTCGGCCTCGCGACGGCGCTGCTCATCGCCCGCCTGCTCGCCACGCCCAAGGAGGAGATCCGCCGGGTCTCCGAGCTTCCCCTCAACGACGACTGACCCCTCCTCACCATGGCCAAACCCGACCGCGACGACCAACCCGTCCTCCAGCCGCACACCTACGACGGCATCCAGGAGTACGACCAGCGCCTGCCGAACTGGTGGCTGGTCACCCTGTATGGCTCCATCGCCTTCGCCTTCCTCTACTGGGCCTACTGGTTCCAGCTCGGCATCGGCAAGCCGGACCGCGAGGTCCTGGACGCCGAGCTCGCGCAGCTGGAGGCCAGGCGCCTGGCCGCCGCCAGCACGCTCGACGACGCGACGCTCTGGAAGCTGAGCCGCAACGCCGCCAAGGTCGCCGAGGGCAAGGCCGCCTACCAGGCCGCCTGCCTCGCCTGCCACGGGCCGAACCTCGACGGCATCAAGGGCATCGGCTATCGGCTCAATGACCGGAAATGGGTCCACGCCAGGGGTCCGCTGGACGTCCACCGCGTGCTCAACGAAGGCGTGGTCGTCGGCGGCATCCCCACCGGCATGGTCAGCCAGAAGCATCTGGGCAACGACAAGCTCGTCGCGCTCACGGCCTTCCTCGTCTCCACCCAGGAGGAGGGGAAGTGGCAGGTGATCCCGCGCGCCGAGGAGCCGTCCCAGCGCTGACCGGCCCATGGCGCACGTCCCGTCCCGCGAGACCGTCACGACCATCCGCGAGGATGGCTCGCGGCGCGCCTTGCATCCGGCGGACGTCCGCGGGCAATGGGTGCGGGCCCGCCGCGCGGTCGCGTGGATGCTCATCGCCTTCTTCGCCGCCCTTCCGTGGATCGAGGTCGGCGGCTTCCCGGCGGTCTTCCTCGACGTCGCGCACCGCCGCTTCCACCTGCTCGGCGCGACCCTCGGGCTGGGCGACGTCTGGCTGCTCTTCTTCGCCATCACCGGCCTCGGGTTCTCCATCTACGCCGTCACGGCGCTGCTCGGCCGCATCTGGTGCGGCTGGGCCTGCCCCCAGACGGTCTACCTCGAGCACCTCTTCCGCGTCGTCGACCGCTGGATCGAGGGCGACCACCTCGCGCGCGCCCGGCTGGATGCGACCTCCTGGAAGGCGCCGGCCAAGCTCCTCCGACGCGGTGGCCGCGCCCTGCTCTACCTCGTGCTCTGCTGGGTCGTGGCCCACATCTTCCTGGCCTACTTCGTCTCGATCCCGGGTCTCTATCCCATGGTGACCGGGGCGCCGACCGCGCATCCGGCGGCCTTCGTGGCGATGATGGCGATGACCGGCGTCCTCTTCTTCAACTTCTGGTGGTTCCGCGAGCAGCTCTGCCTGATCCTCTGCCCGTACGGCCGGCTGCAGTCCGCGCTCATCGACGACAACTCGGTCATCGTCGGCTACGACGCGCGCCGCGGGGAGCCCCGCGGCAAGGCGTCCCCCGGGTCCGCCGCGGGCGACTGCGTGGATTGCCGCCGCTGCGTGCAGGTCTGCCCCACGGGCATCGACATCCGGCAGGGGTTGCAGATGGAATGCATCGCCTGCACCGCCTGCATCGATGCCTGCGATGACATCATGGCGCGGCTGCGACGCCCGCCCGGCCTCATCCGGTACGCCTCGCTCAACGAGCTGTCCGGCGGGCGTACCCAGCTCATCCGACCGCGGACGGTGATCTACGGCATCCTCCTGCTCATCGGCGCCGTGGTCGCCACGATCGCCGCGCTGGGCGTCGAGGCCGCGGGCTTCAAGCTCACCCGCACCCCCGGCGCCGCGCTCTATTCGGCCAACGACCAGGGCATGAGCAATGTCTTCCGCGCCAAGATCCAGAACAAGTCCGACGCCCCGGCCCGCTTCCGGCTCTCGGTCGCCGACGCGCCGGTGCCGGTGACCCTGCCCAACCAGGAGGCGGGCATCGAGATTCCCGGGCAGGCCGAGCTCGTTGTGCCGGTGGTCGTCCTCGTGCGCGCCCAGGACTACCGCGGCGAGTTCGACCTGCGCCTGGCGCTGACCGACGAGACTGGCAGGATCCGTGTGGTCCAGAAGGCCCACTTCATCGGCCCGGGGGCGCCGCCGCGATGATCCGACTCCTGCGCGAGCGTCCCTGGATCCTGCTGGCCGCGCTGTTCGCCGCCTTCCTCATCGCCTGGGCGGTCTGGCTCGCGATCGCCCTACGCCACACACCGGAGAGGGTTCACCTCGAGGCCAGCCACCATGCTCCCGCTCGTTGAGACCGGGACGGCTGCCCTGCTGGCGGGGCTGGCGGTCTCGCCCCACTGCGGGGCGATGTGCGCCCCGCTGACCTGCGCCCTCGGCCCTTGGCGCGGCTCGCCGGAGGACCGCTTGGCGCATGCCAGCGCCTACCATGGCGCGCGCGTCCTTGCCTACGGCTCGGCCGGCGTCCTCGCCGGATGGCTGGGGGGGCGTTTCGCCGGGCTGATCGACACGCCGCTGGCGACTTACGGCCCCTGGGCGCTGGCGCTGTGGCTCCTGGCCCTCGCCCTCGGCCTCGACCGCGGCCTACCCCTGCCCGCGTGGGTCCGGGACCGTCAGGCAAGCGCCACGCGGCGCGTGCAATCGCTGGGGCCGATGGCCGGCGGGGCCTTGCTGGGCGGCATGAGCCCGCTGCTCCCCTGCGGCCCGCTCCACGCGCTGCTTGGCATCTGCCTGCTGACGGGGTCCCCCGCGAAGGGCGCCGAGCTCGCGATCGGCTTCGCCTTGGGCACCATCCCCCTCCTCTGGGCCTCACAGGTCGGCTATCATCGGCTGACGCTGAGGCTCGGGACAATCGGGGCCACCCGACTTCGACGCCTCGCCTGCGGGCTCGCCGCCGCCGCCCTCGTCGCGAAGCTCGTGTGGTTCGCCCCCTCCACCGGTGTCTGCCTCTGAGACCGCCAACGCCTGCCTGCACTGCGGCTCGCCGATCACGGACCCCGCGGCGCCGGCAGGCCATTGCTGCTCAGGTTGCGCGCAGGTGCGACGGCTGATCCTCGATTGCGGTCTCGGCAAGTTCTACGAGCTCCGCGGCGAGCCCGTCCCGCCGGTCAGCGCGACCAACCTCGAGAAGGCCGACCTCGACTGGCTGACCGAGGCCCAGCTGGGCGCGGAATCGGGCGGGCGCGGCGAATTGCGACTCGGGCTGCGCGGACTGGCCTGCGTCGGCTGCGTCTGGCTCGTGGAGGGGCGGCTCGCCGGACAGGCCGGCATCCTCGATGCCAAGGTGAACCCTGACAGCGGCACGGGGCGGCTGCGCTGGGAGGAAGGCGCGGACCTGGCCGCCACCGCCGCGGACCTGCGGCGCTTCGGCTACCGCCTGACGCCGGATGACGGCAAGGAGCCGGACAAGGACGGCCTCGCCTTGCGCCTCGGGCTCTGCGGGGCCTTCGCCATGAACGGCATGCTCCACGCCCTGCCCGGCTACCTCGGCATGCCGGCGGACGACCCGATGGCGGGGGTCTTCCGGCTCATCAGCGTGGGGCTGGCGACGCTCTCCCTGCTCGTCGGCGGCGGCCTGTTCCTCGCCCGGGCGTGGGCCGGCCTGCGCGCGCGGCAGCTTCACATGGACCTGCCGATCGCGCTGGGCCTGGTCGCCGCCTACGCCGCCTCGTTCGTCGGCTGGGCGGTCGGCAGGCCCGACCTCGAATACTGGGACTTCGTCTCCGTGTTCACCTTCCTGATGCTGGTCGGACGCTGGACCCAGGAGCGCGCCATCGCGGCGAATCGCCGGCGTCTCCCCGAATCCGGCCCGGCCGTGCGCAAGGTGACGGTGGACGGCGCCGACGGCGTGGCGCGCGAGGTCGGACCCGAGGCCCTCAGGGTGGGCGACGCCATCCGGGTGCCACCCGGCCATCTCGTGCCGGTCTCCGGCCGGCTGCTCTCCGAGCCCACGGACCTTAGCCTCGCCTGGATCAACGGGGAGTCGGCGCCCGTCGCCTTCCCGACCGGCCGCCGCGTGCCATCCGGCGCGCTCAACATCGGCCCCGCGCCCCTGCGTCTGTCCGTCGAGGAGACCTGGCAGGACTCGCTCCTGCGGCGCCTCCGTGACGCCGGGGGCGAGGGCGCCTTCCGCCCGGAGGAGCTCGGCCGCATCCTGGGACTCTACCTCGCGGTCGTCCTCGCCATCGGCCTCGTGGCCTTCGCCTGGCTCGGGTTCGCCCATGACGAATGGCCGGAGGCGCTGCAGCGGATGATCTCCATCCTGGTGGTGTCCTGTCCCTGCGCCATCGGACTGGCCTTCCCCATGGCCACCGAACTGGCCGTGGGCGCGCTGCGCCGCCGCGGCGTCTATGTGCGCGACGCCAGCGTCTGGGAGCGCGCCCGCCGGATCCGGCGGGTGGCCCTCGACAAGACCGGCACCTTGACCCTCGAGCATCCGGCGCCGTCCGACCCCGGCGCCTTGGCCAGGCTCGACCCCTCGGCGCGCGCCGCGCTTGCCCGGCTCACGGAAGGCAACCTCCACCCCTTCGCCCGCGGCATCCGCGAGCATCTGGACGGCGAGCCGATGGCGGCGGGGACGGTCGCCTTCCATGCCGGCCTGGGCGCCGAGCTGGCGATGCCCGACGGCACGCGCTGGACGCTGGGCAAGCCGGGCTGGCGCGGCCCAGGAGAGGGCGCGGACGGCCTGTCGGCGACCGAGCTCTGCCGCGAGGGCGATCGGGCGCTCCTCATCGCCTTCCGCGAGACGCTGCGCCCCGGGGCCAAGGCGGACGTCGACCGTCTCCGCGCGCGGGGCCTCGAGGTGACGGTGCTCTCCGGGGACAATCCGGAGCGGGTGCGGGAGCGGGTCCTCGAGCTCGGCCTGCCGGCGAGCGCGGCCATCGGCGCGATGGCGCCGGAGGACAAGGCGGCCTGGATCCGGCGCGAGGGCGACCGCACGCTGATGGTGGGGGACGGCGCCAACGACGCCCTCGCCTTCGCCGAGGCGGCCCTGCGGGGCACGACGGTGGTCGACCTCAGCCTGCTCGAGCAGAGGGCGGATTTCTACCTGCTGGGCCGAGGCCTGGGCGGCATCGCCCGGCTCCTCGAGGTCGCCGAGCGTCGGCGGCGCGTGCTGACGGAGGTCTTCGTGTTCGCGGTGGCCTATAACGGATTGACCGTGGGCTTGGCGCTCGCGGGGCACATGTCACCCCTGCTCGCCTCCGTCATGATGCCGACCAGCGCGATCCTGACCGTCCTGCACGTCACCGCGCGGCTGCGGGAGGCCTAGGTGGCTCGTGACGCCAAACAAAAGGCCCCGGCTTGCGCCGGGGCCCTGGTCGGTCAGCCGGGGTGGCCCTTAGCCGAGGTCGCCCTCGGGGGAGGGGCCGCGGTCGCGGCTGTGGCGGCGCTCGCCGCGGTCGCCACGGTCGCCGCGGGGGCGGTCGCCGAACGAGGGCTTGGGGGCGGGCACGTACTCGCGGCCTTCCTTCTCGGCGATGGCGGCGCGGCGCGAGAGGCGCACGCGGCCCTTGTCGTCGATGCCCACGCACTTGACGATGATCTCGTCGCCCAGCTTGCAGACGTCCTCCACGCGGTTGACGCGGAAGTCGGCGAGCTCCGAGACGTGGACGAGGCCTTCCTGGCCGGGGAGGCACTCGACGAAGACGCCGAATTCCTTCACGGAGCGGACGATGCCCTTGTAGGTCTTCTCGAGCTCGATCTGGGCCGAGATGAGGTTCACCTCGTTGACCGCGCGGGCGAGCTTCTCGCCGTCGGTCGCGAAGATGGTGACCCAGCCGGAGTCGTCCTGGTCGATGTCGATCTGGCAGCCGGTGTACTCGGTGATGCGCTTGATGTTCTTGCCGCCGGGGCCGATGAGGGCGCCGATCTTGTCGGAGGGGATCTTCACGCGGTGCGTGCGGGGCGTGTGCTGCTTGAGCTCCGCGCGGGTGGCGGGCATCGCCTTCTCCATGATGCCGAGGATGGCGTCGCGGGCGACCTTGTTCTGGGCGACGGCCTCGCGGACGATCGGGAACGGCAGGCCGTGGATCTTGAGGTCGAGCTGGAAGGCGGTGATACCCTCGCGCGTGCCGCAGATCTTGAAGTCCATGTCGCCGAAGTGGTCCTCGGCGCCGATGATGTCGGTCAGGACCTTGTGGGCGACGATCTTGCCGCCCTGCTCATCGGAGACCAGGCCGCAGGAGATGCCGGCGACCGGGGCCTTGATGGGCACGCCGGCGTCCATGAGGGCGAGGGTGCCGCCGCAGACGGAGGCCATCGAGGTGGAGCCGTTGGACTCCATGATCTCGGACACGAGGCGGATGGAGTAGGGGAAGTCCTGCTCCGAGGGCAGCACCGACAGGAGCGCGCGCTCCGCGAGGTTGCCGTGGCCGGTCTCGCGGCGGCTGGTCATGCCGAATCGGCCGGTCTCCCCGACCGAGAAGGGCGGGAAGTTGTAGTGCAGGAGGAAGGAGCGGGTCTTGGGGCCGCCGGTGATGGCGTCGATCTCCTGGGCGTCCTTGGAGGTGCCGAGGGTCGCGAGCACGAGGCCCTGGGTCTCGCCGCGCTGGAAGAGCGCCGAGCCGTGGACACGGGGGAGGACGTCGACCTCGCAGCTGATCTTGCGGAGGTCGGCGGGGCCGCGCCCGTCGGCGCGCTTGCCGGCCTCGAGGATGGCGGAGCGGTAGACCTTCTCCTGGAGCTTCTCGAACGCCATCTTGACGTGGCGGGCGTCGAAGGTGGCGCCGATCTCGGCGGCGCAGGCCTCCTTGGCCTTCTCCATGACCGCCTTGACCGCGTTGCCGCGGGCGGCCTTGGACTCGATGAAGATGGCCTTGCGGAGCTGGTCGCCCTCGGCGGCCACGCGCTCGCAGATGGCGACGACCTTGGCGTCGGGCAGCTGGAGGGCGAAGGTGCGCTTGGCCTTGCCGATCTTGGCCGCGAGCTCGCGCTGGGCCTTGATCAGGGGCTGGATGGCCTTGTGGCCGAACTCGAGCGCCGCGAGGAAGTCGGCCTCGGAGATCTGGTCGGCCTCGCCCTCGATCATCATCATGTCGCGCTCGTTGCCGACGTAGATGAGGTTGAGGTCGGACTCGAAGATCTGCGAGTGGGTCGGGTTGGCGACGAACTGGCCGTTGACGCGGCCGACGCGGACGCCGGCGATGGGGCCGTTCCAGGGGATGTCCGAGGTGAAGACCGCGGCGGAGGCGGCGGTGACCATCAGCGCGTCGGGGTCGTTCTCGCCGTCGGCGGAGAGGACGAGGCCGATGACCTGGACCTCATTGAGGA
>VFQT010005217.1_pt1 | contig 10074 bp, 9 predicted proteins | sample 3512381 | NCBI WGS metagenome assembly VFQT01 (sample SAMN10412376, study PRJNA504923) | tailings metagenome | isolation source: Relicate 2 Philex TSF3 active mining site | place: Philippines: Tuba, Benguet | collected 2017-08-29 | reverse complement strand
GATAAAATTAGCCATGGGTACTACCTTCCTATTAGGGGGTTGTATTCAGTGGGCGGTGTCGCTTTCGGGAGCGCTTTCGAGAACTGCCCCCTTGGCGGCATCGCCCATTTTCCATCGATTTCGGCAATGAACCGATGAAACCTTTTATGCGAGAGCAACTTCGACTCCCGCTTTACTAAATGCCTCAACAAACATTGGATCAGCGTCCACATTTGTTACCACGCGATCAAAATCTTTGAAGTCGGCAAATCTGGCTGGGTATGTGGAACCAAACTTTCCACTATCAGCCAGCAAAATTCTTTCTGCACTTCTAGCCATCATTGTCTTTTTCACCAGAGCTTCGTCTATGTCATACGCAGTCGCACCGCCATCAAGACCAATGCCATTAACACCAAGGAAGCTAACAACCGCATTGAAGTCCATTAGATCCGCAACTGTTTTTGCTCCAACTGCAGTTAGGGTTGCGGGTCGAATTCTTCCGCCAAGCATGTTTACCTGAGTAGAACTGTCTGCGAGCTTGGAGGCCAGAGTTATGTTGTTAGTGACAACGGTAAGTTTTGGTTTGTCTCTGAGATGCTTAGCTAGGCACTCGGTTGTGGTGCCTCCATCAACAAATATGCAACCTTCTTCGGGAATGTAAGCGGCCGCAACATCAGCCACAGCTTGCTTCTGCTCTGGGTTTCTGTTGTAGCGCTCGGGAATGGTGTATTCATGTGCAAATCGCTCGAGAGCGATTGCACCCCCGTGGACTCGACGCAATGCACCTCTGCGCTGCAAGACATCAAGATCTCTGCGAACTGTCTCAACAGCAACCTCTAGGCGAGAGGCCGCAACATTGGCATCCAGGCGACCATCCACCCGAGTCCACTCAATGAGTTTGAGCCTGCGTTCCTCTGCTAACACCCTTGTCAGCCTCCGAAATTGTCCGTTTTAAGGTATTTCGGAAGAAACTAGCAGTTTTTAGCTGTGAAACCGATGAATTCGGGCAAAAAACCACAAATTCAGGTAACGCTTTTATAACTTACGCTCTCTGATGACCTGATCCTGCACCAATCTCCACCACAAATAAAAGGCTGCGAAGACAAAGAACAGCCATTCCGCCGCATAGAAGGCGGTCAGCCAATTAATCTCTATTTGCTCTGTCCTAATGCCGATCTCAATTGGTTCTTGACCACTATCAAAATCCTTCAATATCAAATAGATGGGATAGCTCGGCTGAGGCTTATCGAAGTAGATGTTTATCAGCTGCCCGAGAGCTACGCTTCCCAGATATTCAGTTGCCTCGCTCACGGCATCACTGGGCTGGATATAACCGAGGACTTCAACTTCTTGCTTGGGAAGCTCAACACCCACTAATTGAGCTGGGTCTTCAGCGAACGCAATGGCGAGTGTCAAACTCGCTCCGGTATCGACTTCGGTTGAATTTGCTATCAACCAGTAACCAGTAACTTCCTGTTCGCCCCTGAGCTGAATTCTATTTTCAACAATGTATTTGTTTTCAGAATCAAAAATTACCTTTGCATTCGCCAAACGATCGTAAGAGGCAACGAGCAGTTCACCGGGCTTGGCGAATTCAGCAAGTTCTTTAGGAGCCTGCTCTTCCTCCGAGATTCCAACCACCACAAAAGTTCTGCTCAGCTGCCACTGCATAAGGCCAGCAAATACTGCTGCGACCAGCATCACAAGCAGCAGTACGGCAATCCACTTAGGGCGCTTGGCGACCTGAAAAAAGGTTGGCTGCATTACTGATATGGATTGACTATTACATCGACCCTTTGGAATTCCTTCAGGTCTGAGTAACCGGTGGTGGCCATCGATCTCTTCAGTGCGCCAATCAGATTGGCGGTTCCGCTGGCTACATCAGCTGGTCCGAGCAGGATGTTCTTTAGCGGGGCATCCGAGCCAACCCAAACTCGCTGTCCTCTCGGAAGCTTTGCGTTTACAGCCTCAGGTCCCCAGTGCCAGCCCCGACCAGGCGCTTCAGCGGCTCTAGCCAAGACTGTGCCAAGCATTACGGCGTCAGCTCCACAGGCAATAGCCTTCACGACATCACCGCTCGTTCCCAATCCCCCGTCGGCAATCACATGCACATACCGACCACCTGACTCGTCTAGGTAATCACGTCGAGCTGCGGCAACATCAGACACCGCTGTTGCCATAGGGGCATGAATGCCCAAGACCTTGCGGGTGGCAGAAGCTGCACCGCCCCCAAAACCAACCAGTACCCCAGCAGCTCCCGTGCGCATCAGGTGAAGGGCTGCTGTGTAGGTAGCAGCTCCACCAACAATCACAGGAACATCTAGCTTGTAGATGAATTCCTTTAGATTCAGTGGCTCAACCTGCTTTGAGACATGCTCAGCCGAGACGGTGCTGCCACGAATAACAAACATGTCCACGCCTGCCTTGATGACAACATCAGCAAACTCAGCTGTGCGCTGTGGCGAAAGAGCACCTGCGACTGTTACGCCGCTATCTCTAATCTGCTTCAGTCTCGCTGAGATTAGTTCGGGCTGAATTGGCTTTGCGTAAACTCTCTGCAATACGGATGTTGCATCTTCTTCTTTTGCTTTAGCAATCTCAGCAAGCTGCTGCGAAGGGTCTTCATATCTTGTCCAAAGACCCTCGAGATCTAAGACACCAAGACCTCCGAGTTTTCCTAGTTCAATCACTGTCTCTGGGGACATCGCAGAGTCATTCGGGGCAGCAACCACTGGCAGATCAAACCTGAAAGCATCAATGCCCCAGCTGGTGGAGACATCCTCTGGATCACGAGTTCTTCGGGTGGGAATAACCGCAACATCATCAAAGGCATAAGCCCGGCGGGCAGTCTTCGACTTACCTATTTCAACATCAGACATCTAGGCCTCCTTAGCGAGTGCCGTAGTTGGGAGCTTCAATGGTCATCTGGATATCGTGCGGGTGAGACTCCCTCAAACCCGCAGCGGTAATTCGAACAAACTTGCCCTTGGCCTTCAACTCGTCGATATCGGCGGCGCCGACATATCCCATTGATGCCCTCAATCCCCCAATTAGTTGGTGAACAACTGAAGCCACAGTTCCGCGATAGGGAACCTTACCCTCGACGCCCTCTGGCACGAGCTTGTCTTCCCTGAGGACATCGTCCTGGAAGTAGCGGTCTTTCGAGAAAGACTGAGCCTGGCCTCTAGATTGCATCGCACCGAGCGAACCCATGCCTCTATATGTTTTGTATTGCTTACCGCCAACATATGTAATGTCACCGGGAGCCTCATCGGTTCCAGCCAGCAGGGAGCCGAGCATTACTGAGCTGGCGCCCGCAACCAGTGCCTTAGGGATGTCTCCCGAATACTGCATTCCTCCATCGGCAATCACTGGAACGCCAGCTTCCCTGGCTGCCAGGGAGGCAAGGTGTACTGCGGTGATTTGTGGAACACCAACCCCTGCAACCACGCGGGTTGTGCAGATGGAGCCTGGACCAACACCAACCTTGATGCCGTCTGCTCCTGCGTCGATGATTGCCTGTGCTCCCTCGCGAGTGGCAATGTTGCCACCGATGATGTCTGTCTTCTTCGCAAATGGTTCGTTCTTTAGTCGCTTGATCATTTCCAGCACAGCTGAGTTATGTCCGTGAGCTGTGTCTACCACCAGTAGGTCAGCACCTGCTTCGACCAGGGCCATCGCTCTTTCAAAGGCGTCTGCTCCAACACCTACCGCTGCACCAACCAGCAGTCTTCCAGCACCATCCTTGGCAGCATTTGGATACTTTTCACTCTTATCAAAATCTTTCACCGTAATTAGTCCGCGTAATCTGCCATCGCCATCGACCAGCGGTAGTTTCTCAATTCTGTGCTGAGCCAGAAGTGCCATGGCTTCATCAGGGTTAATGCCAACCTTGCCAACAATCAGTGGCATGGGCGTCATGACATCTTTGACCAAGGTGGTGGTTCTTTGAACCTCTAGAACAAATCTCATATCGCGGTTGGTGACAATTCCCACCAGCTTGGAGTCATCGTCGACTACCGGTAGGCCGGAGACTCGATACCTACCGCAGAGGTCATCAACCTCCTGGATGGTGGCATAGGGAGAGGTGGTAACAGGGTGAGAAACCATCCCCGCTTCGCTTCGCTTCACCAGATCCACCTGGCTGGCTTGATCCTCAATAGAGAGATTTCTGTGGATGATGCCCAGACCACCCTGACGAGCCATGGCAATTGCCATCCTGGCCTCGGTCACTGTGTCCATAGCCGATGAAATCAAGGGGATATTGATGCTGATATTTCGACTGAGTCTGGTTGAGGTCAATACCCCCGAAGGTAGGACATCTGATTGGCCAGGAAGCAGCAGAACATCGTCATAGGTCAGTCCTACTAGGGAAAATGGGTCCGGATACTCCACGCTGGCCTCGCTAGTTGGGGGTTTCAGATAACAATCCTACCCAGCGCACCGCTGGCTGGGCAGGGGGCAGATTGGCTTTATTTAGCTTCCCTGAACTTCCTGCGCTGTTAGAGTTTTCTAATCCCCGAGTTGGGGAGGGCAGAGCTGCCCAGATCAGTCTGGAGGACCAGTGAAACTCCTCTCATCCGCATCTTCGCGGTTTGTTCGAGGCCTAGCCATCGGCTTCCTCGCGTTCATAGCCACCATTGGCATTGCCTTTCCTGCGAGCGCCGACAGTGTCGGTGAAGAGTATTCGGCCGCCATCCTAGGAAACGTTCGCATCGATGGCGAACCTGTCCAGGGCGTGAGAATCGTTGTCGAAGGAAATGGCTACACGGCCGAGACAGTGACCGACGAAAAAGGTCGCTGGTTAGTCGGTGTCCCTGAGGTTGGTAAATACAACGTCACCCTCGATGAATCCACCCTTCCCGAAGGCATTGCAGTTTTGGAAGGTGGGGCAACCCAGGAGGTTGAGTTTGGTCGCACCGATCGCGTAACCAAGAACTTCTTTATCGGTGAGGGTGTTCGTAACACGACATCCCTGTTCGATCAAATAGTCGCCAGAGTTATCTATGGAATCAACTTTGGTCTAATGCTGGGACTTGCCGCGGTTGGTCTCTCCCTAGTCTATGGAACCACGGGTCTTTCTAACTTTGCTCACGGTGAGATGGTGACCTTTGGTGCTGTCTTCGCCCTTCTCTTTGCCGTGGTGCTGCAGTGGCCACTTTGGCTCGCTATTCCGCTGGCGGTAACCATTTCCGCTGGAACCGGTTGGCTGATGGACGTTGGGCTCTGGCGACCAGTCAGAAAGCGGGGGCTGGGACTAGTTCAGTTGATGATTGTTTCCATCGGTCTATCCCTGGCCCTGAGATACATCATTCAGTTCTTTGTCGGTGGTGGCACAGAGCAGCTACCCGGTTTTGATGCTCCCAAGATGCAGCTATTCGGCGCTGTTTCCCTAAGCTCCACTGACCTGATGTCGATGGGCCTGTCGATAGTTGTGATTGCAGGATTTGCCTGGTGGCTGCTGAAGACTAAGACTGGAAAAGCTACCAGGGCCATTTCTGACAACCCGGATCTTGCAGCCGCATCAGGTATCGATGTTGATGGCGTAATTCGAATTGTCTGGGTGATGGCCGCTGGTATGGCTGGCCTAGCTGGTGTTCTCTGGGCATACTTCCGTCCTGGAATTAAGTGGGACATGGGAACGCAGATTCTGCTTTTGATATTCGCCGCTGTTGTACTGGGTGGTTTGGGTACGGCTTTCGGTGCTCTGGTTGGAGCCCTGGTGGTTGGAATCTTGATTGAGACATCAAGTCTTTTGATTCCAGCTGATCTTAAGTATGTCGGTGCTCTGGTGGTTTTGATTGTGGTGCTACTGATCAGACCACAGGGACTGCTCGGTAAGAAACAAAGGATTGGTTAGGAGGAAAAGATGGACTGGGGATCAATTCTTAATAACACGCTTCAGGGACTGCTGACGCCAACCACTCTTGCGTTTTCACTCGCTGCCCTAGGCCTGGCCATGCACTTTGGTTTCGCAGGACTGTTGAACTTCGGTATCGCAGGCTTCATGGCCATTGGTGGCTACAGCTATGCGATTTCGGTTTTGACGTTTGGTCTGCCCTGGTGGGCAGGAATGCTGATGGGAATCGTTGGTGCGGTCATCTTCGCACTCATTCTTGGTATTCCAACATTGCGTCTTCGCGGTGACTACCTGGCGATTGTCACAATTGCTGCCGCTGAAATCGCCAGATTGCTTTTCCTCACCACGGCCTTCACGGACGTAACTGGTTCTGCCGATGGTCTGTTTGGTTTCAACACCCGCTCCGATGGCTCGGGTTTCCAAAATGCGAATCCAATCCCTCCTGGTTCCTATGGCTTTGGGCCCTGGACCTATAACGAGCAGACCCTTTGGGTTTTGATCTTTGGTGTTGTCGTCCTGGTCTTTGCAGTCTTCCTCCTCTGGGGATTGATGAGATCGCCCTGGGGAAGAGTTATCAAGGGTATTCGTGAAGATGAGGATGCAGTTAGGGCGCTGGGTAAGAATGTCTTCGCCTACAAGATGCAGGCCCTGGTTATCGGTGGTGTCTTTGGTGCTATGGGTGGCATTGTCTATGCCGCCTTCGCCAACGTCTCCCCCGGTGTCTTTGTGACTTCGCTGACCTTCTTCATTTGGACATCGCTGCTGCTAGGTGGCGCAGCCACCATCTTCGGTCCAGTGATTGGTTCAATTATTTTCTGGACTCTGCAGGCTTTCCTTTCCAACTTCCTCTCGGAGGTTTCAATTTCAGGACTGCTGCCTGTCACCACGACTCAGGCATCAACCCTCAGGTTCGTGCTCGTGGGTGTTGGTCTAATGCTGCTGGTGATCTATCGCCCGCAAGGTATTTTCGGAGATAAGAGGGAGCTGACCTTTGTTAAGTAATGAACAACCTCTAAAGTCCACCGACCTCCACATCGGAGCTGCCGCCCCTGGCTGCAAGAAAAAAGATCCAATTCTGGTCGCCGATCACATCAAGAAAACCTTTGGTGGTCTGACGGCTGTTGATGTTGAGCACCTGGAAATTCCGAAAAATGCCATCACGGCATTGATTGGTCCAAACGGTGCTGGCAAAACAACGCTTTTCAATCTGCTGACTGGTTTTGACACCCCAGACACCGGCACCTGGCAACTGATGGGAAGTTCGCTCTCCGGTGTTCCATCATTCAAGGTTGCCAAGATGGGCCAGGTCCGCACCTTCCAGCTGACCAAGGCACTGGGACTACTTACAGTGATGGAGAACATGAAGCTCGGGGCCAAAGACCAAAAAGGTGAGAGTCTTCTCAGTGCCCTGATTCCAAGCCTTTGGCGCAAGCAAGACAAAGAAATCGAAGTCAAGGCCATGGAGCTTCTAACTAGGTTCAAGCTCGACGCCAAAAAGGATGACTTTGCTGCTTCGCTATCCGGTGGCCAGCGCAAGCTGCTCGAGATGGCAAGGGCACTGATGACTGACCCTGTTCTAGTGATGCTGGATGAGCCCATGGCCGGAGTGAACCCAGCGCTAACCCAGTCTCTGCTTGACCATGTTTTGAATCTAAAGGCTGAGGGAATGACAGTGCTGTTTGTCGAACACGACATGCACATGGTTCGCCACATCGCCGACTGGGTCGTGGTGATGGCCGAGGGCAAGATTGTTGCCGAAGGACCACCAGAGACTGTTATGAAAGAAAAGGCAGTTATTGATGCCTACCTCGGCTCTCACCAGGAGACAGATCTGGGTGAGGTAACAGGCCGCATCAAAATAGTTTCGGAAGGTGACCAGAAATGAGCGAACGCGTCATTGAGGTAAAGAACCTGGTCGCCGGCTATCTGCCAGGAGTCAACATCCTGAATGGAATTAACTTCTATGCAGACAAGGGTGAACTAATTGGAATCATCGGCCCAAATGGCGCCGGTAAGTCAACTTTGCTCAAAGCCATCTTCGGCTTGGTGAAGGTGCGTGAAGGATCAATCACTCTCAACGGAGAAAGCATTGTCGGTCTCAAAGCCAACAAGCTTGTGAGCAAAGGTGTTGGCTTCATTCCGCAGACCAACAACGTCTTTCCATCCCTAACGATCGAAGAAAACCTGCAGATGGGTCTTTTTCAAAAGCCAGAGCTTTACACCGAGCGACTTGACTTTGTGGTTTCGATTTTCTCTGAGCTTGGCAAGAGATTGAAGCAGCGAGCTGGCTCTCTCTCCGGTGGTGAGCGACAGATGGTCGCAATGAGCAGGGCTCTGATGATGGACCCGGCTGTGCTACTTCTGGATGAGCCATCGGCGGGACTAAGCCCAGTTAGGCAGGATGAGGCATTCCTTAGAGTCAGTGAAATCAATAAGGCTGGCGTTACCTGCATCATGGTCGAACAAAACGCCAGGCGCTGCCTCCAGATTTCAGATCGCGGCTATGTTCTTGACCAAGGTAAGGATGCCGTTGTCGGCAGAGGTCGCGAACTGCTAAATGACCCTCAGGTCATTGGTCTATATCTCGGAACTTTAGGAACCTAAGCCCCCAAACAAAAGTCGGCGCATAAAGAAATCCCCCCGATTGCTCGGGGGGATTTCTCTTTGACTTAGTTCTTAGCCACGGATGGTGACTGGAACGTTGTTTGCGTCGAACTGCTGAATCAGGATGTTACCGTCAGTTGGGTCTCCAACGTCGTTGAAGGTAACGTTGCCGGAAGGACCGTCATAGTCTGCGGTTCCGCCGCCATTGATGATGTCAGCACACTCTGCGAAGGTGGTGCACTTGGTGCCATTTCCTGAGCCACCGGATACTTCCTGTAGCTTCATGGACATGTTTGCACCCTCAGTGCTACGAGCCTCTAGGGCAGCTAGTGCAAGCAGAACTACTGCGTCGTATGACTCAGGTCCGTATGCGTTTAGCTCTAGTGGGTCATTTCCGCGAGCAACCCATGAGTCGTTCATACGAGTGATGAAGTCACCGATCTTGCTCTCGTTAACACCTGGGTAGGTACCCTTTGCTCCCTCTAGCAAGCCAGCTGCGAATACAGATGAGTAGTTGGTTAGGTTACCGTCTACGAAGTACAGCTTGTCGCCAGGGAACTGGCTGGTTAGCTCTGGAACGATTGTCTTAACCTCATCGAAGGTGATCAGAACGATAGCGTCTGGGTCTCCTGCAAGGGCTTCAGCAATCTGGCTGGTGAAGTTTGTGTCACCAGTGTTGTAGGTAGGAGCAGCTAGCACCTCGCCACCGGCAGCCTCGAAGGCCTCGGTTACGAACTGAGCTAGACCAGTTCCGTAGGAGTCATTCAGAACGATCATGGAGATCTTCTGGTGACCATCTTCAGCAATCAGGTTTCCGAGAACTTCACCCTGAAGAACGTCAGATGGAGCAGTACGGAAGTAAAGTCCACGGTCTTCGTAGGTTGAAAGAGCTGCAGAAGTGTTGGCTGGTGAGAACTGAATTACACACTCAGCTGTTACACGGTCAATGAACTGCAGCGATGTTCCGGAGGATGCGGCACCAATAATCGCCTCAACACCTGCGTTTAGCAGACGTGGGATTTCGGTGTCGTAAGCCTTGTTGTCAGTGTCACCCGAGTCACCAGGGGTGAACTCAATGGTGATTCCCTTACCAGCAGCGTTGATCTCGTCAACAGCTAGGTAAACGCCAGCCTCTTCAGGTGGGCCGAGGAATGCTAGGTTTCCAGTCAATGGAAGGGCGGTGCCAAGCTTTAGCACTAGGTCGCCATCCTGTTCTGGACCGAGCTCGCAACCACCAGGGGTGGTTGTTGGTGTTTCTTCAGCAGCAGACTCAGTCTCTGCTGGGGTCTCTTCGGCTGCAGCACAGCCAGTGAGAGCTAGAGCAACGACTCCCGCCGCTGCCAGTGCCTTCACGAAAGGTGACCCGTTTTCCAATACGGTCATTGTTTCTCCTTGCAATTGCAATTTGTAAGTGCGAATGCGGGCTGGAGGGCCCGCATTGCTAGGTCAAGCATAATTAGGCGGCCAAGTAATCCCTAGGAAACATTGTGACCGCGAGAGCCTAAGGTGGTCTGAATGCGCGAAAATGGACAATTCGAATGCCTAAATTCTGCGATTTCAGCACAAATATGCTTTTTTTGCATCGAATTCAGTAGCTTCTGATGCCATCTTGCAACTAAATAACAATTAGA
>VFQT010005215.1_pt1 | contig 10076 bp, 9 predicted proteins | sample 3512381 | NCBI WGS metagenome assembly VFQT01 (sample SAMN10412376, study PRJNA504923) | tailings metagenome | isolation source: Relicate 2 Philex TSF3 active mining site | place: Philippines: Tuba, Benguet | collected 2017-08-29 | reverse complement strand
GCACGGCGAATGATGCTCACACGGACGATGCGCTCGTCAGGTCGCAGGTGATATTGCGCCACTGCATGACCAGCTTCATGATATGCAACCTGCTTGCGCTGGTCTTCTTCCATTTCTTCGATGGGGTTCTCAAGACCGATGGCTTGTTCCTGAAACGCTAATTCGATATCGCGCTGAGAGATCTTGTCGCGCCCATCGAATAATGCCAAGCGGACAGCATCTTTTGTCACTGCAGACATGATGCGTGCCGGGGTCGCCCAAGAAGTATCGCTGACCAAGGCTTCAATATCCACGGTTTCATCATGCTTGATCTTGCTCAGATAGTAATTCACAATCTCACGGCGTCCACCACGGTCGGGTAGACCCACTGCAATTTTGCGGTCAAAACGACCAGGACGTACCAAAGCTGGGTCGAGCACATCGGGGCGGTTGGTAGAGCCCATGAACATCACATGCCAATTGCGGATGGGTGCCTTGCGTCCAAGCATTTGATACACACGCGCGCGAAGTTTTTCCCACGCGGTCAACGTACCAATGCCATCCATTTCATAAAGCAGACGAGTTAAGGCACCAGAGCCAGCCCCCATGCCCATCATGCCGCCCATCATTTGACCGCCGCCCATCACACTTCCACGAGACATACCCACTGCATCGATCTCGTCAATATAAGCGATACATGCGCCATATTCACGCGCCAGTTTTCGGGCACGGCCCACGAACTGGATCATGCGGAGCACATCCACACCCCAGAACATGCCGCGAAACCCGGATCCTTCAATGGATATAAAAGCAATGCCAGCTTCACCCGCCATGGCTTTTGCCAGCAAAGTCTTACCGGTGCCCGGCTCACCATAGAGCAACAGACCCGTGATGAACTGTCCACCCATCTTTTGGAACTGCTCACGGTCTGAGAGCAGATAGATCCACTGGCGGACCATCTTTAGCAGATTGGGCTGACCCTTGTAATCTTCGAAGGTGATTTGTTTCGGGTCACCGGGGCGGATCACTTCCACCCGGGTTTGAGACATGAACCAGAAGATCGCCACAAACTGAAGGATGGCAAACCCGATCGCAAATACCACCTGGAAGATAAAGCCAAGCGCAACAAGGACGATGTTCAACACGTCGGGGTTGATCAACGCCCAAACGACAAGTCCATTGAGTAATGCCCAACCAATGATGCCAAAGAAGAAACGCCCCGCATTGCCAGAAGCCGCCCAAATAAAAACACGTAATTGAATGTAAAGGAAGAGAAGTCCCAGAAGGATCAATCCACCGATGGAGAGGGCGTTCAACACCCAGTCAAGTGCCACTTCAGAAGCGACAGAGGCAGAGACCATGGCATTGATCAACAACCAAACCAACAAAGCAGGCAGGGTCCAGAATCGCCATACACGGATGTTGCTAAAGACATAGAACAATCCGCCCAACGATAGCGGATTAAGCCACCAGGCAGCTGCCAACCCATAGGCGAGGATCTCAGCCCGGTCGGCGCGAGATGCGTTCTGCGTCAAAAACCAGATGACAGGCGCTGAAACAAAAAGTGTGAGAAGCAGACCAATGACCCATCCAATTCCCCCGTAAAAATCGGTGGCGGGTTTTGTGACCACCTTCGAACGCGATTTGCCGGGTATGCCCGGCTGTATGCTGGTTGTGGACATGAGACCTCTGAGCAAAAATGAAGTTGGGCAAGTGTATCGCGAAATCGTTATAAAGTGATGAGAAGGACTTTTTTGATAGTTCTTGGATGCACAAAAAAGATATTTCTTACGCCAGGTCTCGCGCGTTTCAATAATGTTCTCGCAACTCTGATATTACAACATCAAGTTGTATAATTACTGAAATGCAGTCCACACCGCTCCTATACCCTTGGTTTTTATCCGTTACGCTTACCTTTCTGATGGGGATCTATGCACTTCGCTATCGAAAGCACGTTGCTGCCAGACCTTTTATAGCAATGTGCTTTTTTGCATCGTTATGGGCATTCTCTTACATCTTTGAGTTAGGCGGTACGAGTCTTGCATTAAAGACCTGGGGTGTAAAGTTTGGCTATCTTGGTGTGATCGGTCTGCCATTATCCTGGACGGCTTTCGCACTGGCGTATTCGGGTCGTGCCAATTGGCTCACAAAACGTAACATTCTTTTGGCGTTGATCTTTCCCATCCTAACTTTGATCGTGATCTTCACAGATGATTACCATCATTGGTTCTTCACGGAAGTTGGTCTACAAACCGATGAAGTTTCAGGGTTGATCTTAATTAAAAATCCGCTTGGGTGGTGGTTCTGGCTGCATGCGGTGTACATCTATGCTGCATTGATAATTGGTTCGTATTTTCTTGTTCGCGAGTATTGGGAAAAAAGAGATGTTTATCGCTCGCAGATCATCATCAACCTGACCGCGATCTTGTTACCATGGATATCAAATGGTATCGTCCTTGCCGGATTGCTACCCGTCCGCATCGACATAACCTCGGTTATGTTCTCGCTCTCTGTCTTGATCTTAGGCTGGGGTTTTCTACGTTATCAGTTATTGGATATTTTGCCCGTTGCACACCGCGCCGTGTTCGAAAGCATCTCTGATTCAGTCATTGTCCTCGACCCGGATCTACGTATTGTTGAACTCAACCCGGCTGCGCTGGAAATGTTCAAACTGCGTCCCAATGACGTGTTGGGGAGATCTTTCCAATCTGTTTTCAGGCAGTGGGTTCAATTGCCAGACAAAGCGTTACAAACCCACGGCTATCACAGGGAGATCGTCTTTGAAAATGAAGGCGAACCCATACGTTGGTTGCATCTTTTTGTCAGCACCTTACGCAATAATGGTTCTGAAAAAAGTGAAGGACACATTATCACTCTGCGAGACGTCACCAGCATCAAAGAGAACGAAGCCGCTCTAGCCATCGCCCGCGATGACGCCATGCATGCCAATAGCTTCAAATCACAGTTGCTGGCAAATGTCAGCCACGAATTGCGAACCCCACTTGGTATCATTCTCGGCTATACCGATCTGATCGTACGCAAATCTTATGGCGAATTGACCGAAAAACAGGTCAATATTCTCGGACGTATCAAAGACAGTACTCAATATCTCGATGGGCTTGTTTCTGAGCTACTTGACCAAGCTCAACTCGACAGCGGCAAATTGTACCTTTCTCAAAGATCCTTCGAACCGCGCGAAGTACTTGGATCGGTCTGCAGCCAACTGAGTGTCTTAGCAGAAGCTAAAAATCTTGAGTTCAATGCCACCATCTCAGATAATCTACCCATCGCACTTGTAGGAGACAGTCAGCGTCTCAAACAGATCCTCGTCAACCTTATCAGCAACGCCATCAAATTTACTCAGACCGGCAGCGTTACAGTTGAAATCGCAGCATTGCCCTCTCAAACCGAATGGATGATGCGTGTTACAGATACAGGTCCCGGCATCCCAGAGGAATCGCTCAATACTGTCTTTGAGCCATTCAAGCAGCTTGCCGATGCACATAAATCCTTACGCAAAGGGTACGGGTTGGGACTCTCCATTACAAGACAACTCATCCGATTGATGGGTGGAAATATCACACTCGAAAGCACAGTAGGAAAAGGTACCACCTTTACAGCAATCCTCCCTCTCATCACTGAAGAAGAAACCCCTCATGAGTAATCCCCCGATTGCGTTCATTGTTGAAGATGACCCCTACCTTTCAGAAATCTATGCAGATACCCTAGGAAGCATTGGTATCACCACCGAAACCTTTCAAGACGGCGAAACCGCCATGCAAAAACTGAGGAATGTCGCTCCAGACCTCCTCGTTCTCGACTTGAACCTCCCAAAGTATTCCGGCATTGAGATCTTTCATGACTTGCGAAAACAACCACAAACATCAGAAACATGGGTCTTGATCGTCACCGCAAACCCTGCTCAAGCATCAGAACTTTCTGAAGCAGAGATCGAAAGCCAGAACCTGTTGGTACTAACCAAACCCATCAGTGTCGATCAACTCGATCAACTAGCCCAGCGGCTGGTCTTCGATAAATAAAATAAACCTGAAAAACAAGTTGGATACAATCTAATTAATGGATAACACCTTCAACACTCTGCAACCACTTCTAGATAACGCCATCGCCTCACACCGGAACTCAATCGGGTCCAGCCACGAAGAAGCGTTTCGCCTCTTCAATGGATTCTACGAAGGCTTCCCTGAACTTGTTTTGGATATTTATGGACAGACTCTGGTCATCCATGACTATTCAGAAAATCCCAGTTCACCACGTATTCAAGAAATCACCAATCACATCCGCACCACCTTAAATTGGCTACGCGCAGGGATAGTGAAAACGCGGCATGCATCAACTCAAAAGGAGAAACGAGGCACCCTCCTCTTTGGTGAAAGCCCTGATCGCAAGATCAAAGAACATGGCATTTGGTATGCTCTAGATCTCACCATGAACCGCGATGCCAGTTTCTATCTCGACACACGCAATCTGCGGAAATGGCTTATCGACAATATGCAAGGCAAGTCTGTGCTTAACACCTTTGCCTACACTGGAAGTTTGGGTGTGGCTGCCGTTGCAGGCGGCGCGACGAATGTCATTCAAACTGACCTTAACCGCCAGTTCCTGAATCTTGGAAAAGAGTCATTTACTCTTAATAACTTCCCAATTCAAAAACAAAGCTTTATCTCGCAAGATTTCTTCTCCGCTATAGCTCGCTTTAAAGCCGGTAAACAGACTTTTGACAGCGTCATCATTGACCCGCCTTTTTTCTCCACCACCTCACGCGGCAAAGTGGACATGGAACACGAAAGCGGAAGGCTTATCAATAAGGTTCGTCCTTTGATCAATAATGGCGGAACTCTGATTGCCATAAACAATGCTATTTTTCTTAGCGGCAAAGAATATATGGAAACACTCGAAAATATTTGCAAAGATGGTTATCTCAGCATTCGGGAATTGATTCCTGTACCTGAAGATTTCATTGGACAGAATCGAATCGGCAAACCCATCACAGATCCTGCTCCATTCAATCATTCCACCAAAATAGCAATTCTGGATGTTAAGCGAAAATGACCGGCGAAACTGATCTTGCAAAACTAATCAAAGGCATGAAACCTGAACGGCATCCCGGCGAATATGTCTTTTGTTTGATAAACACACTAGAACAAGCCGTTGAATTGAACCCCTTATGCACATTTCAGGAAAGTGAAGGGACAACCATCATCCTGCCCAAACATATTGCCGATGATAATGTTCTCTTTTACTCAGCGATTTGTGCATGGATTACTCTGACCGTCCATTCTTCACTAGAGGCGGTTGGTCTGACAGCTGCAGTAAGCAAAGCTCTTACCGAGGCGAACATCAGTTGCAATGTGGTGGCAGCTTATCATCATGACCATCTATTTGTCCCTGTCAAAGATGCTGATCGTGCAATGGACGTATTGTTATCTTTATCAAAGAATTGAAAAGAATTCCAAATACATTATTGAGCCATTTTGGCAACCGCATGGAAAGTAACGATTTCCATGCGGTTGCCAAATTTCACAAGATGACTCAACAATGAAGAAAATGTTGTGGTGGTAGATATAGTTGTCACAGACGGATTTGCAAGAGACAGATGATCACTTTCTAGTAAGTCCGTGATGGGAAAAACTGGAAACAGATTGGGTTCTGCCCCGAACCCTTCGAAACACCTGAATGCCCTGCCCAATGAGTGGATAAAAATTAGATCTCTTTTTTTCGGGCCATTACAGCAAAAACCCCGGCAAGAAACAACGCTGAAATAGCGATCGCTGCGACTCCAAACGTGGAACCCCGTTCATCTTGAAAACTAGCAGGTGACTTTGTAGCTGTCAAGTATTTCACAGTCTGTGAAGGGGTCACTGTTTGTTCTACAGGAATTGAGGAATCTTCAGGAACTGTCCCCGTAGTTACTGGTGCAGATTGAGTAGCATCAGTACGCACAAGCAAGGTCTGCCCCTCGTAAACAGTTGTCGATTCTCCCAGACTGTTCAAGCCCTGAATTTGTTTGATCGTCGTTCCATATGCAACGGCGATACTCCACAACGTCTGCCCATAGAGCACTTCATGATAGACCTTCCCATTCGGGAAAGGAGTATTCAACGCGACCGGAATGGAATACTGGGGCAATACCCCGTTGATTGCAGCCTGAGTTTCCATATTGGAAATTGCCATTTTTGTCTGCGGAATGCTGGTGAGTATGGACCCGGCATTCGACTGCATCTGTCCATTGCGGGTTTGGAGAGCAGTCTCGATCACCACAACAAAATAGCCATCCCCTATCGAAACGCCTGCCCCGATATCGCTTCGAGTTGTCGAAAGCATAGTGTTGGTGTGCAAGTCGTCACCCAGCCACATTTGGATGGCTTCTTCCGCCGTCATGGCTGGTCCCCAATTCTCGGAGCGATAACCATCCAAGGTCAGGTCGCCTGAAAGCGGATAACCCAAGGACATCATCCACTGTCCCAACGTCATGCCATTGGGGCGCCAGTGCCCAGGCATACCTATGGCAATGCCATTGGCCTGTTCCTGTGCGATCTGCATCAACACAGGGTGAGCATACAGAGCAGGTAAACCATACGAGAGCCGTAAATTATTGACCGCATTGATAATATCTGCCGGGTTCGGTGGAGCGCTTAATGTCTGTGTAGGTTCAAAATCCTGGGCTTCCGCAGGCGAAGAGAAGATCAAAAATGGGGAAAACAATAGCACTAGCAACAGGGTTATTTTTAGTTTCATCCTGAACATATAGTTGCACATCCCGCCCAAATCATAACAGGCAAAATATAATTTACCAATTCAATTTATCCCTTATCACCAAACCTGTGGTAAAAATTATTCATACATTTATCGCAACGGAGACTTCATGACCGAAACCTTTCAAAAATCTCTCGAAAAATATGCCGATATCATTGTCAATATTGGTCTTAACTTGAAAAAAGAACAACGGTTGAGCATTGCTGCCGGGCTGCAAGATGCGGAACTTGTACGATTGGTGGCAAAAAAAGCGTATCAAGCAGGCACCCCCATAGTTGATGTCCGCTGGATCGATGAGAGACTCACACGCATCCGTTTGGAAAATTCCAACCCAGAGCATCTTACCGAAGTTCCCAATTGGCAGATCGCTCGCGAGCATGAGTACGGCGAACGCGGAGATGCCTATTTGAGTTTTGCATCACAAGACCCAAATCTTCTCGAAGGCATCAACCCTGATCTGATCAGCAAATATCGTAAAGCTCTTTCGGAAAAATACGAACCCGCTTACAAATATATAAATGAAAACACCCAAACTTGGTGCGTTGTTTCCACAGCAACACCGGCTTGGGCGAAAAAAGTTTTTCCTGATCTACCGGTCGAACAGGCACAAGAAAAATTATGGGAAGCCATCTTCGATGCCTGCCGCGTAAACACCCAAGACCCTGTCAAAGCCTGGCGTGACCATGCAGACAAACTTCATCTTAAATGCAATTACCTCAACGAAAGAAAATACACCGGTCTTCACTATAAAGCCCCTGGAACAGATCTGACGCTTGGTTTACCTCAAGGTCACATCTGGGTTGGCGCATCGTCCACTACGGTGGGCGGAATCGAGTTCATTCCCAACCTCCCCACTGAAGAAGTATTTTGCATGCCGCATCGCGAAAAAGCGGAAGGTTACATCACCTCCAGCCGTCCGCTCATTCTCTCTGGAACGATGATCGATGAGTTCACCCTCACTTTCGAAAATGGACGTGTGAACAAAGTGACCGCTAAACAAGGCGAGGCAAACATTCGCAAACTTTTGGAAACAGATGAGAACGCCTCTCACCTCGGGGAAGTTGCTTTGGTTCCTGATAGCTCTCCCATTTCTCAGAGAAAGCACCTCTTTTACAATACACTCTTCGACGAAAACGCCTCTTGCCACCTTGCGCTTGGAACAGCGTACCGTTACAACATGGAAGGTGGTTCAGAGATGACCAAGGAGCAATTCCTTGAGGCAGGCGGTAATGACAGTCTCATCCATGTGGACTTCATGGTAGGGTCAAACCAAATGGATATTGATGGCATTCGCGAAGATGGGACTCGAGAAGCCATCATGCGAAATGGCGAGTGGGCGACCCAATCGTAATCTCTAAACAACCCCAGGCGGACGTTTTCCAACGTCCGCTTTTTTTGCGCCGAAATCAAAGTCATGTCATAATGGAGGGACTTTTATCAAGGAGAACTACTGTGCCACGAAAAACCACACTCAATACAGACGAAATCCTAAATTCCGAATATGAATATATCTCCCAAAATGTTTTTCAAGCAAATGAAGACCGCTCCCGAGTCACTTCTTTTTACTTTGTTTCAGTTGGGTCTTTTGTTGCTGCCATTCTTGGGACCCGTTTCGAACCGGACCAAAGCACGATCTCATTAGCTTTCTTCTTTCTGTTCACTATTCTCACTTTCATGGGAGCGTTGACCATTGCTCAACTTGCCCGTCTGCGCGCTGCATGGCATGAAGCTGTCGAAGCGATGGACCAGATCAAGGAATACTACATCAAGCATCATCCGGAGTTGGAACCGGCATTCAAGTGGCGCGCAAAACATATTCCCCCCACCAACAAACCATATAGCATTGCGAATCTGATGGCTGTTGAGGTTGCCTTACTGAGCGCCTTCACCACAGGTGCCGGAATTTATTTCCTAATGTCGTTCGTGGGTATTGCTGCCTGGGTCACATGGATTGCAGTCCTTGTCAGTATCGTCCTTGGCTACGTTTCGCAATGGACGTGGTATCACTATCTGCTTGTAGACAATCAATAAGGAAAACATCATGTCCAGAGAATATATTGGTCAAAATCCCACTGCCTTTCAGCGCAGACCACACCTTACCAAAGACGACACATGGATACGCGAAAACATCAACTCATTCAAAGTGGGTCATGTTGCTACCTCAGTAGATGGGCAGCCCTTCATTAACACATCCACTTTCTGGTATGACGAAGCTGAGCATCAGATTGTTTTTCACTCCAATCTGGCGGGAAGAATCCGCTCGAATATTGAGTACAACCCCAAAGTCAGTTTTGAGGCGAGCGTTCTTGGTCAGATGCTTCCTTCGAATGTTGCGTTGGAGTTCTCGCTCCAGTATCGTAGTGTGGTCGCTTTTGGTACTGCCAGAGTTGTAACCGATCCCGATGAAATGCGTAGATTGCTCTATGGGTTGATCAACAAGTATTTCCCCGAAATGAAAGTTGGGCAGGAATACCGCGAGATCGCCGAAAAAGAACTGCGGGCCACATCGGTGTATGCCATCAAGATCGAAGAATGGAGCGGCAAAGAGAATTGGGAGGAACGCGCCGACCAAAGTGATGAATGGCAGCCGCTCGATGAAAAGTGGTTCGAGTATTACAGGAACAAATCCTGAAAGGATAAGTGCATGAACGAAAAAACATATACCGAAGAATTCCGCGTGGAAGGCGAGAAGATCATTACCAAGATCAAAGAGTTATTGCATGAAGGCAATATTCGCAAGGTCATCATCAAAGATAAAGATGGCAAGGTCTTCATGGAAATTCCGGTTACGATCGGCGTGGTAGGGGTTTTGATCGCGCCCCAGTTAGCTGCGTTGGGAGCGATTGCGGCATTACTTACTGAAGCGACGGTTGTCGTTGAAAAGGCAGAGCCATCATGAGCGTCTTTGAAATCGTTTATTGGGCTGCCTTGGTTGTAGAGATGGTCATCCGCGCCCCGCTCAACAAAAAGCGCAAAGAAGAAAAGATGAGCGAACAACGCGTATCTACCCAGGAAAAATTCATCCTCTTCCTGCTGCTTATTGGCATGATGATTCTTCCCCTGATCTATTCAGCAACTTCCTGGCTTGCCTTTGCAGATTACACCTTGCCAACGTGGGCTGGATGGCTCGGGTCCTTTATCATGCTGGGCGCCTTAGTTGTCTTCTGGCGTTCGCACGCAGATCTCGGGTTGAACTGGTCTCCCTCTTTGGAAATTCGAGACAAACATGAACTGATCACTCGCGGCATTTATGGTGTGATCCGTCATCCCATGTATGCTTCACAGTGGTTGTGGGTCATAGCACAGCCGTTGCTCCTTCAAAA
>VFQT010005211.1_pt1 | contig 10082 bp, 12 predicted proteins | sample 3512381 | NCBI WGS metagenome assembly VFQT01 (sample SAMN10412376, study PRJNA504923) | tailings metagenome | isolation source: Relicate 2 Philex TSF3 active mining site | place: Philippines: Tuba, Benguet | collected 2017-08-29 | reverse complement strand
AAGCTGGAGATGACCGACGAGAAGTTCCTTCAGGAAGGAATCTTCTATGTGCTGGCCGGTGCGCACACCACGATCCACTCGCTCACCCACGCGGTCCACGAACTGCTTCAGTGGATCGAGGCGCATCCCGAGGATGTCGAGCGGCTGCGCGATGATCGCTTCTTCATCCAGCAGTGCGTGTTCGAAAGCGTGCGGCTCCATCCGTCCAGTCCGGTGGCGAAGCGGCGCGCGCTTTGCCCGGTGGCGTTGGCTGATGGCGAGGAGGCGCAGACCGACGACACCGTCGTCATCAATCTCCATGCCGCAAACCGCGCCAAGGAGGTGTTCGGCGAGGACGCGGACCGCTTCAACCCCCACCGCGAGATCGTGGGACCGGTTTCGCAGCATGGCATTTCGATGGGCATGGGCATGCACGCCTGCCTGGGGCGCAATCTCGCCATCGGCACGGAACCGCGCGCCAACAGCGATCCGGAGAGCCACCAGTACGGCACCGTGCCGCTGATCGTCGAAGCGCTGCTCAAGTGCGGCATCCAGGCCGATCCCGACAAGCAGGCGCAGAAGGACGAAACGATCACCCGCATCACCTGGGCCTACTATCCGATCCTGTTCCGGCCCGAGGAGGCGCTGCTGCCATGACCGTTCACCGGCTGGAGGGGTTCCGCGAATGCGAGGCGGCGCTGCGCAATCGCGACCTCAAGCAGGCGCTCTACGACGCCGGCAAAGTCGTGATGGACGGCGTGCTGCTGACGCTGCACGGCGATCCGCATGTAGAGCGGCGCGCCATCGAGGTTCGCGTGTTCCGGCGCAACTTCTTCAAGTTCTATGAGAAGCAGGTTTTCCCGGTCACGCTCGAACAGACGCTGGCGCCTTATCTGGCGGCGCGCGGCGGCGATCTCGTTGAGATCGGCTATCACCTGACCGTAAACCTCACCGCCGATTTCGCCGGGATCGACCGCCCGCTGCGGACGGCCGAGGAAACGCGGCGGCTGATCGCGCTTACCAAGAAGCTCAGTGAAGGCGCCACGATGGTGCATTCCACGCGCGACAAGGCCGAGCTTGAAGGCGAAGTCCGCGCCGCGCTGGCCGAACTGGACCGCGATTTCCTGCGGGCATCCATAGAGCGGCGGCGCGCGCTGCTGCGCGATGTGGCCGAGGGAAAGGCCGACGACGCCAGCCTCCCCCGCGACGTGCTGACCGTGATCCTTCAGGCCACGGACGAACTGCCGCTCAGCGACGATCAGCTCCTGCGCGAGATCGGCTTCTACATGCAGGCCGGATCGCATTCGACCGCGAACTCGGTGATCCACGCCTTTTACGAGATCAAGCAGTGGGCGGGCGATGATGCCGGGCGCTGGGACAGGCTGCGTGATCCGGTGTTCGTGCAGCATTGCGTACAAGAGAGCTTCCGCCTGCACCCCGCGAGCCCAGAAGCCTGGCGGACCAGCATGTGCCCGATGCGCATCGACGGTGCTGGCGAGATCGACGCCGGGGGCAAGGTGGAGCTCGACCTGTTCCTGGCCAACCGCGACCGCAGCGTGTTCGGCGACAGCAGCGACGTGTTCGACCCGGATCGCGCGATCCCCCAGGCGGTCCTGCGCTCTGGCCTCACATTCGGAATGGGCGTCCACGCTTGCCTGGGCCGCGAGCTCGACGGCGGCGTGGTCGCCAAGCCGGGAAGCGATCCCGAAAGCTGCCAGTTCGGCATCGTCACGCTGATCGTCATCCGCCTGCTGGAATTGGGCGCGGAGCTCGTGCCCGGCGATCCGCCGGTGCTCGACCCGAACACCACCCGGCCCAACTGGGGCCGCTTCCCCGTCACCTTCACGAAAGCCTGAAACATGAAGACTGCTGTTGTCACCGGGGGTGCCGCCGGCATCGGCGCCGAGATCGTCAAGCTGCTGGCGGAAAGCGGCTATCGCATCGGCATTCTGGACCTTGACCCGGATGCGGTTGGCCGCGCGTGCGATGGCATCGCCGGCGCGGTGCCGCTGGTGGCCGACGTCACCGACGAAGCGGCGGTCTCGGCCGCGTTCGACAGGTTGGACGCGGCGCCCGATCTTGTCGTCAACAACGCCGGCATCGTACGCTTCGGCAAGTTGGCCGATCAGACGGTGGCCGATTTCCGCCGCGTGATCGAAATCAACCTTGTGGGCGTGTACATCGTCACCCGCGAGGCCGTCCGACGCATGGAGCCGCGCGGCAGCGGCCATGTCGTGTCGCTGACCTCGATCAACGCCTATGGCCCCGGCCCCGGTTCCGGCGCCTATCCCGCCAGCAAGTGCGGCGTGAAGCAGCTGATGAAGCAGTTCGCGCTGGAGTACGGCGACGTTGGGCTGCGCTTCAACAGCATAGCACCGGGCTTCATCGACGGCGGCATGTCCGCGCCGATCTATGCCGATCCGAAAGTGCGTGCGCTGCGCGCTGCGGGCGTTCCGAGCGGGCGGCTGGGCACCCCTGCGGACATCGCCAATGCGGTGCTGTTCCTGGACAGCGACGGCGCCGGCTACATCACCGGGCATGACCTGGTGGTCGATGGCGGCGTCAGCCACGCGGTGCTGCGCAACCTGCCGCGCGAATGAGCGCGCCGGCCGCGCGCCGGGCAATCGCCTTCTCGGGCGGGTTCGGCCATCCCTTTGCCGAGACGACGCCGGTTCTGGTCGCCGAGGCCGAGCGTCACGGCTGGGCCGCCGAAGTCATGGGCGATATCGATGCGGTGGCGGACCGCCTCTCGCCGGAAATCGGCCTGCTGATCGTCAACGCGCTCTACTGGAGCATGACCCAGCACGAGAAATACGCGCCGCACCGGGCGGAGTGGGCGCGCTCCCTGTCCCACGAATCTATGGCGAAGATCGCTGGATGGGTGGCGGACGGCGGCAGCTTGCTGGTGATCCACACCGGCACGATCTGCTGGGACACGCAGCCCGGCTGGATCGAACTGATGGGCGGCGGCTGGAAGTGGGAACGCTCGCACCACCCGCCGCTCGGCGAAATCGTGGTGACGCTCACCGACGCGGGCAGAGACCTCAGCCGCGGCCCAGTCTCATTCGCCCTTATCGACGAGGCTTATCACAACCTGGACCCGGCGCCCGATTGCACGGTTCTCGCAACCTCGGACACGGGCTCGGGGCCCCAACCGGTGGCGTGGGTGCGCAAACGAGGCGCAGGCCGCGTGGCCATCGACGCGCTGGGGCACGACGCCCGCTCGCTGACCGAGCCGGGACACGCGGCATTGGTCCATGGACTGTTCGGCTGGCTTGGAGCGGAGGATGCTTGAGGGCCGCACGATCCTGATCGTCGGCTCGACCGGTGGCATCGGCGAAGCGACCTATCGCTTGTGCCGCCAGCTCGGCGCCGACGTGATAGGCACGGGCCGCCGCCAGGCCGAAGGCGAACGAATCGCGAGGGAGGCCGGCGGCCGCTTCGAGCCGCTGGACGTCACCGATGATGCGGCGGTGCGCGCGTTGTTCGTGCAGCTTGCCGCCACCGGGACGGGCATCGACGGCGCCGTCAACAACGCTGCCATGACGCAGGATGCCGCGCCGCTCGACCAATTGGAGCTGACGCTGTTCGACCAGCTGTTCGCGGTCAACGTGCGCGCCATGTTCGATTGCCTGCGCCACGAGATGGCGGCGATGCGCGGCCGGGGCGGATCGATCGTCAACGTCGCGTCGATCGCGGGCAAGCGCGGCTATCCGGGATTGGCGCTCTACACCGCGAGCAAGCATGCGGTGATCGGCCTCACCCGTTCGGCCGCGCTCGACGGCGGCGCGGATGCGATCCGCGTCAATGCCGTGCTCCCCGGCACCACCCGCACCGATATGTTCGAGCAGCAGATGAAGACCCGCGAAGGCGGAGAAGCGGGAACGGTTGCCGGCATAGCGCTGCGCCGCACCGCCGATCCCGGCGAGCAGGCGCGGGCGATCGCCTGGCTCCTGTCCGATCAATCGAGCTTCGTCACCGGCGAGGCGCTGACCGTAGACGGCGGCAAGACCGCGCAATGAGCCGTCAGCGAGGCCGCAGATACAGGCGCGGGCCGGACGCCACGAAGTGCGCGGTGTCCTGAAGGATTTCATCCCGGCCACGGTCGGAGTCGAAGAACCGCTCCACAAGCGCCCTTTCATCGGGGAAGCGCATCTCGGGCATGCCCCGCGCGGGCGGGCTGTCGGGGGTTAGCGCTCGGGTGACCCAGTTCTGGATATAGCGATCGGCGCCGACGTGCACGCGCTCGGCCAGCTTGGCGTGAAGGGTCCAGCTGCGCCGCGCGGCGCTGTCGGGAAGGTCGGCGTGGAACAGCAGCCGGCCCAGCAGCGTGATCGAATGTACGGGACTGCCCGATTCTCCGCGGTCGAAGACCAGCCGGCTTTCGACGGTATAAGCATGGAGCGTGGTGACGCTGGAGGGCAACTGCGGCAGCGATGCCGTGCCCGCGATCGTCAGCACCGCATGATAGAGGTCGGCGCTCAACTCGGGATCGGGATCGCTCGGCGGACGGTAGGCGACTTGCGCCGGGGGCGGAACGACGCGCGACAATTGCGCGTCAGGGCCAGCCAGCGCGGCGAGGCGATCCCAATCGGCATCAGCCGGATCGGCGAAGCGCAGCAGGGCTATGGTCCGCTCAGCGATCGTCATGTTCGCTCGCGGGCAGCCCGGCCCGGTACAGTTCCACCTCGCGGCACAGCACGGCCAGCGACGGCGCGGCAAGGCGCATGTCGCGGGCAGCGGCATCGGCGTCTTCAGGATTGGCGAACCAGAACTCCTCCACCAAATCGCAATCGAGCCCCCAGCCGCCTTCCCGAACCGGCGGCAGCGGCGTGTTTCGTACGTGTCCGCAAGCGCGGGCTGGCGTCACCATTCCCGGGACATTCCACAGGAAGCAGACGAGCTTCACTCCGCCTTCCGGTGGCGGCACAAACACCTCCTCGCGCGCGGACAGGCAGCGATCGGCGATCCAGCCGGCGAACGTCTCCGCCTCGTCCTGCTCCATGACCGTCTGCGACGAGGTATCGGCGAAGTGCGCGTCGCGATGCGCGAGCGAGCGGTGCCAGATCAGCCCTACGCCGTCATGGTCGGACAAGTAGGCCCGTTGGGCTGGCGAAGGCTCCAGCACATCGCAATGGACGTATCGCGCCACGTTCTTCCAACGCGGCAGCGACATACCGAGGGCACCGTGCCGGCGCCATCGCGCGGTCCATGCGTTCCGCGCGAACGACGGGTGCCGTCGCGCAAGATAGATCAACTTGGGCTGGAAAGGTTCATCCATATCGCTTGCACGATATATTGATTTGAATATAAACTCAACGCATGGAAGCCTCCCCCTTGTTCGAGCCGTTTTCGCTCGGCAGCCTCACCCTGCGGAACCGCATCGCGATGGCGCCCATGACGCGGGAAATGGCGCCCGGCGGGGTGCCGGATGCCGAGACAGCGGCCTATTACACGCGGCGCGCCGAAGGCGGCGTCGGGCTGATCGTGACCGAGGGGTGCGCGCCCAGCGCCGTGGGCAGCTTCGGCATGGCGGTGCCCCGGCTCTACGGCGCCGATGCGCTGGCCGGCTGGCGAAATGTCGTCGGCGCCGTCCATGCCCGTGGCGCGGCGATCTTCGCGCAGATCTGGCACGTTGGCGCTTTCTCGCCCTCGCTGATCGGCATGAGCGACAGCTTGCCTGCGAACGCCGAGCGCGTCAGTCCGTCGGGCTTGGCGGCACCGGACCACCCGTTCGGCCGGGCGATGAGTGAGCGCGATATTCAATGCGCGATCGACGACTTCGCCGCAGCGGCCGCCAACGCCCGTTCCGTGGGCTTCGATGGTGTGGAGATACACGGCGCGCACGGCTATCTGCCCGATCAATTCCTGTGGTCAGGCACCAACCGCCGCGGCGACGGATACGGCGGCGCGGTCGAGGCGCGGACGCGCTTCGCGGCCGATCTGGTGCGCGCCGTGCGCGCCGCCACCGCGCCCGACTACCCGATCTGCTTCCGCCTCTCGCAATGGAAGCAGCTGGATTACAACGCAACGATCGCGGACGATCCCGACACGCTCGGCGCGGTCGTTCGCCAACTCGCCGATGCCGGAGTGGATCTGTTCCATTGCTCCACCCGCCGCTTCTGGGAGCCGGAGTTCGCCGGCGACCCGCGCAATCTGGCGGGCTGGGTGCACACCCTGTCCGGGCGGCCGACGATCACGGTCGGCTCCGTCACGCTGGGCACCGATTTCAAGGCGCCCACCGGCAAAGTGCGGGCCGGTGTCGAGACCGAGCACATCGCTATGCTCGAACGCGGGCTGTTGGCGGGAGAATATGACCTCGTCGCCATCGGGCGGGCCCTACTGGCCAATCCGGACTGGTGCCGCACGGTAATCAACGGACGGGCGGACGAGCTGCGCCCGTTCGACAAATCCATGCTCGAAACATTGCAATAAGGGAGGATGCCATGCGCGAAGTCAAAGGAATGAGCGTTCTGATCACCGGCGGCGGCTCGGGACTCGGCGAAGCCACGGCCCGCTATCTGGCCGAGCGCGGCGCGCGGGTGACGATCAGCGGACGCCGCGAGGAAAAGGTTCGCGCGGCGGCAGAGGAGATCGGCTGCGGCTGGGCGGCGGGCGACGTCGCGGTCGATGCCGATCGGCAGGCGATGATCGCGGCGGCGCTCGATCACGGCGGCGGCCGCCTCGACGCGCTGGTGAACAATGCCGGAAACATGTACCGCGACGCCATCGAGAAGCTGGACGAGCAGCGCCTGCTAGACCTCTTCCACAGCAACGTGGTCGGCGCGATGATGCTGACGGGGCTTGCGGTGCCGCATCTGGCAAAAAGCCAAGGCGCGGTGATCTTCATCGGCTCGGGACACACCCGCCGCAGTTTTCCCGGCGCCTCGCCCTATGCCGCGACCAAGGCGGCGGTGCAGACGCTGACGCAGGTACTCGCCGCCGAACTCGGCGACAGGTTCATCCGGGTGAACTGCGTGGTCCCCGGCGGGATCGTCACCGAGATCAACGTCCGCGCGGGGTTCATGACGGAGGAGCAGGTGCGCGAACGCCAAACCGCGATGCTGCCGATGCAGGCGATAGAGCGCATCGGCACGGGGACCGACATCGCCGAAGCGATCGATTACCTGATCCGCGCCGAGTGGGTGACCGGCTCCATCCTGGACGTGGACGGCGGGCTTGGCCTCGGCGTGACGCGGGCCTGAGCGCCATTCAGCCCCTCAGCAGGCGCCGCGCGTTGTCCGCCAGCGGCGCCTCGCAGCTGGGCAGCCGGAACTTCTCCGGCGCGTCCCAGCCGGCGAAGTTCGTGCCATAGACCAGCCGTTCGGTGCCGACGCGCTCGACCAGCAGATCGACGGCGCGGTCGTCGTGCATGTGGATGTCGTACCAGATGCGCCCGAGCTGTTCGGCGAAGGCGCCTTCCTGCTTGAGGTGGTCGGGCGCCCAGCTCCGCTTGTGTGCGGCATGCTCCAGACGCCCCCAGAGCAGCGCGATCGCCCCGCCGCCGTGGCTGATGCTGACGTCGAGCTGAGGGTGGCGATGCAACACCCCGCCATAAACCAGCGTCGCCAGCGCCAGCGTTTCCTGCATCGTGAACCCGGCGGTGATGTCGAGTTCGTACCGGCTCATCACCGGGCTCGCGGGCGGACCGTCGATACCGGCCGGCGCGGGGTGGAGGAACAGCGGGACGTCCAGATCGACGACCGCTTCGTAGAAGGCGTCCATTGCCGGATCTTCAAGCCCGTGCGGCAGGTCGGTGCCGATGTAGGCAGCGCACAAGTTCAGATCCCTCACCGCGCGGCGCAGTTCCTGGATGGCGGCGCCGATGTCCTGCATCGGCAGCGCGGCCGCGCCACCCAGCCGGTCGGAATGGCGCGAGACCTGCGCGGCGAGGGCATCGTTGTGCCGGCGGCAGAAGGCGATCGCCTCCGCCGCCGGTATATAGTGGAAATAGGTGAGCGGATTGGGCGACAGCAGCTGCCAGTCGATGCCAGCGCGGTCCATGGCGGCGATCCGCACGTCGGGGTCCATGAACGCACTGCCCCGATACCGCACGTTGCGCAGCCGATATTCACCGATCCGGTAAACGGGGGTGCCGTCGGTCTCCTCGTACAGTTCGGGACCGAAGCTCCCCGCGGTCCCGAACGTTTCCTCCAACACCGCGTGGGCGTGGATATCGATTACCTGTGCGTCCTTGATGCTCATGCGTATCCTTGCGCGGCCCCGCCATCGACCGCGATGGCTGTGCCTGTGATGTAGCTCGCCGCTTCGGAACCGAAGAAGACGACCATGTTGGCGATCTCTTCCGCCTCGCCCAGCCGAGCGAGGGGGATGTGCTTGGCGATCTCGTTCTCCACCGTTTGCGCATCGTGCCCGGTCGCGGCGGACTGGTGCGCTACCATCGACGCGACGCGCGCGGTGCGGGTCCAGCCGGGACAGACGGTGTTGACGAGGATGTTATCGGCCGCGACCTGGTTCGACAGCGTCTTCGCCCAGCCGAGCACCGCCATGCGGATGCTGTTCGAGAGCGTCAGTCCGGGGACCGGCTGCTTCACGCCGAACGACGAGATGTTGACCACGCGGCCCCAGCGCCGTTCGCGCATCATCGGCAGCACGGCGCGAGTCGTGCGGACGGCGGACATCAGGGTCAGGTTGACCGCGTTCTGCCAGTCGTCGTCGCTCAGCGTGTCGAAGAGACCGGGGGGAGGCCCGCCGGCGTTGTTGACCAGCACGTCGATAGTGCCAAAGCGCGCGGCGGTCTCGCTGACCACCCTGGCGATGTCGTCGGCCGAGAGCACATCCGCCTGCAGCGCCAGGCAGCCGGGCATGATCGCGGCCGCCTCGTCGAGCGCCTCCTGCGAGCGCGCGCAGATCGCGACATTCGCTCCGGCCGCGTGGAAACCGCGCGCCGAAGCCAGTCCGATTCCTTGGCTGCCCGCCATCACCAGGGCGGTGCGCCCTTCAAGTCCAAGTTTCAAGATTCGTCTCCTGGTTCGCCGGCCCGGACGGGCCATTGCGAACGATAGCTGGCGAGATCGAAATAGTCCCGCCATTCGCAAATATGATAATCGCGTACGCGGAACGCGCCCATCACCGGCAGGATGATCTCCTGGCCGGATACCACCATGCGGTCGATCCGCTCGGTCAGCACGTGATCCCCCGTGGCCGCGATGTGGAGGACGTCCCAGCGGCATTCGTCGAACGGCCCGGCCGCGCGCAGATACGCGGAAACCGCATCCTTGCCGTGCAGCGGCGGCAGCGGGATATTGTGGTAAAGGATGTCGTCGGACAGCATGGCGAGAACGCGCTCGATGTCCGGGCCGCTCCAGGCGCGGCAGAACGCGGCGACCAGTTCGATCTGCTGCATCGTTCTCCCCCTCTCTTTTGCATGATGGCCGTGCCGGACTCGCTGCTTGACATCATCGGCCGCGTTTGTGAAGTATCGATTTCGATATAAATGGGAGAGACAATGCCGGCCCCCCTCAGCAGCGTATCGCGGCAGCGGTTCGTGCAGAACGCCTATCACGTGGCGGATCTGGATGAAGCGATCGAGCGGTGGCACCGCCAGTTCGGGCTCGGTCCGTTCATCGTCCGCCGCCATATCGCGCTGCCGAGCGTCCGCTATCGCGGCGCGCCGGGGCAGCTCGACATCAGTGCCGCGCATGTCCAGGCGGGAGCGGTGCAGGTTGAGCTCGTGATGCAGCACTGCGGCAACCCTTCGGCCTTCCGCGATATGTACGCCGCCGACGAGGAGGGGCTGCACCACGTCGCGCTCCTGCCGGAAGATCCCGAGGCCATGATCGCGCACTACACGGCGATGGGGTTCGCCGTGGCCACCGACCTCCTGACCGCCGAAGGTCGCGGCGCGGCCTATGTCGATACCCGCACTCAGCTCGGCCACATGATCGAGATCTATCGCGTCAACCAGAGCCTGCTGGACTTTTACGAAGAGATTGCCGCGGCGGCCGACCGCTGGGACGGGCGCACCTTGAGGATCGAATATTGACCGCGTCATTGCACGAGCCCGGAGCCAAGGACGAATTGCTGCGCGGCTGGCGGCTGCTGATCGCCTGCGCGATCGGGGTCGGCTGCAGTGCGATCGC
>VFQT010005209.1_pt1 | contig 10083 bp, 10 predicted proteins | sample 3512381 | NCBI WGS metagenome assembly VFQT01 (sample SAMN10412376, study PRJNA504923) | tailings metagenome | isolation source: Relicate 2 Philex TSF3 active mining site | place: Philippines: Tuba, Benguet | collected 2017-08-29 | reverse complement strand
TTAATGGGGCATCGAGTAGGATTTGAAAGCTTTTCAGGCGATACCTTAATGAAAGCAGGATATTCACCTGAGGAGATCATGGATAAATTCCATCTTATCCCTATCGAGCAAAGATTTCGAAAGGATTACAGCTATAGCAACCAAATGTTCGGTTTTATGGGGCTAGTTATAGAATCTACTACTCAGAAAAAATACGCCGAGTTGGTAAGCGAATATATTTATGCCCCCTTAGAAATGAAAGACAGCTCTGCAGGAGCCACTCTTATCGAGCAAGAAAACTCACTTTGGAACAAAATAAAGAAGATTTTTGGATGCGAGGCAAACATAGCACTTTGCCATGATAAGAATTTGGAAGGCAACGCTGTTTGCATAGGATTAGATCCGCTAATTTATGTGTATCCCTCAACATCAGGTATTAACACATCTGCGCACGATCTTGGAATCTGGCTTCAATGCCAATTAAATAATGGAAAACTTAATGGAGTAGAAATTATTCCTGAAGATCACATACAAGCTATGCGTCAGCCTGTAGCAAAACATACAAAAGTAAAGCCACGGGATTTGCAGTTTCCTCCTGAGCTTATGAGAAACATAAGTTATGGAATGGGTTGGTTTGTTTATGACTATGGCCCTTCAGAAAACTCAATTCAAGTTTTAGAGCATCATGGCGGATACTCAGGGCAACGCAGTACTATGTTTATGTGTCCTACTCAAGGGTTTGCTGTCGGAATATTATCAAATCTTGGTCATTTCAATGTAAATCTTTTTCCTGAGGCACTGCGCAATTTCTTTATAAATTCATTTTTAGGGCTTGAGGAACGTGACTGGAGCGCAGAATACGCAGAGAGAAAAAACACCTACCTGAAAAAAATTCATTCTCAGCGAGCCAACAAGAAGCTTTTAAAACCCACCCCGAAAAGAGACGACAATTCGTACTTAGGTGTTTATAAAAATGATCTGTATGGAGAAATGAGAATTGAAAAGGATAGCAAAGGATTATTGTTAAAAATAAAAGATAGGTCTTGTCATATAGTGCACTGGAATGGAGATGAATTTTCCATTAATGGCTGGGAATTTAATGGCAACATGTCACGATCAGATCCGCATTTCATTGAATTTGGGGTGAATGAGAAAGGACAAATGCTTGCATATGTAAGCTTTTTACACGAAGGGAATGACCCTATTTTTGTAAAAAATCAATAGGTGACAAAGCCCACTTAATTGAAATTTGTTGGTTTGCACTTAAATAAAACGGTACGCACAATGCATGTTGATTTAAAACATCTACTGTGTATAGTTTTGTAGCCCCCTGACAGAGGAATCTTTTTACATGCTCGTGTTTTTGGGTTTTTGTCTCGGTATTTTTTTTACACAAAAAAGCACTTTCTGTATCGCCTAAAATGCGCCACTCAAGCCCTGGTGAGGCCAAAAATCTTATGTGTCCCTGCCCTGGTTGTGATAATTGGAAGAAGTCTTCACCTCTAATATCACCTTGCTGGGAAATATATATATCTCGTTTTGCCTGCAGGACAACCCCGTAAGGATCTAATTTGTCTGGACTATTATTTATCAAATAGCTTGAGGAAAGAAATGCATAATCTTTTTCGTGGATCATTTTATTCTTGATAGGCTGTTTTGATTGCGACCCATAATGTAGGAAGTGCTTTGAAGAGTGCGCATATATGCTTACATCACATCTGGTAAGTATGCGTTGCGCCCTTTCCATCCACTCAAAATCTAAGACACCAGTGGAATCCGAATACCATTCACAAAGACTGATGTAGGAAGTGGTTGGTTGTGTATTAATTAAAAGAAATCCAGATTTAGTTGAACATTTAGCGTATCCCATTGCAATCTGGTCAGGTACCATAGCTTTGTTATCAGCGAGCGATAAAGCCATATCAATGAGCCCTTCCCCTAGAACTGGATAACAAAATGCTTCTAATCGTTGAGTGGCATTTCCAGTGAAAGAACTGAGCAAACCATCACCATGCCGGAAGTGCCTGGCAATAGGAGCTAGCCTTACAATATAATCATTTAAAAAGTCTATTTTTCCTGCGTAAAAAAGACGTAGCATCAAGCGCAAATCAATTAAATCACGCAATAATAGAACTACAGTTCCCGGATGGCGCGATTGATGATTAAAGTCTTCGTCAAACTGTTCTTGCAAACACTGCTGTAAACTTTCAATCCAGTTTCCTAGCTGATTTTGCTCTCTGGGTAAGGCGCAGCCTGCATAAATTAACCCCTTTAAAGCTCGGAATTTACTTAAGGGGTCCTTAAGGCTACGATAACGCCGCTTAACAAAGTTATATTGATGGCTGATGGAAGAAATAAGCTTTTTTCTAAAAAGCTGATCAGCGCTATTTCCAAAAAATTCAAAAAACCCAAGCCAATTACACAAACGATACCCTAGAATGTCTAGATTCCAACTGGGATTTCTCCATGGCTTTTTTGATCGCTGATTATTATTCTCTATCCAATGACTAATGAATTGGCGCGCTAAACGTCTGCTGTTGTTGTCCCCAAGGGTTTGTAAATCTCGTAAAAAATCGAAAGTATGTACGCATACAGTGGTTTGATCCATTTTTGGGTCAGACAGATTTTTTAGTACTTCTGCAATAGTCAAAGTTATTGTGCAGACTTGATAGAATCCAGCACTCAAATTTCTTGTATTTTTTGCAACAGAAGGCCAATTATCTTGGTGAATGTTCCTTAATTGTCCATGCAATGATCTGCCCAATATTAGGCCGTACAAATGACTACGTGTACACCAATCATGCAGTGTATTAAACATTAAGGTATATTCTCTTTAGTTATTACTTAAAAAATAGCAAAAATAACTACGAATAACTACCCAAATAAATAATCTTATAAAAAAGCCCCCCTGAATTTTTTTGCAAAATATCAACTCTGCTACTAAAAAACAGGGGGCATTGTACTTTTAGCTATGCCGCTTCTTCGTATGCTGGCACAGGAATACCAGGCTCGGATTTAGCATTGCCCATTACTATAGTTGTCTGCACCCTCTCGACATTACTTAAATTAAGTAGTGTTTTTGAAAGTACGTTTTGATAGTGCTCAAAATCCTGCGCAACTATCTTTAACAAAAAATCATCTTCTCCGCTAATGCGATAGCATTCACGCACTAAATCTATGCTATGCATTGCTTTTTCAAAGGCACCTAGTTGAGCTTCACTATTTTCCTTCAGGCCCACTGAGGCAAAAAGGGTAATATTGTAGCTAAGAGACTTTGGATTAATATTTGCTTGATAGCCCTGAATTATACCGCCATCTTCTAAGTTTTTTAAACGTCGCAAACAAGGCGGAGCTGATATACCAACACGCTTTGCCAGATCTACGTTAGTCATTCGACCTGACTTTTGTAGAATTTGTAAAATTTTCAAATCAATATTATCAAGCTTTGTAATCAACGATTTCTCCTATAATTGATAAATTTTTCTCTATTATAGGGTACTTAATACAAATGTTAAGAAATTTTTAATTAAATTTCTTGATCATAGTATTAGAGATAAATTGGAAGTGGTAGATGACAGAGGAACCTAAAGACATTGAAGGGACTGAGAAAGGGCTAGAAAGTCAGACTAAACAGACCATTGAAGTGAGCGTTGGGAAGAAAAAAAAACTCTCTAAAGTGTTGCTTTCAAGTACCATAGCTGGTGTTTTTTTAACCTTTTCTATCTCTGGTTGGTTTTTTTATAATCATTTTTCACATCATAGCGAGACTGCTAACGATGCTAACTACTATGTGACAATTCCTGAAATTGTCGTAAATCTCAGATCTATAAGCTCAAAAGGTAATATTCTCAGGTCTACATTTGCTCTGCAAATTTATAATAAACAAGATGAGCCAAAGATAAGGGAGTTTATGCCCATTATTCTTGATCAGATGTTGTCATATTTACGTGATCAATCAATAAACGATCTAGAAGGACCTGGGCTTGAGCGCATGCGTGAAGCCATACTTCTTCGTGTTAACAATGTTGTAAGGCCAATAAAAGTTCATCGTGTAGTCCTTAAAGACTTTATTATTCAGTAGGAATATATGAGCGACAAAAAGAATAAAAATTCATCACTGTCAAAAGATACTAATAGGGTTGATACTAATATAGATGCCCTTTTTGATAATACTCTGGATATTTTTTCGGAAAATGAGATATCTCAGAGTAGCATCGATAAGCTCTTCGAATCAGAAACCGCAGGAAAAAACACCCCCAATAGTGGTTTATCAGCAATTTTGAGTGGAGAGAAAATTTATGCAGAGCGCCTGCCAATTTTGGATGTTGTCTTTGATCGCCTTGTAAGGCTTCTGACAACGACGCTGCGCAATTTTACCTCTGATAATGTGGATGTTAGCTGTTCCCGTGTTACTTCATTGCGCTTTTCTGATTATTTAAATTCTATTCCCTTGCCTACGCTGATTGGCGTGTTTAAAGCAAAACAATGGGATACTCCGGCACTGATAACGATTGACAACCAGCTTACGTACTCAATTATCGATGTGCTGTTGGGTGGAAAAAAAAGCGCCCAGGCAAACACTCGCGCTGAAATCCGCCCTTACACGACACTTGAGAGAAACCTTGTGGAAAGACTTATTGAGGTTGTCTTAACAGATTTTACTAAAGCCTTCTCTCCTATATGCGCGGTTGATTTTCAGCACGAAAGGTTGGAAACAAATCCCAGGTTTGCTGTTGTTGTGCATGAAAAGAATGTTGTCATGAAAATTGTGTTCAAGCTTGAAATGGAAGACCGTGGGGGGCATTTTGAAATAGTTATTCCGTATTCTAGTGTTGAGCCTGTTCGCGATCTGCTTTTACAAAACTTTATGGGAGAAAAATTTGGTTATGATCATATTTGGGAAGACCATTTAGCCAGCCGCATACGAGAAGCTGATGTAAAACTTGAAGCTAGCCTGCCTACGGAAGAGTTTTTACTAAAAGACGTTTTAAACTGGAAGGAAGGATCGCATATAGCGCTTTCTTCTACGCTTCATAGCCCTATTTTTCTATCTAGCCAAAATCACCAGTTGCTTTTGGGGAAATTAGGTCAAAAAAATGGGCATGTTGCAGTAAAAATTAACGATATTTTATTCGGTAAAAATGGAGGGGCACAATGATGTGGGTAGATATAAGCATTATTTTCTTATTAGTAGTAGCTGTGGGTTTTTGTTACCGAGTCAGTGAGAAACTAAAGTCATTAAAAAGTTTAACAACGGTTTTAACCCCGTCAATTGATCGTTTGAACAAAATTTTAAACCATACGAGTCAATCAATTAGTTTTTTAAAACAAGCCACAGAAACTGGTAAGGAAGGTTTAGAAACATACATTCCAAATGCACATGCGATAAGCGCGGATATTACCTTATTGATTGAGCACGCAGATAGAATTAGTTACCGACTTGATGATTTGATTGCAAAGGCCGGAGAGGTTGAGAAAGACTTGCGCCAAACACTACTTGTAAGCATGAAGCAATCTGAAAAGCAGGCACGCCAGAATGTTGAGATTCAATCAAAAACTCCAACACGCCACAATGACCCACGGGATTTATTTGTGCAAAGAGTAATAGCTAGGTACCCTAAAGATTCAAATATTAGCCAGCCAGAGCCTTTGAGAAACCAAGGATAAAACAGATGAAGACAGCTATTATTATCTCTTTATTACTGCATGCATGCGCAACTGCACAGAACAGCATTGTTCCTATAGCTGAAGGGAATAAAGAGGCTATAATCAAATTTGATTCTTTGGAAGAAAGCAGCCCAGAAGAAGTATTACTTTTTCAAGACCTTGCGAAACGTTCTCAGGAAATAAAGGCCAAAGAGGAAGCGCTAGAAAAGCAAACATTACTACTAAAAGCTGCAGAAATTTCTTTGGGCGAAAAGCTTAAGCATTTTGATTTGTTAAAAAAAGATTTACTTGAAATGCTAGACACATTGAAAGAAAAAGATGATAAGCAAATGAATGATCTGGTTAAGATTTACGTTTCGATGAGGCCCAAATCGGCCGCAAATATTTTAAATTTAATGGAAATGCCAACCCTGAAAGAACTGGTGAAGCGCATGGATAAAAGAAAGGCCGCCCTTATTTTGGCGGCCATGGAGGGTGAAAAAGTCAAAAAACTAAGTGAGATTTTAGCAAGAGAGTGCCAAAATTTGAGTTAGATTTCCTCTATTTTGCACCTTCTATTGTTGAGGTTGAACTGCTTCTAGCTGAATGATTACCTCCGTCTGTTAATAAATTTTGACGTGCTGGCGCCAGACAGTTTCCAAATACAAAACCTAGAACATCCATTGAAGTGTCTACGATAGAGCTAACTACTGGCACATTCCATCCAGCTGCACCTAAAAGTCCTCGACTAGAAACCTCACTATTTATATTGGCCCCAAAGTGAATTTCAGTTCTGGTAATCGTGAAGGAGGATAAGGGATTTTGGCTGTAAAAAATTTCAGCTATAGCATTTTTTAAATCGTTTATAGCTATGGGGCTCACGTCACTTAAAATAGCTTCCATCCCTACCCTATTAGCATGACCTGATACATAACGCCCAAATGCAAAGCATGTTGATATGTATAACGTTGACTTTAACTCTTCAAGCTTATCAATAGTTGTTATGCTTACATCCATTGGAAATTTCGCACCTGTTATTGCGTTGCGCGTATGCTCTTCAACCATGGCGGTAAGCATAGGGAGACAATCGATTCTAGGATTGGCTTTATTAGTAGTTTTAAATAAAAAGCTATTACTATCAGCAAGTGCATCTTTGATTTTTTCTATATAATCGTTCCTAATAGACACAGGAGTCATAGTAGCTATGGGATGTTGCCTTACCACAGGAAGAACTACTTGCAATTGACAGTCTCTTAGTAATTGAGCGAGATTTGGATCAAGTACTCTGGCTGCAGCTAAACGGAAAGAATGAACTATAGAGTCAACACTCACATCTAGAGTTCTCACTGGAGAGTCACCATTTATTACGACTAAAGACAAACTTTCTTCGACACTTCCTGATTTTTGCTTTCCTTCCACATATTGCTTAAATACTAAAGCGAGTTGACTTAAAAACTCAGCGCGAACATTTTCAATTACTTCCATTGGTCTTTTATCTGCAAGATCAATTTCTATGGTAATTTTTTGGATTTCCCGAAATATATTGGCATTACCAGGAGTTCCTGGCTGACCTCTATTGGCTTTTTTTACCGGGCTATCAAAAGGACCACCTTCGGTCAAACCCTTTCCAACGCGTTCTAGCATTGTTTTTGTTATTTCACCAACATTAATGGTGGCTCCAGTTGCTTGTTGAAGCCTAAGCTCATCATATTTCCCTTTGTACTTAATCGCACTAGCTCTCAACTGAGCTTGGCTTTTTCCATTAAATTCCTCTACACTAACTTTTGTAGATGCAGTTGCTGTAGAGCTAACAAAAATTAACAATAAAATAGCTGTGATACCTCGCGTATAAAAGACAGCATTTTCAGTTACCATTAACCCTAAAAACCTTAACTGCATCATTTTCAAACTTCCTTTTGACATTTATTATTTTCTGCTTCTTGCACGGTTGACATATACTAAAATTTGTACAAATAGTCAATGTAGAAGTATCATTTTTTTTAACATATGCTCTCAATTTTGAAGATTTCGCACTTTTATACGCAAGGTGATAACGCTTTAAGTATTTTTAATGACTGCTCTTTGAATATTGATGCCGGGCAAATTGTTGCATTGGTAGGAAACAGCGGTGCGGGGAAAACAACGTTTTTGCAGCTTGTTGGCTTGTTAGAGCAACTTCAGGCTGGTGATATTCAGATTTTGGGAAGGTCAACCAGAGCAATGAATGACGAGCAGCGCACAATTTTACGGCGTCACACTTATGGGTTTGTTTATCAGTTTCACCATTTAATGCCTGAGTTTAGCGCCCTGGAAAACGTTATGTTGCCGCAGTTAATTGCTGGTGTTGATAGTGGGGCTGCAAAGAAAAGAGCTATTGATTTGTTGGAAGGTTTAGGGTTGCGACATCGCTTAGAGCATCGCCCAAAGCAGCTATCTGGTGGCGAGCAGCAACGCGTAGCTATTGCCAGAGCACTGGCAAACAATCCAAAAATCCTTCTTGCTGATGAACCTACCGGAAATTTGGACCCAACTACTTCAGCAGAGGTTTTTCAAATGCTAGTCAATATAATTAAGGCCGAAGGAATTGCTGCAATTATTGCAACACACAATCATGGCTTGGCAAAATCTATGGATCGTTTTGTTGAGCTTAAAAATGGATCTTTAATTGAGACATTCAGATAATTTTTTTCGCATTCTGATATGCATGATACCAACCTCTGTAAAGTCCTGCCCTTCAGGAAGGTACCCTTTTTTTGTATAAAAAGAAACCGCATGATTGCGTGCATGGCAATAGATGGAAGACGCTCCTGCTTTTCTAGCGTAGTTTTCACAAAAATCTAGTAATTTTGACCCCACACCCAATCCTTGCAGGTTTTCCTTCACGGCCACTAATCTCAATCGATAAGAAGGCTGATCTTTGGCCAAACTGGCTGTTGCAACAACTTCGTTTTCTATAAAGCCTGCTACTTGGATGTTATTTTTTTCTCGCTCAAGTTCTTCTTTTGTAAAGGCCAACCCCAATGGAGTACGCAGAATTTCTTGGCGCAAAGCCACAACTGATTCGTAGTCTTTTGAAGAATGGTCAATGATTTTAAAATCAATCTGCATACAAATTACACACGTTTTGCATAAATCATGATTCCACCCAAAGACTTGTTGCGTAACTGGTGCAATATGTGAAGGTAAGTTGCAGAAAATTTTGCAATATCTTGCTCTAGGAAATGTTCTTTTATACCTTGCTTTTTATCTTCCAATTTTTGCAGTAATTGTTCATACCACCTTAAAAAAGCTCCGCTAAGGTCACGTATTTCTAGAACTTCCCAACCTGATTCATACAATTGACGTTTAATTTTTCTTGTTTCAATCGGCCGCATGGGTTTACCTGCCAAATCAAGAAGGGGTTCGTTGTTATCAGTGATACAATAATCAAAAATCATAAGAACTGCGCCAGGCTTAGAAACCTTAGCTAGCTGCTTAAGTACTAAAACTTTATTCTCTATTGCGTATAGAACATTAAAGAAGCAAGCAAAAGAGATAAAGTTTTTTTCAAATTTCATACTTAGGGAAGTTGCATCAGCTGTTATAAACTCAACTCCTCTATATTTTGCTTTTGCGTACTCAATAACGGCTGGATCAATATCCACACCAAAGACATGTTCAAATCCATTTTTCGCAAGATACTCGGCTGTTCCACCAAACCCACATCCAACATCTAGGCAGTTACCACTTAAAACCTCAGGAAAATCTTGATGTATTTTTGCCAAGACCATGTCGATGGCTTCTTTATCCCCTGCATGGGCAAAATCACCTCCACGCAGTTCGGATAGGATAAGCCTTGGTTGGTTGACCTTAGGAACATTTGTTTTAGATGAATTCATGAAAAAATAGCCACCGATTAGTGCAAACGGTACAAGATATAAAAGCTTATTCATAAAAAGTCATCCTTATCTTTTTTAAGCCTGATACAAAATGTATCTACCTATCGACTAATATTGTCAACAATTTTTAAGCTTTTGCGTTTTCTATGACTGAGTAAACTTCTGTAACTGAATCAATGTGGGCTCCATCAGAAGAAGTTAAAATAGCAATTATGTCAAAAGTGCCTAGTTTTTTTGAAACGAGTGAGTAGGAAATAATGCATTTTTTATTATCTGCAGAAGGAATCATTTCCTTTACTAGAATATTCCAACCTTCAGCCGCCGCCCTAACGCTGCTAAGTTGAGGCTCTAAATTATCTCTACCATTAACCAATCTTTGGGTGTTCGCAGTTTTTTCAAACCCAGGACTGAATAATTTTTCTATAACTGCAGGATAATCCTTCTCTTCTGATTGCCCGTAACTATGTTGAAATTCATTATATGCTGTTGCTAATTCTGCTATAGGTTTTTTAGGATTACTTAAGTGAACCCTCTGCAAAATATGAGAAGAAGAGTTTAAAAAGAGGGTGAAGGTAAAGGG
>VFQT010005208.1_pt1 | contig 10085 bp, 8 predicted proteins | sample 3512381 | NCBI WGS metagenome assembly VFQT01 (sample SAMN10412376, study PRJNA504923) | tailings metagenome | isolation source: Relicate 2 Philex TSF3 active mining site | place: Philippines: Tuba, Benguet | collected 2017-08-29 | reverse complement strand
AAAATCGCTAGAATCCCGCCTCCCGCCGGGTCGTCCGAGCGGGACTCGTCTCTCGCACCCCTTCGTTGAAACGGCGCATGCTTCGATCCATCGACAGCCTGCTTGCCCGCCTGATGGCGGGTTCCGCTTCGACGGCCCACCGCTGATGGCGCGCTTGCGCGTCAATCCTCGGTCGGCCGGCGTCGGTCGCGCCTTGCTCCCCGCTTGCGGGACGGCAGGGGGCGCCTAGCGCCAAGGCAGCCACCATCAGGTGGTCGCAGAGCGACGAGCCACGCGGTTGCCGCAACCGCCGTGGCTCGATGTGTTTTTGCGCGGCGACATTCCACCAACACTCCAACCCGTCAACCCAGCACGCCAAGGACCAGACCATGAACCAGGAAACTCTCCGCATCCTCGAATCGATCGCCCGCGAGCGCAGCATTGACCGTGATCTCCTGATCCAAGACCTGGAACAGGCCATGGTGAGCGCGGCCCGCAAGCACTTCAATTCGCTCGATCCCGAGGAGTTCGGCTGCGAGATGGATCGCCTCACCGGCGCCATCACGCTCTGGCGCAATGACCTGGAGACCGGCGAGCGCGAGAACATCCCGCTCGCCCGCCTGGGCCGCATCCCCGCGCAGACCGCCAAGCAGGTCATGATCCAGCGCTTCCGCGAGGACGAGCGCAGCAGCCTGCTCGACCAGTTCAGCAAGCGCCAGGGCGAGCTCGTCACCGGCGTGGCCCAGCGCTACGAGGGCAACGCGCTCATCGTGCAGATCGACCGCGCCGAGGGCTTCATGCCGCGCAGCGAACAGATCCCCGGCGAGCAGTTCCAGCCCGGCGACCGCGTGCGCTGCCTGCTGCTCGATGTGCGCGATGCGGGCCATCAGGTCAAGATCGTGCTCAGCCGCGCGCACCAGGACTTCATCCGACGCCTCTTCGAGGCTGAAGTGCCCGAGGTCGCCGAGCGCACCATCGAGATCAAGGCCATGTCGCGCGAGCCTGGCTTCCGCACCAAGCTCGCGGTCGCGAGCATCGACAGCAAGGTCGATGCGGTCGGCGCGTGCGTCGGCGTGCGCGGCAGCCGCATCCGCAACATCGTCGATGAGCTCGGCGGCGAGAAGATCGACATCGTGCGCTGGAACGAGAGCAGCCAGATCCTGATCTCGAACGCGCTCAAGCCCGCCGAGGTCGAGGAAGTCAGCCTGTGCTTCGAGCTCGGCCGCGCCACGATCATCGTGCGCGACGATCAGCTGTCGCTGGCGATCGGTCGCCGCGGCCAGAACGTGCGCCTCGCGGCGCGCCTCACCGGCTGGGACGTCGACATCCTCACGCCGCCTGAATTCCAGCGCGGCCTCGAGATCCTTGAGGAGACCGTTCGCGGCGTCGAGGGCGTCACGGACGAGATGCTCGACCGTATGGGTGTCCTGGGCCTCATCAGCGTCTTCGACGTCGAAGAGGTCGGCGAGGCGATCCTCGTCAATGAAGCCGGCATGAGCGATGAACTCGCCGTGGCGGTCGTCGATGCGTGCACCGAGCGTGCCAAGGTCGTCGCCGCCGAGCAGGAAGCCGCCAAGCAGGCCGAGGCCGAGCGCATGGCAGCCGAGGGCGGCGACGTGGTCGACGGCATCCTTGGTGGCGGCCAGTCCGCCTCGCCCGATGCTGCCAGCGAAGCCGCGGCCGATGACATCCTCGGGCGGTGAGCGCTTCATCCAACCTTCACGATCCAAGTCCATCATCCAGACCAGCAGCGACTGACCGGAACCACCACAGAAAGAGCACCGATTGAGCACTCCCAAGGGCAGCAAGATCAGGATCAGCCAACTCGCCAAGGAACTTGGCGTCACCAGCAAGGACGTCGTCGAGAAGTGCCAGCGCGAGCAGATCGAGGGCGTCTCGAGCGCGGCCTCGACGGTGTCGGTTGGCCTGTCGCTGACCATTCGTGAGTGGTTCTCCGGCGCTGCCGGCGGCACGGCCGTCGAAACCGCCGAGAAGGTTGACGTGGTCGAGGCGAAGAAGCGCGCCACCACGGCGAAGGCACCCAAGAAGAAGAAGGGCGATGACCCCGCGGGCAACACCCCGGCGCCGAGCTCGACTGAATCGGTCGAGGCCAAGCCCGCGGTCATCGAGCCCAAGGCCGCGGCTTCGTCCGTGGCTTCGGTGGCCGCAGCACCGGCAGCACCTGCAGCACCGGCAGCGAGCGCGCCGTCGCCGGCCGTGGCTCCTGCTTCCGTCGTCTCGACGGCACCGGCTGCTTCGGCAGCGGCTCCGTCTGCTCCCGCCGCTGCCAGCGCGCCTGCTGCGCCGGCCGGTGCGCCCCCCGTCGGTCGCCCATCCAGCCTGACCTCAGGCGTGGTTCGCACGGGTGCCAGCGGCGTGGCCCCGCGCACGCCGCCCGCAGCACCCGGCACGTCGGGTGGTACGCCGCCGACGGCTGGTCCAGGCTCCACCGGCGCGGCGCCTTCTGGCCCGACCGGTACCACGCCGCCAGTGCCTGCGCGTCCAACATGGCGCCCAAGCGACACTGGCCCTCGTGCCATGCCCAACGTTCCCCGTCGGCCCGACGTCGTCAAGCCCGCGGGTCAAATGCTCTCGCAGCCGACCAAGACCGCGCTCTCCGGCCCGCGCGTTGTGCGTGTGGAAGAGCCCGATCGCATCGCTGCGCCGCGCCCTCGAATGGGCCCTGGCATGGGTGGGCCGGGGGCAGGTGGGGCAGGTGGCCCAGGCCGTTTCGGAACGCGCCCAGGTGGCGGTTTCGGTGGAGCCGGCGTCCGCACGGGTGGGCCCGCTGGTCCAGGCGGGCCGGCACGTGGCCGCGATGATCGACGCCCCGGTCCCAACGACAAGCGAGCGGGCGGTCGTGCCGATGGTGCTGGTCGCAGCGCGAAGGCTGGCGGCGATGCGCCGTTCGAGCCATGGCGCGCCCAGGACTTGATCGATCGTGAGGGCCGTCTCACCCGCGCTGGTGGCTTCTTCAAGAGCCACAAGGCCACCCCCGGTCGTGGCGGCCCGGGCGGTCGCATGGGCCCCGGCGGCCGGATGCAGCCTCAGAAGAGCAGCGGTCCGGTCAAGATCGCCGAGCCGATCGTGATCAAGGAGCTCAGCGCCGCCACCGGCGTGAAGGCCACCGACATCCTGAAGAAGCTCCTGCTCTCGGGAACCATGGCCACGATCAACAGCGTGATCGAGACGTCGCGCGCCGAGGAGATCATGCTCGAATTCGACATCGTGCTCGAGGTCGTCAGCGAGCAGACCGCCGAGGATGCCATCGCCAGCCAGTTCGCGCAGCGCGAACGCAAGGACCCGCGGCCGCGTTCGCCGGTGATCACGATCCTCGGCCACGTCGACCACGGCAAGACCAGCCTGCTCGACCGCATCCGCAAGGCCAACGTCGCCTCGGGCGAGGCCGGCGGCATCACGCAGGCGACCAGCGCCTTCATGGTTCCGGTCAAGGCGGGCGATGGCGATCGCACGCTCACCTTCATCGATACCCCCGGTCACGAGGCGTTCACCGCGATGCGCTCCCGCGGCGCGCGCGTGACCGACATCGTGGTGCTCGTGGTTGATGCGGTCGACGGTGTCATGCCCCAGACCATCGAGAGCATCAATCATGCGAAGGCGGCCGGTGTGCCCATCGTCGTGGCGCTCAACAAGGTCGACAAGCCCGAAGCCAGCGAGAAGACCTTCCAGCGCATCTATGGCCAGCTCGCCGAGCACGGCCTGAACACCGTGCCCTGGGGCGGCGACGTTGAAGTCGTCAAGACCAGTGCGCTCAAGGACATCGGCATCCAGGACCTGCTCGACATGCTGGCGCTCGTGGCCGACATGAAGGGCATCCAGGCCGACTGGGCCGGCAATGCGCAGGGCGCGGTGCTCGAGGCGCAGATGGAAGAGGGCCGCGGCCCCGTGGCGCGCATCCTCGTGCAGGAAGGCGTGCTGAAGAAGGGCGACTCGATCGTGATCGGCCGCGCTTCGGGCCGCATCCGCGACATCGTCAATGACCGCGGACAGCGGATCACCGAAGCGGTGCCCGGAACGCCGTGTGCCGTGAGCGGGCTCGATGAACTGCCCGATGCCGGCGACAAGTTCTTCGTCGTCGACTCGCTCAAGGAAGCCGAGCAGGCCGCGAACGAGCGCCGTCAGGCTGAGCGCCTGCGCGAGCTCGCCGCGCCGAAGGTCACCCTCGACAACATCCTTGAGCACATCGGCAAGGACAAGGCGAAGGAACTCTCGCTGGTGGTCAAGGCCGATGTCCAGGGCAGCGTCGAGACCCTCAAGGCCATGCTGCCCAAGATCAGCGTGGGCGACCTCAAGGTCGTGGTCAAGCACTGCGCCGTCGGTGGCATCAACGAGAGCGACATGCTGCTTGCCGAGACCACCGGGGCCATCGTGGTCGGCTTCAACGTCACCACCAACGCCAAGGCGCGCGCGCTCGCCGAGACCAAGAAGATCGACGTCCGGCTCTACGACGTCATCTACCACATCAGCGAGGACATCGAGAAGGCGCTCAAGGGCATGCTCGAGCCGACCGTGCGCATCGACGTGCTCGGCCACGCCGAGGTGCGCCAGGTCTTCCGCATCTCCAAGGTCGGAGCGATCGCAGGCTGCTACGTCACCGACGGCACGGTCGAGCGCAACGCACAGATCCGCGTCACGCGCGGCGGCATCGTCATCGAGAAGGATCGCCGGCTCGAGCAGCTCAAGCGGTTCAAGGACGACGCCAAGGAAGTGCGTTCGGGCAACGAGTGCGGCATGAAGATCGTCGGCTACGACGACATCCAGGTCGGTGACGTGCTCGAGTGCTACAAGTCCGTCGTCGTGCGCGAAGGCAGCGATGACTGAGCGCCGCCGACCCGCTACGTCGCTCCCCGGCCTTGCCGGCAAGGACGAGACGCCGATCCGCCTGCTGCAATGGGCGAGCGTGATCCGCCGCGCGTTGCAGCAGCGCCTCTCCGAAGGGCTGGCCGATCCGCGCTTCCAGGGCTTGGTCTCGATCGTCTCGGTCGAGGTCTCGCCCGATGAGCAGCGCGCCCTGGTGCGCGTGAGCGTGTCGCCCGTCGACCGCGGTCGGCTGGCGGTCAGTGCTCTGCGGAGCGCGGCGGCGCATCTGCGCCATGTCGTGCGCGACGAGAGCGCGCTCCGGCACGTGCCGCGGCTTGACTTCGTCCTCGATGAGAGCGGCCATCGCCAGATGACCGTCGAACAGGCGATCGCCGAGGGCCTGCGGCGCGAGGGCATCGTTCCCGGCCCGGACCTTGGCAGCGACAGGCTGGAGCACACCGACAGCCTTCAGGCAAACGATGATGTCGGATCCGATGCAGGGTCCGAGGCACCCACCGACCAGGCAGACCACACGTGACCACCACCATGACCGCGAAGAAGCCACAGTTCGTCCAGACCAAGTTCAGTGCGCTGGTGAAGCGCCACGCCCAGCCGGAGCACACGGCCGACCCCAACGCGGTCGACCCGGTTGCGCTGCTGATCTCGAGCTTCCTCATGTACGACGCGCCGAGCCACATGGCCGAGGCGGCCATGCAGAAGATCCGCTCGGCGACCGTTGACTTCAACGAGTTCCGCGTGAGCCTCGTCGAGGAGATGGTGCAGATGATCGGTGTGCGCTATCCGCGCGCCGAGGAGCGATGCAAGGCGCTGCGCCGCGTGCTCTACGACATCTTCCGCCACCACCACAAGGTGAGCCTGTCGCATCTCGAGGGGCATCCAAAGCAGCACATCCGGGCGTACCTCGACAACCTCGACGGCATGATCGCGTACGTCTCGAACCGCGTGTGCCTGCTGCGCTACGGCGTGCACGCGATCCCGGTCGACCAGACCACGCACGAGCTGCTCATCGAAGAGGGCGCGCTCAGCCCGACCGTGTCGCTCTCGGATGCCGCCGGCGTGCTCGAGCGCAACATTCGCGCTGGCCACGGCCTCGAGTCGTACTTCGCGCTGCAGGCCGCCGCCGACAAGCGGCACGCCGCCGGCCCCAAGGCGGCGCCGAAGGTCGCCAAGCCGGAGAAGGCCGCCAAGCCAGCCAAGGCTGCGGCCAAGCCTTCGAAGCCCGCGTCGGGCGCGACCCGAACCAAGGTCGCCGCTCGCACCAAGGGTCGATGATTCCTTCCTGCCCCGCACCCTGGCTGGGCAGGTGAACGCACGCCGGATCCCGAGGGATCCACCGTTCGGAGGACGAGCGCCATGGCTGGTCACAGCGCCTGGAAGAACATCAAGCACCGCAAGGCCGCCGTCGATGCCAAGCGCGGCAAGCTCTGGTCCAAGGCCAGTCGCGCCATCATCATGGCCGCCAAGTCCGGCGGCGGCGATCCTCGCTTCAACGCCGGCCTTCGCTTGGCCATCGACGAGGCCAAGGCCGTGAACATGCCCCGCGACACGATCGAGAAGGCCGTGAAGAAGGGGACCGGCGAACTCGACTCGGAGTCGTACGAGGCCGTGCGCTACGAGGGCTACGCCACTGGCGGCGTGGCCGTGATCGCTGAGTGCCTGGTCTGCAACGTCAACCGCACGGCACCCGAGATCCGCACGATCTTCGACAAGAACGGCGGCAGTTTCGGCGTGCCCGGCAGCGTGAGCTACTCGTTCGCGCAGCAGGGCTCGATCATCGTCGACGGCGAAAAGGCCAGCGAGGAGCGTCTCATGGAGGTCGCGCTCGAGGCCGGCGCGCAGGACATCCGCGATCTCGGCGGAGCATGGCAGGTGCTCACCGCGCCCGCTGACCTGTCCAAGGTCAAGGAGGCGCTCGAGGCTGCCTCGATTGCGCTCGAGTCGGCCGAGATCGCGTGGATCCCGGGCATGATGGTGCAGGTGGACCCTGCGTCCGGTGCTGCGGTGCAGAAACTGATCGATGCCCTGGAAGAGCACGACGACGTGCAGAAGGTCTTCACCAATGCCGAGTTTGCCGAGTGATGCGATGCGCCTGATCGCTCGGGTCGTGGCGGTGGTCGCGATGATCCTGCCCTTGACCGGGTGCGCGCTGGGCACCGCATCGCGCCCATACCCCGGCGCGAGCGTCGATCGCCTGTGGGAGTGCACCGTCGCGGTGGCCGAGGATCCGTCGGTCGAGCAGTGGCACATCGTCGAGAACAACGCCTGGGTCAGCCGCGGCGATCGCCGTGTCGAGCTCATGCGCGTGATCGAGCGGGTGCTTGAGCAGGAAGGTGCAAAGCCTGAGTACCAGCGCCAGACCTGGTCGATGACGCTGCGCGTGCTCGCGGCGGCGCCCGATGGCGACCCCGAGACCGGCGAGGTGCGTCGCGATCCCGAAGTGCGCATCGAGTCGCGCAGCAGCCGTCCGCCGGCGCAGTTCTGGATCTTCGCCGATGCCATGCTCGATGCGATCGATGCACGACTGAATGATCCGGTGCAGCGGCCGGGCGTGGTGCCGCCGACGAAGCGACCCGATCGCTCGGGACAGGTGGCACCCGGCGGTTCGCTGCAGTCGCCGTGAGATCGGCCGGCGCGATGCGGTGGCTCGTGCAGGGCGGCCCGTCGATGGGCAGCCACCCCGCATCGTCAGCTAGAGCGTTGTGTCGAGCCCTGCCTGCTTGAGCGCGCGCTTGGCCACGTGGCTGATGACGCTGAAGGCAGCGACGAGCGCCACGATCCCGATGCCGAACCACAGCCAGCCCTGATCACGGATGAGTTACTGAATGTCGCCTGCGCCGGTGGCAGCACCGGCAGCTGCGATGCCCGCGGCCGCGATCGTGCGGGGCGTCATCCCGATCGCTGTCCCAGCCATGAAGGGCAGCAGCCGAACTCCGGTGCTCGCCATGGCCAGGTTGGCGATGGCGAAGGGCGAGTTCGGAGGCAGTCGCAAGAGCGCCACAAGCCACATCAGTCGGACCTGGTGCGCACCCACGAGGGCGCTGCGGATCGCGCGGGCCTTGGGCTTCGAGTCGAGCCAGGTCTCGATGCCGCGACCGCTCACGAGCCTCGAAAAGCTCCAGCCGAGCAGCGCTCCGCCCACGCAGCCCGCGATCGCGGCGGGTGCACCGAGCGCAAGACCGAACACCCATCCACCCAGGATCGCCTGCGCGTAGGTCGGCAGGATGCCGAGCCCGCTCGAGATCGCGAAGAGCAGGATGTACGCGGGGATCCCGCGTGATGGATCCTCCTTGAGCCATTCGCCAACGGCACCGATGTTGGCCAGCAGCTTGAAGCCGATGAGCGGCGGCACCGTGACCCACGCGATGGCGAGGGCGAACGCGGCGTTGCGGCGCGTGGTCCATTCGGCGGGCATGGCATCGAGCGCAGGCACGCGAGGCGGCACGGAGGCCGCGGGATCCTTCGATGGGTCAGGCGTGGTTGTGGGATCGGTCATGGCAGTGAACGATTCATCGGCCGACGAACATGCGCGACGCGAACACGATGAGCACGATGATGAAGCCCGCTGCAAGCCGCCGAACCGGCAAGCGGTGCACGAGCGCCGCGCCGACGTAGCCACCGGTGATCGCACCGGGAAGGAGGCAGGCCGCGAGCAAGGCCTCGTCGTGAAGGCCGGCCGGTCCGTCGGTGCGCAGGATCGGCACGATGCGGGAGATCGTCGCGAAGACGCTCGTGAGCAGGACCAGCGTGGAGCTGGTCGCCACCGTCGGGCGCATCGGCAGCCCGCCGAGCATGCGCAGCCACGGCACGGCGAGGATGCCGCCGCCGATGCCCAGGAGCGCCGAGAGGACCCCCATGAGCGTGCCGAGGACGAGCGCCAGCGCCGGGATGGGGGCTGCGGTGCGGGTGGGGGCGTTGGCATCGGGCTCCTTGCCGCGCCAGAGCACCCACGACTCGCGAAGCGCCGTCGCCGCGAGGAAGCACCCGAACAGGAGTTCGAGAACGCGCGCGTCGAGCCGGCCCGCGAGCATCGAACCGATCCATGAGCCTGCGAGCGCCGCGGGGAGCGCCCAGCGGACCCAGCGCCACTGCACGGTCTTGGTGCGAAGGTGCTTGACCACACTGCTCCCCGCCACGCTCACGCCGACCGGCAGCGCAGCCACCTGGAAGGTCTTGATCGATGCGCCCGAGAGCATCGTCAGGCCCGGGATGATCACGAGCCCGCCACCGATGCCGAAGAGGCCGCCGCCGAGACCGCCCGCGAGCCCGAGCAGCGCGATCTTCGCCGCGAGCGCCGGCTGGTCGACGATGCTCGTGAGGATGGGCAGCGTGGTGGCAGCAGGATCCACCACGCGAATGTAGCGCGGTCGCACCCCTGGTGACGGGACCGTGTCGTGGTCCAGCACGATGGAATCATGACTCGCGCGATTCGTGCTCATTCCGAGTTCGCGGTGCACACCTCGAGAATCTCCACCGAACTTCGGGCGGCTTTCCTGGGAGCGGCCCACGACGGCGTCATGATGGCGCCATGCCGTCCGGGTGCCTCTCGTTCGTCCTGCGCGGCCTCGATGCCCTCGCCGTCGAGGTCGAGGTCACCGTGGCCTCGCGTGGGTTGCCGCACACCACGATCGTGGGCCTGCCCGATGCCGCCGTGCGCGAGAGCATCCAGCGCGTGCGCAGCGCGCTGGCCGCCATCGGCCGCGACATGCCACGCAGTCCGCTCACGATCAACCTGGCGCCGGCGCACCTGCGCAAGGAGGGCCCCGTCTTCGACCTGCCCATGGCGCTTGGGCTGCTCGCGGCGGATGGTGCATTCAGCAAGGCGGCTCCGGCCGCGCCAGCGCTCCACGAATGGATGGTGGCGGGCGAACTGGCGCTCGATGGTCGGCTGCGATCGGTCAGCGGTGCCGTGAGCATGGCCATGGCTGCGCGATCGATGGGCCTACGGGGCGTGATCGTGCCGGCCGAGAATGCCGCCCAGGCCGCCGTCGTGCGGGGCATCACGGTGCTTGGTGCCACGCATCTCAAGCAGGTGATCGAGCACGTGCGCACGGGGCAGGCCCTCGAACCCTTCGAGCCGGGCATGGTGAGCGCGCCGGCCGCACCCACGGCCCCGGACTTCGGTGCAATCCTCGGCCAGGAGCTGGCCAAGCGCGCCATGGCCATCGCCGCCGCGGGGGGACACAACGTTCTCCTGATCGGTCCCGCTGGTTGCGGCAAGACCATGATGGCTCGTGCGCTCCCGGGCATCCTGCCGCCACTCGATC
>VFQT010005206.1_pt1 | contig 10088 bp, 6 predicted proteins | sample 3512381 | NCBI WGS metagenome assembly VFQT01 (sample SAMN10412376, study PRJNA504923) | tailings metagenome | isolation source: Relicate 2 Philex TSF3 active mining site | place: Philippines: Tuba, Benguet | collected 2017-08-29 | reverse complement strand
TGTACTGGCCGACCAGGGTCCACTCGGGTCGCATCGAGAGGTACTTGTTCAGGTGGTCGGCCTGCGCCTCGAGCGAGTACGGCTTGTTGACCTCGTCGGTCGAGATGCGGGTGTAGGTCGCCACTCGCATGCCGCCGCCGGCATTGAGGAGTGACTCTCCCGCCTGGGCGGCGCTCTTGCGCCGGCCGGAGCGCTTGGGGAACCGGGGCAGTCCCTCTGGGGTCTCGGACATCAGGCGGCCGATCCCGGCTCGGCCTGGTCATCTGGCGCGATAAGCGCCACCAGGCGGATGGCTTCCTCCCACTCTGAGAACGTCATCGTCACCAGAACCGGGGGACGAACGGTGATGCCGCGGGTCGTGGCGGCGGGGACAGGCTCCTGGGAGCCTTGTCTGCGGGGCATCGGACCTCTCCGGGCCTCCGGCCGGGGCTTGTCCCCGGTCCAACACGGAGAAATGCCGGTTTGTCGACACAGCGCACTCGCCTGCGGCTGCCCCTCTAGGGTGAACGTCAAGTTGTCAGCCGGGGTCACTACATTGATCCTGGAAGGTGCGAACGGGGAGACGTCAGTGAGCGACGGCAGCATGAACGCTTGCCTATTCGAAGCGCTGCTGGACTCTTTGAGCTATGACTGAAGAAGAGGCCAGGGCTCAAGCGCTATTGCTGATTCCGAACAGCGGCGGGCCCATCGCGCTGCCCGAACTGGAGCAGTACCTGGCGAAGGCCGCCGATTTGCTGCGTGGAGCGATCGACCAGGCTGACTTCAAGGCCTACATCTTCCCGCTCATGTTCTTCAAGCGAATTTCGGACGTCTACTTGGAGGAGTACGGCCTCGCCCTCGCCGACTCCGGTGGTGACCATGAGTTCGCCACGTTCGCGGAGAACCATCGCTTTCAGATCCCCGAGGGCTGCCTGTGGTCCGATGTGCGCGCCCGCACCGAAAACGTCGGACAGGCTCTCGTCACCGCGATGCGTGAGATCGAACGCGCAAATCCGGACACGTTGTACGGCATCTTCGGAGGCGCAGCGTGGACCAACAAGTCCAAGCTCCCTGACCGCACCCTGACTGACCTCATCGAGCACTTCTCGACCAAGCCACTCACGAACGCGGCCGTGCCACCTGACGTCTTTGGGCAGGCATACGAGTACCTCATCAAGCGGTTCGCCGATCAGTCCAACAAGAAGGCCGGCGAGTACTACACCCCCCGCGCGGTCGTTCACCTGATGGTCAACATCCTTGACCCGAAGGAAGGTGAGACCGTCTACGACCCTGCGTGCGGCACCGGCGGCATGCTCATCGAGGTCATCGACCACGTGAAGGCGGCCGGCGGCCGGCCGCAAATGCTGTGGGGCAAGCTGTACGGGCAGGAGAAGGTCCTCACCACCTCTGGCATCGCCCGGATGAACCTGCTGCTCCACGGCATCGAGGACTTCCGCATCGTCAAGGACGACACCCTGCGCAGCCCCGCTTTCTACGAGGGCGATCGGCTCGCCACCTTCGACTGTGTCATCGCCAACCCACCGTTCTCCCTCGAGGCCTGGGGTGAGGACACCTGGCCTTCCGACCGGTGGGGCCGCAACATCCTCGGTGGCACCCCGCCCCGCAAGTACGGCGACTGGGCGTGGGTCCAGCACATGAACGCCTCCATGGCTCCCAAGACTGGTCGTATCGCTGTTGTCCTGCCGCAAGGCGCCCTGTTCCGTCAGGGGGCCGAGGGCAAGATCCGCCAGGCGTTCTTGGAGAAGGACTTGGTCGAGGCGGTCATCGGCTTGGCACCGAACCTGTTCTACGGCACGGGCTTGGCGGCGTCCATCCTGGTGCTGCGTGCGGTCAAGCCCGCGGACCGCAAGGGCAAGGTTCTGGTCATCAACGGGGAGACCCTCTTCAAGAAGGGCCGCAACCAGAACACTCTCGAACCCGAGCACGCAAAGCAGTTTTTCGAGCTGTACCGCCGTTTCGCTGACGTCGAAGGCCTTACCGCCGTGACCAGCCTGAAGGACATCGAGAAGAACGGCTACAACCTCAACATCCCCCTGTACGTTGCCCCGCCGGCGGACGCGAACGCCGTGACACTCGAACAGGCACTGGAGAACCTCCACCAGGCGCACGAGGCGGCCCGCACCACGCGTGCGGCCCTCGACGAGCGGCTGGCCGACTGGGGGCTCGCATGAGCACCCAGCGCATCACCCAAGCCGAACTCGAGTCCTACCTGTGGGGAGCCGCGGTCCTGCTGCGCGGTCTCATCGATGCCGGCGACTACAAGGGCTACATCTTCCCCCTCGTCTTCCTCAAGCGGATCTCCGACGTCTGGGACGAGGAGCACGCCGCTGCCCTCGAACTGTACGACGGCGACGAGGACCTCGCAGACCTACCCGAGAATCACCGCTTCACCGTTCCCAACGGCGCCCACTGGAACGACATCCGCGCCACGACGAGCAACGTCGGACGCAAGTTGCTGACGGCCATGCGGGCCATCGAGTCCGCGAACCCCGACACCCTCAACGGCGTGTTCGGCGACGCCGAATGGACGAACAAGGACCTGCTGTCCGACGCCACCCTCACGGGCTTGGTGGAGCACTTCTCAACCAGGACCCTGTCGCTGGCGAACCTGCCCGAGGACGAGCTCGGCAACGGCTACGAGTACCTGATCAAGAGGTTCGCTGACGACTCTGGCCACACCGCGCAGGAGTTCTACACCAACCGCACCCTGGTTCACCTGATGGCACGCATGCTCGACGCCCAGCCCGGCGAGAGCGTGTACGACCCAACCTGCGGCACCGGCGGCATGCTCATCTCCTGTGCTGTCGAGTTGAAGGCCCAGGGCAAGGAGCACCGCACGCTGAAGCTGTACGGCCAGGAGCGCAATTTCACGACCGCCGCCATCGCGAAGATGAACCTGTTCCTCCACGGCATTGAGGACGGGCACGTCGCCCACGATGACACCCTCGCCGCTCCCGCGTTCCTCGATAGCAAGGGGAGGCTTCGGACCTTCGATGTCGTTCTCGCCAACCCTCCCTACTCCATCAGGAACTGGGACCGTGACGGCTTCGCCGCTGACCCGTTCGGACGGAACATGTGGGGCGTTCCACCGCAGGGGCGGGCTGACTACGCCTTCTTCCAGCACATCGCCGCCAGCATGGACCCCAAGACGGGGCGCGCCGCGATCCTGTTTCCGCACGGGGTGCTGTTCCGGCAGGAGGAGAAGGCACTCCGGGAGAACCTGGTGAAGTCTGGGCTGCTCGAATGCGTTCTTGGCCTTGGTGCCGGCCTGTTCTACAACTCGCCGATGGAGGCCGTGGTCGTGGTCCTACGGGCCGACCGACCCGCGGACCAGCGGGACAAGGTGCTGTTCATCAACGCGGTCAACCTGGTAGCACGGGAGCGAGCGCAGTCGTTCCTGCGGCCCACTCACCAGGAAGCAATCCTGACGGTGTACCAAGGCTTCACCGACGTGAAGGGTCTGGCTTCCGTAGCTTCCCGGGAGCCGATCGCGAAAAACGACTACTCGCTGGCCATCCCCCTATATGTCGCCGAGGTGTCCGAGGCGTCGAAGATTCTGTCGCTTGGCGAGGCTGTGGCTGCTTGGCGTTCAGCTGCTGAGGAGGCAGACGAAGCAGTCACCGGACTACTGGGCGCCTTGAGTGCGGAGGTGTCGACGTGGCACTGAACCTGGACCGGAGCGCCTGGCGGAAGGTGAAGTTCGGTGATGTCGTTCGCAACGTGAACGACAACGTGAAGGACCCTGCGGCCGCCGGTATCGAGCGGGTTTTGGGCCTGGAGCACCTGGACCCGGGCGAGCTCCGCATCCAGCGGTGGAGCGACGTAAGCCCGGAGTCGACCTTCACGCGACGAGTGCGCCCGGGGCAGACGCTGTTCGGCAAGCGTCGCGCCTATCAGAGGAAGACTGCGTACGCTGAGTTCGACGCTGTCTGCTCGGGAGACATCTTGGTTTTCGAGAGCGCCGATACCACTCGCCTCCTGCCGGAGTTGCTGCCGTTCATAGCGATGACCGATTCCTTCTATGCGATGGCACTTGAGACTTCTGCCGGGTCGTTGTCACCTCGCACTCGATGGTCGGATATCGCCAAGTACGAGTTCGATTTGCCTCCGCTCGACCAGCAGAGGCGAATCGCGGACCTGCTGTGGGGAGCGGAACAGCACAAGCGGACGCTGTTGGCCCTGGAGGCATCCGCCAGGCGAGCAGCGCAGGCTGTCCGTGACGAGTGGTTCTCTCAATCCACCCCCAGCCATGAAACCTTCGAATCGCTTTGCCTGGTGCCGTCACAGAACGGGCTAAGCAAGACAAAGGCTGACCGAGGGGGTTCCGTCCCCATGGTGAACATGGGGCAGATGTTCCTGGGTGAAGTCATCCCGGAAGGTGGCTACGAAAGAGTCGCGCTAACGGACAAGGAACGAGCCGCGTACCTTCTCCATCCGGGAGACCTTCTATTCGCCCGGAGATCCATCGTCTTCGAAGGTGCTGGCGCAACCTGTCTTGTGCCGACGCTCTCGGAAGACCACACATTTGAGTCTTCCGTCATCAGAGTTTCGCCTGACCCTGCTCGGGTTCGTGCCGAGTACCTGCTTCACTACTTCAGGAGTCGCACCGGCCGCGTGCAGATGAGCACTATCGTGCGTCGCGGTCCAGTCTCAGGCATTGCTGGTTCCGATCTTCGTAGACTCAGGGTCCCCGTTGATTCGCTCGCTCGGCAAGAGAAGCTCATTCGGATCATGTTTCGGGCTCAAACTGTTGAGATGGAGATTCGCCAGGAACTGGACGCCGCGGCTGCATTGGCCAACAGTGCGCGCGAGAGCATCTTGACCCCGACAATGGCGGTGGCATCGTGACCTTCAACGAAGCGAACGCCGTGCGCGATCTGGTTCGTGACCGGGCGGCTGCCGGCGCGTGGCGCTTCATCCCTGGCTTCGAGTTGCCGCGTCAGCATTCCGATGTCCTCATCGAGTCACTGCTGCGGGATGCGCTGGTCCGCCTGAACCCGTCCATCGCCCAGGTGCCGGCTCGGGCAGATGAGGTGCTGTACAAGCTGCGTGCGGTCATTCAGGCCGGAGCGAGCGGCTCCCTTCTGGCGGCCAACGAGGAGTTCGCATCGTGGCTCAAAGGCGAGAAGACGATGCCGTTCGGCCCGGATGGTCAGCACGAGACGATCTATCTGCTTGACCTTGAGCATCCGGAGAACGATGACCACGTCGTCTCAACAGAGGTCACCTGCAGCCGCGGCAAAGTCGAGCGCCGGTTCGACCTGGTGTTCTTCGTCAATGGCATCCCCCTCGTCGTGGGTGAGGCCAAGTCGCCGGTCCGCCCGGCGTACTCGTGGGTGGATGCCGCATCTCAACTCCACGACGACTACGAGAAGAACATCCCCATGTTCTTCGTCCCCGTGGTGATGGAGTTCGCGACCGAGGGCAAGGAGTTCCACTACGGCACCGTCGGCAACCCTCTCGGCGTGTGGGGGCCCTGGCGCGAGGACCGCCCAGGGGTGTTCGCGGTCGGGGTCCAGATGGTCAAGGAGGCCGTCGACGGGCTGCTGACTGCATCTGTCCTGGTCGACTTCGCCCGGTTCTTCACCGTGTTTGCGACGGACTCCAAGCACCGCAAGATCAAGATCATCGCCCGCTACCAGCAGTTCCTCGCCGCGAACGCCATCGTCGACCGGGTCACCGATGGGCGCATCAAGAAGGGCCTCATCTGGCACTTCCAGGGCTCAGGCAAGTCGCTGCTGATGGTGTTCACCGCGCAGAAGCTGCGCGCCACGTCGGCCCTCAACGCTCCGACGGTGATCATCGTGGTGGACCGCCTCGACTTGGACACCCAGATCACTGACACGTTCACCGCCACCGACGTGCCGAATGTGGTGTCGACGGACTCGCGCGACAAGCTCCAGTCCCTGCTGAAGGCCGGCACCCGCAAGGTCATCATCACCACCATCCACAAGTTCGCCGAGGCGGACGGGGTGCTGGACGACCGGTCGAACATCGTCGTGATGGTCGACGAGGCGCACCGCACCCAGGAGGGCGACTTGGGTCGGCAGATGCGCGCTGCCCTGCCGAACTCGTTCCTGTTTGGCCTCACCGGCACGCCCATCAATAAGCGAGACCGGAACACCTTCTACGCGTTTGGGCACGAGGGCGACGATGGCGGCTACATGTCGAAGTACTCGTTCTCGGACTCCATCCGCGATGGTGCGACGCTGCCGCTGCATTTCGAGCCCAGGCTGGTCGGCCTGGAAGTCGACCAGGAGGCGATCGACGAGGGGTTCGCTGAACTGGCCGAGGACCTCAACGAGGCCGAGCGGGCGGTCCTGTCCGCACGGGCCGCGAACGCTGCCCACCTGTTGAAGGCCTCGGGCCGGGTGCAGAAGGTGGCCGCCGATATCGCCGAGCACTTCACCACGGTCGTGGAGCCGAACGGGTTCAAGGCCCAGGTCGTGGTGTTCGACAAGGAAGCCTGCGTGCTGATGAAGCAGGCCCTGGACAAGATCCTGCCGCCGGAGGCGTCGACCGTGGTCATGTCGATGGATGCCCGCGACCCGCAGGAGTGGCGCGACGCGTACGGTCGGGACAAGGACGCCGAGAAGAAGGTCCTCGACCGGTTCCGCGACCCCGCCGATCCGCTCCAGCTGCTCATCGTGACCGCGAAACTGCTCACCGGGTTCGACGCGCCGATCCTCCAAGCGCAGTACCTGGACAAGCCGCTGCGCGACCACACCCTGCTCCAGGCCATCTGCCGCACAAACCGCACCTACCCGAATAAGACCCACGGCCTGGTTGTGGACTACCTGGGCATCTTCGACGACGTCGCCCAGGCGATGATGTTCGACGACTCGACCATCACCAAGGTCATCACCAACATCTCTGCCCTGAAGGACCAGCTCGGCCCAGCGATCCGCGACGCGCTGGCTTTCTTCGACGGCCTGGACCGCTCGGTCGACGGGTGGGAGGGCCTCCAGGCTGCCCAGGAGCGCCTGCCGGACGACGAGACCAGAGATGCGTTCGCCCGTGCCTACAGCACCGTCTCGCAACTGTGGGAGTCGATCAGTCCCGATCCAGTCCTGGGCCAGTACGAGGCCGATTACCGGTGGCTGACCGACGTGTACGAGTCGATCCGCCCGGCCGACCACACAGGGAAGCTCGTGTGGCACTCCCTGGGCGCGAAGACCCTTGAGCTCATCAACCGCAACGTGAAGGTTGAGGTGCCGCGCGATGATCTGGAGACGGTCATCCTCGACGCCGAGACCCTCGAGGAGCTCACCGAAGGCGCCGCGGCCACCCACACCACGATCAGGGCCGTGGAAGTCAAGATCGCCGCCCGTATCGCCAAGCACGGCAACGACCCGGTATTCAAGGCCCTCGGAGAGCGGCTGCTGGCATTGAAGGAGAAGTACGAGCACGGTCAGCAGGCGAGTCTGGACTTCTTGCGGGAACTGCTCGAACTGGCCCGTGACACGGTTGCAGCGGAGAAGGCCATACAGGAGGTGCCCCGCGAGGAGCGCGGCAAGGCCGCCTTGACTGAGCTGTTCGAGTCGGTCAAGAGCGAGGACACCCCGATCATGGTCGAGCGCATCGTCGCCGACATCGACGAGGTCGTGCGCGCGGTCCGCTTCGACGGGTGGCAGGACACCGCCCAGGGCGACCGTAAAGTCCAGCAGGCCCTGCGCAAGACCCTGTACGTGCGGTACCAGATGCGCGACCAAGCCCTGTTCGAGCGCGCCCACGAATACATCCGTGAGTATTACTAGCAGGGAGGAGGAAAGCCCGACATGACCACCAGTCCCTGGACCGAGGCAGTGACTCGGGCAGTCGCTGCGCTCGATCCGCGCGACCCGAGCCTGCTGGTGCGCTGGAGGGCAGAACTGAGCGCAGCCGACTCGACTGGCCGACCGGCACCCAGCATCTGGAGCGACTTTGACCTCCCTGCCGTGGTGGTTCCGGAGGATGAAGACGACGAGGTTCCTCAGGTGCTCGGCACCATGATGCGCAAGGGCCCCGTGCTGACCGAGCTCGGCTTCCACCATCGTCGCGGCAACGTCCGTGAGGCTCGAGAGGCAGAGATGCTGGGCGCCGTGCTCCTAGCAGCAGGTGCAGCCACGTCGCCCTCGGGCGTCGTGGCCGTGGTGATGCCGGCGGGCATCGCCACTTCGGTAAGCGGATCGAGCGTGAGAGAGACGCTGGGCCGCACTCTGAGCCTTCGCCACGCCATATTCGGGCGAGGTGTTCTTGAAGGGGTCCATTCTCAGTTCGAAGTGGCCTGCCTCGTGTGGTCAGCCAACGCGGAGACTGACGGCAGCGTTTGCTTTCTCCGGGTACCGAAGGAAGTGGAGTCGCGGCAGGACATCCAGCTTGACCAGGATGTCCTGCTGGCACACAAAGCGGAGCGCGGACGTTTTGGCTACTGGGCCAATGTCGACCTATCTCAGGGCGAATCGTTGGCCTTCGACCTGCGCAACCCCGACCTACTAGAGCGACAACAACAGCTCGCCGGTTTGGGCCAGCCAACCGCGATCGGGTCACTGTTCGACGTCTTGCGCCCAGTCTCGGTGATAGGGCGTCCAAGCGTCTCGTCGCGTAATGACGCGTCCGAAGGAGACGGCGAAGGGCTGCGGGTCCGCGGCCCATACTGCGATGCGGATGTGGAAGGCGCCCTGCGCGAGATCTCCGGGCGAGACGTCACTCCCGACGGGTTGCGAGGCCCCAACGACGATACCCGGTATCGCGTGCCCGACGATCGCGACATCTTCTTGATGCCGGGAGATCTCATCCTGCGCTCAGTCCTACCGCCTGGAGGAGCGCCAAACGCGCGTTTGACCGTATCGCGCTACGACGGCGTCGGGGGCCAGGAAATTGCCGGGTCAAGCATCCTTGTCCTGCGCCCGAAGAAGCACACCAACGCTCGCCAGGCCATGGCGGCCTCGCTGTTCCTCCAGTCCGACGTCGCGTTCAGGCTCGTTACTGCGCGCGGCCTTCATCTCACGCCACGCGCACTGGCCGCGCTTGAGGTTCCCATGCCAGACGAGTCCACGATGGACGCGATGGCCAGCATCGTCGACGTCCGTGACTCACATCGCGAGTGGCTGGGCGAGGCCGACGAGGTTCTGAAGCGCCTGTACGTCCGGCCCGACACCGTCGCGGCGAAGCAAGATGTCATGGATGTCAGCCGAACGCTGCGCGCCCGGGTCGCGCAGGGGCACGCACTAGACGACCCAGATGAGCGATACCGCGCCATCTACGCCTACCCGGTGGCGATGCGTTGGCGAATGGCTGAGGCAGCTTGCAGCGGAAGCGATCCCGATAGAGCCTTGCGGGCGGTACTTGAAGCTGCCGAGGTGACGCTGGCCTATGCCGCATGCATCGCACTCGTGTTCGCCAAGATTCATGAAGTGGATCTGCCGTGCTTGAAGGAGGTCCGCAGCAAACTGGCCTCGGGGCGCTCGGGGATGGGCTTCGGTGACTGGGCCAACATCCTCAACGAGGCCACGACCAGCCGCGCCGCGAGGCGAGTCCCTGCCGAAGCACCCCTTAGCGAGGTGCGGCGATTTTTCACTGCCGAGTCGCTTGAGCCGGCGCGAGCAAGGCTGAAGCAGTTGCGAGACGGGCAAGCTCATGGCCGTCATCTCACGGGACAGGATCTGGTCCATTCACTCGAACAGGCCAAACGGGACCTCTTGACTCTCCTCGAGGCAGCTGCCCCACTGTCGGATCTCGGCCTGATTCACGTCGACGAGGCGCGCGTTGACTCTCTGCGGGGCCGGTCGGTCCTGAAGTATCGAGAGTTCCGTGGAGACCACCCCGTGGTCCCCTATCGCGAGGTCCACGTCGACGGGACCCAGTTCGAGGTAGGCAGCCTGTATCTGCGAGACACCGACAACGGCTGGCACCTGCTGCGGCCATTCATGCTCGCTGATCCGTGCCCTCGCTGCAACGCCTGGTCAATGTTCACCGTCGACCGGGTCGTGCGCTCCGTGCCCGAATACAAGAGCATGGACCACGGTCACGCAGAGGAGCGCCCTGACTGCCTAGATGCCCTCATCCACGTCGGACTCGTGGAAAGTTAGGCGAAGTGGCCATCCACA
>VFQT010005205.1_pt1 | contig 10090 bp, 8 predicted proteins | sample 3512381 | NCBI WGS metagenome assembly VFQT01 (sample SAMN10412376, study PRJNA504923) | tailings metagenome | isolation source: Relicate 2 Philex TSF3 active mining site | place: Philippines: Tuba, Benguet | collected 2017-08-29 | reverse complement strand
TCGCAACCTCCACCGCTCTGCATCACAGTCGAGCTCGCGTATCGTGGTGGCGCAACCGGCATACCCGGCGCAACAACCTGCCCCGGAAAAAACCTCAGCCGCCGACATTGATCTTGGCGAAGACCGTTCGTTGAAGGACGACCTTGCGATGGTCGACAAGATGAAGATCGAAAAGACGCTCGAGCGTACGAAGGGCAACGTGTCGAAGGCAGCGGCGATCTTGGATGTGAGTCGCGAGACGCTCCACAACAAGATTCGCAAGTACGAGATTGATGTAGCGAGCTTCCGCGCGAAGTAACGCTTACTCGTACGAGAGAAGCATGCGGGTCACTGGACCCGGCACGCCACGACCATTCACAGCACGAGCGCGAAGCTCCGTCCTGCCTGTTGCGAACGTAATTTGGAACACCGATCCCTTAACCTTCTGCCAAGGGGCTCCGTTGATGGAGTATTCGTAGAATGAGAACCACGGCATGTTGTTGTCGAGCTTGACTTCGAATTTCGGACCAAGTGCGAACAATGGCATGTACCTGACGTAGTCGTTCGGATCGACGATGTTGTACTTCACCATGATCGAATCGAAGTTCACCGTGCTCTTCGAATAAAAGGTCAGCGATACTTCGTTGACCGGCATATAGAGGTGGTTCGGATTGTTCGTGAACACCGTTCCATCGGCTGGCATACCCTGGAAGGACAGGTATTGTGCCACCGTCGAGTCAATCGGCATCGATACAAATCGCATTGACTCTCTGATCTTCATGAGCGACGTCACATACCCATCGAACTGCGGGACAAAGGTCTTGAAGACTTCGTTGGTTCCACGCATTACTACAAAGTCGCAGGTGTCCTTGCGTGAAATGCCCTGCGCCATTTCCATAAACGACAACGGAACGCCGTTCTTCATTAGATAACCACCGAACTGAGGGTCCAAGTAGCACCATTTACGGTGGGTATTTGACCATACAGAGATTGCAACGTGAGCAGCACCGAGTCCAGAATACTCTGATGCCTTCTTACGGAGCCACGTCATACGAGCGACATAGCCGTGCGCAATGAGCGCATCGAAAAGCACGCGCGCATATCCCTCACAATTGTAGCGCATACCACGCTTCACGTTTGCGAGCATGTCGATCGCTGAGGTTGATATTGGCGGCACATACCTACCATCATGTTGCCACTGTAAACTCGTCCACTCTGTGAGCGCTTTCATTGCCTCGAAGTCTGAGAGTTTCGAGACATCCACGTCTTTCTTTACCAGATCGCGCATCATCTTGAAGTACGACGCTCCGACATCTGGCGGTAGCACGAGCGTCTTGAATCGCTCACCAAGCAGGTGGTTGTTCGATTCAAGAATCGTCAGTTTTCGAAGTTGCGGTATAGAATCTGTTCCGGAACCATCCATCTGCGTGCCCGCGAGGCACACGCAAAACATGAGCGCAATTATTGCCTTCATTCCGATGTGTACCCCTCTCGTGAGACCAAGAAACTCAAAATGTCGAGCAGTAGCGTCATGCTTGCTACTACTTTATTACAACTTACGACGGTTTCATGACACGAGTGAGGTTGCGAGGCGGCGCAGCTGTGCGTGAAGTGCGATGTTGTGCACGCGTATCATCGTCGCAGGTGCTTGCCACAGCAATGCGTGTACAAATGCCGTAGCGATGTCGCGTTCGTCAGGTATCTGCACACCGATAATTTCACCGAGAAAGCGCTTGCGCGAAATCCCCAGTATCACGCCATCAGCAAGGCTTGTGAACGCAGCGAGGTTGCGAAGGAGTGCAAGATTGTGTTCGAGCGTCTTGCCAAAACCAATGCCGGGATCTACAAGTACGTTGGTAATTCCTGCAGCACGAGCGGCTGCGACACGCTCGGTAAGGTGATGCACCACTTCGTCGACAACGTCAACGTACTGCGGGTCCTGCTGCATGGTTCGTGGCTCGCCCTGCATATGCATGAGCACCATTGGTACACCATGCGATGCCACAACGTCGAACATCCGCGGATCATGACGTCCAGCCGTGACGTCGTTAATCATGTGTGCACCTGCCTGCAGTGCTTGCTCAGCAACAATGGCCTTTGATGTATCGACCGAGATCTTCGCTGCTGGATCGGCATTGAGGATGTCGTGAATCACAGGTAGCACACGTGCACACTCAAGGTCGGCAGGCACCGGCGTGGCACCAGGGCGGGTGCTTTCCCCACCGATATCAATCCAGTCGGCCCCTTGACGTCGAAGCTCGAGCGCATGCTCGAGTGCTGCTTCACGTACATCGAAACGTCCACCATCCGAAAATGAATCTGGCGTGACGTTCAGCACGCCCATCAGGAGAGGTTGCTTCATTGCCCTACCAATCGTGCATCGTCAAGTGTTGCGATCAGATCATCCAAAGCAGTGGCAGATGCTGACGTCACTGGCACCAGTGGCAGACGCAGCACGTTGGCTCCGTAGCCGAGCTTGTGCATGATATACTTCACTGGCAACGGATTTGTTTCGATGAAGTTTGCGGCGAAGTACGGTAGCAGCGCATCCTGCAGTTCGCGTGCCGTTGCGATGTCGTTCTGCATCGCAGCACGTATCAGCGCGCCGTAGGTACGTGGCAGGTAGTTCGAGATCACAGCAATCACACCACGTCCACCAGCAGCTATGATCGGCAGCGCAAGTACATCATCGCCAGCCAACAGTGAGAAGTGGTCAGGGGCATGCGCGATGATCTCACTCATCTGCTCAAGGTTCGCACTGGCTTCTTTCGTTGCAATGATGTTCGGACATGCCTCAGCAATTGCGAGCTGTGTTTGTGCAGACAGATTCTGTCCTGTACGGCCAGGCACATTGTAGAGGATCTGCGGCACGGTAACGGCATCATGCACCGCACGATAGTGTGCGATGAGTCCAGCCTGAGGGGGCTTGTTATAGTAGGGCGATACGATGAGCAGCGCATGTACTCCGGCCTTCTGCGCAGCGACGGCATTCTCAATTGTCGAGCGTGTATCGTTGGTGCCAACACCAGCAGTGATCATGATGCGACCGTCGCAATGCTCAACTGCTGTGCGCCAGAGCAACTCACGTTCGGCAAGCGTTAGCGTTGCTGCTTCACCTGTGGAACCTGTGACAACGACGCCATCAACACCACCAGCGATCTGGAGATCGAGGATGCGACGCATCGTATCAAGGTCGACTTCTCCATTCGGAAGAAATGGTGTTACGACCGCTGTGTGAAGTCCAGTAATCTGCATGGGTATTCTTAGCCTCGAATCGATTGGCGTTTGACAAGGTACTCGCGAAGTGCAGCATCAAAGGGCTGATCGGTTGTCATACGCACGTAGTCGACATTTTGTGCATGACATCCCTGCTTGATGCGATTACAGAAGGCTTCGACGGCTGCTCGATAACTGCGCTGGAGTTGCTGCGGATGCGTGGTGAGTTCCTGACCCGATTCCATGTCGCGAAAGACAGCAGCCGAGCCCATGTTGAAGTCGATCTCCCGAGGATCGAGTACATGCAACAAGAGTACTTCGTGCTGATTATGACGGAAGTGTCGAAGCGCATGCAGGATGCTCTCCGGCTCGTCGAAACAGTCGCTGATCACGATCACGAGGCCACGTCGACCAAGGCGTTCGGCAACATGATGAAGTGCTACCGACGTGCCCGTTCCCTGCGACGGCGTAGCCTGCTCGAGTGCACGGATGAGCTCACGCACATACGATTGCTTCGAGCGTGGCGGTAGGAATGTCTGAATGTCGGTGTTGTACAGTGCAAGACCAGCAGCATCGCGCTGCTGCAGCACGAGGTACGAGAGCGCAGCCGCTAGGAACGTTGCGTACTGAAACTTGGTGATGTTGCCTTCGGACGCATAGTTCATCGACGCACTCATGTCTACGCACACCGTTGCGCGGAGATTCGTCTCGTCTTCATACTGCTTGACGTAGTAGCGATCCGACCGACCGTAGATCTTCCAGTCGATGTGCTTGAGCTCGTCGCCATGGCGGTACTGACGATGCTCGGAGAATTCGGCACTGAAGCCGTGAAACGGTGATCGATGTAGACCCGTGATAAAGCCCTCGACGACCAAGCGCGCTCGGAGCTCCATGCTCCCAAGCTTTGCAACAGTCTCAGGCGATAAGTAGGTCGATGTAGGCTTCATAGTGCTAGACATAAGCTTAACTGTTACGAATCGTAGACCACGCCTGCCAACTCCGCAACGCGTCGAATACCTTCACGCCACGGTATGTCTACGGCATCACTTGGCATGCGCCAATCGGCACGGGGCGACAGACTCACGGAACCAATCTTTGGTCCGTCGGGCATGGCTGATCGCTTGAACTGCGATGCCACGAATCGACGATAAAACGTGTCGACCCAATGAATGATCTGTGCATCGCGGTACCTATCACCGAAGGCAAGCAATGCAAGCACAGCTACTTGCTCTGCGGTGCAGCGACGACGAATTGCGTGATACAGCACGAAGTCGTGAACCTCGTACGGACCGAGCACATCCTCTGTTTTCTGGTGCTGTACGCCATCGGCCGTTGTCGGAAGAAGTTCCGGTGATATCGGCGTGTCGAGTACATCAACAAGTACTGCACGAAGTTCGTCGAGACGGTTGGCTTCGCTGCGAATCAGCTCTCGTACCAAGGTCTTCGGCACACCTGCATTCGGATTGTACATCGACATGTGATCTGCGTTGAAGGTACTCCATCCGAGTGCAATCTCTGACAAATCGCCGGTACCGACCACGATGCCATGTTCCATGTTGGCAATGTCCATCAGGATCGTTGTGCGCATGCGAGCTTGAGCGTTCTCGTACACAACGTTATGTGTATCTGGGTCGTGACCGATATCCGCGAAGTGTTGCGTCACACTTGGCGTGATGTCGATCTCGCGAAACTGTGCACCAAGGACATGTGCAAGCTGTTGCGCGTTGCTGCGTGTTCGCTGCGTTGTGCCAAATCCCGGGAGCGACACACAGTGAATCGTTGTCAATGGTAGTGCGAGGATCTCACATGCACGACGGCATACCAACGCAGCCAGCGTGCTGTCGAGTCCGCCAGAAAGCCCAAGTACAAGCGACTTCGCATGCGAGCGCTGTGCGCGCACTGCGAGCCCCATTGCCTGAAGCTCGAGAATCTCGGCACATCGCGCTTCGCGCTCTGCTGCCGCGTGAGGGACAAATGGATGCGGATCGATGCGACGTTGCACATCGTCCTTCACAGACCTGCGCAAGGCAAGGTGTACCACGCGCATTGTGCCTTCGTGATGATCCATCGCCCACGAGGCAGCCGCCATGCGCTCACGTGCACATCGCTGGAGATCGACATCGACCGTGACGGATGTGCCGTGCAATTGCAATCGTGGAGATTCGGCAATCACATCGCCGCACTCAGCCACGACACAGTGTCCGCTAAACACCGTATCCGTTGTCGACTCACCGGGTCCGCTCGACGCGTACACGTATGCAGTATAGGTGCGTGCCGACTGCATGCGAATCAAGTCACGTCGGTACGATGCCTTCCCTACCAGATCATTGCTTGCGGAGAGGTTCACGATGAGCGTTGCCCCTTCACGTGCGAGTGGACCTGATGGTGGCTCAACAGACCACAGGTCCTGACAAATCTCAACGCCAAAGGTCACCGTTGGATCTGCGTCATCAACACAGAGGATGTCGGCTCCAAACGGCACAACATCATCGCCGATCTGAACCATGTCGTCATACACATCCGTGCCGCGCGTAAACCATCGCGTTTCGTAGAATTCTTGTGTTGCCGCAAGGTGCGTCTTCGGGATACATGCTTGTACGCGCCCACCATGCACAACTGCTGCCACGTTGTACAACCGGCCACTCACCGAGAGTGGAAGACCGACAATGAGTACCAGATCATGCGCTGCTGTCTCGCGACAAATCGTCGTAAGTCCGTCGATCGCTGCCTGCAGAAGCGACGGCTGCATGAACAGATCGCCGCATGTGTAGCCCGTGATCGACAACTCGGGGAATACCACGATATCAGCTCTGCGGTGGACGGCATCGGTGGCGTGTCGGAGAATTTCTGCGACATTGTTGCCAACATCGGCTGGACGCACGCGAGGAGCCGCAGCGACAACGCGGAGGTAGCCAAGTTCGGCGATCAGAGCGGCATTCATGTCGTTGTATCCTCCACGCAAGTCATCAGTGCATGTCGCAGTGTAGCGCGACGTTCGTCGTTTGGGAACACCACAGCGTCGGCGTTCTGGAGTCCATCCCGGACCTTCGTCAGCAGTGCCACCCCAGCCTCGGCGAGTTCGACGAACACGCGTCGACTATCATGTGGTCGCTGTTGGCGGACCAGCAGCTCTCGCTCGGTGAGGGCCCGGACGTTGATCGACACCGTCATGACATCGATCCCCGTGTACCGGGAGACATCTGCTTGATGAGGTGCAGCGCCCCTTCGACAGAGACAGTCCACGGCCTCGAGGAGCTGCACATGCACAAGCGACACTCCGTGTTCCTGCAGCACAGGTTCCACGGCCCGATGCCAGCGCGATGCCGTCATGGCAAGAAGCAGTCCGGTAGGCTCCATAGCCCACAAACCTATGGCTTTTTTAGCCCCACGTGTAAACCTTTTCGGAGATTTGTACGTTATAGGCACCTCTATGCTCCGACTCATTACGCTCTGCACTGGCCTTCTGGTCGCAACTGCGCTCTATGCGCAAGATCCTATCACCCTCCGTGGCTCCGTATTCGACGCAGCAGACGACAGTCCGCTCGTTGGCGCAACGGTGCGCCTCGTATCAGCCAAGGACTCTTCGGTTGTGAAGGGGGCGTTCGCCGAGCGCAGCGGCGACTTCAAGATCAAGGACGTTGTGCCTGGTCCGTACCGCCTGACCATCACCTACGTTGGCTACAAGAAGCTCGAGCAAACAGTGTTCGCGCGCGAGTCGCGCACGAACCTTGGCACCTTCAAGCTCCAACGTGATACCGTCAAGAACCGCGAAGTCAACGTCGAGGGAATGGCCGTGCGTGTGGAGGTCAAAGGTGACACCACCGAGTACAATGCTGCTGCCTACAAGACGAATCCCAACGCGAGCGCAGAAGACCTCGTGAAGAAGATGCCGGGCATCACGGTTGAAAACGGCACCATCAAAGCACAAGGCGAGGAGCTTCGTCGTGTTACCGTTGACGGACGTGAGTTCTTCGGCGATGATGCATCGGCAACCCTAAAGAACCTTCCGGCGGACATGGTTGATCGCGTGCAAGTGTTCGACCGTGGGAGTGATCTATCGATGTTCAGCGGGTTCGACGACGGTAACACGCAGAAGACGATGAACATTACAACGAAGAAGGATCGTCGCAGCGGATCGTTCGGTCGTGCCTACGGTGGGTATGGTCTCGACAACCGCTACAATGCCGGTGTAACGCTAAACGACTTCCGCGACGCGCAGCGCATTTCGGTGCTTGGTCTATCGAACAACGTCAACCAGCAAAACTTCTCGTTCCAGGATATTCTCGGTGCCACTGGTGGCGGCGGCATGATGGGACGAATGATGTCGCGCTTTGCGGGCTCTGCCGGAAGCATGGCGATGTCGCGCATGGGCGGCGGCTTTGGTGGTGGCGGTGGCGGCAGCTTCTCGAACTTTTTCTCGGGTCAGCAAGGGGGCATCAGCACCACCAATGCACTCGGCCTGAATTACTCGGACGTCGTTGGACGCACAAACATTTCGTCGAGCTACTTCTTCAACTACGCCGACAATGCGCGTGAGACGCAGCTCGATCGGCAGTACATCACGCCATCGATTGCAAGTCAGCGCTATAACGAGCTCAACACCGCAAACTCGATCAGCCGCAATCACCGAGTTAACGCACGCATCGAATCGTTCATCGATTCAGCCAATGCGTTGATCATCACGCCGCGTGTTGTGTATCAAGCATCAAACGCCAACAGCCTCGTCGACGGCATCACGTCGACCACGTTGGACACGCTGAACACCACCACGACGGACAATCGTAGCACCAACGGCGGATACACGGCATCGGTTGGCACAACGTACCGTCGTCTCTTTGAAACACGAGGTCGCACATTCGCCGCCACGCTCAACGTCGACGGATCAAATCGTTGGAATGGCAACAATCTGCTTGCTACCAATGCCTTCTACACTGGCATCGACAGCACCTTCCGACTCGATCAACGAGCAGATGGTGGTTCGACAAGTCTTGGTGTGGGCGGACAGGTTGCATGGACAGAGCCTGTGGGCGAGAGCGACATGATTCAGTTCTCCTACGAGCCGAACGTCACACGCAACACATCACGTCGCGTCACGAACGACTTCGACACAACTGCAAGGAGCTACAGCACGCTTGATTCGTTGCTGAGCAATACCTTCGAGAACACCTATCAAACGCACCGTGCAGGAGCGCTCTACCGCTGGCGCATGGAGAACACCATTGTCACCTTCGGTGGCAACTACCAATACGCGATGCTCACAGGCGATCAGCTCTTCCCACGCACCGACAACATCTCGCGGACCTTCCAGAACGTGTTGCCGACGTTGATGATTCAGCACAAGTTCTCGCAGCAGAGCAACATTCGGATGTTCTATCGCACCAGCACGAATGCGCCATCGATCTCGCAGTTGCAGAACGTTGTCGACAACTCGAACCCTGTGCAGTTGCGCGTGGGCAATCCCAACCTTGTGCAGGAGTATTCGCACTCGTTCAACGCACGCCTTGTGAACTCCAACTGGATGATGGGGCGGACGATGTTCGGCGTGCTCAACGTGAGCTACACATCCAACTACATCGGTTCGTCGAACATCATCACACGTCGCGACACGTTGATTGGCGATAATGTTGTTGTTGGACCGGGTACGCAGATTACGACCAATGAGAACTTCGAAGGCATGTGGAATGCACGCGCATTCTTCACGCACGGCTTCCCTCTCCTGGGTACCAACTTCAACCTCAACGGTGCGCTCGTGTATTCGCGCACGCCGGGTCGGATCAACTCCGACATCAACTACGCGAACTCAACAACAGGATCCGCTGGATTCTTCATTGGTTCATCCAACTCCGAAGATCTCGACGTATCGCTCTCGTACAACGGTATGTACACGTGGGTCGCCAACACGCTGCAGCGTAGTGCTGATGACAACTACTTCACGCACATCGCAACAGCCCGCGTGATCTGGAACTTCGGTCCACTCGCCTGCAGCACCGACGTCGCCAACTCTCTGTACCAAGGACTTGGCACCGACTTCAATCGCATGTTCACTGTATGGAACGCCGGCATCGGCTATCGCTTCCCTGAAGACACACGCGCATTCGAAGTACGTCTGTCGATCTACGACATCCTCAATCAAAACGATGCCATCAACCGTAGCATCAACGACATCTCCATCGAAGACACACGCACCAACGCGCTCCGTCAATACGTCCTCTTCACCATCAGCTACGATCTCAAAGCCTTCGGTGCAGGCGGACAACGGTAACGGGCGACCCAACGTGGTCGCCATAATCAAGGATCCCCAATGTTTACCATCATCGCCTACGCAGAAGTAATCTCCTACGTGTTGCTCCTCGCAGTCGCGGTACCATTGAAGTACCTCGGCGATGAGCCTCGTGGAGTAAAGATCCTCGGACCAATTCACGGCGCATTGGTCATCGCCTACTTCTTCATGGTGATCCACCGTGCCAACGCTGAGTCGTGGTCATGGAAGCGCACAGCTTGGGCCCTCTTCGCCGCCTTCCTGCCGCTGGGCCCAATCGGCGTCACAAAAACCTCGTAGCCTTCCGCCACATCACCTTGATCACGCGCCAGATGCGGCGCACTTCGCTCTTATCGATGAGGGCGATGCCGAGAAGGATACCGATCTCAGGAATACCTAGTGCCAGCGCTGCAGACAGCGTTGTCTGTATCCACGCAGACCAGTCAGTCGTCCACACCCATGGAATTGCCAGTGGTGCACATTGAAACAGCACCACTACTGCCACACCACTTGCATAGCGTACTCCACTTCTGCGTGGCTGTGAAGGGGCGCTCATGCGGGTATCATTGGTACAGGAAATAGTCAGCGTAGCGGGATTTGAACCCACGCGACAACGCGCAATCTAGGAACATCAAT
>VFQT010005204.1_pt1 | contig 10091 bp, 8 predicted proteins | sample 3512381 | NCBI WGS metagenome assembly VFQT01 (sample SAMN10412376, study PRJNA504923) | tailings metagenome | isolation source: Relicate 2 Philex TSF3 active mining site | place: Philippines: Tuba, Benguet | collected 2017-08-29 | reverse complement strand
GCCGATATGGCGTTGAACACCAACGCGTGGCGCATGAAGGGGATGTCGCGCTTAATCCGGAAAAATTCCATAGTGGTCTCCTTGGTCGCGGCGAATTATTCGCTCGGCTTCCAGACTTGTCCGATCGAGATACTGGTGAGTTTCTTGCGTCTGCCGTACCAGAGGTTGGCGAGGGCACGCGCCACCACCACTGCCGAAAACATCGACGTCAAAATACCGAGGCAGTGCACCACCGCAAAACCACGAATCGGCCCCGATCCAAAAATCAGCAGCGCGAGCCCGGCAATCAACGTGGTCACGTTCGAATCGAGGATGGTGGCCCACGCGCGCTCGAAGCCGGCGGCAATCGATGCCTGAGGCGTATTCCCGTTACGCAGCTCTTCACGGATACGCTCATTGATCAGTACGTTGGCATCAATCGCCATACCCAGCGTGAGCGCAATCGCCGCAATACCGGGCAGCGTCAGAGTCGCCTGCAGCAGCGACAGCAATGCAATCAGCAGCATTACATTGACTGCCAGCGCAAACATGCTGAACGCACCAAAGATCAGGTAGTACAGCATCATGAACACTGCGATTGCAGCGAAGCCGTACAGCGTTGAGTTGAACCCCTTGGCGATGTTTTCAGCGCCCAGTTGCGGGCCGATAGTACGCTCTTCAATAATTTCCATCGGCGCAGCCAACGAGCCCGCGCGCAACAGAAGTGCCAAGTCACTCGCAGCGGCGGGGGACTCCATGCCGGTAATCTGGAAGCGCGAGCCTAGTTCATCACGAATGCTGGCTACGGTGAGTACCTCGCCCTTGCCCTTCTCAAACAGCACAATCGCCATCAACTTGCCGATCTTGTTGCGAGTGGCTTCGCGCATTTTGCGGCCACCGTCGCCGTTCAAGTCGATACCGACCGCCGCCTGCTGGTTCTGGTCAAATGCCGCGCCCGCGTTGGAAATATATTCACCGGTAATTACCGGATCTTTGTACAGCACCACCGGCGCGCCCTTGCCTACTTTGAACAACTCCGAGGCTGGCGACACGACAGCGCTCTCCTCGGTACCACGCTGCACTGATTCATCGACCATGCGCACCTCGAGTGTCGCGGTGCGGCCGATAATGTCTTTGGCGCGCGAGACATCTTGCACACCAGGCAGCTGCACCACGATACGGTCGGCACCTTGGCGCTGGATCACTGGTTCAGCTACGCCGAGTTCGTTCACGCGTTTTGATAGCGTGGAGATGTTTTGCTGCACCGCCTCTTCAAGCGTTTGCTTGATCGCTGCAGGGCTTAAGCGGGCGACCAGCTTCAAGCCTTCGGCATCTTGCTGCTCGAGCAGAGCAAGTTCCGGCATTTGCGCGCTGAGCGCGGCATTGGCAGCATCCAAGGTCTCGCGATCTCGAAAGCGAACCTCCACCACATCACCAAGCCGCGCTATGCCAGCGAAGCGCAGTTTTTTCTCGACCAGGGTTGCGCGAATCGCGAGTTGCGTTGATTGAATACGCTTGGCGGCTACCGCTCGGGTATCGACCTGCATCAAGAAATGCACACCACCACGCAAATCCAACCCAAGATACATCGGCAAAGCGTGCAGCGATTGCAACCACGACGGCGTATTTGGCAGCAAATTAAATGCCACTAAATAAGAAGGATCGGCCGGGTCTTTGTTGAGCGCTTGCTCAATAGCTGTTTTCGCCTTGAACTGCAAATCAGTACTGGCAAAACGCACGCGTACAGTGCCGTTATTGCCAAGGTCTTCGAAAAATGCGCTCTCGGCACGTACGCCGGCGCTCGCGAGCGCTTGCTGGACTCTGCCGACCGCATCCGGGCCAAGCTTGAGCGTTGCTTTCGCGCTGCTGATTTGAACTGCGGGTGACTCGCCGAAGAAGTTGGGCACGGTATACAGCACGCCCATGGCCAGTACCAGTGCGATCAGCAAATATTTCCAGAGAGGGTAACGGTTCATGGCGAGCCACGTTAAATGAAAAAATCCGGCAACGGGTGCCGGACTGGAAGCACGATATTGTTTTACAAAGTCTTGATCGTGCCTTTGGGCAGTAGCAGCGTCACCGCGGCTTTTTGCAGAATAATTTCAGTGCCCTCTGCAATCTCGATCGTAATGTAGGCATCGCCCACCTTGGTCACGCGGCCGACGACACCGCCTGCGCTGACAATTTCATCGCCCTTGCCAAGAGCATCGATCATGGCCTTCTGTTCTTTCTGACGCTTCATCTGTGGACGAATCATCAGAAAATACAAGACCACGAACATCAGGATGATCGGTAGCAGGCCTAGCAGACCACCACCGGCGCCGCCGCCCGTTGCCGCTGCCTGCGCATATGCGTTTGAAATGAACATGAATGGCTCCTGCTAACAAACCATCGATTTTAACATCGGCGCCTAGGCTGACGTGCCGGGCCGCGCTCGGCGCCATGGCGGCGTCAGCCGGCAAAAACACGGCCACGGCAATCGCTTAGGGTGTCGCTACTGGTTAGATACCGCGCGCACGATCAGCGGCAAATCTGGCTCGAAACGCCCCAAACTGCTCGGCTTCGATGCTGGCGCGGACCTCGCGCATCAGTTGCAGGTAATAATGCAAGTTATGCAAGGTATTCAGTCGCGCGCCGAGAATCTCACCGGCGCGGTGCAGGTGGTGCAGGTAGGCGCGCGAGAAATTGCGGCAGGTGAGGCAGCTACAGCTTTCGTCGATGGGCAGATCTTCGTCTTTATGACGCGCGTTGCGCAGCTTCAGGTCTCCATATCGCGTAAACAGCCAGCCATTACGCGCGTTGCGGGTTGGTAGCACACAATCAAACATATCGATCCCCTTAGCCACGCCCTCGACCAAGTCTTCCGGCGTACCAACGCCCATCAGGTAGTGCGGCTTGTGCGCGGGCAGCTTGGGCCCGGTATGGCGAAGAATGCGCTGCATATCTTCTTTGGGTTCACCCACCGACAAACCACCGATGGCAACACCATGAAAATCCATCTGCTCAAGCGCATCCAGCGACTCATCACGTAAGTCTTCAAACATACCGCCCTGGACAATCGCAAACAAGGCGTTGCTGTTTCCTTCACGCTGGAACTCATCCAGCGAGCGCTTCGCCCAGCGCAGCGAGAGCCGCATGGATTGACCCGCCTGCTCGCGGGTCACTAACTGGCCATCAATCTCGTAGGGGGTGCACTCATCAAACTGCATCACGACATCCGCATTCAGCACGCGCTGAATCTGCATGGAGATTTCAGGTGACAGAAACAGACGATCGCCATTGATGGGTGAGGAAAACTTGACACCCTCTTCGGTAATCTTGCGCATCGCGCCTAAAGAAAATACCTGGAATCCCCCGGAGTCGGTGAGGATGGGCCGATCCCAGCCAATGAAGCGATGCAAACCGCCAAATTTGCTGACCACATCCAAACCAGGCCTCAGCCACAGATGAAAGGTATTACCGAGAATAACCTGGGCATCGATATCGTGTAACTCATCAGGCGACATCGCCTTCACCGAGCCATAGGTACCAACCGGCATGAAGATCGGCGTTTCTACTACGCCGTGGCTCAACTCAAGACGACCACGGCGTGCATGACCATCGGTTTTTAGCAACGTGAATTTCATGTGCGATGCTCCCGATCGAGCAGCATGGCATCACCGTAGCTGAAGAACCGGTAACGCTGCGTGATCGCATGGCTATAGGCATGCCGAATACGGTCGATACCAGCGAATGCCGATACCAGCATCATCAGCGTCGATTTAGGTAAATGAAAATTGGTAATCAGCCGATTGACCGTCTTGAATTGATAGCCTGGCGTAATAAATAGCTGGGTATCGGCACTGCCTGCGAGCAGCTTGCCGGTCTGCGAAGCAGATTCAAGTGCTCGCAGACTCGTGGTGCCGACCGAGATTACATCGCGACCATTGCGCTGAGCGGTCTCGATCACATCAACAGTCGCTTGAGGCAGGCTGTACCGCTCACTATGCATCTGATGCTCTGCCAGATTTTCTGTACGTACGGGCTGAAAAGTACCTGCACCTACATGCAGCGTCAGCCATGTCAGTAGTACGCCTTTTTGCCGTAGCTTCTCGAGCAAGGCATCATCAAAGTGCAGCCCTGCTGTCGGCGCAGCTACAGCGCCCGGGTGTTTTGCGTAAACGGTTTGGTAGCGCTGAGCATCGGTGGCATCAGCCGCGTGCTGTATGTAGGGCGGCAAGGGTAATTGGCCGTAGCGGTCAATTAGCTCGATCGCATCTGAGGGACAATGCAAAACAAAAAATTCGCCGCTACGCTCGCCAACGCCAACATCAAAGCAATCAGCGAGGCGCAATCGTGTGCCTTGCACTGGCGATTTTGAGGCGCGAACCTGCGCCAACACAGTTCTTTCATCCAAAACGCGCTCGACCAATACCTCTACTTTGCCCCCACTCTGCTTCACCCCGTAGAAGCGGGCATTCAGAACACGGGTGTCATTGAACACCAGCACGTCACCAGCGCGCAGCAGATCGGGCAGTTCGGTGAACACCCGATCAACCATTCCCGCAGCGGCAACCTGCAGCAAGCGTGAGGCGGCACGCTCAGGCAGCGGCGCCTGTGCGATCAGCTCCGGCGGCAGCGCAAAGTCAAAGTCAGAAAGGGTATACATCTAATGCCATGCACAAAAGCCGGTATTCTACGCGTGGCCTGCTATTTCTACCGATGCCTACACCCCATAAGAAAAAAGCTGACAGCTCGAAAAGTTTGCGCGTGTCCGACCGGCTGGCGCGGCTTGGTCTATCGAGCGATATCGCGCGCGTGCTTCATCTGCCCATGCGCTATGAGGACGAGACGCACGTTTTACTGATTCAACACGCCAGCCGAATGCACGGCGCCACCGTACAGGTCGAAGGCGTAGTAAGCAGCTGCGATGTCCAGTACCGCCCGCGCCGGCAATTAATCGTCAAAATCAACGACGATAGCGGAACGTTGACGCTGCGCTTTCTGAATTTCTATGGCAGCCAAGTGACGCAAATGGCAGTCGGGAAATACCTGCGCGTACGTGGTGAGATGCGCCATGGTTTTTTCGGCGACGAGATGGTGCATCCGACCGTCAAGGTAGTCGAGCCGGGTGCGCCCCTGCCGCAAGCGCTGACGCCGGTGTACCCCGCTGGCGAAGGCCTCTCGCAAGCCTTGCTGAGAAAAGCGATTGACGATGCCATGTCGCGCATAGACTGGCGCGACACCCTGCCTGAATCCGTACGCAATTCACTGCAGCTACTTGCCTTCGAGCCTGCTATCCGGTTACTACACAATCCACCACCCGATATCGATGCCTACGCACTACTGGAGCGCACGCATCCTGCGTGGACGCGCGTGAAGTTTGACGAGTTGTTAGCGCAGCAGTTATCGATGAAACGCGCCCAGGCAGCGCGCCGCCAACAAGGCGCGCCGGCGCTGGCTGTCGTTGGGCAACTATCGGATGCCTTCCTGGCGTCATTACCGTTCACGCTGACCGACGCGCAGCAGCGTGTACTGCAAGAAATTCGTTCCGACCTGCAAGCACACTACCCCATGCAACGCCTGCTGCAAGGCGATGTCGGTAGCGGCAAAACGGTTGTTGCTGCGCTCGCAGCCGCGCAGGCGATTGATAGTGGCTACCAAGCCGCGCTAATGGCGCCCACTGAAATTCTGGCAGAACAGCATTTCCGCAAAATCGAGGGCTGGCTAACGCCGCTTGGCGTAAACATCGCGTGGTTGACCGGTAGTCTGCGTAAGCGTGAGAAGGAAGAGGCCAAAGCCCGCATCGAGTCGGGTACTGCAAAACTCGTCATTGGTACCCATGCACTGATTCAGCAGGAAGTTGAATTCGCACGATTAGGTTTGGTGATCGTCGATGAGCAGCATCGCTTTGGCGTGGCACAGCGGCTTACCCTGCGTAATAAAGGCGTGGGTAGCGTACCGCATCAGTTAATGATGTCGGCCACACCCATCCCACGCACGCTGGCGATGACTTACTTTGCTGACCTTGAGGTCTCGGTCATCGACACGCTACCGCCCGGCCGCACGCCGATCGTTACCCGGTTAGTGGCGCAAGAGCGGCGCGATGAAGTGATTCAGCGCGTACATGCCGCAGCGCTTGAAGGTCGTCAGGTGTACTGGGTGTGTCCGCTGATCGAAGAATCGGAAGCCCTACAGCTTCAAACTGCGACCGATACGCATGCGCTGTTATCTGCGGCATTGCCGGACCTGCGCGTTGGTCTGGTTCATGGAAGGCTCAAGCCAGCAGAGAAGCAAGCCACCATGGATGCGTTCGCGCAAGGCCAGATTCATCTGCTGGTCGCGACCACCGTGATCGAAGTCGGCGTCGACGTGCCGAATGCCTCGCTGATGGTGATTGAACACGCTGAACGTTTCGGGCTGTCGCAGCTGCATCAGCTGCGCGGTCGCGTCGGGCGTGGTGCGGCCGCCAGTGCCTGCCTGCTACTATTTCAAGGGCCACTCGGGCCGGTGGCACAGCAACGTCTGGCAATTATGCGCGAGAGCCATGATGGCTTTGAAATTGCGCGACGCGATCTCGAGATCCGCGGCCCTGGCGAGTTTCTGGGGGCACGGCAGTCGGGTCAGGCCATGCTGCGCTTTGCGAATCTGGAGAAAGATCAGTGGCTGGTTGAACGCGCGCGCGACCTGGCGGCGTCGCTGCTGGTTCAGCAGCCGGAAGTAGCAGAGGCGCATTTGGCACGATGGTTGGGTGCGCGCGAGGACTTCCTGCGCGCCTGAATCGTTGTTGAAATCAGCACCAAGCGATGTTCTGTGCGAAACTCGCCGGTATGACATTAACCGAACTGAAATACATTGTTGCAGTAGCGCGGGAGAAGCATTTCGGTCGCGCGGCCGAGGCTTGCTTCGTCGCCCAACCGACACTTTCGGTAGCAATCAAGAAACTGGAAGACGAGCTGGGTGTCGCTATTTTTGAGCGTGGCAGCTCCGAAGTGACGGTGACACAAATCGGCGCTCAGATCATTACGCAGGCCGAGCATGTGCTTGAGCAAACTGCTTTTATCAAAAACATTGCCAACCAAAATAAAGACCCGCTGGTGGGGCCGCTGCGGGTTGGCGTGATCTACACCATTGCCCCTTACTTGCTACCGCAGCTCGTACCGAAGTTGATTGAGCAGGTGCCGCAGATGCCTTTGGTGCTGCAAGAAAATTTCACCGTCAAGCTGCTTGAATTACTTCGCTCCGGCGAGCTGGATGCGGCCATCATGGCGCTGCCGTTCAATGATCAAGGGCTAATGGTACAAGCGCTGTATGACGAACCGTTCATGGTGGCGGTGCCTCGCCATCATCACTGGTGTGATCGTTCTAGTGTGAGCGCTGAAGAGCTGAAAAACGAGACCATGTTGATGCTGGGTGCTGGCCATTGCTTCCGAGATCAGGTGCTGGAAGTTTGCCCAGAGATGTCGCGTTACTCGACAACTGGCAGCGGGATCGCCCGTACCTTCGAAGGGTCGTCGCTCGAAACCATACGCCATATGGTGGCGTCTGGCATCGGCATTACCGTGCTACCCAAGGCATCGGTGCCGGCGAGTACCAGCGCCAAGGATATGCTGCGCTATCTTCCCTTTGATCATCCACCACCATCGCGCCGGGTAGTAATCGCGTGGCGCAAGACTTTCACGCGCCAAGGCGCGATTGATGCCGTTCGACAAACCGTACTGTCCTGCGCCTTGAACGGCGTCACCATGCTACCCGACGCGCATCTTGCCGAGCAATAAGGTCTGGTAAAGCCGGCTGCGCGCTACACTAGCGCCTATGTTCACGTCCCATACCGCTTTTAACAAACTCCAGCTGTACGCGCGATTGGTTCGTCTTGATAAGCCAATCGGTAGTCTGCTGCTACTTTGGCCAACGCTGTGTGCCTTGTGGCTCGCATCGAACGGACACCCCGACCCGCTGCTGGTAGTTATTTTCAGCATCGGAACGGTGCTGATGCGATCGGCTGGCTGCGCAATCAATGATTTTGCCGACCGCGACTTTGACCGCCATGTCAAACGTACTGCCGAGCGGCCTCTCACCTCAGGTCAGATCAGTGCGCGCGAGGCGCTCAGTATTGCTGTCGTGCTCGCGTTGATTTCCTATGCCCTGATATTGCCGCTCAACGCGCTCACTCAACAGCTATCCGTGTTAGCCGTGGTTGTAGCCGGCACTTATCCCTATTTCAAACGCTTCTTCGCGCTGCCGCAGGCTTACCTGGGAATTGCTTTCGGCTTCGGTATCCCGATGGCGTACGCCGCAGTGCAGAACACAGTACCGCTAGAAGCATGGCTGCTGCTGGTCGCCAATGTGTTTTGGGCGCTGGCTTATGATACCGAGTATGCGATGGTCGATCGTGACGATGATTTACTAATCGGTATTCGAACGTCAGCGATCACTTTCGGACGCTTCGATGTGATGGCAGTAATGCTCTCCTACGGTATTCATTTAATACTAGTTGGGGTCGTTGGTTATCGCTATCAATTAGGCGCATTGTTCTATCTGGCTTTGGTAGTCGCAGCAATGATTGCTGCTTATCACTACCGGCTGATTCGGTATCGAGATCGGTTACGCTGCTTTGCAGCGTTTCGCCACAATAATTGGCTAGGTGCTGCTGTGTTCACCGGTATTGTTCTTGGGTAGCGTAGCAGCACACCTTTCTGGCACCTAGATACAACAGTTGTCGCTAACAATTTTGTTTCTGCTTGAGCATTGGTGCGAGCACGCTAGATAATCGCGCGCCACCCTATAGCGTTAGTGCGATTGCGCAGCGCCTGCTCACTCCATGGATATCTCTGAGCTACTGAGTTTCTCGGTACAAACCAAAGCCTCTGATTTGCATCTCTCAGCAGGTCTTCCTCCCATGATTCGCGTGCATGGTGAGGTAAGACGCATCAACGTACCGCCAATGTCGCACAAGGATGTACATGCGATGGTGTACGAGCTGATGAGCGATAGCCTGCGTAAGCGCTACGAGCAGTGCCTCGAGATTGATTTCTCTTTTGATCTTCCCGGCGTTGCCCGCTTTCGGGTGAATGCCTTCAACCAGGGTCGTGGCGCAGCCGCAGTGCTACGAACCATCCCCTCGACCATTCTTTCGCTGGAGCAGTTGGGGGCTCCGCCTATCTTTGCTGATCTTGCGCTGAAGCCGCGCGGACTGGTTCTGGTCACCGGGCCCACCGGTTCCGGTAAATCAACCACGCTAGCGGCGATGGTCAACCATATTAACGAGCATGAATACGCGCACATACTCACGATTGAAGACCCCATTGAATTTATTCATCATCCTAAAAAAAGCCTGATCAATCAGCGCGAGGTAGGTCCACACACGCTGTCATTCTCGGCCGCGCTGCGGTCGGCACTTCGCGAGGACCCGGATGTTGTGCTGGTTGGCGAGCTTCGAGATCTCGAGACGATACGGCTAGCGCTAACTGCAGCGGAAACCGGGCATCTGGTATTTGGCACACTTCATACGGTATCAGCAGCCAAAACTGTCGACCGCATTATTGATGTATTTCCGGGCGAAGAAAAAGAGATGGTTCGGGCCATGCTATCCGAATCATTACAAGCAGTGATCTCGCAAACACTACTAAAAACCCGTGACGGTGATGGCCGCGTTGCCGCACACGAAATCATGCTGGGCACACCCGCTATACGTAATTTGATTCGTGAAGCGAAAGTAGCGCAAATGTATTCTGCGATACAAACCGGCGGCTCGCTCGGCATGCAAACACTCGACGCCAGCCTGCAAGATTTGGTACGGAAACAGCGCATTACTTCAGCGGTCGCGCGCGCCTCGGCAAAACTTCCAGAAAATTTTTAAAGTTGATTGAGAAAGAACCATGAGTACCGAGCAAGCCTGGCAAAGCGTACAACAATTGCTCGTCATGATGCGACAGTGTGGTGGCTCCGACATGTTTATCACTGCGGAGTTTTCGCCGGCAATCAAGCAGGATGGAAAAATCATACCGCTGTCGCAGCAAATTATCTCCTCGGATCTCAGCCGCGCTTTGGTGCTGTCGACCATGACAGAGCGGCAGCGCCAGGAATTTTTAAATACCAATGAGTGTAACTTTGCAATCAGTATCGACGGCATT
>VFQT010005201.1_pt1 | contig 10093 bp, 5 predicted proteins | sample 3512381 | NCBI WGS metagenome assembly VFQT01 (sample SAMN10412376, study PRJNA504923) | tailings metagenome | isolation source: Relicate 2 Philex TSF3 active mining site | place: Philippines: Tuba, Benguet | collected 2017-08-29 | reverse complement strand
CCAAACAAATGCTCACAACCCGTAATGTCCAGCAGCAGACTGTCAGGTAAAGGCAATGTGTCAAGAGCCACAACCGGCGCAAATCGACGCGCCACCAGGGACAACTCCAATAACTCCTTACGGTCCGACTCCGGACACCACTCCACAAACTGCACCGCCGCAGAATTCTTCACCCCGGACTGGCTGCCGGCTTCCGACTGCACCCCAGCGCCTGACTGCACAGCACCTCGGTCGCCACGACGAATCACCGGACGCGCCAGACTGCGCGCCTCAGCCAGAGGCAGCCCCGGCCGCACTCCCAGCTCCCACGCCCCCCGATCCACCGCAACCACAGCCGGACCAGAACGCACCGCCGGAAACTGCTCACGCAACAGCCGCCAGTCCTCCAGCAATACCCCGCCCACTCCCCCCGCCGCACCGCCGCCGGACCCCGGACGCGAAACTCCGGCATCCGTCCAGTCCGCTCGAGTCCTCACGGCCAGCAACACACCGGACTCACCCGCCGCACGCAACCGACGCGCCGCCGCCTGCACCGGCCAGTTCGGAATCCGCAGACACAAAATCCTCGTTCCCGCAAACTCACTCATGCAGCTCAGCCACCCCCTCGCCCGCTACCCCCTCGCCTGCAGCAAACTCACCACCCAGCAACCACGCCGAAGCCACCGAAATCACACCAAATCCCACACTGCGATACAGCGGCTGACCCGCCGGAGTCGCCAGCAGGAGAAACTCCGTGGCTCCCGCCGCACGCTCGCCAGCTATCGCCGCCGACAATACCCGCCGACCAAAACCATTCCGCTGCCGCCCGGCCGCCGTCGCCATGCACCAGATCACCGCCGTCTCACCAATACGACTCACCCGCAAACCACTCACCACCTCCCCCTCATGCCGCGCTACATAGACCCGCAAACCGGGCTGCCGAGACAACACGCCTCCAAACACCGCTCCCACTGCCCCCAGCGGCAACCCAAATGCAGCACCCGTCACGGCATTCGCACACTCCACCTCCGCATCACTCTCAGCCAAACCACAATCCCCCGACACCAGCCCCGACACCAGCCCCGACACACACCCGTCACCAGCACCCGACACATCCAGCCGCATCAGCGGAATCTCACCCGCCGCCACCAGCCCCGCTCGCTCACACTCCACTCCTCCCCCACCAGCCGACACACCGCCGTCCACACCGCCGTCCACACCGCCGTCCGCAGCCAGCACCAGACAAGGCACCCGGCGAAACCCACTCCGCAAACGCACCCACTCCAGCTCCCCGCCAAAATCACCGCCAAAATCACCGCCTCCCGCCTGGCCCCCGCCCCACAATACCGCCAGATTCAAATCCGCATACGGCAGCCCCGACAACAACATCGCCATCCGCTCCGTCAGCGTCGACTCAAACACAGCCGCGTCCACACACAGATGCAGCAGCGAAAATCCCGCCAGTCGCCACTTCTCACGCACATCCACCGCCGGACTCATACCACACCCCACCCTCGCAACACGGCTCTGCTCTGACACCCGCAACACCCGGCACAGCCTACCAACAACCACAGACACAACAAACCCACACACCCGCCCGATACGCTCCCTTCCCACCCCCTCAAACCATCGCTACCATCCACCGCAAGACAGCAAAAACTCAGCAGTCCGCAGCATCAGCGAAAGGGCCGGAACAAACCAGGACTCGGCAGCGCCTGCACCCGCGGACTGGCACCCGCGGACTGGCACCCGCGGACTGGCACCCGCGGACTCCCGTCCGCGGCTCGCCAAACCGCCAAACCGCAAAACCGCCAAACCGCAAAACCACAAAACCGCCCCCCCTGCCACCCACCGCCCATGCTCACACTGCTGCTCCTCACCCTCACTGCCATACTCCCGCAGCCCCCGGAAACATCAACTCCGTCTCCGCTGCCCGCCAGTCAGCCACTCGAACCCGACCAGGCACTGCAGTCCTTCCGGCTCCAGCAACAGTTCACACTGCAGCTCGTTGCCGCGGAACCACTGACCACAGACCCCGTCGCCGCTGCCTTCGATGAAGATGGCCGCCTGTTCGTCGTCGAAATGAACGACTACCCCTACACCGACAAGTCCACCGATCAACCCAACCGCGAACGCACCACCGATCTGCCCATCGGAAAAATTCGACTGCTCGTCGATGACAACGATGATGGCACCTTCGATCGCAGTACCATCTTCGCCCGCGATCTCTCCTGGCCCACAGGCATCGTCGTCTGGAAAGACGGTATCTTCGTCGCCGCCACACCCGACCTCTGGTGGCTCCAGGACGCCGATCACGATGGCATCGCCGAAATACGCCAGCCCATCCTCACCGGCTTCCGCAAACTCAACGTCCAGGCCGTCGCCAATAACCTGCTCTGGACCCTCGACCACCACATCTGCGGAGCCGGCGGGACCAACGGCGGACTGCTCTCCGGCACCGCACTCGCCCCGCACACACCCACACCCCTCACCATGTCCCGCCACGATTTCCGCTTCTCACCCCTCGGACCACCACACCACTTCCAGCTGCTCTCCGGCGGAGCACGCTTCGGCAATACCACCGATGACCAGGGCAATCGCTTCATCTGCAATATCCGCAACCCCGTCCAGCATGTCCTGCTGCCACTCGAACACCTCAGCCGCAATCCCCACTTCAACCCCGGAAGTCCACTCCACGACGTCGCCGCCAGCGGCGATCAACTGCCCGTCTTCCGCACCAGTCCGCCCGAAGCATGGCGGATCATCAATGCCGCCCGACTCACAGGCCAGGGCGACCCGCGCATGCCCCGCAGCGAAAAAAATGCCGCCGGCTACCTCACGTCGGCCTGCGGAGTCACCGTGTATCGCGGTGATGCATGGCCCCCGGAATTCCGCTCACAGGTCTTCCTCTCCGATGTCGCCGCCAATCTCGTTCACCGCCAGCAGCTCACCCCCGCCGGCCCCACCTTCAGCTCCCGTCGCATCGACCAAAACTGCGAATTCCTCACCTCCACCGACAACTGGTTCCGACCTGTAAACTTCATACATGCTCCCGACGGCACCCTCTACCTCCTCGACATGTACCGCGAAACCATCGAACACCCATGGTCCATGCCCGATGACCTCAAAGGAATGCTGGACCTGGAACGAGGCCGCGACCGCGGACGCATCTACCGCATCACTCCACCCAACTTCAATCGTCGCCCGACTCCCAGACTCTCCCAAAGCCCCACCACCGAACTCGTCAGACTCCTCGAACACCCCAATGCCTGGCACCGCGACTCCGCCGCCAGACTGCTGTTCCAGCAGCAGGATCCCGACACCCCCGCACTGCTGCACCAGCTGCTCCGCCAGTCACCCGTCCCCCAGGCACGCCTGCAGGCCCTCAATACGCTCGCTGCCGCCACACCCGCCACACCCGCTGAAATCAGACAGGACACGCCACCGCTCACCAAACAGCTCAATGACGCCGTCCTGCACCTCCTCGCGGATCCACACCCGCACTTACGCCGCCACGCCCTGCGAATTGCCGCTGAGCACTCACTGGCTGCCCTGCCAGACGCTGTCACGCGGTCCATCCGCGAAGACTCAGACCCCGCGGTCCTCTTCGAAGCCGCACTGCACCTGCACCGACTCAACATCCCCCTGCAGGAAAATCTGCTCACCAATCTCCTCGCCCGCACACCCGCCGATCCCTGGATCCGCACCGCAGCACTCTGCTCCGCACAAAATCACGAATGCCTCCTCCTCCTCGCCTCCCTCCGGCAGCCCCGCCTCCGCTCAAACCCCGAACACCAGCCCCTCCTGCTGCTGCTCGCCGGTATCGTGGGCCATCGCAACCAGCCCGCCGAACTGCGCACTCTCGCCCAGGAACTCAACAGCCTGCCGGAACAGGACCGCACCTCACAACACTTCGCAGAACTGCTCGCCGCCGTCGACCAGGGACTCCGCCGCAGTCGCAGCAGCCTCGCCGTCGCATGGCAGGATCAGCCCAATGCACTGGCCCTCATCCAATACGTCACTCACAGCGCCAGCAACACAGCTCTGGATAACACACTCCCCCCGGAACAGCGCACCGCCGCCGTCAGACTGCTGGCACTTAGCCCACAGCAAGACCTTCTGCTGACACAACTGCTCGATCTGGCCACCCCCGCACAGCCCGACACCGTTCGCCTTGCAGCCCTGCAGCTTCTGCAGACACGACTCACACCCACTGCCGCCGCCAGACTCGCCGCCGACTGCTCCCGCTCCACCACCAGCCTGCAGCACGAAATCATCGAATGCCTGTGCAGCTCCGATGTCGGCGCTCAGGCACTGCTGGATGCCATCGCCGCCGGCACAATCCCCGCCAGCCGCATCACCCCCATCCGCCGCTCACTGCTGCTCAAACACCCCCAAATACACGTCCGCACACAGGCCGAACGACTGCTCGGTGACAGCCGCGCAACTCCCCGCTCAGAAGTTGTCGCCGCCTGGCAGGATTCCCTCACACTCACCCCCGACACCCGGCAGGGCAGGGCAGTCTTCCAGCGCGAATGCAGCACCTGCCACCGACTCGGATCACTCGGTACCGATGTCGGCCCCAGCCTGCTCACCGTCCGAAACCGCACACCCGCAGAACTGCTCACACACATCCTCGACCCCAATCGCGAAGTCGGGCCCGACTTCCTCCAGTTCGTCGCCGTTACACACAGCGGACAATCCTTCACCGGAATGCTCGCCGCAGAAACTTCCACCACACTCACACTCCGCCGCAGCGGAAATCAGCAGGACACCATCAGCCGCAGCGATATCGCTGAACTGCAGTCCGCCGGCATCAGCCTCATGCCCGAAGGCTTCGAACTCAAATTGTCCCGACAGGAACTCGCCAGCCTCATCCACTTCATCCGCACAGGCAACTAAGTGCTGCCCAGTGCCGCTCTCATCCCTGAGTCCCCACGCCGCCCGGACCGCTCGCCGCAACAGCCGCATCCACCGACCCGGCATACTTCTCAAAATTCAGCCGGAATCGCTCCGCCAGCTTCCGCGCTGTCGCCTCATACGCTCCCCGATCACGCCACGACAACGCCGGCTGCAGCATCTCACCCGGTACCCCCGTGCACGCCGTCACCACGTCCAGCCCCATAATCGGATCACGCACCACCGGAGCATCCCGCAGCTCACCCGTGTGGATGCCGTCGATGATCGCTCGAGTAAACCGCAGAGGCATGCGGCTGCCCGTGCCGTAAGCACCACCCGACCACCCCGTGTTCACCAGCCACACCGCTGACCCATGACGAAGAATCTTCTCCGCCAGCAGCCGCGCATACACCCCTGGATGCCACACCAGAAACGGACCACCAAAACACGGCGAAAATGTCGCCTCCGGCTCCGTCACACCCATCTCAGTGCCCGCCACCTTCGCCGTATATCCACTGATGAAATAATACATCGCCTGCTCAGCCGTCAGACGCGACACCGGAGGCAACACTCCGAATGCATCACACGTCAGAAAAATCACGTCCGACGGATGACCCGCCACACACGGAATCTTCGCGTTCCGCATGTGCTCGATCGGGTAGGCGCCACGAGTATTCTGAGTGATCGACGTGTCGTTGAAATCCACATGCCGGTGCGCACGGTCATACACCACATTCTCCAGCACCGCACCAAAACGCAAAGCCTCGAAAATGTCCGGCTCAGACTCGCGAGTCAGATACACGGCCTTCGCATAACAACCACCCTCAATATTGAAGATCCCGTCGTCCGACCAGCCATGCTCGTCATCGCCAATCAAATACCGCAGAGGATCCGCGGACAACGTCGTCTTCCCCGTACCACTCAAACCAAACAAAACCGAACTCTGACCAGTCTTCCGGTCACACGTCGCCGAACAGTGCATCGACAGGATCCCGCGGTCCGGCAGCAGGTAGTTCATAAACGTGAATACCGCTTTCTTCATCTCACCCGCGTACTCCGTTCCCAGCAGCACCACCTCCCGACGCTCAATACTCAAATCCACACTCGTCCGACTCGTCATCCCCGTCGTATACCGATTCGCCGGAAATGCTCCCGCATTGAAAATCACAAAGTCCGGCTCACCAAATGTCTCCAGCTCCTGGTCCGTCGGACGAATCAGCATGTTGTGCATGAACAAGGCATGATACGGACGCGCACAAATCACTCGCACCTTCAGCCGCTGCGCCGGATCCCAGCCCGCATAAGCATCCACACAGTAGATGCGCGAACGAGTATTCAAATAGTCGATCGCCCGCTCCCGGTTAATGCTGAACGTCGACTCGTCCAGCGGAAAATTCACCGGCCCCCACCACACCTTCGACTCAGAATCCGCATGACGCACCACCCGCTTGTCCTTCGGACTCCGCCCCGTCTTCTCACCCGAATACGCAATCAAACACCCTGTGTCCGACAAACTGGTGCCCGGCTCATGACGAATCGCCTCCTCATAAAGACCACTCGGAGACATGTTGCGGAAAATCTCCCGCACCGTGATCCCATGCTGCTGCAATGAAAATTGACCGTCCATCTCGCTGCTCCTCACACCGCCCGCACACCTGCACAGTTATCGCACACACAGACAACCGAAAATGCTGCAAATCAACCCACCCCGACTCACACACACCAGGCCCCAGCCTCAGTCCACAAACACAAATTCATTGGAATTCACCAACGCACGACACAATTCAGCAACCGCATGTCGCCGGCCGGATTCACCGCCCGATCTCAAAACTTCCCTCAGCAGAATCCGTGCCGCTTCCCGTTCCTCGGACTCCGGTTCTCGAAAATACAACCGCTCGAAAGCCCCGCCAATGACAGCCTCCTGCCAGTCGCCCGACTCCGCTGACCCCGACAGCAACTCGTCCGCCAGCGCCTCCACACAGGAAATCGTCTCAGGACTGTTCAGCAGCATAATTGCCTGCGGAGCCACTATCGTTTCGTCACGCCGCGCACACGACGTCGTCGCATCCGGCAAATCAAACACCTGCAAAAACGGAATCGGCAGACACCGCTTCCGCACCAAATACAAACTCCGCACTCGCACCTCAACACCCGCATCCGCATACCAGCCCTGCATCCGACCGTCGTCCTTCCCCTCCTCAGCCTCCAGAATGGCCGGCTGAGCATGTCTGAGCTCCTCCGAGATCGCTGGCCAGCGCGGAGCTCCCCCGGAGGCCGGCCGGAGCTGCCCGGTCGCCTGCAGCAGACAGTCCCGCAGAGTCTCTGCGTCCATCCGCCGCAGCGTCTGACGCCCCCACAAAACATTCTCCGCATCCACAGCCCCGGCACCCGCCAAATCCGGAACATCCACGCTCCGCCGATACGCCGCAGAAGTCACCAGCAGCCGATGCATCGACTTCACAGACCAGCCACCACGCACAAACTCCTGCGCCAGCCAGTCCAGCAGATCCTGATGCTCCGGACGCGCACCCGTATGCCCAAAATCATTCGCCGTCACTACCAGACCTGCCCCGAAATGCTGCTGCCACAGCCGATTCACCAGCACCCGCGCCGTCCACGGATTCGCCGGCGAAACAATCCACCGCGCCAGCGCCAGACGACGACCACTGCCACCCGCCAGTGACGGCTCAATCACCGCGTCCTCCGGCCAGTACAAAGCCGGAAAACCCGGACGCACCTCCTCAGCCGGGGATCCCGCATCCCCCTGACTCAGCACAAATGTTGCCGGAATACCGTCCCGCAGATCACGTACACCCACGGCATGCTCCGGCTTCCGCTGCTGACCATGCAACTCCTCCGCTCGCGCCTTCAGCGCCTCCCGCTCAGATTCCGCCAGACCCTCCGACTTCAGCCGCTGCTCCAACTGACTCAGCTCAGCCTGCACCGCAACGTTCGCACGATCAATCTCCATACGCTCCGACGGCAGCGAAACTTCCAGCTCATCAGTCCGTTCCAGCGACGCAAAAAATGCCCGCATCCGATAATGATCCGCCTGCGTCAGAGGATCATACTTGTGATCATGACACTGACAGCACGACATCGTCAGACCCAGAAAAGCCGCTGCCGTAGTATTCGTCAGATCCGCCTGCAGTTCAGCCTGCAGCCGAGCCTCCTCCTGAAAGATCGCCGCCGTACTGTCCCACTGCCCCAGACGCAGATACCCCGTCGCCAGCAGCGCATCCCGCTCACCCTCGCTCTGCGGCACCCCCGCCACCAGCTCGTCACCCGCCAGCTGCTCCAGCACAAATCGATCAAACGGCTTGTCCGCATTGAAACTGCGAATCACATAGTCCCGATACTTCCACATCGTCGGCCGAAACTCGTCCCGCTCGTAACCGTTCGTGTCCGCATACCGCACCACGTCCAGCCACAGCCGCGCCTGCCGCTCTCCATACGCCGGTGACGACAGCAGACGCTCCACCTGCCGCTCCCACGCGCCCGGCTGATCATCCCCCAAAAACTCCGCCAGCTCGGCCGACGTCGGCAGCAAACCCGTCAGATCCAGCGTCAGTCGCCGCAACAGTGTCCGACGGTCCGCCTCAGCAGCCACCCGAGCCCCGGCGGCCCGCAGACGCACATTCAGAAACGCATCAATCGGATGCACCCCCGACTCCGCAGCAGGTACCGAGACGGCACGAGGAACCCGCAGGGACCACAAATCCAGCCGCTCAGCACCGAATGCCAGACGCACAGGATTCCGCTCGTCCGCCCACGCGTCCCCCGGTACACCCGCCGCCCCCGCCGCCCCCGCCACTACCGGATCATCAGCCCGCAGCACAGCAGCCCCGCCGACAACAGACGACAGCAGCGCCAGTGCGCCGCCGCACAGCATCACTGCCGACAGCCCCGCACCACACACCGTCATCCTCAGTCGACTCATCGTCGCCTCACACGAAAAAGAAAGTCGACTCGGCCGTTGTCCGCAACAACTTCGCACGATCTGACTCACTCACAAAATCCAGCCGATCACGCACGACAGCCACCGACGCACCATACGAATTGGGCTCCGTCAGCTGATACGGCGAATCACTGGCCCACATCAGCCGATCCGGACCATACGCCTCAAACAGTCGCCGAATCATCGGACGCAGCTCGTCGTGCGGCGGCTGCTTCTTCCCCAGCGCGTAATACGCCGAAATCTTTACACGAACCTTCGCATGCTTCGATAATCCACACAAAGCAGCCAACTCGGACTCCCGGATCTCACCCGTCATCCCCACGCGAGCAAAATGGTCGATCACCACCGGAGTCTGCGGATACTTCACACACCATCGCCCCACAGACTCCAGATCCGACGGATTGATCAGACAGCACATGTTCTGACCCGTCTCTGCACCCGTCTTCCACATCAGCTCCATGCCCGCACCCTGCAGCCAGTCCGGACGATCCTGACGCGGACCGATGCGGAAACCCGTCACACCCGTCTTCAGCATCGACTTCATCACCTGATCGACGTGGGGCCGAGCATCATCGATCTGACCCACAATCCGAAACAACTGCGGCCGGCGCTTCCACGCATCCACCAGGTACGAATTGTCAAAACCATGATACGGATGATGCTGAATCAGTACCACCCGCCCCACACCATGCGGCCGCGCCGTCGCCAGCAGCTCGTCGTCCGTGAAACTCCTCGGAGCCAGCACGTCAACCTGCTGACCGTTCCGCAGCGGATACTTCGCCAGATCCGTGCTCCAGATGTGCGAATGAGCATCGATCCACGGAGTCTTACTGAGATCGACGTCATCCGCCACCACCAGCGCGGTCCCCGTGGCCACCGCCGCCACTGCACCAGCACCTGCCACCAGCAACTCCCGCCGTGAACAACCCGCTGCACCACGCATTACACTCACCCTCCCCCAAAACACTCCTCACCTCAGCCCGCCACGGACCACACCTGCACCCACTCTAGGAAATCCTCGCTGCAAGCTCCAGCCCGCCGCCACAAACTCCGCCACCAATCGCTGCTCAAAAATGCCACCACCTGGACTGCCGTCCGCCCCGCCCCCCGGTCACCCAGACCCATTTCCGCGCCTCTCAGGACCTGCAGGTCCCCTCCATCCCACGCGACATCCAGCGTCCCTAAAAAACGCCATCCCCACCGAACTCTCGCCTCAATTCCTGCCCATCCGCAGTTCCACCCAACCCAACATTCGTG
>VFQT010005200.1_pt1 | contig 10098 bp, 10 predicted proteins | sample 3512381 | NCBI WGS metagenome assembly VFQT01 (sample SAMN10412376, study PRJNA504923) | tailings metagenome | isolation source: Relicate 2 Philex TSF3 active mining site | place: Philippines: Tuba, Benguet | collected 2017-08-29 | reverse complement strand
CGACAGCACCCCCGCGTTGAAAGTCTTTTAACCAAGTTTCGTCGCGTCTGAACCATTTTTGCACAAGCCAGCGCGGCCAGGTTCACGCGGGTTCGCACCCAGCCGCAGCGGCGGCTAACTCAGTTCGACCTGGCTGACTTCGAACCCTTCGGCCCGCAGTGCCTCGACCAGCGCGTTCATCTGGTCGCGATCGCGCGCCTCGCATTCGATCTCCGTCGCCAGACCCTTCGCCGGTAGATCGGTGAACACGCGCTGGTGCACGATCTCGATGATGTTGACGTTGTGGCGGTAGAACACCTGCGTCACCCGCATCAGCGAGCCGGGCCGGTCCTGCAGCACCAGCCGCAACCGCGCCAGCCGGCCCGCGCGGGCGAGGTCGCGCAGCAGCACGTTGGCGAGCAGCCGGGTGTCGATGTTGCCGCCGGTGAGCACGATGCCGACCTTCTGGCCCGCGAAGATGTGCGGATGGGCCAGCACCGCCGCCAGCCCCGCCGCGCCGGCACCCTCGACCACCGTCTTTTCGATCTGGAGCAGCAGCGCGACCGCGCTCTCGATCTCGTTCTCGCTGACCAGCAGGAACTCGTCGAGCAGCTCGCCCAGCAGCGCGGACGTGATCTTGCCGGGCTCGAACACCGCGATGCCTTCGGCCAGCGTGTCGCCGCCCACCGGCCGGTGCGCCGCCTTCAGCAGGTTGAACATCGACGGGTAGAGCTCCGCCTCCACCCCGATCAGCTTGATGTCCGGATTGATGTCGCGCGCGATCACCCCCATGCCCGATGCGAGACCGCCGCCGCCCACCGGGATCGCCAGCACTTCAAGGTCCGGCACGTCCTCCAGCATTTCGAGCGCCACGGTCCCCTGCCCGGCGGCGACCTGCGGATCGTCGAAGGGGTGGACGAAGGTGAGACCCAGTTCCTGCTCCAGCTTGCGGGCGTGGGCATAAGCCTCGTCATAGCTTTCGCCTTCGAGCACTACGTTGCCGCCGACTTTCTCGGTCTGCATCACCTTCACGACCGGGGTCGTGCGTGGCATCACGATCGTCACCGGAATGCCCAGCCGCGTGCCGTGATAGGACATGCCCTGCGAATGATTGCCGGCGGAGGCCGCGATCACGCCGCGCTTGCGCTGCTCCTCGTCGAGTTGCAGCATCGCATTCAGCGCGCCGCGCTCCTTGTAAGCGGCGGTGAACTGATGGTTCTCGAACTTGATGTAGATCTCGGCGCCCGCGATTGCACTCAGCGTGCGGCTGTGCAGCGTCGGAGTCCTGATCACTGAGCCCGCAATTCGCGCCGCCGCCGCGCGGACATCGGCGGCGGTGAACAGCGTTTCCGGCGCTGCGGCGGACTGAAGGGCGCTCTTGTGCATGCCAGAGCGCCTATAGGAACTGGCCAGGAATGGCAAAGCATCTCCCCCACCGCGCTGCCGTGGCTCTTTTCCGCACAGGCCGGTTTGCATTCGCCAAAAAGACGTTAGAGACGTGTTCATGAGCGAGAGACGCAACGTTTCCTTCCTCGGCCTGGGCGTGATGGGCGGCGCGATTGCGCGGCACATCGGCGAGGCTGGCCACGCGCTTACCGTGTACAACCGCTCCCCGGGCCGGCTCGATGCCTGGCTGGACGCCAACGGCAAGCTGGCGGCGCGCGTGGCGAAAAGCCCCGCCGACGCCGCCGAGGGCGCGGATGTGGTGATCACCTGCGTCGGCAACGACGATGACCTCGCCGATGTCGTACTCTCGCCCGGAGGCGTGTTTTCCACGCTGCGGCAGGGCGGGGTGTTCGTGGATCACACCACTGTCTCCGCCCGGATCGCGCGCCAGATCGCGGTCGAGGCGCGCGACAAGGAAGTCCACTGCATCGACGCGCCGATGACCGGATCGCAGATCGGCGCGGAGAACGGCACCCTGACTCTGATGTGCGGCGGGCGCGCCGACGCGCTCGAAGCCGCGCGTCCGGTGATGGAAGCCTATTCGGCGCGCATCGTCCATGTCGGAAAGGCCGGCGCTGGCCAGACGGCGAAGATGGCGAACCAGATCTGCATCGCCGGCATCATCGCCGGGCTATCCGAAGCCGTCCGCTTCGCGCAGTCCTCTCACCTCGATATGGACAAAGTCTATGAGGCGATTTCGGGCGGGGCCGCGCAGAGCTGGCAGATGGACAACCGCTGGCACACGATGGCTAAGGACGAGTTCGACTTCGGCTTCGCGATCGACTGGATGCGCAAGGATCTTGGCCTGGCGATGGACGAAGGGCGCGGGCTGGGCGTTTCGCTGCCGATCACCGCGCTCGTCAACCAATTCTATGCCGACGTGCAGGCGATGGGCGGCGGCAGGCAGGACACCAGCGCGCTGATCCGCAGGCTGCCGAGGAAAGGCCAGAAGTGAAGCCCATGATCCGCCTCCCCGTTCTGGGGAGGATCGTGGCGGCGACTTTCGCCCTGGCCGCATCCGCTTTCGCCGCCCCAGCCCATGCCGATGTCCTGATCGACAACGTGGACGGCCTCACGCTGGATGCCGACGGCAAGGTCGAGCGCTTCACCGGAGTGCTCGTCGGCGACGACGGCCGGGTCGAGCAAGTGTTCAAACGCTCGCAGAAGCGGCCCACGAAAGTAGACTACGCCGTTGACGGCAAGGGCCGCGTGCTGATGCCGGGGCTGATCGATTCGCACGTGCGGCTGATGCCCTTCGGCCTTGCTCGCATCGCGCCTTCGGAGCGCGAACCCGGTGGCCAGCCCCGCCCCGAGGACCGCGACGCCGCGCTGGGCAAGGCGCAGGAGGCGTTGCTCGCGCGCGGCATTACGGCGGTGGCCGACATGGGCACCACGATCGAGGACTGGCAGACCTACCGCCGCGCGGGCGACCTCGGCCGGCTCTACATCCGCGTGATCGCCTATGCCGCGAGCGCGGAGGCGATGATCCTGATCGGCGGGCCGGGCCCCTCGCCCTGGCTCTACGACGACCGGCTGAGGCTGAACGGCCTTGCCCTGATGCTTGACGGGCCGCTCGCGTCGCGGGCCGCGCTGCTCAAAGCGCCCTACGCCGACGCACCTGCGGCCCGCGTGACGCCCAAGCTGAGCGACACCCAGCTCAAGAACCTGATGAGCCGCGCCGCGATGGACGGCTTCCAGCCCGCCGTGGAAGCCAGCGGCGACAAGGCCGCCTTGGACTTGCTCGACGCGATCGACGAGTTGGCGCTGACCTACAAGGGCGAGCGGCGCTGGCGGCTTGAAGGCGCGGACGTCGTCGATCCGGCCGAGCGCGCGCGGCTCCGCCAGCACGGCGCGGTCGTGGTGATGCGTCCGCGCGATGCGGAGGCAGGTGCCGCTGCCGATGCCCGCCTCGGTCCAGCGCGGGCGGGTAGCGCCTATGCGTGGAAATCGCTGGCGGGTGCCGGCGCAAGGCTGGCGTTCGGCTCGGGCGCGCCCGGCCCCAGCTTCGATCCCTTCGCAGGAATGGCGGCGGCGATCACGCGTCAGGACGCCGGCGACCAGCCGTTCGGCGGCTGGCAGCCGCAGGAACGCCTGAACCGCGAGGAAGCCCTCGCCGCCTATACCACGGGCGGAGCCTATGCCGCCTTCGCCGAAGGGCGGCTGGGGCGCATCGCCAAGGGCCAGCGCGGCGACTTCGTGATGGTGGACCGCGATCCGCTGCTGGCCTCGCCCGCCGAACTGCGCCAGATTCGCGTGTTGCAAACGTGGGTGGGCGGTAAGCTGGTTTACGAGGCGAGCCAGCCTGCGGCTACGTCTCCGCCCGCATCCGGCCGCTGAGCTACTCGGTAACGACGGGTAGCGCGGCCTCTTCCGCCGCCTTTTCCTTCGCGTCGCGGCGTTCGCCGAACCACATCAGCAATAGCGAGCCCTCGAACAGCAGCAGCATCGGGATCGCCAGCATCAGCTGCGAGACTACGTCGGGCGGGGTGATCACCGCCGCCAGCGCGACGATCGCCACGATTACGTAACGCCGCGCGGTCACGAGCTGGAGGCGGGTGACGATGCCCGCCCGGTTCAGCAGCATCAGCAGCACCGGCAGCAGGAAGCTGATGCCGAACGCGAGGATGAACTGCATGACGAGCGCGAGATAATCGCCGGTGCCGGGTAGCGCCTCCAGCTTGAGGCCGCCGCGCGTGCCCTCGAAGCCCAGGAACCAGCGGAACGCGGTGGGCATCACGACGTAATAGGCCAGCGCTGCGCCTGACACGAACAGTACCGGAGTCGCGACCAGGAACGGCAGGAACGCCTTCTTCTCCCTCGCGTAGAGTCCGGGGGCCAGGAAGGCCCAAAGCTGGTTGGCGATGATCGGGAAGCTCACGAAGAACGCTGCGAACAGCGCAACCTTCACCTCGACAAAAAACGCCTCGTACAGCTTGGTGTAGACCAGCTTGCCCTCACCCGCCGGAAATGCCGCGGTGAGCGGGCGGACCAGAAAGCCGAAGATATCGTCGGCGAAATACATGCAGATCGCGAAAGTGACGGCCAGCGCCACGATGCAGCGCATCAGCCGCGAGCGCAGCTCGATCAGATGATCCAGCAGCGGGGCCTGCGTGTCGTCGATATCGCGATAGTTCAGCACGGTGCGGGTGTCTTTACGGCGGCGAAAGGGGCAGTTGCGGCTCGGGCTCGCGCCGGACCGCGCCAACCTGTTCCTGGGTACCAACCTGTTCCTGAGTACCGGCCGCTTCCTCGGCGGTGACGGGGGCCGCCGCGATCGAAGACGCATCCGGCGCGTTCGGGTGCGCCTTCATGATCGCCTCGTTCTGCTCGCGCCACTTTTTTTCCATGTCCTCGATCTCGGCCTCGCGGATCATGGTTTCGATGCCGCTGCGGAAATATCCGGAGACGCGGCGCATCTTGCCCATCCAGCGGCCGGCCGTGCGCAACGCCATCGGCAGGTCCTTTGGACCGATGACCACGATCGCCACGATGACGATCAGCAGCAGTTCGGAAGCGCCAATGTCGAACATGGCGGTCTCTCGCCGGTCTTGTGCTTAGCGCGGACCCGGCTGGTTGGCATCGACCACGGTATCGCCGTTGAGCGTCGCCTGCTGGGCGGGCGCCGACGGGCTTTGCGCCGCGATCTGGGCGGGCGGCGGGGTGACCGGACGATCGGTCGTCTCGTCGTTGATGCCCTGCTTGAAGCTCTTGATACCCTTGCCGAAATCACCCATCAGCTCGGAAATCTTGCCGCGTCCGAACAGAAGCAGCACCACGAGCGCAAGCACGATCAGGTGTGGAAGCGACAGACCCATTGAAACACTCCTGAAAACGATGGCCTGAAATCATCGGACCGGCGCGCTGGCCCGAGTCCCTGTCATGGCCCTATTTAGGCCTTGTTACGCTAAAGTGAAGGGCGTGTGACGGAAGGCCGCCCGCCCCGCTCCGCGCATGCAGCTCAATCCGCCTCGGAATCGGTCTCGCCGGGCTCCATTTCCTCCGCGCCAAAGCCCATTGCCGCCATCGCATCGTCCACCGGATCGAGCAGGCCGGCGGCGCGAAGCTCGTCGATGCCGGGCAGCTCGCGGCGTGATTGCAGGCCGAAATGGGCCAGGAATTCCGGAGTGGTGGCATAGATGACCGGGCGCCCGGGCACTTCGCGCCGCCCGGCGATGCGTACCCAGCCCGCTTCCATCAGCACGTCGAGCGTGCCCTTGGCCGTCTGCACGCCGCGAATCGATTCGATCTCGGCGCGGCTGACCGGCTCGTGATAGGCGACGATCGCGAGGACTTCGGTGGCGGCGCGCGAGAGGCGGCGCGGTTCCTCGCGCTCGCGGCGCAGCAGGTGGGCCAGATCCGGCGCTGTCTGGAAATGCCAGCGCCCGCCCCGCTCGACGAGTTCGACACCGCGCCCGGCGTAGTGGCCGGCGAGTTCGGCGAGCGCGGCGCGGACGTCGGCCCCGCCAAGATGCTCCGAGATCGCCGAAGCCGTCATCGGCGCTTCCGCCGCGAACAGCGTCGCCTCGACGGCGCGCGCAAGATCGTCGGGCGCGGTCACCCGGCCGCGCGGCGCAGGCGCAAGGGGCCGAAGGTCTCGTCCTGCGCCAACTCCGCCTTGCCTAGCCGCGCCAGCTCGAGCGCGGCGACGAAGCTGGAGGCGAGTGCCGAGCGGCGCAGCTGCGGATCAGCGTGCGCCGGCAGGAAATCGCGCAGCTCCATCCAGTCGAGCCGCACCCCCAGCATCGAAGAAACCCGCGCCAGCGCGCTCTCCAGCGTCATCACCATGCGCTCGCGCACCATGTGCACCACCGGCGCGGTGCGCGCCTTCACCTGCCCGTAAGCCTGGAGCAGCGCGAACATATCGCATTGCCAGAGCGCGCGCTTGTCGACGCGCAGCCCCTCCGGCGCGCCGCGCACGAAGACGTCGCGGCCCAGGCGGTCGCGCGCCATCAGCCGCGCCGCCGCCTCGCGCATCGCGCCGAGCCGCTGGAGCCGCAGTTGCAGGCGCAGCGCCAGTTCTTCGGGACTGGGATCCTCCTGCTCCTCGCGCGGCAGCAGCAGTGCCGACTTGAGATAGGCCAGCCACGCCGCCATCACCAGGTAATCGGCCGCAAGCTCCAGCCGCAGCGCCTCGGCCCGGCCGAAATAGGCCAGGTATTGGTCGACCAGTTCCAGGATCGAGATGCGCCGCAGGTCCACCTTTTGCCGCCGCGCCAGATCGAGCAGCAGGTCGAGCGGCCCCTCCCAGCCATCAAGCTCCAGATAGAGCGCCGCGTCGTTGCGTTCGCGCAGGGGAACGCCTTCCCAATCGTCGGTGGCGTCCGCCTCGCTCATGCGCCCTCGCTCATGCCCGGGCCAATTCGAGCAGGGCATCGCGCCTGGCCAGCAGCGGCGCCTGCAGTGCGCGATCCGGCGCGGTGACGTTGGTGGCCGCGAGCGCGCGCTCCAGCCGTGCCGAGGCGGCTTCGGTCATCGCGGGCAGCGCCTCGGCGATGCCGATCATGTCGTCCATTTTCGCCCAGCAGTTGAGCGCAATGTCGCACCCGGCGGCGATGGCGCGCGCGGCGCGTTCGGGAACGGAGCCGGACAGCGCCTCCATGTCGAGGTCGTCGGTCAGCAGCAATCCGTCGAAGCCGATGCGCTTGCGGATGATCTCGCCGACCACGAACGGCGACTGGGTGGCCGGGTTCTCCGCGTCCCAGGCGGTGAACAACACATGGGCCGTCATGCCGATCGGCGTATCGGCGAGCGTGCGGAACGGCTCCAGATCGCGCTCCAGCTCTTCCTCGCTGGCGGTGACGGTGGGCAGCGCCTTGTGGCTATCGGCATTGGCGCGGCCGTGGCCGGGCATATGCTTGATGACGCCGGCGACGCCTGCCGCCGCGAGGCCCTGCAGCACCGCGCGGCCCAGCGCGGCGACGCGCATCGGCTCACTGCCGAGCGCGCGGTCGCCGATCACGTCGTGCGCGCCGGGGTGACGGACATCGAGCAGCGGCAGGCAATCGACCGATATGCCCGCTTCCGCGAGGTCCAGCCCCAGCGCCTGCGCGTTGGCGCGCACCGCCTCGATCGCGCTGGCGGGGGCACGATCGTAGAGCCGATCGAACGCCTCGCCGGGCGGGAACGCCAGCCATTCGGGCGGCTTCATCCGCGCGACGCGGCCACCCTCCTGATCGATGCAGATGAACGTACGCTCGCGCCCGTGGAGCGCGCGCAAGGCGTCGGTCAGCGCGCGCACCTGGGCGCGGGACTGCACGTTGCGGCCGAACAGGATGTAGCCGGCGGGGTCGGCGTCGCGGAAGAAGGCGCGTTCGTCGGCCGAAAGCTCAAGTCCGGCGATGCCGAAAATCGCGGGCGTCATTGCCGAAGATTCGCAGGATTAAGCGCGATTGGCAAATCCCAGCCGCGAGAGGAGTGTGGATAGGCTCCCCACCCTCGCCCGATGGGATCAGTTCTTGACCTGGCAGGCGAGCCCCGCCGCCTTCAGCCTGGCGCAAAGCGCACGCGCCGCCGCGGCATCGGCTGCTACCGCCTGGAGCCGGTAGACCGTGCCGATGTCGGCGCGCCCCTCGACCACACGATGCGGCAGGCCGGAGAGCGCCTCGTACTGCTGCGACAAGCGCGTCCATGCCTCTTCGGCCGGTGCCGCGCGCGAATAGGCGCCGACCTGGACGCCGACGCCGCCCGCTGAAGGGCTGGTCTTGGCGGCAGCGGCGCTGCGTTTGGACTCCGGGGTGGGCGTGGGAGCCGCCTCCTTTGGCTCCGCCTGGTCGTCGAGGCGTGCGGGCCGGGTCTGACCCTTGGCGATCGCGAAGCTGGTGTCGCCGGTGCCCTGGAACGTCTTGCCGCCGGGATCGTCGGGCGCCTGCTTGTAAGGCTCGGCGGGAGCCTCGATCACGCCGCCATCGGCGACGGCTTCCGGCCTGTCGTTACGCTGCGAAAGCCACCAGACGCCCGCGCCCACGGCCGCCAGCACCAGCAGCCCCAGCAGCACGAGCCCGACGAGCTGACCGGCTCCGGCCGCGGCGGGCTCGTCCTCGTCATCGTCGGCTTCGAGCCAGGGCAGGCGGACATCGTCGTCGCCAAGCTCCAGCTCGACCGGCTGGCGAGGATCGGCGCCGTTCGCACCGCCCGCCAGTTCGGGGTCGTCTCCGGTTCCCGCCGTCGCCATGACTACATTTCCTCCACCGCCTCGACGCCCAGCAACGCGAGCCCGTTGCGGACAAGCTGCCCTATCTGGGTGGCGAGATAAAGCCGCGCTCCGCTGAGCGCCGCGTCCTGTGCCACGATGAACCGCTTATCAGGCCTATCGTTACCAAGATTCCAATAAGCGTGGAATGCCGCCGCCAGATCGTGAAGGAAGAACGCGACGCGGTGCGGCTCCCGCGCGGCGGCGGCGGCCTCGACGATGCGCGGAAACTGCGCGGCCAGCTTCACCAGCTCCAGCTCTTCTTCGCCCAGCCGCTCCAGATCGGCATCGGCAGGCGCAAGCCCCTCGGCCGCCGCCTTGCGCAGCGTCGAGCAGATACGCGCGTGGCAGTACTGGACGTAGAAAACCGGGTTGTCCTTCGACGCTTCGACCACTTTGGCGAAGTCGAAATCCATCTGCGCCTCGGGCTTGCGGGTGAGCATGGTGAAGCGCACCACGTCCTTGCCCACCTCGCGCACCACATCGGCGAGCGTGACGAATGTGCCCGCGCGCTTCGACATCTTGACCGGCTCGCCGTTGCGCAGCAGCTGCACCATCTGGACGAGCTTGACCTCAACCGGCGTCGCCTTGCCCTCCGCCCCGGTCATTGCCGCGACCGCCGCCTTGATCCGCTTGACCGTGCCCGCGTGATCGGCGCCCCAGATATCGACCAGCGCATCCGCGCCCTGCGCCTTCTGGTAGTGATAAGCCAGGTCGGCGCCGAAGTAGGTCCAGTTGCCGTCGGACTTCTTGATCGGCCGGTCCTGATCGTCACCGAACTGCGTGGCCCGGAACAACGGCAGGGCGACCGGCTCCCAGTCCTCGGGTGTCTTGCCCTTGGGCGCTTCGAGGACTCCATCGTAGACCAGATCGCGCGCGCGCAGCCAGGCTTCCGCCTCGGCGGGCTTTCCCGCCGCCTGAAGCTCGGCCTCGGAAGAGAACAGGTCGTGGTGGATGCCCAGCAGCGCGAGGTCGGCGCGGATCATCTCCATCATCGCGGCGACGGCGCGGGTGCGGAACAGCACCAGCCACTCGCCCTCCGGTGCATCGCGGTATGTGTCGCCGAACTCCTGCGCCAGCGCCTGCCCCAGTGGCACGAGATAGTCGCCAGGATAGAGACCTTCCGGAATCTCGCCAACGGCCTCGCCCAGCGCCTCGCGATAACGGACGTGCGCCGAGCGGGCGAGTACGTCCACCTGCGCGCCCGCGTCGTTGACGTAATACTCGCGGATCACCTTGTGGCCGGCGAATTCGAGCAGGCTGGCCAGCGCGTCGCCCACCACCGCGCCCCGGCAGTGGCCCATGTGCATCGGCCCGGTCGGGTTGGCGGACACGTACTCGACATTGACGGTCGCGCCGCCGCCCGAGGCCGACCGCCCATAGTCACCACCAAGCGCCGCGACCGCGCGCAGTTCGTCGATCCAGGCCGACGGGGCGAGGCGCAAGTTGATGAAGCCAGGCCCGGCGATCTCCGCGCCGGTCAC
>VFQT010005198.1_pt1 | contig 10105 bp, 9 predicted proteins | sample 3512381 | NCBI WGS metagenome assembly VFQT01 (sample SAMN10412376, study PRJNA504923) | tailings metagenome | isolation source: Relicate 2 Philex TSF3 active mining site | place: Philippines: Tuba, Benguet | collected 2017-08-29 | reverse complement strand
CGTTTGCCAGCCAAGCTCCAGACGATAACCCCACCGGATTTGTCAAAGGTAGTCGCGACACGGACCATTAAGTTCCACCGTAGCAAGGGTGCCTGGATGATAAATGATCGCTTTTGGAATCCGGATGTGCCTCTCTTTAGATGCCGCTTAGGCACGGCGGAGAGGTGGATTGTCACGAATGGATCAGGGGGATGGGACCATCCATTCCATGTCCACGTTGAGAACTATCAGGTCCTAAAGCGTAATGGAAAGACTCCACCGGTGATTGAGCGGGGACGTAAGGACATCATGAACCTCGCAGGCGGCGAGAATATGGAGATTTTCATCCAGTTCCACCGCTATGCCGGAAAGTACACAGTTCACTGCCATAATACAGGTCATGAGGATTTGGCAATGATGGGCTGGGTTGATGTTCAGCCCTGACGATACGCCGCCGGTGGTTAGCCCGGAGCTGCGACATTTGTCGACACCAACGATCATTGACAACCGTGAACCGGTCATCGATGAGCTGCTCGATATCAGGTTGAACACTCACATTGGTCCAACACGAATGTCAAAGCTCATCGGCGCCAAAGGCATCATCCTTCAGCTCTTTTACACGCGTTGTACGGGTGTTTGCCCGGGCACTACTGCAATGCTCAAAACAGTTGCCACGCAGCTGGGTAAGCGTGTCGGCACTGATTTCGTGCTTCTTTCTCTTTCGCTGGATACCGACCGGGATACCCTGTCAGATATTCGGAGGTTTGCGGAAGTCCATCACTTACCAAAGGGTTGGTATGTGGCCACATGCGCTAAGGATGATTTACGCAATCTCCTCAAGCAGCTTCGCTTGGATGTCAAACCAACCAAGGGTCAGGATGGAACCATAAAACACGCAAGCCAAATTGTGTATGGCTCAAATGTCAGTGGTCGCTGGCGGATGATGAACGCCGAGCTTCCAAAGCCGGAGCTGATCCGCGACATGGTGGAACTCACAGTGGATGGCTTGAATTACAAGAAGCGCCAATAGACAAGTCGCCCCATCTGATGTCATCGGACGGGGCGACGATTCTCAAACAAACGCTTCGTCTGGCTACGGGATAACGTTTACCCACCCCATCATGGCCAAATCTTCATGTCCAAGATTATGACAGTGAACCGTATACTTGCCGGCGAACTTGTGGAACTCGATATAGATCTCTGCCTCATCGCCTCCAGGTAAGTTCAGTACGTCCTTACGGCCTCGTTCCTGAGGTGGAACAACTCGACCGTTGCTTGAGAGCACGCGGAAGTTCTCAACGTGCATGTGGAACGGGTGATGCCAGCCTCCCCCCTTTGCAGCGATAATCCAGCGCTCAGCCGTGTGCAAACGACAGGTAAATAACGGTCGATCCGGATCCCAAAATCTGTCATTGATTTGCCATCCGCCATTGCGACGATGGAATTCAAGCCTTCGGGTCGCGACGACTGTGGAGAGTGCTGGTTGCGGAATCACCTGTAGCGTAGATGGTAAGCGGCTTGGGTCCGGGGCATTGCGATCAACAACAAACAACAGCTGAGGCAGGGCGACACGCCCGATGCTCTTGGGCTTGTTTCCATCTGTTTGATCAACATCGTTAATGAGAGCCAGCTGTGTACCAACCGGATAGCGGCTGAAGTCAACAATGATTTCGTAGCGCTCGCCCGGAACCATGTAAATGGATGTCACCTGAACCGGCGCAGGTAGCAGGCCACCATCCGATGCGATGACATGAAACGGCGCTTTGTTACTCAACGAGAGGTTGTAGTGTCTGGCCTGCGATGCACATAGGAGCCGGAACCTATACTTCCGTGCGGCGACACGCAGAAACGGCTGAACCTTTCCATTCACGCAGAACAGGTTGCCAATCTGACCTTCGTCCTCCATCTGATCGAAATAGAGGGAGCCATCCCGATTCAGCAGGTAGTCGTTAAAGGCTAATGGAATATCGTACTGACCACTGGGAAGGCGTAATGCCGCCGGGTTGGTATCACTTTCATTATCGGAATCGACGTCATCGAACTGCAACGACAGGCCCGCCAAACCACGATACACATTGGCACTGGTGTGGTCCGCCAGGTGGTCGTGATACCAGAGCGTGGATGCCCAGTAGCTGCGTTCGCCCTCTGGTATTTGGTTTGGGATGAGATAATCTTTGTAGTTTCCGGGCGTGATGTAATCCGTTGGCCAGCCATCATCCATAGGATCCTGCCACCCACCATGATGATGTAGGACAGTTTCAGTTAGGCCGAAGCCTCTGTGCGCAGGATTGAGGTCATTGATACGTCTGACTGCCGTCGCTTTTCCCCGCCAATGCACAAGACATGGACCGGGGAAGGTTCCGTTGTACGTCCACATCAGGGTGGGAGGCAAATCCCTGTGAAACTGATGAAACGCTTCCTGCTCGCGCAAGACGTAATAAGCCGGTGTGCCATATTGATAATACCGGGGACCTAAGGGAAGCAGAGGATTGACCGGGGTATCTGTAAGCCGGGATGGAACTGGTAACGGATCGACAAATGGCGTGACGCGACCTACCTGCGTCACACCCCGTAAATTGGGACGATGGAGTGTGCTCATGGTTTCCTGAACGCGAACACGAGTGCTGTCGCACACGTATACGCTCTACTTAACGTGGACTTTTCTTACCTTATGCAACAATCCATTTCACTCACAGTTCCCACCATACAATAGGCTACACACTGGCTCAAAATGTGCAAAGACGTGCAACCTATAGGCTAATCTGACATATTATGCACACCACAAGCAGTTCACAAAAACGTAATCATTTAATCAAAGTTAACATAATTAACTTGGCGAAGTGTAATCGTCCCACTACGTCAAAGTTACATCGCTGGCTTTGAGCATTTGCGCGACGAGACCGAGCAACGGGAGCAGACTTTGCGTCGCAGGACCAGCCAATAGGTGACATTGGCACTAATCTGGTCCTCACCTGAACATCGGCCCGGTTCCCGGCGCTACAGTGTCACAATTTTGCTGCATGACCGATTACAAGATCAGATGACCAGCCATACACAAGCGCTCGCCGCTTACATTTTTCGCGCTAATCAGCTACCGCTGCATAACCCGGATTTTGGATGGACTTAACTTTGGATACTCGAATCGTGCAATCCGTCCAAATGTTCGCATAACTTGACCATAACATTTATCCTTTGGTGTTTGTTAGATATCAAACAAGCCGGAAACAACTGTTACACCACCGTATTTCCTACAGGAAACCATTAAGTTTTCATTCTTGTTATCCCCTCGGCGATATTCCAATATGCCTCTGTTCACGAAATGAGTCGACCGCTGCTGGAACAGCTGGTCGGCGCAATATCTAACAGGAGACAGAATGATGTTTGTAAAGAAGAAGAGGACAGTAAACGCTGTCCGACCGTTCGTCGAGCCCCTACCGATCCCGCAGCGCCTTGCACCAACTCAGGGAATCCTGAGCCAACCCCTTGAAGCGCGCATGTACTCGTTCGGTCAGCCAAACCTTGTCGTGTTGGAAGAGAAGGAAGCCTATCACCAGTTCCACCCTGACATTCCTCCAACCCTGATGTGGACGTACAACGGCACATTCCCCGGACCCACCATCGTGCACCGCTGTGGGCAGAGCACCGTCATCCGACGTATCAACAACCTCAACCCAAACTACACCGGCTTTGGCATCGTCAAAACCGTTATCCACCACCACGGTGGGTGGCAGGCTCCTGTGGATGATGGTTGGCCAACAGACTACATCCTCCCCGGACAACAACGGGATTACCTCATCCCGAACATTCTCCCCGAGGCCAACGACCGCTCCTGGTGGGGATGTTCGCTTTGGTACCACGACCATGTTGCTGACCACACCGCAGGAAACGTCTACAATGGACTCGCCGGATTTGTCCAGCAGTTCGATGCCTTTGACAGCGACAACGAAAATGACCCAAGCCCAACAGCACTACGTCTGCCAAGCGGACAGTACGATGTACCTCTCGTTTTCGCAGACTACATCCTGAACACTGATGGCTCCCTCTTCTTCGACCAGCTCGAGGACAAGGGGCAGGTCGGAAACCTGTTCACTGTCAATGGCAAGATCCAGCCATACTTCAACGTCGCAGCACGCAAGTATCGCTTCCGCCTGCTGGTCGCTAGCCAGGGACGTCATTACGACTTCCACTTGAGCAACGGTGCACCATTCCAGGTCATCGCATCCGATGGTGGTCTCCTCGAAGCTCCGGTCACGATGCGCCGACTGTACATGGTTCCTGGTGAGCGCTACGACATCATCATCGACTTCTCGCAGTTCCCACTTGGTACTCAGATCGCGTTGATGGATGACCTGTTCCACACGGATGGCAACAAACCGGAAGGAATCCGCGTCCCTCAACCACAGCTGCTCTTTGTTGTAGACCGGACTGCACCGGATCCATCCCGGGTGCCAGCACGCCTCAATGTGATCCCACCTCCAGACACGAGCCGGGTTGTCGCAACACGACGCATCGAGTTCGACCGCCGAAATGGTGGCTGGCAGATCAACCGTCGCTTCTGGGATCCGACACGCCCGCTGTTCACAGCACGTGCCAACACAACCGAGCGCTGGAATCTGATCGTGAACAGTGGTGGCTGGCATCACCCATTCCACATCCATGTGGATAATGTTCGAATTCTCAGCCGTAATGGTAGAGCGACAGCGGTTCCTCTTCACGAACGTGGCCGCAAGGATGTCGTCAATGTTCCGGGTGGTTCACAGGCCCAGGTCCTGATGAAGTTCCACTCGTACACGGGACGCTACATCCTGCACTGCCACAACCTGGGACATGAAGATCTCTACATGATGGGGTGGATTGATGTACGCCCGTAACTTTGGACCACCCAGTCTCTCACCCGACATCCAGCGCTTGCTCGTACCAGGCAAGGTTGAAGATCGGCAAGAACCGATTAGCCAGCTGGTGGACATTCCCCTTGTAACCCACAAGGGGAGGACCACCACAACAAAGCTGATTGGAAACCGCGCCGTGATTCTTCAGCTGTTCTACACTCGCTGCAATGGAACGTGCCCGGGTACCACAGCACTGATGACCGAGACGGCAAAGGTTCTGGGCAAGCGCTTGGGTAAAGATGTAACCATCCTCTCAGTCTCCCTGGATACAACCCGAGAGACATTAGCGGATATCAAAAACTACGCCCGGAACCACAACGTTCCTGATGGCTGGTACATCGCGGCGGTCTCGCCATCGGATGCAAATCTCCTCCTCAAGCAGCTGCACCTCCCTGAGGTAAAGCTGGGCGGTGATGGTCGGATCAAGCATACCGAGATGATCTATTACGGCACCAATGTTGGAAAGCGTTGGAAGATGGTGGCAAGCAAAGCCGCATTGCCGAAGCTGCTGGCCAAGATGGTGATGTTTACACACAACACCACCATGCCTGCAGAGGCTTTCACACCTGACTTATAGTCGGCTGTGATACCGACATCAGGGTTTGTACGGTTTTCCTGTTTCCGTACGAACCCTGATGCCTTACTGGGACATCGTAAATCCGACACGGTGAAACTGGCCACTTTCCCCGGCCTGAAGCACGTCAGCATAGTCCTGTAATGTGAGAAGACACCCGAACTTCAAATACTCCAACAGGATATCAACATGGGCGGAAACGAAGGCCAATCCCCGTATGAGATGTTCTGAACGGTAGTTGTGAATGCCTTTGATAGTGATGCATTTCCTAATCACCGTCTCCATGTCAAGCGGCAAGGCAGGTGAGGGAAAAACCGCTCCAGCAAACACAATCGTGCTTCCGATTGCCATATGCTGCATCAGCTGTGGAAAGTTGGTGACATGCCCAGCCAGCTCTAGGTAACTGTCAACCAATGCTCCATCCATGACATCAGGAAGCATCACAGGCAGGCTTTCCGGTGCAATCGCAACAAAGCCCATCCGGTTGGCATCCCCGCGGCGCTCTGCCCTTGACTCAAGAAACAAGACCCTGCGTGCTCCACTGCTTTGAGCCATAAGGGCTGCCTGTATCCCAAGCTGGCCCGCACCATTAATCAGGACAACCTTGTCCCGGATATCCCCGGCAGCCTCCAAGACCGCACACACCGTTGCAGTTGAACAACCAATCGTGGCCGCCAACCTGGATGGAATGTGATCCGGTACACGCAAAATCCCGGTGCCTGGCTTCAGGATTTGAAATTCTGCAAATCCGCCAGTCCACTTTTCGTGGCTTGCCAACATCGCGTGGCCGTACTTTGTTGCTCCCTGACACTTTTGCGGCCATCCACGATTGCAGATAGCACAGCCCCCGCAGCTGGCGACGACTGACCAGATGACTCTATCGCCCACCCGAAGCGGGATGCCCTGCATGTCACACGTGGGGCCATTCAGTCCAAAGTGGTCAACGACCGACACGGTTTCATGCCCTAACACCAAAGGCGTCGGGGCAGTCCGACGGTGAAAGATGGTATGCAAGTCACTGCTACACACAAGCGCTGTGTCGAGCGCAACGCGTACCTCTCCGTATGCTGGCTCTGGGCATGGATGCTCCTCCAGTGAAAGTTGGCCATAGTCCCCACGGTACACCAGCATCGATGCCATTACGCAATCCCTCCAATATCCGAGCTCCGGGGTGATTCTTTGGATGTAAGCAACAACGCGGCAATGAGCATGGCTATTGATGACAGCGACACCCAGAGTCCGACAGCTTCAAAGAGTCCCAGAACATTTCCTGACTTCTGAATCATCGGCTTTATCAACAATGCTGCAACATAAGCAAAATACGCAATTGCATCCGCAAGCGTCAAGAGGAATGCAGCTGAACCCGGTCGACGGACGATGGCAATCCAGCGTTCGAAGACCGTTGTATGAATCAGTACATATGGAAGGTAGATACCGGAGCCGACCAGTATCAGGTAGACGACCCCATTCAGGATTCCATAGCGGTGGAGCAGGATGGACAATGGAACGCATGCAAATCCGCATACGCCGAGTAACAGAGCAGTAGTAAACGCTCCACAATTTGTTCGAATAATCGATGTCAAACCTGCTATCAGCGTGACAATCGCTGCGATGACAGTCTCCGTCTGCGTGAAGACCAGCGCATTCCCGGTGATATCTAAGCTCTTGAGTAACTCGGGCATGAAATCGGCACGAAAACTCCGGAGGATTGTAAGCATTGTGTACGAGAAGACCACACAACTATACGCAATGCCAAGAGTACGCAGAAGCTGCCATCTGCCGATGCTTCCGATTGTCGGTCTCGCCGTGCGTTCGTCGATATCGTCAGGAGTAGGTTGGGGAACCTTTGTCAACATCCACACAAAGATGGCAAATGGTAACAGAAATACCGCACCTGTGATCATGGGCATCGAATACACATCAGCCCCGGAGCTCAAGATATACGTACCGACGGTCTTTGCTGCGCCATCGGCGACAATAAAGCTGCCGCACAGCGCCGCTGCCATCGCCTCGCTCAGGCGTCGACCTTCGAGAAAACTGAGGAGCATCCCGAAAATCATTCCGAGTGGGAGACCATTTAGAAACATCGCTACGGGTTTGAACCCAAGCGGTAGAACGTTTAGGAACACTAAGGCAAGTTCTGCGATGATGACGAGGCCAATGAGGACAGCTGCCCGCTTTGCAACGGGTAGCTCGGTGATGACCCTTACACCAATGAACTTTGAGAGCATGTAGCCACACAGCTGCGCGATGACGAGTGCGGTTTTGATGTCAATACCGTAGAGAAGGTCATTTGCGTACGTAGCAGCGGTGAACGGTTTTCGAAGCCCGTACATACAGAAGTAAGCTCCGAACGATGCAACCATAGCCCACCAGAGGTGACCGCTTCCTTTTTTATGCGGCGAAATAGTCAATGATTGCTCCCCGGATCTCCTCTAAGTAATCCGTAGGTATACAGGGTTCTGGAGAAACTTACATCAAGAGAATGTAAAGCCGAAACGAATATCTGAACCAAAGCAGTGCAGCGTATGTCGTGCGATGAAAGCAGATTCTCTTTCACCTCAGGACAAAGCAAAACACCCCCCGATTTGCATCGGGGGGTGCGTCATTTGATGAGCGACGGTAACTACTTACCGCCAGCACCTGGAGGAGGAGTCATCGCTTGTGGAGGTGGTCCACCGGGGTTGCCACCCTGTCCCTTTTGCGTTGCTTCCTGCATTGCCTTCATCGCTTCAGGAGGCATTGGTGCACCCCGTGGGGTTTCCATTGCCTTGACTTCAGTATTGCTCATTGTTTTGTCACTGTTGGAACAGCCGGAAACAATACTTACGACAAAGAGTGCAGCGCATGCAGTGATAAACGTACGGCCCAGCATTATGGGCGGTCCGCCAACCACATGTTGTTCACTGCGGTTCCATCAGGGTTGGTCTGCTTTGGTTCCATCGCCTTGACATGGCCATCGGCGAAAGCAAAGTTAGCCTTGCCTGTGTGGCGTGGGAGGATGGAGCCATCACGACCTGTTGGGTCATTGGCTGCACGGATTGCACGTGTTCCATCAGGAATCAGACTTGGCGAACCGGAGCCATCCCACCAGTTGACACCGGTGACCATTGCGCCAGGTCCCCACATAAGGACATTGCCGTAGGATCCGCTTGCACCGGCCCAGACGTGATGGCGCTCAGCAAGCAGAACGGTGTCTGCAGGGCGGCTGATGCCTGCATTCGTCTGTACGGTGCGTCCCATCCAGGATTGGGACATTCCCATGATACCGAGAACGGACCATGCGGAGCCATCCCAGTTCATGTAGCCGTTGGAAACGTAGCTGAGACGTGGACCAGCCCAGCTTGCATCGGTGCGGCCAGTCAGAGGATCGGATGGGCAGCGGAAGACCTGAACATTCTTGACGTATGGGGTGACCAGGCGGTACCAGGTACAGTCCCACCAGTTTTGTTGAAGACCGGTTGGGAATGTTTCATCGTAGTCCTGAACGTACATGATTGCTGCCAGGGACAGCTGCTTAAGGTTGGACGCGCAGCTCGTCTGGCGTGCCTTCTCACGGGCCTGTGCGAAAACAGGGAAGAGAATAGCGGCGAGGATTGCAATGATGGCGATAACCACCAGAAGTTCAATAAGTGTAAAGCCGGATTTACGGTTACGGATGATGTTCATATAAGTAGTGCGTCTTTCCTACACCCAACACTGGGTGTCGATAACCATCGTTGGTCAGTGGATTCCGCGAGTGCGGCCTCCGTCGGGACGTTAGTTGCCTCTGCAGGCGCCACATCGTAGCAAAACGTTTTGCGAAGATGTAGTCAAAATACTACCGGATTGCTCTACGCCGGCATAGATTCAAGATATCAAATTGAAGAATATTGCTACTTTATACGATGAAATTTCAAGTGCTCGTATTTGACTGTAGTTCATTCAATTTGGCGGGAGCGCGTGAGAATCGAACTCACTCAGGCTGACTGTGCCAGCCCGCGCACGGTTTTGAAGACCGGGAGGACCACCAGACCCCATCCGCCCCCGTATTACACCCAGCATACTATCGCTTTGCTCTTGTGAAGCCCCCGCACAAAACGTCACGCAACTGGCACCACCGGTTATCCCCAATGCTACATTTAACCTTTCGGCGGCTCTGGGTACTTTTTCATTAGACCGCTCCAGACATCCGCAACAATTGGACACTCACCTACGTTTTCCAACATCGTCAAGCTTCGAGCGCGTACTTTGCGTTCATGAAGGTAAGGGAAATCGCGGCACGCTTGTGGGCGGTCATTATAAATCGAACATGTATTATCAGCGCCGAGAAATGGACATGGCCCACCCTTGATGTAAGCATCACCATCGCGCGTTTCAGCGACATACCGCCGAACAAACTGCTCTGATGTGATCCCCAGACCGCGTGCACATCGACGGACATCCTTGGCGGTGACTGCAATTTCATTGCGCCGGCAACAGTTGCCACAATCCAGGCAATCAATCCGTTCAAATGCGGCATCTGCAAGTGTGGAAACTTCCTGATCAAGGGCATCGTTGGAGAGAGGAAGCGCTTCCTTGATGTACTGCCGGTAGTACTTGTTACGGGTTGCGTTTGCACGGGCATCCCGGCGTAGGACAATCAAATCAATTTTTGGCAATGTCGACCATCTTCCAGAAAAAC
>VFQT010005197.1_pt1 | contig 10106 bp, 7 predicted proteins | sample 3512381 | NCBI WGS metagenome assembly VFQT01 (sample SAMN10412376, study PRJNA504923) | tailings metagenome | isolation source: Relicate 2 Philex TSF3 active mining site | place: Philippines: Tuba, Benguet | collected 2017-08-29 | reverse complement strand
CCTGCCGCTCGAAGGATATCAACCCGGCGACAAGCTGATCCCCTGGAAGGTACTGGGCGTATGGCTCGGCGCTCAACTGGCAGGCATTCACTATCAGCAGTTGTTGCCCTTCGAGGCCAACAGCCCGGAAGTGATCGGATCCATTACCCCCGGAGCGGATCCTTTCCGGGTGATCACCGGAGATTTCGTCACGACGGAGGATGGTACAGGAATTGTACACACGGCGCCCGCCTTCGGTGCGGATGACTATAAGGTCGGAAAAGCCCATGGCATCGGTATCCTGACGATGGTGGACCGCGAAGGAAAATTCGTGGACGGACTCGGTGAATTCAGTGGCCGATATGTCAAGAACTACAAGAACGATCCCGAATACGTGGATGTGAACGTGGATATCTGCGTTCGTCTGAAAAAGGAAGGACTGGCCTTCAAGGTCGAAAAATACGAGCATAATTATCCCCACTGCTGGCGGACGGACAAGCCGATCCTGTATTATCCGCTGGATGCGTGGTTCATCCGCACCACGGCCTGCAAGGAGCGGATGGTAGAGCTGAACAAGACCATCCAATGGAAGCCGCGTTCCACCGGTGAGGGCCGTTTCGGCAACTGGCTGGAGAACATGGTGGACTGGAACCTGAGCCGCAGTCGGTACTGGGGTACACCCCTTCCCATCTGGAGGACAGAGGACGGCACGGAAGAGGTGTGCATCGGTTCGATCGCCGACCTGGAAGCCGGGATGCGCAAAGCCGCCGAAGTGCTGGGTGGAGATGTCAACGCCCACTTCCTGCAGGAAGGGGTGAAGGATCTGCACAAGCCATTTGTCGATGAGATCATCCTGCTGAGTCCGCAGGGCCAACCGATGAAGCGGGTGCCCGATCTGGTAGATGTCTGGTTCGACAGTGGTGCCATGCCTTATGCACAATGGCATTATCCTTTTGAAAATGCGTCCCTGGTAGACCAGGCCGAAGCCTTCCCGGCGGATTTCATCGCCGAAGGCGTGGATCAGACCCGGGGCTGGTTCTACACCCTGCATGCCCTTGGCGTATTGTTGTTTGATAACGTGGCGTACAAAACGGTGGTGTCGAACGGACTGGTGCTTGACAAGCACGGCAATAAGATGAGCAAGCGGCTCGGGAATGTCGTCGATCCTTTTGAAACGATCGGAAAGTTTGGCGCCGATGCCACCCGCTGGTACCTCATCACCAATGCATCTCCCTGGGATAACCTGAAATTCGATGTGGAAGGCATCCGCGAAGTGCAGCGGAAGTTCTTCGGAACCCTGTTCAATACCTATCAGTTCTTTGCCCTCTATGCCAATGTGGATGGTTTCGCCTTTAAAGAGGCTTCCATTCCATACGCCGAGCGACCGGAGATCGATCGCTGGATCCTGTCCAGCCTTCATTCGCTGATCGGAAAGGTTCGTCAGCATATGGACGATTACGAGCCGACCCTGGCCGGACGCGCTATCGAGGATTTTGTGGACAGCCAGCTCAGCAACTGGTATGTTCGCCTCTGTCGCCGTCGGTTCTGGAAGGGAGAATATGAGCTGGACAAGGTCAGTGCCTATCAGACCTTGTACGAATGCCTGGAAACCCTCGTGAAACTGATGGCGCCGGTATCTCCTTTCTTTGCAGATGCGCTGTTCCGGAACCTGAACGCGGTGACGGGACGCAATGCCGTGGTTTCCGTGCATCATGCACTGTTCCCGGAGGCTGATCCCGCGGCCATTGATGCTGACCTGGAGGAAAGAATGGGATTGGCACAGGATGCCTGTTCGCTGATGCTGTCGATCCGTAAGAAAGTGAACATCCGTGTCCGGCAGCCCCTGCAGAAGGCGCTGATCCCGATCCTGGATGCAGATATGCGCCGCCGGCTTGGCCTGGTGGAGGACCTGATCAAGGCGGAAGTCAATATCAAGGAGATCGAATACATTTCCGGTGACAATGATTTCATCCGGAAGCGGGTAAAGCCCAATTTCGTGATCCTGGGTAAGAAGCTGGGGGCACGCATGAAGGCGGTATCCGGCCTGTTGGCACAATTGACACAGGAGGAGATTCGTTCATTGGAGGCCAGCGGGCATATCCATCTCTCCGTCGATGGCGAAGATGTGGAAATCCTGGTTTCGGAAGTTGATGTTCAAAGTGAGGATGTGCCCGGCTGGATCGTGGCTTCCAAGGGTGGACTCACGGTCGCCCTGGATATCCAGGTGTCGGAGGAGCTTGAGCTGGAGGGCAATGCGCGGGAGTTGGTCAACCGGATCCAGAAGATTAGAAAAGACAGTGGCTTTGAGCTGACGGACCGGATCCAGGTTAATTTGTCGCATGTGGATAAGCTAACTTCCACCATCACAAGATATAAGGATTATATTTGCGCGGAAATCCTGGCGGACGGGTTGGAATTTGATGCCAAACTGTCAGAAGGGACAGAAGTCGAGGTGAATGAAATCCCCCTGAAGATACAGGTCATAAAAAAAGGGTAAATCATGCCTACAAACAAGAAAGCACCCGCTGCTCAAACCGAAGCGAAGGGTACAAAGCCGACCCCTGCTAAAGCGACTGCCAAACCCGTCGCGAAAGCGGAACAGAAGCCTGCGGCTCCGGTTTCGAAAGCGAAAGCACCTGCCAAGCCCCCGGTGGCCAACGTCGCACCCGCCGAAAGTAAGGCGGAAAAGCCGGCGAAAGCCAAGGTGGAAGCCCCTGCTCCTGCTGCCAAAGCCAGCAAGGCGGAACCCGCCCCGAAGGCAGCCGCGGCCAAAAAGCCCGCAGCCACACCGGCTAAGTCAGAGGCTGTGAGCGCCCCTAAACCGGCGGCCTCCAAGCCTGCGAAAGCCGAAACGCCCCAACCGGAGAAAAAACCGGCGGCCAAGACGACGGCTTCCGCAAAGCCCGCTGCTGTCAAGGCTCCAGTTGCTCCCAAACCTGCGCCTGTCCAGAAGCCAGAGCCGGAACCCATCATCGCCAGCACCGCGCCTGAAAGCAAGCAGGCCGCCATCCAGAGCAATGCCCTCAGGCAGGCGGAGCAGCGTAAGGCTGCCAAGGCCCAGCAGGAGGTTTCCAAGGCTCAGAAACCCATATCGCTGCCGAAGATCACAACGACCGCTTCCAGAAAATACGAACCGGAATTCACCCGTTCCGTCCTCGACCAACCTGCCCAGGAACCCATGGGACCATCAATGAGATATAGTGATGCTGAGCTTCAGGAGTTCAAAGACCTGATCACCCGCAAGCTGGAGACGGCCCGTAAGGAGATCGCGTATCTGCATGGCATGATCACCCGCAAGGATGCCATGAGCGGGGAGGATTCTGACAGCCGCTACATGACCATGGAAGACGGAAGCCTCAGCATGGAGCGCGAGCAGCTGAGCCAGATGGCCAGCCGTCAGCATGATTTCATCGAGAAACTGGAGAACGCACTGGTGCGCATCGAGAATAAGACATACGGCGTATGTCGTGTCACCGGGAAATTGATCGATAAGGCCAGGTTGCGCGCTGTGCCGCACGCGACGCTGACCGTGGAGGCCAAGAAATTGCTGTCCAAAAATCCCAATCAGCAATAATTTCTCCAAACAGCAGTCATCTTCAGGGGTGCAGGAGATCTGATCTCCTGCACCTTTTTTTATTTGACTTCCTGCATTTCCACCAGTTTTCGGTAGATCCCATCCCGGACGATCAGTTCGTCGTGCTTTCCGCGTTCGACGATCCGTCCTTTCTGCAGGACGATGATCTCGTCGGCATGGCGCACGGTGGACAGCCGGTGGGCGATCACCAGACTTGTCCGATCTTTCATGAGATTATTGATGGCGTCCTGTACGAGTTTTTCGCTTTCCGTATCCAGCGAGGAGGTGGCTTCGTCGAGGATCAGGATGGGCGGGTTTTTCAGTACTGCCCGGGCGATGGTGATCCGTTGTTTTTCTCCTCCGCTGAGTTTTGAGCCGCGGTCACCTGTATTGGAGCCATACCCGTTTTCTTTTCGGATGATGAATTCGTGGGCATTGGCGATGCGTGCCGCCTGTTCGATCTCTTCCATGCTGGCATCCGGTTTGCCCAGTGCGATGTTGGCCGCGATGGTATCATTGAAGAGCAGGGGTTCCTGCGTCACGATGCCCATTAAGTTGCGAAGGTCGCGGATGGAGTACTGCCGGATGTCTATTCCGTCGATGGTGAGTGAACCTGAACTCAGGTCGTGGAATCTCGGAAGAAGGTCAGCCAGGGTGGATTTCCCGGCACCGGATGAGCCAACGAGCGCGATGGTCTTGCCTTTGGAGATCCGCAGATCGATATCCTGCAGGATGGCGGTATCGCCATAGGAGAAGCCGGCGTGATGGAATTCTATGGCCTGTTCGAAGGTCTGTTTATGTACCGGTTTTTCCGGTTCCCGCACCTGTTCCGGCGCATCGATCAGGGATTCGATCCGCTCGATGCTCGCGGCCCCTTTTCTGATGTTATAGGAGGCTGAACTCAGTGATTTCAGGGGATTGATCACCTGGGTGAAGATGGCGATATAGGTCAGGAAATCCGTGGCGTTGAGGGAAAAGGATCCCGCCAGCACCAGCCTTCCGCCGTAATACAGCACACAGCACACGGCCAGGATGCCCAGGGTTTCCGACACGGGAGAGGCCAGGTCCCGGCGTCTGTTGGCCTTGTTCTTAATGGCGTACAGCAGTTGATTTTCGCTTTGGAATCTCTTGAGCTGGTGGTCTTCTGCGTTGAAGGCTTTTACCACGCGCATCCCCCCCAGGGTTTCTTCGATGGTGCTGAGGATGTCCCCCAGTTTTTCCTGTACGAGGGTGGACACCCTTTTGAGTGATCTGCCGACCCGTCCGATCACCAGGCCGGCGATGGGCAGGAAGAGCAGCAGGAAGAGGGATAGTTCCGGACTCAGCCGGATCATGGCGAACAGGTAGAAACTGATCACGATGGGTTCGCGGAAGAAGGTCTCCAGGAAACTGATGGTCGAGAATTCAACGTCCTGCAGATCGTTGGTGAGCCGACTCATGATCTCGCCCTTTCGTTGTTCGCTGAAGAACCCGATCGGGAGTTGCAGGATCTTCCGGAACAGGTCGGAACGCATGTCGTTCAGGATCCGGTTGCGGATCGGTGCCAACGTGAACATGGACAGGTAGAGGAAGGTGTTTTTCAGCAGGATCGCGATGACCAGGATCACGCAGATGAAACTCAGTGCCCGGATCCTCCCGTCTGTGGTGGCGAGGCCGGAGGTCATCATGCCTTGCAGGGAATCCATCAGGCTGCCCAGTCCGAGTCCGGATCCTCCCTTTCCGCCATAATCGATCTGGAAGATCAAGGCCAGAAAGGGGGAGAGCAGGGTAAGGGAGAGGGTCGAAAAGAAGGCCGAGAGCAGGTTGAGGACAAAATAGACGCCAACGAGACCGGGATAGTTTCTGATGTAACGGAAGATGATCCGTAAGCTCTTCATGAACGATTCGCTGTTTTTCGGGGATTAGGGTCAAAAGTAGTTAATTTTGAGGCCTTCAACCGGAATACCATGCAGGAAGGCAAACGACAGAAACAGGTGGCAGGCGTCATCATGGAAGAGATGAATGATATCTTCCAGCGTCTCGGACTGAACATGATCGACGGAGGCATGGTGTCCATCTCCTCCGTAAAGGTCACCCCGGACCTGCTGGAGGCCAGGATCTATCTGAGTCTGTTCAAGATCCCTGACCCCGACAAGGCTTTTCACCAGATCGAATCCCGCAATTTTGAGGTGAAGAAAGAGCTTGCCCTTCGGGTCAAGCATCAGCTGAGAAGAATTCCCGAACTGCGTTATTTCCGGGATGAAACCCTCGACCATGTCTTCAGGATGGAGGAAGTCTTCCGTCAGATCCATGAAGGCAAAAACCCCTGAAGCCCATGCATCTCCGATTCGCATGGAGGTATTTCCGTGCGCGCAAATCCACGCAGGCCATCAATATCATCGCATGGGTAAGTGTAGCTGCCATTGTGGTGGGTACCGCCTCCCTCATCATCATCCTCAGTGCGTTCAATGGTTTTGAGGGATTGGTTCGCTCACTCTACGCGTCTTTTTATACAGACATCCGGGTGGAGCCCGTCCGCGGGCGGATCCTGCAGGCCGACACGGTGACGATCCGGAAGATCCGCGCCCTGCCTGGTGTTCGTGCCGTTTCCGTTGTCATTGAGGAGAAGGCGGTTTTGCAGCTGGGGGACTACCAGACCATCGTGCAGATGAAGGGCGTGGAAACCGGATACCCACAAGTCGCGGGGGTATCGGACCGGATCGTCCGCGGACGCTTCGAAACGGGCAACACCGACAGGCCCGGGGCCGTTTTGGGCATTGGTGTGGAGAATGCGATCGGTGTGCTCTCCGACAGGAGCCTGATGCCTGTGACGGTCTTTCTGCCCCGTAAAGGTGCGATCGATCTGACGGATCCGCTGAATGCACTCAGTCAGGGCGAGATCTATCCGGCCGGGAGTTTCGCGGTCCAGCCCGAATTCGACAACAAGGTCGTTTTCACCGATGCGGAATACCTGCGTGCCCAGCTTGGATATTCTTCCCGGGAATGTTCCGCCATCGAACTGTCCCTGACCGATGCAGGGCAGACGGAAAAGGTTCGTGAGGCGATACAGATGTGGTTGGGTCCGAAGGTGTCGGTACTCGATAAATATGAACAGAACCGGACGCTGTATACACCGATCCGCATGGAAAAATGGGCCATCTATGCGATCTTTTCTATGATCCTGCTGGTGGCTGCCTTCAATATGATCGGGGCGCTGAGCATGCTGGTGCTCGAAAAACAGCGGGATATCCAGGTATTGAAGGCCATGGGGGCCGACGAACCGCTGGTCCGGCGAATATTCCTGACAGAGGGTTTGCTGCTGGCCGGCATCGGGCTGTCTGTGGGTATATTGGTGGCCATCACGCTCCTGAGCCTGCAACAGGCCTATGGGATCGTGCCTTTACAGGGTCAGACCTTTCTGATAGACCACTATCCGGTGCGGATGATCCCGGGAGATTTCATCCTGGTGGCGGGAACGGTCCTGTTCATCGGACTGGCAGCGTCCTGGTTTCCTGCCCGCAAAGCGGCGGCACAGGCCTTTACCCTGCGGAACTGAGTTCGGGTCAGTAGTCGCCGAGCGTTTCGGGAAGTTGGGCCAGCGCTTTGGCCAGTTGATCGTCACTGGGGGCCACGCCGTGCCAGTTATGATCGTTTTCCATGAAATCAACGCCCTTGCCCATGAGGGTATGCATGAGGATGATCACCGGCTGTCCCTGACCCTGATGCTGCCGGGCTGCTTCAAGGACCCTGACCACATCATCCATGTCATTGCCCTGCATTTGCAGGACCTGCCATCCAAATGCAGAGAATTTCGCGCCGAGGTCTCCGAGGTTCATGACCTTGGCGGTCGGACCGTCGATCTGTTGTCCGTTCCAGTCGATGATGGATACGAGGTTGTCCAGTTTATGATGGGCCGCAAAAAGCACGGCTTCCCAGATCTGACCTTCCTGCAGCTCCCCGTCGCCATGCAGGGAGTACACGATGCGGTCGTCGCCATCCATCTTCTTGGCGAGGGCGAGACCGGCGGCCACGCTCATCCCCTGGCCGAGGGAACCGGATGCGATGCGAACTCCTGGCAGATGTTCGTGCGTGGTGGGATGTCCCTGGAGGCGGCTGTTGATCTTCCGGAAAGTGGACAGTTCGCTGACGTCAAAGTAACCGGCCCGGGCCAGCACGGAGTAGAGCAGCGGAGAGATATGTCCGTTCGACAATACGAAGAGGTCTTCTCCTTTTCCTTCCATGTGGAATGCCGGGTCATGCTTCATGATCCTGAAATAAAGTGCGGTCAGCAGGTCGGCACAACCCAGCGATCCGCCCGGATGTCCGCTCTGGACGGCATGAACCATTCTGAGGATGTCTCTTCTGACCTGACTGGAAATTTCCGGAAGCGTAGCCATGGCTGTCGAAAGGGTTTGAATGGCTGCGAAATTAGCGTATTTTATCCAAGCAAAAGGGCAAGTTTACGCCAACATTCGGGCCTCGTATTTTTCAGTTGCTCAATTATTTACGCACGGAACACTAAATTTTCCTAAAAACTCGTTAACTATGCATTAACTTGATATTATAGTACCCTAAGCTTATCGACAACGAATCTTAAGACCACTGGCCACCAGGATATGTGCCGATCTGAAAGCTGACAAAAAAGATTCATGGATATAATTTTACTTGGTACTGCCCTTGCCTTTTTCATCACGTACATGTCCATACCGGTCATCATCACGGTATCTGAAAGAAAGAAACTGTTCGATGAGCCGGATGCCCGAAAGCTCCATTTGACACCGGTTCCATCCCTGGGAGGCCTTGGTATCTTCGCCGGTCTGATGATGGGCGTATTGCTCTCCATCCATTTCAATCAGGCACCTGCTTTCCAATATGTGATCGCTGCATCCCTCGTTATTTTTTTCCTGGGGATGAAAGACGACATTATTGTACTCTCGCCCATCAAGAAACTGATCGGTCAGTTCATTGCGGCCTTTCTTCTGATGTATAAAGGTGGTTTTCGGATCACCAGCATGCATGGTTTCCTTGGGGTTCATGACCTGCCGGAACTCATGAGCATCACGATCACCTTGTTCACGATCATCGTGATCATCAATTCTTTCAATCTGATCGATGGGGTGGACGGATTGGCCGCCTCTCTCGGGTTACTGACCACCGTGGTCTTTGGCATCTATTTTTTCAGGGCGGGAGAGCTGCCTTATGCCATCCTCTCGTTTGTCACGGCGGGTAGCCTGACAGGTTTCCTGATCTTCAACCATTCTCCTGCCAGGATATTCATGGGCGATACGGGTTCGCTGCTGATTGGACTGGTCAATGCGGTGCTCGTTATCCGGTTCATATCCACTGCCGGAAATCCTTTGTCTGCCCTGCCGCTGGATGCTTCTCCGGCGATCGGTTTTTCGATCCTCATGGTGCCACTTTTTGACACGCTGCGGGTGTTCTCCCTGCGTATTCTGAGCCGCAGATCTCCCTTCAGCCCGGATCGGAACCATGTCCATCATCTACTGCTCGACCTGGGGCTCTCGCACGCCGCAGTTACTTATATTTTAGTGATGGTCAATGTGGCATTCATGGCCATGGCCTATTTCCTGAAGGGACTCGGTACCAGCCTGCTATTGCTCACAATGCTGGGCATTGCGGCAACGGTCACACTGATGTTATTGAACGCGCTGCACAGGAAACGTGCCCTGGTTGAGACGAGATTCCCCGACGGACAGCCTACGATCGATACACAGCGGCTCATTTCTTTCCGCCGAAAGAAGATGGTCATCCCCGAGGATAACTGAACGCCTGACCGTCGGGATTTCCGTTCCTTTCATTAATTTTGCGTGCGTCAATCCAGAAGAATATGTCTGAAGAATTACAGAAATACATAGACCACGCATCGTCGTCCATGAACAAGGCGGTTGCCCACCTTGAAGCCGAACTGGTCAAGATCAGAGCGGGAAGGGCCACTCCACAGATGTTTGATGGGCTCACGGTCGATTACTATGGCACGCCGACCCCCATCAACCAGGTCGGTAACATCTCTGTGGCGGATGCCCGGACCCTCACCATCCAGCCCTGGGAGCGGAATATGATCCAGCCCATCGAACGGTCGATCATCGCCGCCAACCTCGGCGTCACCCCTCAGAACGACGGTGTAATGATCCGCATATTCCTTCCACCGCTCACAGAAGAGCGCCGTAAGGAGATCGTGAAGCGGGTGAACGGTGAAGGGGAGCATTCGAAAGTCGCCATTCGTAACATTCGTCGGGATGCCATCGAACACATCAAGAAACTAAAGAAGGATGGCTTGAGTGAGGACATCGCCATTGATGCGGAAGAAGACGTTCAGCAGATGACCAACGCTCATATCGCACAGATCGACAAGGTACTGGCTGCTAAGGAGAAGGAAGTCATGTCCATCTGATCGGACGAAGATCTGATCATATCAACAGCGGCCCTGCAGTCGGATGCAGGGCCGCTGTTTTTACCCATAGGGATATCACTCATCCGTCGATCAGTTCATTTATTGGCCAGGAAGACCCCGACGAGGATGGTCATCAGGCAAAGTACCTGCCAATGGTTGATG
>VFQT010005196.1_pt1 | contig 10107 bp, 8 predicted proteins | sample 3512381 | NCBI WGS metagenome assembly VFQT01 (sample SAMN10412376, study PRJNA504923) | tailings metagenome | isolation source: Relicate 2 Philex TSF3 active mining site | place: Philippines: Tuba, Benguet | collected 2017-08-29 | reverse complement strand
TCGTTCCAAGCTTTTCGCTTCGCAAAAAGGCTTTCCTCTGCTATCCGGGGTAGATTGCATGCTGCATGAGCCTTGAATATTTGGGCATAACATCTTGAATTACGTCTGAATTGAATTTGTAAATTTGAACCATGGCAATTGCGAATGAAATCGTAACCAAAATGCCCCAAGTGTATGAGCTGCTCGAGAAATTCGATGTCAGCGATGCTTGGGTGTTTGGCTCTGCGCAATCTGAAAAATTCAGTGATCATAGTGATGTGGACATGATGGTTCAGTTCAAAGAGAAACTCACCCCAATGCAGCTTGGAATGAACTTGAACAATTTGAACCATTCACTTCAAAATCTTTTTAAACGTGAAGTTGACTTAGTGAGCTATAGCCACATAAAAAACCCTGCATTCTTTTCACAAGTAAGCGAAAACAGCACGCGCATTTATGGTGAAGAAAATCCTAAACTGTATTTGCGACACATGATGAATTGCATTGTGAAAATCCAAACGTTTATGCGTCCCTGCAAATTATTTCATGCGTACAAAAAAGACTTTTTAATTCAAGCAGGAGTTGAATGGAATCTCACCATATTGGGAGAAGCTGCTAAAAAATTGAAAACCATTTCTCCAGATATTGCCATAACCGAAATTGATAAAATCATTGGAACTCGAAACAAACTCATTCACGGTTATGATGATATTTCAAATGAAGAAGTCTATGCCATTGTGCGTAAAAACCTACCCGAATTGAAAAGAGAATTGAAGAAACTGTTGTAGATTTGCCTCGCACTTATCCAGAAAGACGGAGGGAATAGGCCCTTAGATGTCTTGGCAACCCGGTAAAGCAGGGTGCCAATTCCTACCTCGAAACCGCTTCGAGGGGAGATAAGCAAGGAAGTTTTCACTTCCGTCCCATTGGGCAGTGCAAAACATGCCATGGGAATACAACACGAAATTTCAAAACACATTTTACTTCTTGACGGTGCCATGGGTACCCAAATTCAATTGTTGAATTTGCAGGAAGAAGATTATCGCGGGGAAAATTTTAAAGATCACCCTACCTCACTGAAAGGCAACAACGACCTGCTGTGCATCACGCGTCCGCATTTCATTGAACGCATTCACCTCAATTACCTAGAGGCTGGAGCGAACATCATTGAAACCAATACCTTCAACGCGCAACGCATTTCACTCGAAGATTACGGTCTCTCACACCTCGCCTACGAACTCAATGTAGCGGCCGCGAATGTTGCAGTAAATGCACGAAATAAATTTCAACAAGAACACCCCGAAGCATTGCCGGCCTTCGTTGCGGGAGCCATCGGGCCCACTTCGAAAACCTGTTCTCTTTCTCCAGATGTTGAACACCCCGAGTTTCGAGCCGTAAATTATAACGAGCTAAAAAGTGCTTACCGCGAACAAGTAGAGGGCTTGCTCGATGGAGGTGTAGATGCCATACTCGTAGAAACAATTTTCGACACGCTCAACGCCAAAGCCGCATTCCACGCCATTCTCGATGTGCTAGAAGAAAGAAATCTTGCAGCCATTACCAAAGAAAATCCAAATGGAAACATTGCCATCATGGCCAGTGGAACCATAACAGATCTGGCCGGAAGAACACTGAGCGGACAAACTGCTGCGGCTTTCGCCGTGTCATTGGAACACGTTCCGTTATTCAGCATTGGATTTAATTGCGCTTTAGGTGCAGAACAATTGCTACCGCAAGTGCTTGCCCTGAAAGCATTCACCAACGTATACTTAAGTGCTTATCCGAACGCAGGCCTGCCCAATGCCATGGGCGGGTACGACGAAAGTGCAGAGACTTTTCGAAATAAAATTGAGCCCTTCTTGATTCAGCCTGAACTGCGCATTATTGGTGGATGCTGTGGCACTTCACCTGCTCACATCAAGGCATTACATGAATTAATTCACTCCACTGCTAACCATGAATAATACGTTATTTCTCTCGGGACTTGAAGTGGTTCGCATTGAAGCGAATTCAAACTTCATCAACATTGGAGAACGAACCAATGTGGCCGGTTCCATTCAATTTAAAAGAGCTATCCAAGAAAAAGATTATGTCAAAGCCATTGCCATAGCACGTGAACAAGTAGAAAGTGGCTCTGTGATACTCGATATTAACATGGACGATGCACTTATAGACGGCATTGAAGCCATGCGTATTTTCTTGAATCTGTTAGCAGCTGAGCCCGATATTTCCAAGGTTCCTCTCATGATTGACTCTTCGAAATGGGAAATCATTGAAGCCGGACTTCAATGCGCACAAGGAAAATGCATTGTGAATTCGTTAAGCTTAAAAGATGGCGAAGAGCTCTTTATTCAACGTGCCAAGCTCACACGCAAATACGGTGCTGCTGTGGTTGTTATGGCCTTCGATGAACATGGACAAGCTGATACGTTTGAAAGAAGAACTTCGATTTGCGAACGCGCTTATCGCGTGCTTACCGAACAAGTGAACTTCCCACCGCACAACATCATCTTCGACCCAAACATTTTTCCCATTGGAACCGGACTAGAAGAACATAAAAACTATGCAATTGACTTCTTCGCTGCAACCTCTTGGATCAAAGCCAATTTACCACATGCCAAAGTAAGTGGTGGAGTTTCAAATGTTTCCTTTTCGTTCCGCGGGAACAACGTTGTTCGCGAAGCCATGCATGCCTCGTTCCTTTATCATGGTATTCGAGCCGGAATGGACATGGGCATTGTGAATACCGCGCAGCTGGCGGTTTACGGCGAAGTAGACAAGAATTTAATGTTGAAGGTGGAAGACGTTATTTTTAATCGAACCGAAAATGCAACCGAAGCTCTTCTTGAAATAGCGCAAGAATTCAACACACAAAAAAATAAAATTGAAACCGTTGCCGCTTGGCGTAACGAGTCGCTCGAGAATAGACTTTCACATGCGTTGGTTCATGGCATAACAGAGCACATTGAAAACGATGTTAAAGAAGCACTGCTCCTCTACCCTACGCCACTTTCAATCATAGAGGGACCATTGATGGACGGAATGAACATTGTTGGTGATTATTTCGGAAGCGGAAAAATGTTTTTACCTCAAGTTGTAAAAAGTGCACGTGTCATGAAAGCTGCTGTGGCTGTGCTTGAACCACAATTGCTCGCTGAGAAAGACCGCAATCCACTTGAAGCTCAAGTGAAGAAAAAAATTGTGTTGGCTACGGTGAAAGGCGACGTGCATGATATTGGAAAAAACATTGTGAGCATTGTTCTTGCATGCAACGGATATGATATTGTAGACCTCGGTGTTATGGTTCCGAATGAAAAAATCATTGAAACGGCCATTCAAGAAAATGCAGATGCCATAGGACTCAGCGGACTCATTACACCTTCACTTGAGATCATGTGTGAATTAGCAGAAGACCTTTCAAGAAGAAAACTAAACTTCCCCATTTTAATTGGAGGGGCTACCACCTCTCGTGTTCACACAGCAGTAAAAATTGAGCCCCGAACACATGTACCCGTGATACATGTCAATGATGCAAGTAAGGTTGTGCCGGCTGTTCGGAGTTTATTCAATCAAGAAGAAAGCGAAGCCTTCCTTCAAAACGTAAAAACAGATTATGCGCGTGTTCGAGAAAACTACGAAGAGCATCAGCGAAACAAAAGAAGAGTTTCTTTAGAAGTCGCTCGCCGCAACGCTTTCCAACAGAGCGAAAGGCATGTTCCATTTCAGCCTAAAAAAATAGGAGTCCATAAACTTCATTTCAGTTTGGAAGAGGTAGTGTCATACATTGACTGGACACCCTTCTTTCAAGCTTGGCAATTGGCAGGGAAATTTCCCGAAATACTAAGCGATGAAATTGTTGGAGAGCAGTCTACCATTCTATTCAGAGACGCACAAACCGTTTTAAATGGATGGATTAAAGACCAACGTTCAACCGAAGGAATATTCGGTTTATTTCCTGCACGAAGAAAAAAATTCGACGATATTGAAGTCTTTTCAAAAGAATATTCATCGTGTGGAGAAAACGTAACATTCATTACGCTTCGTCAGCAAACCGAGAAAGCACAAGGCGTTCCGAATTTCGCGCTAGCTGATTTCATTTCAGAAGATCAACAAGATTACATCGGATGCTTCGCCGTAACACCTGGATTTTGGTCGGAAGAAATTGCAAAGCAATTTCAAGAAGAACAGAATGACTATCAAGCCATTCTTACCAAAGCCCTTGCCGATCGCTTGGCAGAGGCCACAGCAGAATTGCTTCACGAAAAAGTACGAAAAGAGTATTGGGGGTATGCGTCAGATGAACAATTGTCAAATTCAGAATTAATTTCAGAAAAATACAAAGGCATTCGTCCGGCGCCTGGTTACCCAGCTTGTCCAGATCACGAAGAGAAACGCACCATTTGGAAGTTGTTAAATGTTGAAAATGAAATTGGAATTTCATTAACTGAATCTTTAGCCATGTATCCTGCATCATCTGTAAGTGGCTATTTCATTGGTCATCCGGAAAGCAAATACTTCGGCATTGGAAAAATTGAATTGGACCAAGTTGAAGACTATGCCTTAAGAAGAGGCGTGTCATTTGAGGAAGCAAAAAAAATATTATCTCCATTATTGTTCTAATATGAAAGTCATACAACACCTATCAGAAGCGAAACGCACATTGTTTAGCATTGAAATACTGCCTCCACTCAAAGGAGAAAACATTCAAGAGATTTATAGCACCATGAACGAACTCATTCAGTTCGAACCCGCGTTTGTAGATGTTACCTATCACCGCGAAGAATATGTCTTTCGCGATGCAGGAAATGGCTTATTGAAGAAACATACTGTACGCAAGCGTCCTGGCACAGTGGGAATATGTGCCGCTCTGCTGAACAAATATCAAATAGATACAATACCACATATTATCTGTGGTGGATTCTCGAAACAAGACACAGAAGACGCGCTCATTGATTTACATTTCTTAGGAATAGACAATGTGTTGTTGCTTCGTGGCGATGCCATTAAAAGTGAAGGTCGATTTGTACCAGAGCATGATGGCAACCGGTATGCGAAAGAGTTGGTGCAGCAGGTGGTGAACATGAACAATGGAAAGTATTTAGATCCCGACTTACGTAATGTTCAACACACCAACTTTTGTATTGGAGTAGCTGGGTATCCTGAAAAACATTTCGAATCGCCTAATCAGCAAATGGATTTGAACTACTTGAAGCAGAAAGTAGAAGCTGGTGCAGAATACATTGTTACTCAAATGTTCTTCGACAACAAAAAATATTTTTCATTCGTAGAAGATTGTCGCGCAGCTGGTATAACTGTGCCTATTATACCAGGTCTAAAGCCATTAAGCACATCATCACAGTTGAACATTTTACCCCATCACTTCCACATAGACATTCCACAAGAATTAACTGAGCAAGTGTTGCGCGCGAAAAGCAAAGAAGAGATACAAGAGATTGGAATAACGTGGTGCATTGAGCAATCGAAAGAATTGAAAGCCGCTGGCGTTCCATGTTTGCATTACTATACGATGGGGAAAGTGAGGGCTATTTCGGAAATTGCGAAACATGTTCTTTAAGTTGTAAATCATCAAGAATTGAAGTCATTTAGCCAATGAAAATGGGTCTCGGCCAAGGCTAACTTGTTTTCTTTAACATAACTTAAAAACTCAGTTGCAACTTGAGAAAGCCTTTTTCCTATTGGCCAAATGAATTGCCATTCTGAATGAACCGGAAGTCCCTTCATGGGTATAATTTCCAATTGCCCCGAATCCAATTCATTTCGAATTCCAATAAGCGGCATGACTGAAATTCCCATATTGGCTAAAAGAGCTTGTTTTACAGCTTCGTTAGAAGTTAGCTCTATTCTCTTGCTGATTTGAATCTTTTCTTTTCGGAGAACTTTCTCCATCATTTGTCTTGTACCCGATCCTTGCTCGCGATAAATAAACGGAATACTTGAGGCCGTATTTCCTTTCTTTTTTGAATTCTTAATTGATTTCACTACTTGCCTACTTCCAACCAAATACAATTTATTTTCTAAAATTGAAATTGAATTGACTTTCATTTGTGATGGTAAAATAGATACCAAGGCAAAATCAATTGTATTCGACTTTAAACTATCTACAACCTTGGCTTTATTCGACACTTCTATTTTGTATTCGACCTCATCATGCTTCAAAAAAAAAGGTGATATAAAAAATGGTAAAACATATTTACCTGTGGAAACCGATTCAAATTTCAGTTCTCCAATGAGTTTCCCAGTAATTTGTTTCTTCCATTGATTCAATTTTTGCGCTTCTGAAATTACTGATTCAGCAATTTCGGCAACTTCTCTTCCCCTGGATGTAATGTGCATTTTTCTTCCAACAAAATCAATCAATGGATACTGAAACTGTTTTTGAAAATTTTTCAATTGAATTGAAACTGCGGGCTGTGTTAAATTCAGTATCTCTGAAGCCTTGCTAATACTTCCACTCTGAACCACTTGACAATAAATAACCAGTTGTGACAAGGTATAATTCATAAAATATTTTTATTTTAAGAATAACAAATATAAATATTATTTAACATATAATCGGAACAAATATTTGCCGAAAGAAAACAAATGAAATCTTCATCATTAGCTTACACACTTGTTTTATTAGGAGTTTCAGTCATTACAGCTTCATTTATAATTGAAAACAAACAGCTATCCATTCTCTTGTCCAGTATTTCACTGATTTCTATTCTTTTGGCTCTCAAATCCTTTCAACCTAAATAATTATGGACTTCACTCTTGTATTGACGAATTTATACAACCCCACCATCTTGTTTTTTATTCTCGGAATTATAGCCATTTGGATAAAAAGTGATCTTGAAATTCCACCGTCATCGAGCAAATTTATTTCCTTATACTTACTCTTATCAATTGGATTCAAAGGAGGGCAAGAATTGGCACATGAGCATTTCAGTTTTGAAGTTGGATTCTCTTTGCTTTTCGGGTGTGCCATTGCATTACTAATACCGCTTTATATCTTTCATTTTCTTCGAACTCGATTGAACATCTATGATAGTGCTGCAGTTGCGGCTTGTTATGGTTCAGTTAGCGCTGTTACTTTTGCTGCGGGAATAACATTTCTAGAGGCACAACAAATGAATTCAGACGGACACATGGTTGCAATTATGGCACTCATGGAAGCACCTGCTATTGTTATGGGGATGTTCTTAATGCGCAGCTATGATCGTTCAGGAGATTCAAAAAGTTCCATGTTTGAAATGATAAAACACGCATTAACGAACGGAAGCGTACTACTCATTTTAGGAAGTTTAATCATTGGAATTGTTGCTGATTCTAAACAAGCGGAGGGTATTAAACCATTTACCAACGACATATTCAAAGGCTTTCTTGCCATCTTTCTTTTGGAAATGGGAATGCTCACTGCCAAACGATTTGCTGCCTTCCGAAAATATGGTTTCTTTATAATTGCTGTTGCCTTAATACTTCCGCTCATTAATGGAATTGGCGTGGCCTTATGCAGTAAGTTGGTTACTGATTCAGATGCGAACAGATTTATGTTTGCAGTGTTAGCAGCAAGTGCATCATTCATTGCCGTTCCTGCAGCTATGCGCATTTCTAATCCAAAATCAGATCCGGGTCTTTATCTTCCCATGTCATTGGGACTCAATTTCCCGTTCAACATTACCCTAGGAATGCCCATATATTACTACGTGATACAACTGACCTAAACTCTTGAGCTGTGCTGGCAAGTATCGCATCCCGTTTTCTTCTTAAAAAACAAGCGCTTCACAATATATGAAAGAGCAACCAAGCAAATGAGAAGAGTGATTGCAAGTTGCATTAGCTAAAAATTGTGAATGTTAACCAGGCCAATGTATAGGCCATGCCCCCCATGTAGGCCATTTGAATAAAGGGCCATTTCCATGATTTTGTTTCGCGTTTTACAGCCGCGAACGTAGCCATGCATTGCATTGCAAAAACATAAAAGACCATGAGTGAAAGTCCGGAAGCTAACTGATATGACGGTTTTCCTGTAGCTTCATTTACATCTTCACGCATACGTGTAAGCAGTGAGTCATCTTCTTCAAAATTTTCTCCAGCAGAATAAAGTGTTGCCATGGTACCAACAAAGACTTCTCTGGCAGCGAAAGACGTTAGAATGGACACTGTCATTTTCCAGTCGTACCCCAAAGGTTCGAAAGCGGGAGAGATTGTTTTTGCGGCCTTACCAAGAAAGGACTCTTCAATCTGACTTACGCCTTGTTGTTCTTGTTCCAAGGTAATTTTAGGAAACGTTCCAAGTGCCCAAAGCACAATAGAAAGTGCTAAAATCATTTTTCCTGCATCGAAAACAAAGGCTTGCAATTTCTCTTTGAGATTCAAGAAAATATTTCCCCATCGCGGAAAGCGATATTGGGGCATTTCTAACATGAGGAAGCTTTTTTCTTTGGTGGCAATAAAGGCATTCATGACCATGGCTACAGCCAAAGCACCTATAACACCTAGAGCATACATGATAAACAATACCATTCCCTGCATGCCTATGAATCCGAATACATAGGTATTTGGAATAACCAAATAAATGAGGAGTACAAAAACCGGAATTCGAGCTGAGCAACTCACGAGTGGTGAGATTAAAATGGTAATGAGTCTTTCTTTCGGATTGCCAATGACGCGTGTAGATAAAATTGCGGGCACAGCGCACGCAGCACTGCTTACCAAGGGCACAACGCTTCTACCGTTCAGTCCGAATGGACGCACCAGTCGGTCCATAATAAACACCACACGGGTCATGTATCCGGTTTCTTCGAGCAAACCAATAAGTAAAAATAAAATTGCAATTTGTGGTACGAAGACTAGCACACCGCCAATACCTGGAATAATACCTTGTGTAACAAGATCAGTGAGAATGCCTTCGGGCATGGTGCTTTGAGCCCATTGACTAAAATTCAAAAACACGCTATCAATCCAATCCATGGGATAGGATGAAATCAAGAACATGAATTGAAAAATGGCAAAAAGCACCACACTAAAAATGAGGTATCCCCAGAAGGGATGAACCAAAACGCGATCTACTTTCTCAGAGGTGGATATGCTTTTTGTGTTTTGGAAAGAGGGCACTTCGCGCAGCAGCTTAACAATGATTTGCTTTCTTGTTTCTGCATCGCGCCTGGCTTCGCCAATGGTTAATTTGGGTTTCAGTGTTTCTGGTGTGAATGGCTGAACTGTTTTTACATCACACCGACTTATGAAATCTTTCAGTTCATTTACACCCTGCCCTGTTCTGCCGTTGATTTCAAGAAATGGAATATTATGAAAGGCATTTGAGATTTCGTTTGCATTGAGGGGAGCATTTGCACGAAGGTCGTTCATGGTGAGAACGGCAACCACGGGAATTTGCAGATCAACCAGTTGCGTTAGAATAACAAGATTTCGTTCAACGTTCGTGGCGTCAACGGTAACAATGACTAATTCTGGGTAGTCTTCGTGCGAGGTATTGAAAAGAATTTGAGAAACAATTTTCTCTTCTTCGCTGTATGCGTTCAGGCTGTATGCGCCGGGTAGATCTAGCAATTCAATTTCACGACCGTCTTGCAGATTGAATTTCCCCCAGTGTTTTTCTACGGTTACACCGGGGTAGTTGCCCACTTGTTGATTTAAACCTGTGAGTAAGTTAAACAGAGACGTTTTGGCTGTATTGGGGCTACCTACGAGGGCTATCTTTTTGCACATGTTTTTTATACTTCAGCTTCGATCTCTATGAGAGCGGCTTCTTCTTCGCGAAGCGAAAGTACGGCACCACCGGCATCAATTGCAAATGGTCCTCGGAAGGGGGCCCGAAAAACAACACGCACTTCTTTACCGGGGTACAGTCCCATTTCAATAAGCTTTGCTCCAAATTCATGTTGTGCAATGGCTTTAATTCTCGAGCGTTGACCGGGTATACCTTGTGCTAAGTTCATGTGCTTACAAATATCGCAAACGACCCAAAGAGGGCCAATACCACAAAGATGGTATTTAATAAAGCCGCGATGAAGTTTTGAGAAGCGGAGTGCAGGGCCTATATTTGCGCCGTTATGGGGGTATAGCTCAGCTGGCTAGAGCGCTTGCATGGCATGCAAGAGGTCATCG
>VFQT010005195.1_pt1 | contig 10115 bp, 9 predicted proteins | sample 3512381 | NCBI WGS metagenome assembly VFQT01 (sample SAMN10412376, study PRJNA504923) | tailings metagenome | isolation source: Relicate 2 Philex TSF3 active mining site | place: Philippines: Tuba, Benguet | collected 2017-08-29 | reverse complement strand
AAACACTGAACAATCGCCAGCACCCCGTCGGTGAAACGCCATATATGGAGAGGGTCCGGGCAGGTCAAGGCCGTTTTGCGATTCTTTTTCGAACCGTGACGGGCGCCGCTGCAAGCTCCTAAATCGCTGAGTTAGTTCCACGTTCGTGGCATCGGCAGGTCAGCGATAGAGACGAAGCCCGGATCGCTTGCGGCGAATCCCCCTACTCCGCCGGCGCCGTCCCCCGCCCCAGCCCGCACAGCCCCGCCCAGACGCCTGCCTCCACCTGAATCAGCTCCGCCGCGTTCCGGGGCGCTGCATCCGGAAAGGCATTGGCTGGCCAAAGCGGCAGCCCTTGAAGTGGCTCGTGAATCGCGGGCTGGATCTGCGCCATGAAATTGCCCGCCGGAGTTGTCCGCGCCTTGCGCAGCGCCTCGATGTCGATCCGAGCCAACGCGAACACGTCGTCCGGCACGGACATCTCCACCGTTCCACCGGCATAATCGTAGACCTGGGGCGGCGGGCTGGCCTCCGCCGCGATGTTGGTCATGGCCAGATACACGACGTTCTCGAAGGCCCGAACGCCGCGCACCGTTTCCGCGCCCGGGCGCTTGAGATAGTCGATGAGCGGCGCCGCTGCGATCGGATTGATGACAACCTCCGCGCCCTTGAGGGCAAGCGCCCGGACCGGCTCGGGCCAATGCACCTCGGCACCGATCGCAATGCCCAGCGCGCCGAGCGGCGTATCGAGCACCGGGAAGAAGGCATCCTCCCCGAAAGCCTCCACGAATCGATCGAACACGTCGATCGGACTCGTGCGCAAGGACATCGCGTAATTCTTGCGGTGAACGATACCCACCGTCCCCTCGGGCGTAAGAATCGCCGCCGACAGGAAATAGCGGCCCGGGAACGCCGGGTGGCGTTCGGAAAACTGCACCACGACATAGGCCTCGGCGGCGCGGGCGGCCTGCGCGATCCGTGTCATTTCCGGGCCGTCCGCTTCGATGCTGGCCTCGTCCCAGCCCGGGCCGCCAAGCGGCGTGTAGCCCGTGACGGCGAATTGGGGGAAGACGACGATCCGCGCCTGGTGCTCGCCGGCCGCTCGGGCGATCAACTCGCAAAAATGATCGACGTTGGCATCGAGCAGGTCACGACTGACCGCGCCCTCTCCATCGAACACGGTGCTCGTGCGCGGACGGCACATTGCGATGACATAGGGATCGATACCGGGCATGACGCTCCGCCTTAAGCCAGTTGGAAGGGTGAGTTACCTTCGGCAGCGGGCAAGAGAACGATAGTACCGGGAGGAGCACGTTCGCCTGACGGATAGTTTCGGGCGCCCTCGCATAGCCGGCCCGCCTCCCGTAACCGTTCTACCCCGTGATTCTGACTCTGTCGGAAAGACGGGTCGATCGCTCCACGAGGCGCAAGGTATCCGCCAGATCCTTGAGCGCCGCCCGGTGAGCGGCAAGAATCTGCGGATGCGTTTCCCGCTTCATGCAGGCCTGCTCGATACGAGTGGCTTCCTGAGTGATCCTGACGAGACTGGCGGATTCCATGGAATAGGGGCCCAGCGCGTACTCTGATGCAAGGCACATTACCGCCCGCAGAGGCAGCGGCAGCACCGTTTCTCAGACTAGGCGGGCAGTGTTACACTTCGATGACATTCTGCCTGAGCCCGTCATGCCCTCAGCAAGGCCTCCTCGATTTCCGGAACGGTGTGCCCGGTCAAATCCTTGGCGATTTCGCCGACCAGTCTGGCTTCGACTTCCTTGTGATAATGCTTCCGCAATTCGCCCAGGGTGCGCGGCGGAGCCGCCACAATCAGCGTCTCGAAGCTGTCCGCCAAGGCCATGCGCTTCAGGTTTTCAGATACTTCCGCTGCGAACCTGTCTTCTGCTAGTTGGTGGTAATCCGCCTCTCCCATGGTTCCGCGAGATGGGGCGAACTGCGCGCCTCCACCACGGGCATGCATCGATCCGCCTTGGGCTATGGGAGGCGAGCCCGGCCCGGACTGGGTCGATGATGCGCGGCCGGCGGCATCGGACTTCTGCTCGAAATCCTTTGGATTCTCCTGCACTTCCTTCCGCTCGACCTGCAAGTTCGGATAGGTGGCATCGCCTTCGTTGCGGAGGAGCAGCATCTTGCGACCGTCGGCGACGAGGACGAAGGCGTTGTGCGGTACCTGCATGGTTCTGTTCCCTTGAAAATCGCTATGACGGAACAACGCAGGCCACGGCCTTTGGTTCTTGACGATGCCCCCGGTTGGTGCCGGCCAAGCGCCCGGCTGCAAGCCTCCCGGGTCAGCCGATGTGGGCCCGGATAAGAGTCGACCCCAGCGAAGAAGAGGGAGCGGATGCCTTTTTCGCGGAGCGCCCATATTGGCGGGGCGAGCAGCCCAGCATGCGCTTGAAGGCGGTGCTGAACGCGCTCTCCGATTCGTAGCCCAGCGAAGCCGCGACCACCGACACCGGATCGTTTGACCGTTCGAGCCGGTCGCAGGCAAGCAGCATGCGCCACCTCGCCAGATACTGCATCGGCGGTTCGCCGAGCCGCTGCCTGAACCGCAGGGCGAACGTCGAGCGAGACATGCCGGCAATGCTTCCCAGTTCCTGGAGCGTCCAGAGATGCGCGGGATCCGCATGGATCGCCTTCAGCGCGGCGCCCAGGTGCTTGTCGGCCAGCGCAAAGAACCATCCCGCTCTGTCGCCTTTGCTGGCATGCAGATGAACGCGCAGCGCTTGCACCAGCATGAGATGGGCGAGGTGCTGGAGGACCAGCGCGTTGCCGGGCTCCGCCTCGCGCAGTTCGCGCATCATATTCTTCACCGACCATCGCAGCACATCCTGCGCCGGTTGCTCACGGATGTGCACGATCGGAGGGAGCAGCCCGAGCAGCATATCGGTGTTGGCACCCGAAACGCCGAAGCGGCTGCCGATCAGGAGCAGGTCTCCACCGCCGCCGAGCGTCACGACACCGCCCCGGCGCGCGGGCAAGAAAATCTCGGCGGCCGGCGTCGCCGGTCCGTCGAGATTGCTGCCGAGGCGAAACGGGCGGCCGGTGGGAAGGACGAAGCAGTCGCCGGCCCCAAGCAGCACCGGCTCGCCGACGCCTTCCACCGTCAACCAGCAGCCGCCCGAGACGACCGCATAGCATTTGATGAAGTTATGCTGGTCGCCGAAATGCACGGCCCAGGTGCCGCCCGCGTCGAACCCCGAAGAGATGTGCGCGTGCGGCTTCAGCAGAGACAGAACCTCGGACAGCGGATCCATGACAAACTCGGACGTATGCGAACATATCATCGATCATGTCGCATGGTGCGTCCAAGCGCAATTACCCATTGAAACTCCAAGATAAGCCCGGGTCGGAAAAAATTGTCGTTCAGATGAGATGGTCGATCCTGATCGGCATGCGGCGCAGGCGACGTCCGGTGGCGTGGAATACGGCGTTGCCGATCGCCCCCGCCGCTCCGACCATCGCCACTTCGCCCAGCCCCTTCGCGCCGACCGCGTTCAGCAGCGGGTCCGGCCGATCGATGAAGCTGACGTCGATCTCACCCACGTCCGCGTTCACCGGCACCACATAGTCCGCCAGGTCATTGTTCAGCCATCCGCCGAAGCGCGGATCGACCTCGGTTTCTTCGCGCAGCGCCGAACCGAGCGCCCAGACCACGCCGCCTCGGACCTGACTCGCCGCCGTGCGCGGCGAGACGACGCGCCCGCAGTCCGCGACGCTGACCACGCGCGGCACGCGAATGCGGCGGGTGCGCGGCTCGACGTGCACCTCGACGAAATGGGCGATATAGCTGAAACTCGTGAACGCCGGATAGGCAGGGCCAGCCAGCGCAAATCCCGCCGAGCGCAATCCCTGCAGCGCCGATGCATCCTGGCCAGGCGCCAGCGTCGAAACTTCGACCTGGAGATAGGGGCGCTTCACCGCCGCCAGCTTCCGGTGAAGGTTGCCGCTGATCGTGCGGCCGGCGAGGAGCTCGTCCATCGCCGCCTTCATCTTGGCGGCAGCGCTCTGGATGGCCGGCAGCGCGCTCGCAGTGCCCCACGAGCCTGCGGTCACATGCTGCGGGACGATCGATGTGTCGCCGATCTGGAGTTCGAGCCGTTCGGGGTCGATATCGAGCTCGCGCAACAGCGCGGCGGCGATCACCGTCCGGATGCCTTGCCCCATCTCATGCGCCGAAACGGCGAAGCGGGTCGTGCCGTCCGCGCCGATCCGCAGCGTGGCGATGTTCGCCGACGTGATCGACGGATAAGCGCCGCAGCCGACGCCGAATCCGACTTGCGTTCCATCGGCCAGCACCATCGATCCGGGCGCGGCACGCCGGCGATCCCAGCCAAACCGCCGTGCCCCCTCGGCGATGCATTCGTTGAGGAAGCGCGAGGACAGGGGATGGCCGGTCACCGGATCGATTGTGGTGTCATGCGCCAGCCGGAAGGCGACGGGATCCTGCCCCAGCTTCAGCGCCAGTTCGTCGACCGCACCCTCGAACGCGAACGACGCAGGATGCGGATGCGGCGCCCGCATGTAGCCGGGGTTCTGCGTATCGATCCGCACGTTGGCGGTCGTGCCGTGATAGTCGGCAACGCCGTACATCTGCGGCTGCGATTCATGATACTCAGGGGGAAACTGGCCGTGTCGCGACTGCTGGTGATCGGCATCGTACTGGATGGCGATCATCTTGCCCCCGGCATCGGCGCCGATCTTAATGCGATGCCGGCTAAGCGGGCGGAACGTCGCGTTGTGGAATACCTGCCCGCGCGGCATCACGAGCTTGACGGGTCTGCCCAACAGCATCGCCGCGCGCGCGACGAGCGGGGTCTGACGTTGCGGTGTGCCCTTCTGGCCGAAGCCTCCGCCGACATAGCGCGACTTCACATCGACAACCGCCGGATCGATGCCGAGCGCCCGCGCGACGTTCGAGCGCGTCGTTTGCGCGGACTGGGTGGCATCGTACACGGTCAGCCGCCCGCCTTCCCACACCGCGGTCGTCGACAAGAGCTCGATCGGGTTGTGATGCTGTGCCGGACACTCGTACTCGACCTCGACAGTCGTGGTCGCGCGCGCCATCGCAGTGCCGGCATTGCCTGCTTCAACCGGCTCCGCCGGCTCGTGCTTGGCGCCATCGCTGGTGATCAGGGGAGAGAATGCAGGGGCGGCATCGTAACGCGCGCGGACCGCCTCGGCGGCTTCGATGGCCGCCTCGATCGTCTCGGCCACCACCAGCGCAATCGGCGCGCCGCGATAGCCGACATCTGGCAGAATCGTCGGCGTCGGCGGGGCAGCAGCGAAGCCGGATGCGCCAGGCGGCGGCGGGGTTGGCGGGCCGAAGTCGCTGGCGGTCAGCACCCGGACGACGCCCGGCACCGCCATGGCCGCTTCCACCGCGACCGCCGCGATCCTTCCTTTGACGATGCCGGCGGGCACCGTCATCGCATAGAGCATGTTCGGCAGCTGAACGTCGGCGGTGAAGGCGGTGCGGTCAAGCACCTTGTCTCGCGCGTCGATGCGAGCGCGGTCTTCGAATGGAGCAGCGGGCATCAGGCGGTCCTTTCCGCAGCAATCATGAGCGCATCGGCGACGGTCCGCGCGCCAAGCTCGATCTTGAAGCCATTGTGCTTGCCCGCGCGTGCGCCGGCCATTGCGGCACGGCCGGCGGCAAGGGCGCGTTCGGACGTCAGCGGCTGGCCAACGAGGAGGCGCTCGGCCGGCTCGGCGCGCCACGGCCGCGTCGCGACGCCGCCCAAGGCTATGCGTGCCTGGCGGACGCGGTCACCGTCCATCTCAAGCGCGACGGCAGCCGAGGCGAGCGCGAATGCGTAGCTCTCCCGGTCGCGGATCTTGTGGTAGGTTGATCGGCGCCCAGCGGCCGTCTTGGGAACGACGATCGCGGTGATGATCTCGCCAGGCTCCAGGGTGAATTCGAGCTGCGGCGTCGTTCCCGGCAGGCGGTAGAGGTCAGCGACCCGGATCGTGCGCGGGCCGCGCGGACCGGCCACCTCGACCGAAGCGTCGAGCGCCGTCAGGGCCACCGGCCAGTCGCCGGGGCTCACCGCCGTGCAGGCCTCGCTCTGCCCCAGCACCGCCTGGCCGCGATCGAGGCCATCGATTGCGGCACAGCCGCTGCCCGGCTCGCGCTTGTTGCAAGGATAGACGCCAACCGCCGCCGGATTGCCGGTGCCGTTGCGAAAATAGATGCAGCGCGTGCGCTGGAGCAGGTTGCCGCCGACCGTCGCCATGTTGCGAAGCTGCTGTGACGCGGCCTTCCACAAGGATTCCACGAGGACGGGATAGTCCTGCTGAAGTCGCGCGTCGGCGGCGACCGTGCTCATGGGCACGAGCGATCCGAAGCGGAGCCGATCTCCATCGGTCTCGATCCCGTCGAGGCCTTCGATTCCGGTCACGTCGATCAAGTGGCGGGGCGTGGCGACGGCCAGCTTCATGAGATCATAGAGCGAAGTGCCGCCGGCAATGTAGCTGGCGCCCGCGCCTGCCCGCGCGAATGCAGCGACCGCTTCGTCGGCCGAGCGAGGGCGCGTGTAGCTGAATGGCTGCATCAGGCCCTCCGCATCTTGGCGGCCGCATCTTCGATCGCCGCGACGATGCCGACATAAGCGCCGCAACGGCAGATATTGCCGCTCATATATTCGCGGATCCGCGACTTCGAGGTGGCGTTGCCCTCCTGGACCAAGGCCACGGCGGCCATGATCTGCCCCGGCGTGCAATAGCCGCACTGAAGCGCGTCATGGTCTATGAAAGCCTGCTGCATCGGGTGGAGCCGCTCACCGTCGGACAGTCCCTCGATCGTCAGGACTTCGCGGTCCTGGGTCTTCGCCGCGAGCGTCAGGCACGAGGCCACCCGCTTCCCGTCGACATGAACCGTGCAGGCGCCGCACTGGCCATGATCGCATCCCTTCTTCGCCCCGGTCAGCGCCAGCTGCTCGCGCAACAGATCGAGGAGCGACGTGCGGGGATCGATGTCGAGTTCGACCTGCTTGCGGTTGACCGTCGTCTTCAGCCGCATAGTCATACCGGATGGCGCGGGACGGGTAGCCGGCGCACCGGCCTGGGCGTGGGCATCGACGAGCGGAAGCAGCGCAAGAGCCGCACTGCCCTGGAGAGTGCCGCGCCGGCTGATTGTCAGGCCGCCGCCCGGGGAGGTCGTCTGCTCATTCTCGCTTCCGTCAACCTCGTCCATCGGCAGTCTCCTTAGCTAAGCGGCCCCGGGGTCTAACATAAGGTGCATCCCGATGGACTGCTTCGGCGTCCGGAACATCTTCGCCATCGTATGAGGCGTGATGGCTCTCGCGGAAGATCGTCAGAATGCTGTCGGTTCAGGTCGTAAACGCCTGGCCCGCGCTTTTGAGGCGCTGAACTGAAAAAAATCCGGTCCGCATATAGGGCGCGGCTCCGCCTGCCGCGTATCAGGCGATAGCGCGCTGGATCGACGTGCCGGCGTTGCTGGCCTCCGCGCCTTGCAGAAACGGCAAGGCGGTCGTCGGCTTGCCGGTCAATGCCAGAAGCGCGTTGGCGACGGCAGGCGCGATCGGCGGCACGCCGGGTTCGCCCATACCGGTGGGCGCGGCGGTCGATGGCATGATGTAAGTGTCGACCGAGGGCATCTCATTCATCCGGAGGACCGGATGCGTATCGAAGTTGCTCTGTTGGACCAACCCGCCATCCAGCGTCATCGCCCCATAGAGCGCGGCCGACAAACCGTAGCCGATGCCGCCTTCCATCTGCGCCGCGATCTGGTCGGGCGAGACCGCGATCCCGCAATCCACCACGGCAGTGACCTTGCGGACCATCGGCCGTCCCTCGTCGAGCCGCACTTCGGCGACCTGCCCGACGAGGGTGCCGAAGGCTTCATGGATCGCCATGCCACGCGCCCATCCCGCCTCGATCGGCTTGCCCCAGCTGGAACGCTGGCAGAGTTCGTCGAGCAACGCGACGCGCCGCTTCGCCCCCGCCTTGGCGTAGAGCGTGCGCCGATACGCCGCCGGATCCTGACCTGCGCGGCGGGCGAGCTGGTCGATACTATGCTCCATGACCATCGCGGTGTGCGAATTGCCGACCGACCGCCAGAACATGACCGGCACCGGGAAGCTGGGGGTGTAGAGCTTGCCTTCGACCGTCGAAGCCGTCGAGAAATAGGGCGAATCCGGGATGCCTTCCACCGCCGGGGCATTGCCGCCGACGGGCAGCAGCGCCTGACAGACGCTGCGGAAGCGCCACCGGGCCGGATAGCCATCGGCACCGACCTGAACCGACACCCGATGATGCGACATCGGGCGGTAATTGCCGGCCGTCATCTCGTCCTCGCGCGTCCAGATCAGCTTGACCGGGCGGCCGCCGGCGCGCTTGGCCACGCGGATCGCCTCGATGCTGTAATCGGGGATGGAACGGAGGCCGAAAGAGCCGCCGGCGGGAACGATCTCTATATCGACCTTGCCGGGGATGGTGAGCGCGATCCGCGCCGCCTGTACCTGATCGATCGTCGCGATTTGTGAGCCTGCGGTCATCGCGACGTCGCGGCCGTTGACTTGCGCCACGCAGTCCAGCGTCTCCATCGGCGCATGGCAAAGATAGGGAAAGTCAAAGCTGAATTCGGCCACGTCACCGCTCAGCGGCGCGTCCGCATTCTCGCCCTTCATCGCGAATTCGCTGGGATCGACGTCCGTGCGTCCGGCCGCGGTGTCGTGGTAGAACTTGACGAGGTCTGCGGTGGATCGTTTCTCGGCCTCGCTGTCGTCCCATTCGAGCCGGAGCGCATCCCGGCCGCGCTTTGCCGCGAAGGTGTTCGTCGCGAGGACCGCCACCCCGGTGTCAATCGCAAAGGCGTCAACCACACCCTTGACCTTGCGAGCATCGGTGACGTCGTACTTCGCCAGCGTGCCGCCAAAGCGAGGGCTGTGCGCGACCATCGCCACCAGCAATCCCGGCCGCTGGATGTCCTGCGTGTAGACCTGCGCCCCAGACGCCTTGGGAAGGCTGTCCTTGCGGCGGACCCGATCGGTCCCGACCAGGCGATAGTCCTTCGCCTGCTTGAACTTGGGGGATTGCGGCGGCGTCTGCCGCGACGCATCCGTCAGCAGCTCCGCGAATGTCGCCGAGCGCTGCGAGGCGGGGTGCGAGACAACACCGTCGCGAATCTCAATCTGGCTTCGCGGCACTTGCCACTTGAGCGCGGCGGCATCGACGAACATGGAGCGCGCCGCCGCGCCCGCCTTGCGCATCGCATCCCAGTTCCAGGCAAGGGAATTCGATCCCGCGGTCATCTGTTCGCCATAGGACCGGAAGTCGCTGCGCGCCTGAACCACGCGGATGCGGTCCCAGTCCGCGTCGAGCTCTTCCGCGATGACGGCGGCAAACCCGGCGTGGATGCCCTGGCCCATCTCCAGCTCTTTGTTGACGATGGTCACCCAGCCGTCCGGAGAAATGCGGATGAACGACCCGAACGCGCTCGGTTCAGGCGCTCGCCCGCCACCGCTCAGGATGGCGCCGCCAACCTCGGCGGGGTGAGTCGCCACATAGCCCACCAGCAAAGCGCCGCCGACCAGAGAGCCGCCAAGGATCATCTTGCGGCGCGTTAGCGAGAAGCGGCCTTTGGAAGGCGACTGTTCCGTCATGAACGGCTCCTGTCTTGATTGAGGCTCAGGCGGGACACTGGGCGCCCGTTCCCAGCCAGGCTTCGATAAGGGCGCCAAACTGCGCCTGCGTGCCGGGCGCGGGAGTAAGCTCGCCCCCCGGGTTCCAGGCCCAGCCGACCAGCTCGTCGTTGGCCATGTGTTCGAGCAGCTGCTCGCGGCTCATGTGCGAGCGCGCGGGATCCAGAATCTGGCGGCAGATCTCGCCCAGGCTCTTGCCCTGCCAGGCCATTTCGATCGGGGCGAGCGCCCATTTGGGATTGCCCGGCACTCCCGATGCTTCGAAATTGCTGGCGTGATGGCAGGTTGTGCATTGCAAGCCGGGCTCGCCGACACCGCCGGGGCCGCGAGTGAGAACGGCGGAGCAATATTCGACCACGGTAGCGGCGGGATAGTCCTGCTGCGGGCGGCGTAAAAGTCGTCCACCTTGAAGCCTTTCTGCCGAGTCAGGGAGGTGTGGGGATCTACAGCGTGGAA
>VFQT010005194.1_pt1 | contig 10117 bp, 8 predicted proteins | sample 3512381 | NCBI WGS metagenome assembly VFQT01 (sample SAMN10412376, study PRJNA504923) | tailings metagenome | isolation source: Relicate 2 Philex TSF3 active mining site | place: Philippines: Tuba, Benguet | collected 2017-08-29 | reverse complement strand
CGGTCGCCTCGATCCGATGAACGTGGTCACCCCGGTACGAAGGCAACTCGACTCCATCGATGACCTCCGTGTCGGCCGAACGGGGCTTTGCATATTGGCCCGCCATCCTCGCCACACGTACAAGCGGCACTCGCGCGCCCCACGTCATGACAAGACTCATCTGAAGAAGGATCTTGAGCTTCGCCTCGATCGGCTCCTTCGCACAGTCCTGGAATCGCTCGGCGCAATCGCCCCCCTGAAGGACAAACGCCTCACCGCGAGCCGCACAGCTGATGTGTGCTCGAAGCGCGTCGACCTCGCCAGGAGCGACGAGGGGCGGTAACCCCTTCACAATCGCAAGGGCCGCTTCCACCGCCTCAGCAGATCGATACTGCGGCTGCTGGAGAATCGGACGCCCTCGCCAACTCGAAATCGACCATGCCATCTCACCACCTCATCGACCTCAGGCGAGGAACACCTGGCCCACGATGAGGTCGTCAAAACGCAAAGAGCCTACCGGGACTGGTAGGCTCTTGATGCAGTCTCGGAGCACGAAGGCTCCGGGGTCACATCCCCTGGTCTTCGGTCGGTGCCGTGACGAGGTTGACCTTCTTGTAGCAGCTGCCGTTGATGCAGAGGTTCGAGCCGCACTCCTCCGATTTCGTGCAGCTCTTGCCCACGATGCGCCCCTCGCGACGGACTGTCGCTAGGACCTGGGCAAGGAACCCGTACTTCAACGAAGCGTCTCCCTTGACGTTGAACTCGACCACATTCGGGTTCGCCGTCAGCTCTTTGATCTTGTCCTTCAGCTTGTCGGCCGGCACCGCGGAGCCGCCAGACTTGTCGCCGCTCTGGCTCAGGATGATACGCTCATCACGGTCGATGGCGACCGTCACGATGATCTTTTCCTGATCCTTCGGCGGGTTCAGCTGCTGTGCAGCGGCCTGAGGAAGATTGATCTCGACGCCCTGCTCGAGCATCGGGGCCGATACCATGAACACGATGAGGAGCACGAGCATGACGTCGACGAGCGGCGTCACGTTGATGTCGGCGTTGGCCTGGGGACCGCCCTTACCTCCGCCCTGTTGAACTGATGCACCCATCCGTCAATCTCCGTGCGTGCCGCGCTGCACGATGTTGAGGAAGTCCTGGGAGAAGCCGTCCATGTCCGTCGACTGGTTCTTGATGCGGCTCGCGAATGAGTTGTAGGCGACCAGCGCGGGAATGCCGACGACCAGCCCGAGCGCCGTCGCGATGAGCGCCTCAGAGATACCCGGGGCGACGGTCGCGAGGCTCGCGGAGCCCTGGGCGCCGATTTCCTGGAAGGACACCATAATGCCCCACACGGTGCCGAAGAGGCCGATGAACGGTCCGCCCGAGGCACAGATCGCGAGGATGCTGAGGTACTTCTCGAGGGAGGCCACCTCGGTGCTCGATGTCCGGCTCAGCGCGCGGCCGACGTTGACGATGCTGTGCTCGTCGACGTGCCACGCGTTGGAGTCCCCGCGGCCGGCGTTGAGCTTCTTGATCTCCCGAGCCCCGGACTTGAACACAGAGGCGATGGGGGAGCGGGCGTAAAGGTCGGCCTTGGCGAAGGCCTCCCCGATGCTCTTCTCATTCCAGAAGACATTGAGGAACTTCCTGTTCTCTTCGTTCGCCCGCTTGAACTGCAGGGACTTCGAGATGATGAGCGCGATCGCGACGACAGTGAGAATCGCAAGGATAAGCAGCACCAGCTTCGCGATCAGAGACGCGCGACCGATGAGGCTGATCATATCCATTCCGCCACCGCTGCCGCTGGCGAGGAAATCGAAAGCTGTGATGCCGATGTCCATTTCTATCTGCTTCCCTTGATTCGCTGAGGAGGAATCTTCAACCTTCGAGTTCGCGACCCGACGCCAGGCAACACACCCGGCGCGTCATCACTACTCGCACTTGAGCGCGTCGATCTCTTTCTTCTTCTCGTCCCACCAGGCCTTGTGAACCGGCTGGGTCAGGAGGGCCTCCGTCCGATCGAACAGTTCGATCGTGACGAAGCCATTGTCTGTGCGAAGCTTGTCCACGACGGCCGCGGGGACTTGCGCCGCCTCGAGCTTGTTCTTCTTCATGTGGCAGAAGAGCTCCGAACGGAACTTCACCATGGAGTCGAGCATGGTCTCCGGGCGGGGCATGAGCTTCATCCCCGGCCAATTGAGTGTCCTCGAACCAATGCCAGGGTTCCAGGCGCTCTGCGAGAGATAGACGGACTTCGTCTCGTAATCCTTGTGGGTGAAGACGATTCGGTACTCGTAGTAGTAGGCCTCGAGCACCCGGCCCTCTGCATTCGCTCCGTCACAAGAGCGAATTGTTTCGAACAGAGGCAGAAAGGTGTGATTCAGCGAGATGAGTGGCTTGCCGGTGATCGGGGGGATCTCGGTCGCCTGCTTGTCAGCTGGGCACATCCCTTTTTCTCCGCCGCCGTCATCCACACCCTCGTAGGCCTTGTAGGGAATCTCGCAGGTTTCTTTGCCGTCGGCGCCCTTGTCGCAGACCTTGGTTCCGATCCCTGGCTTGCGGGCCTTCCACTCGTCTTCCGTGATCCGATAGCGGACCTGGTACATCTCGATCGTGGCGTCCTGGGGCTCGTAGTTGAGCTCGAGGGTCCCGTAAACCGGCTTGGCGCGTAGGTCCTCTTCTCGCCACTCCGCCTCCTGGGCGAACTTCGGCGCGAGCACATACTCGCTGAGACACGACTGCTTGCCCTCGGGTCCGCAAGTGGTGCCTGCGAATGCCTTCTCGAGTCGGGCCTTGGATTCGCCGCTCCCGAGGATGAAGAAGCCACTGATTGCGACGGCAAGGGTCGCAAATCCGACACCGAGCGCAACGCGGCTCACGGTGGGGCGATGTGATGGATCGAGCACCGGCCGTGCATCTCCGCCAGTCGCGACAAAGAAGTCCGTGACTGCCGTGGCGTTGGGCTGCGCCGGCGAGCCCTTGGAGAGGTTCATCGCGGGCCGCTCGGTCTGTCGACTGAGAGCCTCCGCGCGAGCCCGTGCCGCCGCTGCAGCCTGCGCGGCCGCGCGCGCCTGTGCGAGAGCCGCTTCTGCAGCAGCCACGGCGGCCGCCGGGTCGACCTCGGCGGGCTGGGTTGCGTTCGGATCTTTCGGTTCGTTGGACGACATTGGCGCGTCGCTCTGGATTCGGGGGACTGTTCAGGGCTGGCGTATTTCGGAAGCCGTTGCCAGCGGTGGTCTCCAAGGCGATGGCGCCTTGGAGGGCGATCCAGCGCAGGCTACGAGCCTCGTGGCCGCGGGATCATATTGAGTCGATTCGTCCTGTCAAGCACGGCCTTCGCTGTGAGGCTGCTCGTTTCCTCGTTCGAACCAGGGTGGTCACCCCGGAGAGAACACGAAGGGCCACTGAACCACGCATACGCCGCCTTCGGGCTTCTCGAAAGTCATTCGGCGAATCGTGCGAAGCAGGCAGTTGGTCGTCTCGCCATCACCCATCGAGTCCGATGTCGCTGACGCAGAGCTGACCTTGCCCTCTGTGTCGATCGTCCAACGGACAGCGATCTTGCCCTGCAGGTCTTTCTTCACCTGCAGGCGCTGCTCATAGCACGCGCGGATCGCGCTCGCACGACGACGGACGACGCTCTCGATGTTGCTCTTCTTGCAGAATCCCGAGGAAGTGGAGCCCGACAGTGAGACATTGCCCACCCGCTTCTTGCCCTTGTCGCCGAGCCCGGCCTTGACGCCCTGGCCTCCGCCTGTATCGATGTCGCCCATGCCCATGATGCGGCCAGCGCCGTCGCCACCGCCGCCAGAGCCGTCACCCGTGAAGCCCATGCCGCCAGCGCCGTGCCCGAGGACGAACTCACTCCCCTCGCCACCCATCGCGACGCCGAGCTTGCTCGACATCGCGGCCATGTCGCCTTGCAACACCTCGGCAACGGCATCCATCTGACCGAGGTTCTCGGTGAGGAGCTTGTTGATGCCCACCTGACGCGGGTCGATCTTCTCGACCATCTTGCCGTCCATGAGAGGGATCTTGGACTCGACGCGCGGGTCCATAGACGGGTCACCGAACTTGCCCTCTTCGCCACCAGCCTTCTTGGAGACCTCCTCCTCGACGACCTCCTCCTCGACGGGCTTGACCTCGGTCACCTCGATCTTTTCTTCTTCGATCTTGGGAGCCTCGGCCACGACACCCGCGCATTTCGTCGTGTGCTCACCACCGCACATCGGGATGCGGGTCGGCTCGACATTCCATCCGAGGATCGGAACGAGCGCGAGCGAGAGCATCGCAAGCGCAGAGGCCATGGTGAACGCGCCCACTTCCGTCCGCTCTAGGAGAGGTGACGCGGTGTGGCCGGGCACTGGGGCAATGAAATGGAAGAGGACCTGGGTCGAGCCGAGGTCGACCGTGCCGCGCTCGCCGAAATCGAAGGGCTCGAAGGCGACACCGTTGCGCTTCCTGCCGCGCGCGGCGATCTCAGAGATCGATGCCTCGCGCTTCGCGAGCGCGAGTTTACCGGGCTTACCGGTCACCGCGGGGTTGAACCCAACGGCGCAATCGCCCTCTGGCGTGACGCGGAACTGCGGCATGCAGGCAAGCGTGGTCGCGTCGCTGATCCTGTCGCCGAAGACTTCGGCGGTCGATAGGGTCGACGGCTCGTAGATGACCCGGTCACCGACCACCTCGTTCTTGTGAAGCGCGAGTACGCGCAGGTAACTCGAGCTCGAGTCCCATGCGGGCAGCGTCGTAACGACGAGCAGGGCGCCGGCAGCTGCGAGGACGAAGCCCCACACACCGAGCATGTAGCCCGACTGCATCGTGATCTCCTCGTACTCCATGAGCTTGTAACCCATGGTGTTGTTCGTCTTGGCGATCACGATCCAGAGGAAGAGGGGGACGGCAAGACCGAGGTTGAGTCGAGCTGTCGAGCCGCGGTGGCCGGAGTACAACCCATAGGCGCTCGAGGCGCCGAGCAGCGCGGCCACGACCGCGGCTACTAGCCCGAGACCCGAAACCTCGAGGCTTGTCGCCGAGAGATTTGCGAGCTCGAAGTGCTGCCATGGGAAGGCGAGCGCGCCGAGCAGATAGAGTGCGGCACCAACGATGGTAAGTATGTGTCCGGTTCTCATGCCGTGACCTTTGGCGGGCTGGAGTTTAGCAAGCTCGAACCTGCGGGCGTCGGACTATATCCGGCAAGACCCGTTGGTCAAGCCCGAAGGCCCCAAATCGGATGCCCCCGGTTGATTGCGTTCGTACAGAGCGCAACCCGTACGCCCCGACTCCCCGCAAAAAAAAAAGTTCCGCAGCCTGTCGAGGTTTTGTTGGGACCAGGCTGTGAAAAAACACACACCACCTTATTCGGCAGCTGCCGGGGCGGGCGGGAGCGCCTCGCGATGCGCGAGGTCAAAGGTCGCGCCATGTGGGAGGATGTGGACGCGAATGTTGGTCATGCAAATGGGCTCGCCAGGGTTCGCCTCTGCGATCGAGGAATGACCAAGTCTCGAGACGTCTACAACGGTCACAGCACCCGTGCCGATCACATGGATGACGTTGTCGGGGTCGATGAAGGCGCCGGTGTCCTCATCGAGTCCCAGTCCTATCGCAAAGGGGTTATACGCAAGAGCTGTGAGCAGCCTGCCAAGGCGGTCGCGTTGGCGGAAATGCTGGTCGACGACCACGCGATTCGTCAGTCCGAGGCCAGGCGAGAGCTGCACCATGCCTGCCGTGGGTGTCGACCCGGAGGCGCCATGAGCGATCATGTGCTCGGGCAGAATGGCGGCTCCAGCCGACGTGCCTCCGACGATGACACCTTGTGCGTTCAGGCGACGCACGATGCGGGCCACCGGTGTCCCTCCGAGAACCGTCGCGATGCGTAGCTGGTTGCCCCCAGTGAAGAAAACACCGGTCGCGTGCTCGAGGTGTTCGAGCAGGTCGACCCGGTCGGCGTCCGCGCGCTCGAAGAAAGGAAGGGCAATCGCCGCAGAAGCCCCGAGTTCCTTGAAGATTTGTACGTAGCGGGGTCCGGTCTCGGCGAGCTCGGACGCCGTTGGAATGACTGCGATGCGCGCGTCGCGGTCCCCAGCGATCTCAATGAAACGCTTGAGGATTCGACGGTCCTGAATTTTTTCTTCTGCCCCGCCGACGGGCACGATGTAGCCCCGTTCGTCATCCGCCCCGATCCTCGCTGGACTCATGATTGTCTCTCCGTCGTCTTTTCCGTGGCCCCGAATGTCCCCCGCCCCGCGCTCGTCACCCGCCCTTCGGCGAGCATGATCCTACCGTTCGCCATCACGAGCCATGGCGTCAGCGCCTCGTCGAGAACGAGCAGGTCGGCGTCCTGACCTGCACCAATTCGTCCCTTGCGATGCAGATTCAGCACCCGCGCTGGATTCTTCGTCATGAACGACGCCGCGAGTCCGAGGTCGACCCCGCGTTGAACAAGCACCCGTAAGGTGTCGAGCAGGGTCGACGAGCTCCCTACCCCCATCCCTGCGAGGCGACCGTCTTCGAAGACGGGAAGGCAGCCTCCGCCGTCGGAACTCACCGAGAGGCGGTCGCTAGGAAGACCCTGTTCGAGCCAGTCGACAATCGCGTCCGCCGCGAGGAGGGTCTCGGGGTCGTCATCAGGCGGAAAAGCCGTGATGTCGAAGAACGGGGGCTTTGGCGTCCGTGCCAGAGCCTTTGCTTCGGCCCACAGCGACCGGTTCCGGTTGAGGTGGGTCGGCTGCCAGATGCGGGCTGGCAGCTCGGTCTCCGCGAGACCGCGCCGCACGAGTTCGAGCCCACGCGGACCGTCGCCGAGATGGAGGTGCATCACCCCGGCCTTCTGCGCTGTGAGACCACCGACGTAGGCATCCGAAGCCACTCGCAAGAGTTCATCGAAGGTCGGTTGTGAGCTGCGATGGTCGGAGATGGCGAGTTCACCGACGCCGATCACTGGGTCGACGAAAACGATGTCGTCTTTGACAGATCCAGTAAGCGTCAGAACCGGGATCGCATAGTTGCCGGTATAGCAGTATGCGGAGAGCCCCTCCTCGCGCAGGGCATAGGCACTCGCGACGAGTTCCCGCATCGTACGGGTCGCGCCATCGGTACCGAGCACCCCGACTGCAGTGGTCACCCCGTGGGCGACGAGCTGAGCGAGTTCGACTCGAGGTACTCGCGTCCTGAAGCCGCCCTCACCGCCGCCTCCGCTCAGATGGACATGAGCATCGACGAGCCCGGGTAGGATATGGCGCCCCCCGAGGTCGATCTCCTCGAGGATTCCCAGGGCGCGAAGACCACGGGTCTCCGGTTCGAGGTGCCCCATTGCGAGGATGGTCGAACCGCCCACGAGGGTATCGGAGACCTCGGAGGAGGCCGGATATCCCGGTCCCGCGAAGCGACCGTTCTTGAGCAGGGTGAGCTTGACCGTCACAGCGCGGGAATATCCGAAAGGCGACGAGGTGAAAAGCCCCGTTCGATGTCCGATGCGAGTCCGGACGAAAGGTGAACGACCGCGAGCGGTCCGTGAGGTCGGGCAAGGCCCGTTGGAAGAGCGTAAGGCAAGGCGAGGCCGAGCGCAGGTCACCCGAGTTCTTCGAGGTTACCACCGTTATCGACACGGCGCGGAGGGCGTGCCATGTTGCTCGTGAACGTATCCTGGTCGGGTCGGAACATGCACGGCTTCAAGTATGACAGCGTCGCCCATACGGACCACGAGGTCTTTTGTCCCCTCAGTTGGACGAAGCTCGACTATGTCATCGGCAACCTATCTCTCCCTCCCGATGCGCGAGTACTCGATCTCGCAGCGGGCAACGGCGAACTCTTCTTCCGCATCCTCGAGCGGTATGGGTGCCGGGGAGACGCGCTCGAACCTTCGCCGCTGATGCAGGCCGAGATGCGAGAAGAGGTCGCCTCCCGCTTCGGAGTTGACCGCGTCAACCTGGTCGAAGCCGAGGCCTTCGAGTTCGAGGTCGAGCCAGAGACCTATGACCTCATCGTCTGCCTCGGGGCCCGCCCTTATGGAGATACCCGGGAGACGCTAGCTCGCTCGTGGGCGATGGTGAGGACGGGTGGCCACCTGCTCCTCGGAGAGTGGCACTGGAACGACCCGGAGCCCGACCCGGACTACATCGACTTCCTCGGCTGCGGACCCGATGCATACCTTCTGCACGAGGAAATCGTCGCGCTCGGGAGAAAGGAGGACTTCACCCCGCTCTATCAGACAACCGCCATGCGGGACGAAATCGACCACTACGAAGGGCAGAGTTCGTGGGCGGTCGAGCGCTGGCTGAGGGCGCATCCGGGAGACGCACACGCGGGGCAGATTCGGGACCGTAGCCGCAAGTGGCGCGACGCGTACCTCAAGTGGGGACGCTACGAACTCGGCTTCGGGCTGTACCTGTTTCGGAAGTAGCGCACCGATACACAACGTTCGGCGATTTCCCTGCGGTCACCCTTGTTGGGAGATGCAGTTGCCACGCATCTGCATGACGAGCGAGAGGCGTTTGCGTCTGCAAGCATGCTGACGCCCTTCGAGCCTCCAGGAACTGGGTTGCGTGACGGGAATTCGAAGTTCTACATTGGCTCTCTGGAGGCAAGAGGTTGAGGGGAGCGAAGCTATGACTGAGGACCAGGCGACAGCCGAGGCGCTCGGACGGACAGAGGCGCTACTTGCGCGTCTTCGTTATGCGCTCGATCAGTCGAGCATCGTCGCCATGACGGATCTGCGCGGTCGCATCACCTACGCTAACGATCGCTTTTGCGAGATCAGCCGCTACACGCGAGAGGAGCTCCTCGGGAGAGACCACAGCATCGTCAATTCACGTTATCACCCTCGTGAGTTCTTTCGCGATCTCTGGCGGACCATCGGCCAGGGACGGGTGTGGCGCGGTGAGATCCGAAACCTCACAAAGGATGGCACGGTCTATTGGGTCGACACGACCATCGTCCCGCTGCTCGACGTAAACGGACGCCCCGAGCAATACCTCGCCATTCGCAACGACATCACCGAGAAGAAGCGCATGGAGTCGCTCTACCGGGCGCAGGAGACCATGGCGCAACTCGGTCAGATGGCCGCTGTCATCGCACACGAGGTGAGAAATCCCCTGGCTGGGATCTCCGGCGCAATTCAAGTCATCGCCGCGCGGCTCCCCCAGGACAGCCGGGAGACCCATGTCCTGAAGGACGTCGTCGCACGCATCGCGAGCCTTGACGAAGTCGTCTCCGGGCTCCTCGACTTCGCCCGCCCCCGTGCTCCAACCATGCGCCAGTGCAGCGTTCGGGATATCGTCGAGCAGGCCTCGATGTTCTTTCGCGACGCCCCGAACCACCATGACATCGTCTTTGACATCACTGGCCCCGACCTCGCCTGCCAGGCCGATCCCGAGCTGCTCGGTCGGGCCATGCTGAACCTCGTCGTCAACGCCGCGCAAGCCATCAGCCTCGACGAGAACAGAGTTCCCGTGGACGGCATCAGAGGCCATGTCCGGGTCGAGAACGTCGACGCAGGCCACGAGATCGAGCTGTCCGTCGCCGATGATGGCCCTGGACTGCCAGAGGCCATCGCGAAGGACATTTTCAAGCCGTTCTTCACGACCAAGATCAAGGGAACAGGGCTCGGCCTCGCGGTCGTGAAGCAAGCCGTCGACGCCCATTCGGGCCGCATCGAGGTGCTTTCCAAACGGGGCGAGGGCACGCGCTTCGTCATCCATCTTCCGAAACGCCCCCCGACGTGAGGCTCTCGTTCACTCTTTGAGGCCGAATTTCTCCATCCGATAACGCAGGGCGTATCGGGTGATCGACAGCAACTTCGCGGCCTGGGTCTGGTTGTTCTTCGCGCGCTCGAGGGCCTGGATGAGGAGGCTCTTTTCGACCTCCTCGAGATCGACCCCTCCCTCTGGCAGAATAAAGCCGCTTTTCGTGCGCGCGGCGACGACCTCGGACTTGCCCGAATAACGGATCTCGTTCGGCAGGTGCCCCAATGTGAGCGTCGTGTCCTCCCTATGAAGGGTCACGATGCGCTCGACGATGTTGCGCAGCTCGCGCACATTACCGGGCCAGGTGTAGCGCTGAAGGGCCGCGAGGGCCTCGGGCTCGATGCCGCCAAAGCGGGCGTCGACGCGCTTTCGGAAGTGCTCGAGGAAGTGCGAGACGAGGA
>VFQT010005192.1_pt1 | contig 10118 bp, 9 predicted proteins | sample 3512381 | NCBI WGS metagenome assembly VFQT01 (sample SAMN10412376, study PRJNA504923) | tailings metagenome | isolation source: Relicate 2 Philex TSF3 active mining site | place: Philippines: Tuba, Benguet | collected 2017-08-29 | reverse complement strand
TTCTAATTGCAAAGGAACAGGTGCAAAACCTGGAACTACCCCAAAGAAATGTTCCAGTTGCAATGGCACTGGGCAAACTATGCGAAATGCAGGTGGTTTTGGTTTTGCTGATACTTGTTCTGTTTGTTATGGCAGTGGTCGAATTGTGGAACAAAAAGATAGTACTTGCAAAGGCACTGGAATTGTTAATGAAACAAGAACAATTACAGCAAGAATTCCTGCTGGAATAAAAAATAATTCCAAATTAAGACTTAAAGGCAAAGGTGAACCTGGAGATCGGGGTGGCGAATCTGGAGATTTAATTGTTCACGTTTTTGTAAAAAATGATGAGATTTTCGAAAGAGATCAAGACAATGTTCGAATCACCATTCCTGTTCGCTACGACGAAGCAGTCTTTGGTGCACAAATTGCAGTACCAGTCCCAACTGGAACCACTGTTACTTTAAAAATTCCAGCTAATACTCAAAATGGTCGAGTTTTCAGAGTTAAGAATGAAGGAATGCCAAAACCTAGCGGTGGCAAAGGTGATTTGTTAGTAAAAGTTGAAGTGGTTGTGCCACAAAACATTCAAGGTAAAGCAAAAGACTTATTAGAAGAATACGCAAAAGAAGTAACTCACGATAATCCTCGCGCTGAAATCATTGCTTTGAATGCAAGAAGGAAGCGTTAATTATGACTCAAAAGAAAAATTATCGCGGAGTGGAAGATCATGTGCCAGTGTTTGCAATTTCAATTGCAGCTGAATTAAGTGGTTTGCATCCTCAAACACTTCGCCAATACGACAAGTTAGGAATAGTTTCACCTTCACGTCAAGGTGGTTCTCGAAGACTTTATTCACGTATTGATATCGCCAAATTAAAATACGTTGCTCAATTAACTGCTGAAGGAGTTAATTTAGAAGGTGTTAAAAGAATATTAATTCTAGAAAATCATATAAGAGCACTTGAAGCAAAACTTGCAAGTGGAATTAGACCAGTCAATTCAACTGATGTTGAGTTATGGAAATCAAGACGAGTACAAAGAGGTTAAGTAAGTGCAGTACACAAATAAAACAAATGAAATATTAGGAAATAGTGTTAAAAAAGCGGCTACATTAGGAAATCCAAATGTGGAACCAATTCATTTACTAAATGCTTTATTAGAAAATAATGAAGAAAGTATTCATATTACTTTATTAAAAAATTTAAATGTTGATTTAAATAAATTAAGAAGTAATGTAATTACTTCTTTAAATAAATTACCTCAAGCATCAGGTTCTAGTGTTTCAACACCACAATTATCCAGAAATACATACCAAATCTTGCAAGATGCAGAACAAATTGCAACAAATAAAGGTGATGAATTTTTATCCACCGAATCTTTACTTATTGCCTTAGCTAAATCAAATACAGATGCCAGTAGTCTATTAAAAGAATTAGATGTAACAAGTTCTAAATTAGAAGAACAACTTAATTTAATTTTGGGTGACAAAAAAATCACTTCCCAAAATCCAGAAGATACTTTCCAAGCTTTGGAAAAGTTTGGAGTCGATTTAACAAATAGAGCAAGAGAAGGAAAATTAGATCCAGTAATTGGCAGAGACCAAGAAATTAGAAGAGTTATTCAAGTTTTATCTCGAAGAACAAAAAATAATCCAGTATTAATAGGAGAACCTGGCGTTGGTAAAACTGCAGTCGTTGAAGGGTTAGCTCAACGAATTGTGGCAGGGGATGTGCCTGATCAATTAAAAGGTAAGAAATTAATCTCGCTTGATTTAGCAGGCATGATTGCTGGTGCTAAATATCGAGGCGAATTTGAAGAAAGACTGAAATCCGTTTTAGAAGAAATAAAAAATTCAGGCGGACAAATTATTACCTTTATTGATGAAATGCACACAGTTGTGGGCGCAGGAGCAACTGGTGAAGGCGCCATGGATGCAGGCAACATGTTGAAACCAATGCTTGCCAGAGGCGAATTACGCATGATTGGGGCAACTACATTAGATGAATTTAGAGAACGAATTGAAAAAGATCCTGCTTTAGAAAGAAGATTTCAACAAGTTTTTGTAGGCGAACCAAGTGTGGAAGATACTATTTCGATTCTTCGTGGTTTAAAAGAAAGGTATGAAGCACACCATAAAGTTTCAATTGCTGATAACGCGATTGTGGCTGCAGCAACTTTATCTAATCGATATATAACTTCAAGATTTTTACCAGATAAAGCAATCGATTTAATTGATGAATCAGCATCAAGACTAAGAATGGAAATTGATTCAAGTCCTGAAGAATTAGATCAACTACAACGTCAAGTTGATCGTTTAATGATGGAAGAATTTGCTTTAGCTAATGAAGAAGATGCTGCAAGTAAAGATCGTTTAGGAAAATTACGTGAAGAATTAACGGAAAATAAGAAGAAACTTCAAGAATTAAGAACTAAATGGCAACAAGAAAGAAGTTCATTAGATCGAGTTGGTGAATTAACTAAACAAATTGATGCCACCAGAACAGAAATTGAAAAAGCTCAAAGAGAAGCAGATTTAGAAAAAGCTTCCAAATTGATGTATGGGCAAATGCGTGATTTAGAAAACCAATTAGCAAAAGCAAGGGAAGACGCAACTAAATCTTCTCAAATGGTTGCAGAAGAAGTAACAGCATCAGAAGTTGCTGAAGTTGTCGCTAACTGGACAGGAATTCCAGTTGGAAAATTATTGGAAGGCGAAAGTTCTAAATTACTTAATTTAGAAAATGAATTAGGTAAAAGAGTTGTTGGACAAAATAAAGCATTAACTGTTGTATCTGATGCAATTAGAAGATCTCGTGCTGGAATTTCTGATCCAAACAGACCAACTGGATCATTCTTATTTTTAGGTCCAACCGGTGTAGGCAAAACTGAACTAGCGAAAGCTTTAGCAGAATTTTTATTTGATGACGAAAAAGCAATTGTCAGAATTGATATGAGTGAATATCAAGAAAAACATTCTGTGTCTCGTTTAGTTGGTGCTCCTCCAGGTTATGTCGGATATGACCAAGGTGGTCAATTAACAGAAAGTATTAGAAGAAGACCGTATTCAGTTGTATTACTTGATGAAGTTGAAAAAGCACATCCTGAAGTTTTTGATGTTTTATTGCAAGTTTTCGATGATGGTCGTTTAACTGATGGTCAAGGAAGAACTGTTGATTTTAGAAACACAATATTAATTATGACATCTAATCTTGGTTCAAACTTTTTAGTTGATCCAATTCTTGATAAAAAACAAAAAGAAGAAGCTGTTTTAGGTGTGGTGCGACAAATGTTTAAACCAGAATTCTTAAACAGACTTGATGACATAGTTATGTTTGATTCTTTAGATAGAGATCAGTTAGCAAGTATTGTGAAAATTCAATTAGAGTTATTGAACACAAGATTAAAGGATAGAAGGATAACTTTAGAAGTTACTGACAAAGCACAATCTTGGTTAGTAGTTAATGGTTTTGACCCACTCTATGGTGCAAGACCGCTAAGAAGATTAATTCAAACTGCAATCGGAGATCGTTTATCAAAAGCAATTTTGAGCGGGGAAGTAAAAGATGGCGACAAAATTATTTTTGATGCAGAAGATTCTTCCAAGGAATTAATACTAAAAACTAAATAAGTTGTACCAAATTAGGAACACTTTGGAGACTTTATTTAATTAGTAACTCGTCCCACGAGTATCAGTTACTCGAGGGACGATTATGAGGAAGAAAAAGACTTATTATTTATTACTTGTATTTCCAATATTTTTAGCACTATTTAGAGATGTTCCAGCACTTGCTACTTCTAACGATGCAATTACTTTGGAATCAATTTCGGCAGTTTCCAGCACAGTTTTAACCGGCGAAGATATTGTTATGCAAGTTCAAGTTGCTGTTCCTGCGGGCTATTCATGGGATCCAGTTAATGGAATTGATGGAACGCAACTCCCCCTGACTTTGTTATTTTGTTTGAATACCAATTGGAATGGAACCCGGTGTCTTTCGGGCAGTAAGTCATTAGTAGCAAATTCATTTTCACTATCGAATTCGACGCAAGTAAGTAACGCAATTACTTATCCAATAAAAGGAGTTTTACCATTGGGAGATTACTTACTTTATAAAGTTGTAATTCCTCAACCTACAAATTTTGATGATGTACATACTTATAACAAAAATTCTACTTTTGCATTAGATATGTGGGGAGACCCAAATTTATTATTAGTTCCAACTTTCATAAACGGAGATGTATCCGTAGTTAGTTCTCTTCCAACTCCGTCACCAACTCCGACCCCTACTCCAACTCCAACAGTGACTGAAACTTCTTCGCCTACTCCAATGCCATCGCCAACTCCAACACCCTCTCCCACGGAAAGTTCAACACCTTCTCCAAATGCAACAAGTCAAAGTGACTCTGTTTCATCTCCAAGAAATTCAAATCCCGTAGTTGTCCCAAGTATTACAACAAATAGTCCTATAGCAATACAAAGTTCTGGAATTTCAATTTCAAAAACACCAGGTAAAAATGGGGATTTAACTTGGAAAAGAGCTGAGGACTTAACTACTAATAATTTAGAATGGAAAACCAAACGAAGTAATTTAGCAAATAATGGTAATTTTTTGGAAACAAATGTATCTAACTCTTCAATAAAAGTTTCGACTAAAGGTGATGCATTTACATTAAGATTCTTAACAGGTAAAAACAGAGGCAACATTCAAATTAATGTTGACGGTAAAAAATTAGCTATTTTCTCCACAAAATCAGCAAAATCAAAAGTAAAAGTTAGATCTTGGATAGGTATCGGACCTGGAAAACATACGATCGAAATTATTCCTATTGTTAAATCAGGTCAGAGTGTTGGTATTGATGCAATCCAAGTAGCAAAAGCAGTTTAAATTACTAACTGCTAGCGTTAAAGTATGAAAGCTTTAATAACTGGAGCCAGTGCTGGAATTGGCCTTGAATTTGCTTATCAATTAGCTGAAAGAAATTATGATTTAATTTTAGTTTCTAGAAATCAAGAGAAATTATCAAATGTAGCCAATGAAATTTCCAATAAATTTAACAACAAAAACGAAGTATTAGTCGCAGATCTAGCATCTGATGAAGGTATTAATAAAGTGTTGCATAAATTAAAAACCGATCAAGATATCGAATTTATTGTTAATAATGCAGGCTTAGGAATAAATAAACCTTTCCACAAAGCATCTTTAGAAGAAGAAACAGAATTATTAAATGTTTTAGTAAAAGCTCCTCTACAAATTTCTCATACAGCAATAAATGAAATGATTACTAGAAAAAGAGGATTTATCATAAATGTTGGTTCAGTTGCTGCGTGGACAACAAGTGGAACTTATTCAGCAGCAAAAGTTTGGCTAACTTCATTTAGTGAATCATTAAATACTAATTACAGAAAAATGGGTATTAACGTAAGTGTTGTGGCACCAGGCTTTACAAGAACTGAATTTCATCAGAGAGCAAATATGTCTGTTTCAGAAATACCAAATTGGATGTGGTTAAGTTCAAAACTAGTTGTCAAAGATTCAATAAAAGCAGTTTTTAAAGGAAAAACAATTGTGGTTCCTTCACTTCGCTATAAATTACTTGCGGGATTTCTGAAACTTATGCCTAGAGGTTTTATCAGAAAATTTTCTGACTCTTATCAATCTAAGCGTTAAATAATTGTCTGATTTCACTAAGAGCTTGCGAAACTTCGTTTTTAATTAGTTTCCATCCTCTAACTTTTACTTGTTCAACCCAAACATTTGAGTCATCTTTTGTTTGTACATAAATAACAGGTGCATTTGGCCAATCTTCGGTTAAAGGTATTGAATCAAAATAGTGCTCTAAAAGTTGAGCATTTGGAGGAGAAACAGGATTTGGGGTTGGGAGATTTCCATCAATAAACACATAACCAATTAGTTTTCTATAACTTGCTCTCAAACCACTTCCTATACCCGGCAATAAAGTGCCAGATCTTTCGTGTGCGATTAAAACAATTGGTGAAGTATTAGAAACTTGCATACAAATATTAAAAACTGAACTTGCAATGTCTTCTCTTGCAGAATTCGCGCTAGAAGTTCTTATAACTAAATCAAATAAGTTTTCATCAAGCGGAGTTTTTTCAAAAGGATCGGTAATTAAAACTAATTTGGCAGGTTCAGGTTTTTCAAAAGGATTCATTAAATAGATTAAGAAAGTCCAAGTTCCTGTAAAGAAACAACAGAAAGATATTTCAATCCATTTTCTTCAATTTTTTTTCCAGCACCTCGATCAACGACAACAGCTACTCCAACCACAATTGCTCCTGCTTCTTTTAATGCTTCCACTGCAGTTAATACCGAACCACCAGTTGTAGAAGTATCTTCAACTGCTAAAACTTTTTTACCGTTAACGTCTGGTCCTTCAATTCTTCTTTGCAAACCATGTGCTTTACCTTCTTTTCTAACAACAAATGCATTTAAATTTCTGCCGTTTTGTTTTGCTACATGCATCATGGCTGTTGCCACAGGATCTGCTCCAAGGGTTAACCCACCAACACATTCAAAATCTAAATCTTTTGTCACATCGAGCATTGCTTGTCCAACAAGTGGGGCCGCCACACTATCTAAAGTGACTCGTCTTAAATCAACGTAATAATCAGCTTCTTTACCGCTAGACAAAATAACTTTGCCGTGAACAACGGCTTTTTCTTTAATTTGTTTAATCAATTCAGACTTGGTGGATTCAATACTCACAATTAATACCTTAAACCCAAGTTGCTTTTTTATTTATAGTGCGCTTGTGGAATACTTAAAACTAGTCAAATTCAATCTCTGGTAAAGGAAAATAAGTTGAATACTGAGCAATTAAACAGAATGAAAACCGGTAAAGGTTTTATTGCAGCCCTAGATCAAAGTGGTGGCAGTACACCAAAGGCTTTGAAGCTTTATGGCATTGAAGAATCCGCCTATTCAGGTGAAGACCAGATGTTTGACTTAATTCATCAAATGAGAACCAGAATTATTAAATCCCCATCCTTAAATAAAGAAAGAATTCTGGGCGCAATTCTTTTTGAAATGACCATGGATAGATCAATTGATGGAAAAGGCACAGCAGAATTTCTGTGGGAGAACAAAGGCATAGTTCCATTCTTGAAAGTAGATAATGGTCTAGCTGCAGAAAACAATGGCGTGCAGTTAATGAAACCAATTCCAGAATTAGACGAACGCTTAGACAAAGCTAATTCTCACAAAGTATTTGGTACCAAAATGCGCTCAGTAATTAAAGAAGCAAACAGAACTGGTATTAAAGAGATAGTTGAACAACAATTTGATTTAGGTAAAAAAATATTAGCTAAAGGTTTAGTGCCAATCATTGAACCAGAAGTTGATATTAATTGTCCAAATAAAACTGAAGCAGAAAGTATTTTAAAACTATTTTTGTTAGATCACTTAAATAAATTAAGTGATAACCAAAATGTCATGCTAAAACTAACTCTTCCAACAGAAGATAACTTTTATTCAGATTTAGTAAAACATCCAAGAGTAATTAGAGTTGTAGCTTTATCTGGTGGTTATTCAAGAGATAAAGCAAACCAAATTTTAGTTAAAAATAATGGGGTTATTGCAAGTTTCTCCAGAGCATTAACCGAAGGTTTAACAGCTCAACAAAGTGATCAAGAATTTGATGCAACGCTAGATAAAGCAGTGCAAAGCATTGCTGATGCTTCTAATTCTTAATCAAATTTAAGTGCAAGAAACTGTTGCAGTAATTGGTTCCGGGGTTTCTGGAATTGCTGCAGCGCACACTTTAATTGAAAATAATTACTCTGTAACGATTTTTGATCAAGGAAAAAATCCTGGTGGAAGATTGGGTTTAAGAACCTTAAGAAATCATCCCTTTACAAACAGAGTAATTGATGTAGGAGCTGCTTATTTCACCGTTTCTGATCCAATATTTCAAAAAAAGTTAACTGAATGGACTAACAGTGAGTTAGTCCATGAATGGACAGACACCTTTCATGTTTTTAAAGATTTTGAAATTACTACTACAACTGGTCCCACTAGATATGCCGCAAAAAAAGGATTAAGAAGTTTAGCTTTTTATGAATTAGCTCAATTAGAACAAAAAGGTGTAAAAGTATTACAAGATTCAAAAATAGAAAAAGTTAAAAAAGAAAACAATAAAATAAAAGTCGATAACCACATTTTTGATGCAGTGATTTTTGCTATGCCAGGACTACAAGCAGCTCGAATATTAGAAGATGAAATAAGTAGTCTATTGTCCACGCAAACTTGGGAATCAGCACTTTCAGCTTGGCTTGTTATTGATGGCGAAATTCCTAAATATGATGCCATGTTTGTAAATGAACACGAAGTTATTTCTTTAATTGTTAATGATGGGAAAAGAAGAAAAGACAACGCTCCAGTAATAAATGCCATTACTACTAGTAACTATGCAAAAGGGAGATTAGAAAATTATCAAGATTACGTTGATGAAGTAGTCGATCATGTTTTAGAGCTGTGGAATATAAAAAGTGAAGTTACAGAAAAAGGCATAGCCAGGTGGTCAATTGCCCAACCAAGAAATTGTCAAAGAGTTAAATTGCCACAAAACATGGCAATAGTGGGCGATGCCTACGATTTGAATCCTCGAATTGAATCTGCGTGGTTAGATGGTGTTGCGGTGCTTAATCAATTATTAGGTGTCGACTAGATTCATCCAGGTTGTATTTATTAACTTGAAGGAAGTTTCATGCCAGCCATAGTTTTACTCGGTGCACAATGGGGCGATGAAGGCAAAGGTAAAGCAACAGATTTATTAGGTAATCGAGTTCAATATGTAGTTCGTTATCAAGGTGGCAATAATGCAGGACACACAGTTGTAATTCCTACAAAAAATGGTCCAGAAAAATTTGCACTACATCTTCTTCCCTCAGGAATATTAACTCCTGAAGTTATTCCTGTAATTGGAAATGGTGTCGTGATTGATCCTGGTGTTTTATTACAAGAAATCAAAGGATTAAACGAACGAGGAATTGATACTTCTAAATTAAAAATTTCGGCAGATGCGCACATAATTACCAGTTATCACGTAATGCTAGATAAAACTATTGAAAGATTTTTAGGTAAATCAAAAATTGGTACTACTGGAAGAGGAATAGGTCCAGCTTATGGAGATAAAGTTTCTAGAGTTGGAATTAGAGTTCAAGATTTATATGATGAAAAGATTTTAAGAAAAAAAGTAGAAGGATCACTTATTTCAAAAAATCAAACATTAGTAAAGGTTTATAACAGAAGAGCAGTCGAAGTTGATTCAATTGTTGAAGAATTATTAACTTATGCAGAATCATTAAAACCTTATGTAGCAAATACTTCTCTTTTGTTAAACGAAGCTTTAAATAGAAATGAAATTGTTTTGCTGGAAGGTGGCCAAGGAACATTGTTAGATGTTGATCATGGCACTTATCCATTTGTGACTTCTTCAAATCCAACAGCAGGTGGAGCTGCAACTGGTTCTGGAATTGGTCCAACAAAAATAACTAGAGTAATCGGAATTTTGAAGGCTTACACAACACGCGTTGGTGAAGGACCATTTCCTACAGAACTTCTTGATGCAAATGGTGAACGTTTAAGAGAAATTGGTGGCGAAAGAGGAACTACTACTGGAAGACCAAGAAGATGTGGTTGGTTTGATGCCGTAGTTGCCAGATATTCCTTACGTATAAATGGTTTAACAGATTTTTTCTTAACTAAATTAGATGTATTAACAGGATTTAAAGAAATCCCAGTTTGTGTAGCTTATGAAGTTGATGGTCAACGTTATGAAGAAATGCCTATGACACAAACCCAGTTTCATCACGCCAAACCAATTTATGAGTACTTGCCAGGTTGGGATGAAGATATTTCAAATGCTAAAACATTTGAAGATTTGCCTATAAATGCGAGAAAATATGTGGAGTATTTAGAAAAGATTTCGGGAGCGCCAATGAGTGCTATTGGGGTTGGTCAACACCGCGATGCCACTATCTCTCGAAGAGACCTGATTAACTAAGGACTAATTATGAGTGAGTATCAAGGAAATCCTGAAGAAGGAAAAAAAGTATTTGATCTAGATCGTGCACATGTTTTTCATTCTTGGAGTGCACAAGGTGCAATTAAACCAAT
>VFQT010005191.1_pt1 | contig 10120 bp, 8 predicted proteins | sample 3512381 | NCBI WGS metagenome assembly VFQT01 (sample SAMN10412376, study PRJNA504923) | tailings metagenome | isolation source: Relicate 2 Philex TSF3 active mining site | place: Philippines: Tuba, Benguet | collected 2017-08-29 | reverse complement strand
CATTTCATCCAAGATCCGTGTCTATGCTACTAACTACAACGTTCTTCGCATAATGAGCGGTATGGGTGGCCTTAACCTACTAGTTACATTAATATTAATGTCTGTTAATCAGGGCCTAAAAGCAGTATGCTACAGTAAAGTGAGCTCTTACAGTAGAAAACCATTTATGTTCTCACAATCATCTACATTGATGATATGACTAACTGCTAGTTGGTTGATTTATATCAATCAGCAACACACCTTGTTGTTCGGGAAACCCCTTACAGCCTTTTCTACCAAGCTTATCTCCGAAAGGAATAAGTGGCCAAGAGTAATGAACTTGGGTATGGTAATAATGAAAAGGATTGGGCAACCCGCATGCTTACTACCTAAAAACGATATGCTAGTTTATGGTAGGGCGTCAGAGACTGAACGGGCGTGGGTCGTTAATGAAGATTTAAGCAATCTGAAACGGCTTAAGATACAGTCCTCCTTCTAGGGAAACTTAGAAGATTATGAGTGCTTACAGCAATTAAAGTATTATTTCTTCGTTTTTACATTTTTTTGTAAAAATTGATTTTAATTTATTCAAATAAATAAATTAAATAAAATGGAAGCATTGAATAAACATGTTTTAGAAAATAACTTGGTTGTTTTATCAACTAATGTTGGCCATAGAAAAAATATGGGTCGTTATTCCGGTAAATTGTTAAACCCGTATTTTTTAGTCCGGAATGAAAGCGAAAGCATTGAAAAGGAATATTATATTATGTTCTGTAATCCGAATATGATTACATATTTTTCAATCGAAGATTTTAATAAAATAATATGTCAGGACTATACATGGTCATATAATCCTTTGATTGGATATGTTTTTTCATCTGGTTTATATTTACATCAGCTTGTTATGGACCATTCTGGTTTTGGTAAAGGACAATTGAGCGTTGACCATATAAATCAAAACAAAATTGATAATCGGAGATGTAATTTGAGAATAACAACGCAGTCTGAACAAAATACAAATAGAGGAAAGGTATCTCGTCATTTCGATGCTAAAAAGATTCCAGATGAATTTATGAAATGGCTAAAAAATGAAAGACAATTAGACAATTTACCAAAATATTGTGAATATTACAAGAATGATAAAGAAAAGAAAGAATTTTTTGTAATAAATCATTTTCATCCATTAGTCAAAGAAAAAAATGAGAGAGTTAAACTGTCATCGAAATGTGGAACATGTGGAAATTATTCACTAATTGATAAATATAAACAAATTGAAAAAGGACTTTTATTTCTTGAAGAGAAAAAAGACCGTCCAATTGATAGCTGGACTTATGTAGAATTAAAAAATAAAATGTTTGAATAATATTAAGAAATAAAATAATACTGAAACATTTCCTGATCAGTCAAGAAAGATTTTATAATTCACCGAATTATTTATTTTATTCATCGAAAAATAAAAAAAATTGAAATTTATTTTTCCAATCTTGAATATAAACAAAACTAAATATTATAATAAAATGGAGAATACGACAAGTATCGATATCGTCGATTTGATTGAAAACAATCCAATCTCAAAATTCAATACAACAAAATATCAATCAAGATTGATTGAAAAACTACAAAGTAAATTTACAAATTACCAACAACAACTATTTTTGTCAAGCTTTTACTGCTATCTAAAATATGATAAAATAAATGATTATGTTATCAATTTGGATAATGTGTGGAAATGGTTGGGGTTTAGTCAAAAAATAAAAGCAAAAGAACTATTGCAAAAGAATTTTATCATTAATAAAGGTTATAAATGTTTGCTTTACCATGAAGTAAAGCAAACATTTATGACAAACAATGATGAAGATGAAATAGTTCCACATCCGAAGAAAGAATTAAAATCATCACGAGGTGGTCATAATAAAGAAACTATCATGATGAATATTACGACATTCAAAAAGTTTTGCTTGAAAGCCGGAACTAAAAAAGCAGATGAAATACACGATTATTTTATCAAATTGGAAGAATCTCTTCATGAAATACTTGAAGAAGAGTCAAATGAATTAAAAATACTTCATGAAATACTTGAAGAAGAAACAATTGAACTGAAATCTCAATTACTTCAAATTGAAGATAAATTTGAAAACCAACGCGAACTTGATAAAGAAAAACTATTACTTCAAAAGTTTGCTACAATCGGTTCAATTGTATATATCATCCGTGTTAAAACATTAGAACATGGAAATTATATTGTTAAAATTGGAGAAAGTCGCATCGGAATCAAAAATCGATACGCAGAGCATAAGCACAAATACGAAGAATGTGTATTACTCGATTGTTTTTCTGTAAATCGCAGTAGTGATTTTGAATCTTTTATTCATAACCATGAAAATATAAGATTAAACAAAATTACTAACTTAAAAAATCATGAGAATGAGATGGAACTTTTTCTAATTGGTAAAAATCTTACATATCAAATGGTATTGAATATTATAAATAGTAATATAAAATATTTTAATGACTATAATGAGTATAACCGTAATTTAGAACTTGAAAACGAAAAATTAAAGCTAATGATTCAAATGAATGAATCGAAAAGTGAATATGTATTTGTTTCCGAATTAATGAAAGAAATTAAATATTTATCAAATAAAATAGATTCCGTTGAAAAAACAAATAAAGAAATACTTGAAAAGATAAATCAATCGCAAGTAATAACTACAACCGGATTTAATCAAGAACCATTAAATTTGGGACCGCGTCTTCAAAAAATCAATCCAGAAACACTTGAATTAGTAAACTATTATGAAAGTGTTGCCGATTTGATGAGAGAGAATCCAAATATAAAAAGGCCAACTCTTAACAAAGCAATCGTTGAAAATCGTGTATATTATAATTATCGATGGTTGTTTGTTGAAAGAAGTATGGATCCAACAATTATCCATGAAATTTCTCCAACGAAAGAATCCATACACAAAGAGATGGGATATATTGCAAAAATTAATCAAGAAAAAACAGAAATATTGAACGTGTATATTGATAGAAAAACTGGTGCAAGTGATAATGGGTTTGACCACCCCTTTTTCTTCTACTACGTAGAAGCAAAGGTGCGAACCCCCAAAATGACCACATCCAGACTTTTTTATAACAAATCCTTTTATGGTCGTTTTGGGGTTTAACCCCTTTACTCTCGAAGAGAGAAAAAGGGGTTGTTGTAATGAGTTATCGATTAGTGATAAAATTTTATCAAAATCAATCAAAAAAAATTTAGCTTATAATGGATTCTACTACAAAGAAATTGGAGACAAAATAAAGATGTTCTGATATTAGTTAATGATTGAGTTAAATTTAAAAATTTATTGATAAATATAAAGAGATTGAAAAAAGAATTTTATTTACAAAGTAAATAAAAATGTTCAAATAAGTATTACAATGTGTTATAATTCAAAAGTGTCCATTATTACTTTTTCGATAATGGCCATTTCAAGTATATTTCTAATTTTGCGAAATTATCCGAATGACCGTTGGATAGCCATCATTTTCATAGTTGTCGGTCTCATGCAGTTTTTAGAATTCCTGATGTGGAGCAATAATTGTGGAAAAATAAATCATTACGCAACTGTATTCGCATATATTCTCCTAATGCTACAACCAGTTTGTTTATTAGTCGGCGGATATTTTTTCGGGAATTTAACTTTCAACAGGAAAAAATTATTACCGGTTATTATATTTTACGCTATATTTTTCGGAATTATATGTATTTTTAGTTTTATCAAAGGAACTCAGACGCGAGTTTGCTCGCGACCCGATGGCTTTCATCTAAAATGGGATTTAGAAAAAATATACCCAAATAAAGTAATATTTTATATAGCGTATACTTTATATTACGCATCCATAGCACTACTTCTATTCAGCCGCCCGCTATTATTACAGTTATTCTTAGTCGCATTGTTTGTAGGAACCGTTTTATTCAGTGTTTTCTTTGTTAAAGGTCCGTCGTGGAAATCATTTTGGTGTTGGACAGTGAATTTTATACCAGTTGTGTATATTTTTGTTTCTTTTCTATATTATAGGTAATGTTTAATTTTCTAAAAAATTATTTATTTGAGCCTCGAATCGCATTTGTTATTTTTATTTGTTTTATTATTGGATATCTTGTATTTTTGGATGAAGAAGGAGCATTCAAGGATTTTGCTAAATTTGGACCAGATCCTTCAATAAAATTTTTGGGAATGAAAGTTGATACATGGAAAAAAGTAATTCTTATATATATTGTCGGATTTTTTTCAGCACTATTACAAGGATATTATGGAACTGTCATGTTCGATTTTATACATTCCAAATTATGGAATCCTGCTTATAAGGAAAAAATAGAAATATCAAAACCGTGGGCATCTCTTATTGTTTCAATTGAACCTTTACTTTATTGGTTTTTGAGTATCGTTCAATTTTTTATTACTTTAACTATGAAACTTCAATTTATTATTCCGCAATTTTTAGGACAAGTAATAATAGATATTCCATATGGACTCATGAAAATATCAGAAAAGAAATTCTCATAAATAATTTTTATATATATTTTATTTATTTTATAAATAAAACATCAAGATTTAAGTATTATACGCGATAATATTTTAGAATAAAATGTATGATAATAATTCCACTAATTGTCATAATTTCAAGTGTATTCCTTTTTTTACGAAATTATCCGAATGACCGTTTTTTAGCAGTCATTTTTATATTAGCCGGTATTATTCAAATATTTGAAAATATCGGATGTTTCAGAATAAACCGGCTATTTATAAATCCAATATTTTATTTATTGATATTTGTAAAACTCATCTCAATCAGCAGATTCTTTGTTAAAAATACTTGGTTCAATTTTATACCAGTTATATATATAATAATATGTGCGATTGTAATTATAAAATTATAAATTAACTAAATTATTTATATTCCTAAATTTTAATCCGTAATTACTAATATATAAGAATTTTTTGTCATAGGTTAGAATAGCATTTCCAACTGCTGGACATATTTTTATTGTTGATGAATAATATTCTACTTCATAATCATCTTTGTATTGAATTAAAATAAGTTCAGGAATACCCTGATTAATATCAATAAAAGGTAAAGATGTATTTTTATTATAAGTTAAAACATATAATTGTTTAAGAGATTCATTTGAAGGAAAAACAATTCCATATATTGGTCCAAGTATTTTAGCATATGGAGAAAAAAGTGTATTTGTTAATAAATCAATAATTGAAATATACCCAAAAGATAGAGTAGAGCTCATAATATAGCACTTTTGATTTGTATCAATATTTATATTAAATGGTTTACCAACATCCGCACTTAAAGGAACTGTTCTTACAACAATTAACGATGACGTATCAATAATACTTATAAACTTACTATTATAATTCGCAACAAACAATTTTTTACCATCGCCGGATAAAGCGCAATTACATGGCCCGACTCCAACCTGAATGTTTTTCTTTATTGCGAATGTTTCCAAATTAACAACTGAAATCGTTCCTAATGAGGTCCCATCTCCGTAATTACAGACGAATCCAGTTTTATTATCGAGGCTTAGGACTATTCTATACGGATTATTGAATCCATCAATAACTTTAATTATTTGATTTGTTGCGGTATCTATTACAGAAATCGTGGTTGAGTTGGAATTTGTTATATATACGCGTCTTCCGGAAATTGTGGCGGTCGATGGTGTTTTGAATGATTCGTGTGTTATTTTTGCGATTATTTGTTCATCGAGTAAATTGTATAGATAGACGGAATCATATGGTGTGATTCCATAATATTCGTTATTTACGATATATAAATATTGTTCATCCGGAGTTATTGCGACTCCATATTGGTTTAATATTGAAAGAGGATTTTCTGCCATACTATATAATAACTTTTTAGAAAAAAGTTAAATAATTAGTTAAAATTTAAGTAATTGATTTTTTATAAACTGGAAATTATTACTAAACCATTTTTTTGTATAGAACTTATCCAGTCCTGATTTGGATTCTTTCATCTTACTATAAAGCTCATCCGGATTTGAATAATCATCGTAATTATATGATTCAACTGTATTTTTTTTTATAAGTTTCTCTAATTTACTACTTGATACATCTTCCGGCGAAAGATAATCACGACCATTTTTATCAAACATAACGAACCATAATTTATTTGGTGAATGTGGCTTCTGTCTATAAGTTTTTGTCTTTTTATCAATATATGATAATTTTGCGTCTGGATGTTTTTTAATTATGTTATTTGTGCTTACGTAAATTATAAATAGAATATCATTATTTTTATCTTTCACAAAAAAACAACCTTTGTTCTTAAGCTTCATAATTATATATTAGATAATAAATCGTATTTTTATGGGTCTTTTTGGGGTCTAAGTCCTTTTACTTCTACGTAGTAGAAGAAAAAAGGACTTTCCACCGCCAATAAGCTGTTTCCATCTTGGGGTCCCCAATCTCTTGGAGCTTTTGTGGGAATGACGCATTATCCTCAAAAATATGAAGGTAAATGGTCTCATTTTCTTCGGCGGCCCCGTGGATTTTCCTCGTAATTTCATCAAACGCCTCTTTCGAGAGCTCCGTATCCCAAGCGAAAAGACGAATTGATTCATCGCATCCTCCCGCCGATGGAATAAAGCGCCCTAAATCAATAAGGTCGGCCGCGTTTGGGACAACGAGTCCGGTCTCCTCTGCGATTTCCTTCATCATAACGCCCGAAATGTCAGCGCTTGCGTCCATCATTCCAGCGGGAGCCTCCAATGTGTAGCCTCCAACAGGAAAGCGCAACTGGCGACACATAATAAAATATGCGCTTGAATCAACCGAAACGTGTATCAAAACGGCGACGGCGCCTCCACGAATGAAGGCTATTCCCGGAATTGGTTTCCCCGTTTTCCGGTCGAATACTTTCGCGGTCAGTTTGAGGAAGCCGAGCTTTTCAGGGGCGATTGCTGTGGGCGCACAAAACCAATCGACGTCAGTTATTGTAATCGATTGTAAGTCGATGGCGCTATGGTCGAGTTTGTCAAACCAGCTCTTGAATTTGGGGGCTTTAAGAATCAGTGGGATTTGTCCATCAATTGAGGGGGTTGAACCGGCAATTGGGATTCCTTTGTAAAAATGTTGGGTTGATTGAGACATTTTTATAGGTTGGGAAATGATGGGGATTTTTAATCAATTTTTATAATATATTTCTCAATTTCGAGAGAGAAAATAATGAGAATTGGTTATTCTGAACTATTTAATCGTCGGTTGAGCTCTTCAATGAACTTTTTGCATGGACCACAAGGTTCATATTTGAACATCTTTGTGCATTTCGAATTATCCGTATCGAAGGTGTAAAAGAACTCAGTCCCTCGATTTGTGTTATCAAACCATCCTCCTGATAGAGTAATTTGCCCTCTTGTCGGATGACTAGTTGATACAGACCATTTTCTCATTCCATCTTGATCAACGTAATGGTTCACATCCTCGATTTTCACAGAAAGTTGTTGCTTGACCTGAATAGCATGAGCACTTTGCGCACAGGGAGCCTGTTGCGGTGGTGGAGGAAAATCAAGTTCGGGACCCCAATGACCAGACGCACAGGGAGCCAGTGGCGGAGGTGGAGGAAAGAAACCACTTTGCGCACAGTGAGCTGGCGGAGGTGGAGGAACCCAATGACCAGACGCACAGGGAGCCAGTGGCGGAGGTGGAGGAAAGAAACCACTTTGCGCACAGGGAGCCAGTGGCGGAGGTGGAGGAACCCAATCACTTTGCGCACAGGAAGCCAGTGGCGGTGGCGGAATATGTGGAAAGACTCGAAAATGGTTTCCAGAATCGTCATTGACGAAGACAGTCCTCTGAAGATAGACCCTTGTCCCAGTCGTTTCGCAAATCATGGTTCCATTATCGTAGAGGAAATACCATCCTTTGCCGTAAAAAACTTTTCTTGGAGGAAGATCTTGTATTCCAAACAAGTTAAGGGTATTGTAAACAACTGGAACTTCCTCGAAAAAGTAGAATACACCATTAGAAAGGCATAACTGCTGAAATTCTTCAATTGTCAATTCTTGAATCGACGATTCTGCTTTGAAAGGACCGTTTCGAGTTCCTTTACCATCAATCAGCCAAATTCCTTGGTTGACCAAAATGATCGAAAAGTGATCATCATGATGTAAGACAACAGATGAGATACGAAATCTCGAATAAAAATCCTGAGAAAGAATCCCATTCGAGAGATCATTAACACACGGAAACCATTTATGTGCTCCGACCAACTTCGACCCACACTTTCTATTGAGAGTTTGTCCAATATTGTAGGAACCATCATCATTTGGAAGAACAAAGTCGACCTCATCATCAATGATAACATTACGTCTGACACAAACATTGTAGAGTTCGTGAAATTCTACAAGATACGACCAATTGCTCCAATCACGGTTTTGGGAAACTATTGATAGCTCCAACCGAAACACCTCGATGAAAATCGGGTCGCACTTACCAGTCTCTTGAAGTGCATTGATGATGACCGCCAGAAGATACCCAGCAAAAGTTTGCTGGTTGATCGAATTCAATCCAGCGTTAGAATTGGAAAGCATCAGAAGAAGCGTTGAAAACGCACAGTTGTTTGTCGTCCAGTCGATCCTTCCAATAGTCAGACTGGACAGGGGAACTACAAGTTCAAACGTCCGACCTCTAGGAGATGGGATAAACCAAGACTTCATTTCCAAATGGAGTTGTTTAACCTGTTCCTTTGTAAAAGGAGGTTGTCCCTCTTCTTGTGATTTTTTGAGAGTCGCACACAAATCACAAGCGGGGTTTGACCCTTCAGGTTTTCTACATTGATCACATTGTTTTTCACTGCGGAAACCTTGGAGAGGAATGACATCATCATGTGCTTTACCACCAATAGCTACCGGATTAGTCGTTTTTTTATCCGGAAGTGTCTGGAACGCTGTTAAAAATGAGAGACAATTTGGGCATTCCTCAAAGTTTTCGCCAGAAATCCCTCCACATCCTTCGCAACGATTATTTTGTTGTTTTAAATCAATATTTTGACTCATTTCAAGTAAAACGCGATTAGCAATAACCCTTAAATTTTAAATTTTTACCCCATCAATTTTTATTATATTACTATAATATAATGAAACTCGCAATTATTTGTGGAAGCGTCATTGTAATAATTATAGCCGTAATTATATACTTTTCCACGACCCACTTCAAGAAGATAACATACCACAAATGTTTAGAAAAACCCCACACTGACCTCTTGGACGGCGTTTTAAGAAGGAACGGCTTCTCCCGAAACGACCAGAAATACAATTTCTACATGCCATGTGGCTACAACAATATAGAGCAAGAGTTAAAAAATATCGACGTCCCCCCTTCCAAATACATCTTCGGCCTCATTGGATGCGACCAAATCGTCAGCAAAAACAACCTCTGGGACGTCCTCGAAAAAACATACGGCCGTCATAGCGCCAAGCAAATCATGCCCGAGTCTTTCCTCATTGAAAACCCCCACCAATACGCCATCGCCCTCCAAGAGGTCCGCCACGGAACCGTCCTCATTTGTAAGAAGAACATCCAGCGCAAGTTGGGTCTCGCCCTCGTATTTACGGAAGATGACCTCCAACGCGCCAAGAAGGACGACTTCAAGGTAGCCCAGCGCTTCTTGAAGAACACGACCCAAATCCACGGCCGGAAAATGAATATGCGCATCTACTTCATGATTCGCAAACACAAAGGGAAAATCCAGTTTTTCGTGAATACTAACGGGAAAGTTTTATACACGAAAAACAAAACAACTGGAAATATCACGTTTGAGACCCACATAACCAGCTTTCAGATGGACTCTGAGCTCTACGAGAAGGAGAACATGCCCCACGATTTTAATGAATTGAAGAAGGTCATCGGGAAAGAGGTGTATGGGCGCATATGGGCCAAAATAATCGATAAAATAACATATTTATCGAAGGCGATTGCCCCAATATTTAGCGAAGTCAAATACGCAAATAAAGTCTGCTTTCAGCTCTTTGGTATGGACGTTATATTAGAGGATGGGGAGCCGTATATTTTGGAGATAAATAAGGGCCCCGATATGATTCCGAAATGTAAGAAGG
>VFQT010005190.1_pt1 | contig 10122 bp, 10 predicted proteins | sample 3512381 | NCBI WGS metagenome assembly VFQT01 (sample SAMN10412376, study PRJNA504923) | tailings metagenome | isolation source: Relicate 2 Philex TSF3 active mining site | place: Philippines: Tuba, Benguet | collected 2017-08-29 | reverse complement strand
AGTCTGAGTGGCTCTCAGTAGAGGCCGATCCCAGCTTCATTGGACAGGCCTGCGTATTACTCGCTGAGCAACAAGCCGATGGCAGCTTTCATGTGCGAGCAGTCATTCGTAATCAAACCGCACTCAAAGCAGCCTATGCCGCTTTGTATGCCAAACAAAAGGATGCCCAAGCTAGAGCAGAAGCAGAAGTCGCTGCTGCCAATGATGCCGATGGCGCTTTAGCGCAGCAGGCCTAAGTTGTAGGGGCTACTTTCGGGTAGCCCCATCTTTAAACCATTCACTTTATTTCACACTACGGAGGAACACATGCATGAACCTACATCCCTTAACGACATTATTTTCGGTAATCCCGAAAGTAAGCTGCGCATCTACGACATTGTCACGGGCGCCGAACCACTACCTGCAAGCGGCAAATCAGGAATCGTTCTCTACGGTGCCTGGGGCACTGGTAAAACCACAGTAGCCATGATGCTACCTGACGCAATTGAGAAAGGCAGAACCCAAGAAGAGTTAGCCATATCTGCGGATCTAATTCGTTGCCAACAGGGCTTTAATGGTCCAAAGGTGATTGACCTGATCAGCAGAATCTTAGACAAGAACTCACTAAATACCAGTGGTCTGCATTACATCATTATTGATGAGGTGGATTTGCTGACGAAATCAGCGCAGGAGAGTCTGAAGTCAGCAATGAATACAACACGCTGTATTTTTATTCTCACTACCAATTACATCGCTGATCTCGATCGTGGTTTATTGGATCGATGTATCTTAGTAGAGATGAATGCGGCAAAGAGCGAGCAGCTGCTACCACTTGCTCATCAGCTTGCAGCAAAGCAAGGAGTCATGATGGCCGATGAGGAATTATTGCCGACCATTAAAGCAGCTAATGGATCGTTTCGCAATATCACACATAACGTGGAACGTTTATTACGTCGTAAAAACATTCCAGCCAACATTGTTTTTTAAAGGAGAATTCTATGAAAGATATTTGGCTAACAGTGATTACTGATCAGGATGATGGGGAAGTAATCATTACAGGCTTATTTGATAACGAAAAAGCTGCTCAAGAATGCATGGACGATGCATGTGCTTATGACAAAGCATTTATATGCAAGCTAAATTTAGATGAAGTAGAGTCAACCTATAAACCTTATCAATAATTATTGATTTCCATTAGTCAGTAATTGATCTAAAGAACACTATTTTTTATTAAGCCCATTTATCAATGGGCTTTTTTATTTGTCGTTTTAAACGACAATCTCAAGCTAACTTATCCGCCACCATCGTAGGAGTCAATTTAGAATAGTGCCGCTCGATCATAGCGGCACTATTGCCCATCTGCTTAGCCAGTGTATGAATATCCACATCCCGCTCAATGAGTGATAAGGTCGCATAAGTATGTCTAAAGCTATACATACTTCGCCGTCGTCCCGTGTTATCAAACAATAAGCCGCAGTCTTTCATGAGCCATTTAAAGGCACTGACTAAGTCATAAGGTCGTGTACCATCGGGATAGCGCCATAGATACTCTTCACGCTGCTCTGTTAGTAATTCATCCAGAGACAAATGGGCTATATTGGCAAATCTTGATTTAATACGCTCTATCACTGGGATCGCTTCTTTTCTTGCGATTAACCAACGTCCTCCGGTTTTCCCATCCACCCAAATCCGTAGGAACTTGGCACCGGACTTATCCAGATGCCACTCCAAATGCCGCCATTGAATATTCAATGACTCGGTGCCATGGCGCATACCTGTAGCTAATAAGATCTCAATATAGTCACGCAGTAAGTGCCTGCCCGCATGTGCTTTTGCCGACTTTCCACCTTCCACCCACGTGGTCATAAAGTTCAATAGGTAATCCACCTCTTGCCTAGAAAATGCGGGTCTAGCCACACCTTTCTCACCTTTGGTGTTTAGTCTAGCGATCAAGTGCCGATCACTAAGCCACCCTTTGGCGATGGCTAGGTCATAGACCTTGTTATAGGCCACAGAATGCGTGGCTAGGGTTGAAGATTTGGCCTTGCGACCCATCTTAAGATTACGCCAGCCCTCATAGTCACTGATCACCTTATGATTGATTTTGACGAGATCGTAGTTGCCGAAAAATGGGATTAAGTAGGCTTTAATCACAGCCAAGTAATCCACATAAATCTTTTTACCCACCCCACTGTCTAGATCACGTTGTAGTTCTTGCGCCAATTGCTCGGCCACCACTTTGAACTTTTTAGGAGAGATGGGAAACCCTATTTCTTCCATAAAACGAGCCCGATCATAGATCTCACCAGCTTTTTTTTTGGCATAGTTTAGGTCTGAATAGCCTGTGGTGATGCGATACCACTGCTTGTTGTAAAGCTTAAAGGTCATTTGCCACTTATTGCTGCGGGTACGCTTATACAACGTAACCTCACCATCACGAATATGAACTAAACGACCAGTGGCTAGATTTTCGAGTTTTTTGAGGTGAGGATTTGGTCTGAGCTGTTCAGCATTTTGAGGTTCTGAAAAAGCAAGAATCTGCGCCATCCAAGTTTTTGGTTAGTGAAAAACATAGCTTAAATTCTGAAGGCGGGATTGGGCAACCGAAAATTTGTCGTTTTAAACGACATTGCTAGAGAGGGCTATTTGACCTACGCAAGATAACGACTTCGCCATCACGCAGATAAAGCTCTGTGAGCTCAGCGTATCTAAGTTGGCTAAGTGTTGTGGGTTGGTGATACTGAGGTGGTGAGGGTAGAACTTCTAAGTTTGTTAGTTTTGTGACTACAATTTTAGGCATGAACTTGCTGTAAAAGTTTTGAACTCATACAGCAAGTTTATTATCAAAATTTAAGTTTGGGCAATTAATCAAATGAATATCTAGCAGTTAAAACTTTATTATTCATATTGATTACAACAATAGCTTTTGCCCCCTTTGGGATTGCAAATGCTCCGCTTAATTCAAAATGAGTTCCCTTAGGTAATAATTGAAAATCTTTACTTACCCCACCTTCTAGTAGTGTAATTTTTGCCGAGCCTTGCTTTATATCAATCGGCTTTCCATGATCACGCAAAAATACTTTCAATTGACTGCTGTTAGCTACTAACTCAATATCAATATCTTTAAATACTGAAACCTTACCACCATGAAGAGGTTTTGTGTCATGTGAACCAGCTGCATTGACTAAATTAAATGATAAAACTGCAAAAATTACTAATAAATTTTTAATCTTCATTTTTAATATCCTTCTTTCGTTTTTATATGGTTGAGTGAATTTTCTGCATCCTGCTGCCCGTAAAGCCAAAACATGGCAGGAGTTAGAAAGGTGTCTAGCAAAGTAGAGGTAATTAGTCCAAAGAAAATTACCACAGCAACAGGATGTAATACTTCCGTACCAGGCTGTTCAGCTTCAAATAAAAGGGGGGCAAGTGCAAAAGCTGTTACCAATGCGGTCATCAATACTGGCGCCAAACGCTCCATTGATCCACGAATAATCATTGCCTTGCCAAATACCTCTCCCTCAAGTGACATGAGGTTTAAATAATGACTAATTTTTAAAATACCATTTCGAACTGATATTCCAGCTAGAGTAATAAACCCTACAAGTGCGGCAATAGATAAAGGCTGCCCAGAAATCCATAATCCAACAATAGCGCCTATCATTGCAAGAGGAATATTACTCATAATCATCAAAGATAACTTTATAGATTGATATTTACTGTACAAAACAGCAAACATCAAAAGGAGCGAGCCTAGCGATAAAAACCCAATTAACTTTGAGGCCACTTCTTGAGCTACAAATTGGCCGCCCATCGTAATGAAATATCCCTCAGGTAATTTTTGCCTGTCAACCACTGATCGAATATCTTTTACGACCTCAGATAAGGCGCGATTTGATGTATTTGCAGATAAAACAATTCTTCTTTTCCCATCATCTCTGCTAATTTGGTTCGGACCATCGCTATCTTCAATTGATGCAATTTTTGATAATGGAATTCTTCCTGATGATGTATCAATCAATATGTCTGATAAGCCCTCTACATTTCGAGAAGAGTCTGGCAATTTCAGCACAAGACCAAAGCGTTTATTACCCTCAATAATTTGAGAAACTCTTTCACCCTCAACAATTGCTTGTAATATCCTCATTACTTGTGAGGTCGACACGCCATATTGTGATGCGGCGTCATAATTAATGCGAATTTTTATTTGTGGAGCTAACACCTGTTTTTCAATTTCTAAATCAGCAAGGCCGGAAATTTCAGCAAGTTGAGATCGTAGTAAATCAGCTTGATTACGCAAAATATCCAAATCATCTCCAAAAATTTTTATCGCGATTTGCGATCTAACGCCTGATAACATATGATCAATACGATGTGAAATTGGTTGTCCGATTGCGATAGCAGCAGGAATATTAATTAAGCGATTGCGAATATCAGATTGTATTTCTGCCATTGATCGATTTAATTCATTAGCTGGCTTAAGGCCTACATCTAACTCACTCACATGTACACCTTCTGCATGCTCATCTAATTCTGCACGACCGCTTCTTCTACCAACATACGTTACTTCTGGAACTTGCAAAACTAATAATTCAGCTTGCCTAGCTATACCAGAGGATTCAGTTAATGCCACACCAGGATTAAGTCTCAACCCAACTAACAATGTCCCTTCATTAAAAGGTGGTAAAAATGAAGTAGGCATAAAAAGTAAACTAAATGCCGACAATACAACTAGGCTACATGCATACAAGATAAATCGTTTTGGTCGAATCAGAAATTTTTCAAGATTAATGCGATAGACTTCTTTCAACCACTTAAGCAGTTTTGTATCTGGATGATTTAACTTGCCCATAGATGGCAGCATGTAATAGCTGAAGACTGGCGTAATAGTTACGGAAACCAAAAGGGAGGCAAGGGTTGAAACAATAAATGCAATACCTAATGGGGTAAAAAGCCTACCTTCAATACCAGACAAAGCAAATAATGGAATAAAGACTAATACAATAATCATTGTTGCGAGAATTATTCCTGTACGCACTTCTAGTGAAGCAGAACGAACTACTTCAAAGATGCTTTCTTGATTAATTGCAGGCTTTTCAAAATTAAGCCTTAGCCTACGAATAATATTCTCCACATCAACAACAGCATCATCTACTAGACCACCAATAGCAATTGCAAGACCTCCGAGAGTCATCGTGTTGATTGATAAATTAAAATACTTAAACACGAGTACTGTTATGAATATTGAAATTGGTATTGCAGTCAACGAGATAAGAACTGGACGAATTGTTCCTAAAAAGAAATAAAGAATGATTGCAACAAAAACTGATGCTCCGATTAGCTTGGCCTCTAATGTATTAATCGAAGCCTCAATAAAAGTAGCCTGCCTAAACGTTACTCTGGGCGTTTCCATCCCTGCTGGCAGACCTTGCTTTAGCTCTGAAATTGCTTTTTCAATCTTTTGACTCAATGCAACCGTGTCTGCGGCAGGTTGTTTTTGAATTCCTAAAATTACAGCTCCCTTGCCTTCGTATCCAGCATCCCCCCTTTTAACTGCAGGCGCAAACGTTACCTCGGCAACCTGCTTAAGCACGATAGATTGACCATTTCGACTTGTTATTGCTAAATTTCTTAAATCATCAAGACTAGAGGTTCTACCAATATTCCTAATCAGGTACTCTTTATTATTAATTTCAATAAATCCGCCTGAGGTATTTGATGAGTGACCTCGCAAAACATCTTCTAATTGTGAAGTAGATATGCCAAGCTCAGACATTCGTCGAGTGTTTGGTTGGACTTGGAATTGTCGCACCTGACCACCAATGGGAATTACTTGGGAAATTCCGGGAATCGCCATTAATCGTGGCCTCAATACAAAATCAGCATATTCGCGTACTTGCATCGGCGATATTTTTTCCTCATCAATGGGTATTGCAATTTGCATAATTTCTCCCATGATTGAGCTGATGGGACCCATCCTAGGAACAACATTGTTAGGCAATACGTTTTCAGTGGCTCCGAGTCGTTCAATAACTAATTGACGTGCCCGATAAATATCTGTATTCCAATTAAAGGTGATATAGATAAACGATAAACCTGCACTAGAGGTTGAGCGAACTGCTTCGACCCCAGGTAAACCATTTAAAAGAGTTTCTAAAGGGAAGGTGATTAATTGCTCTACCTCCTCAGATGCCATTCCGCCAGCCTCAGTCATCACAGTGACTGTAGGCTTATTAAGATCTGGGAAAACATCTACCGGAATTTGTTTTAATGTAAATGCTCCGTAGAACATTATGATTAAGCCAAGCAAAATAACAATTAGACGATTTTTTAAACTAAAGTTAAGTAACCAAGTGAACATGATTAATCCTTATCGAATCTGATTAATCAGGGAAGCTGCTGCTGTGACCACTCTGTCACTATCAACAAGCCCAGATGTCACTACCACATACTTGCCATCAAGCGGCTCATAAAAAATTGTCTTGGACTCAAATTCTTCTGGCGATTTTTTAACCCAAACGATACTTTGATTCGCCGCATTTCTTACAACAGCCGATAAGGGAATTTTGAAACCAGATAACTTACTGGCCGTATTTACTAAGACTCTTAAGGGCTGGCCAATCGGAATATCAACTAATTCACCAGTGTTGGCTGAAAAAGTAATCGGAAGAGCTTGATCTCTTAATGTTTGACCGCCGCCAAGATACTGAAGTGGAATTGTTCTATTGTCATAAGAAATATAACCACCCGATATATCTTTTAGGACTTTTCCGTCATAAACCAAAGCCTCAACTAAAAGCCGATTGGGATTAACTACTTCAAATATAAGCTGTCTAGGCTCTACGACTTGTCCAGAAACTACTCCCATTGTTGAAATAATTCCTGCGACTGGTGCTCTTAATTCCTCATTAGCTACAGCGGCCTGAGCCTCTTCTAGTGTTTTTCGCGGAATGGTGTCAGCCAATTCACGAAAGCGTTTTAAACGACTTTCCGCCAATGATCGGCTACCCATGGGCCCTGCCTCTGGCGTAACATAAGCAAGAACTTCTCCTTTTTTAACTTTTTGTCCGGGCAAAGGAAATCCATTAGGCCCAGGTGCAACTCTGCCTGCAACAATTGCTTGGACCTTTCCGCCATAGTTTGGATCCATGATCACCTTACCTGCAAAGTCAAAAGTTTTTGCAAATTCACCTTTGATAACTTGCTCTGTATGAAGCTTCATTTGCCGCTGCGCAACCTTAGGAATAAAGATGTTTCCATTAGCCTGTCTTTTTAAAGTATCCACCCCAATAATCTGTGAAGCATTCCCGGTGCTGTGATCAGGGCCAGCGATTGCAGCACCAAGAGATATTGCTAGACCGGAAGCAAGTGCATATTTCAAAATATGTTGAGAAATTTTCATTTGCGCTCCTTAATCTGAATGATGATTTTTTTATATTTTGAATATAAGAAATAACGATATTTAAAAGAAAAATATCCCAAAATAGTTAGAACAAAAATATATGAAAGAACCTCAATTAGTAGCCTCCAGCTCCATCCATAATGATCTTTATGCTGAATGTTAAAAGCGGTTGCTAAAATATCGATTGCATCTCCCTCTTTTACAGTTAAAGTGACCGCAATAGAATCTTCGTTAGGTCTTTTTAAAAGCTGCCCTTCAAAGATTCCGCTATTAGATTTTTTCAATTTAATTCGCTGACCTCCAAAATCTATTTCAATGTCGGCGTCTAACACAGGAATGCCAGTAAGAAATTGATCAACGAAAACTTCGATTGCTTTATCTTTTACTAGGCCAACAATTTCGTATTGCTCAGATTCAGCATAAAAGCGCGGAAAAAATGCGCCACTTTGAACCACCTCTGCCGCAGCAGAGTGATCATGTCCGGGACCTGCATATGCCAAACCGGGAATCAGCAGTCCGACAGAAAATGCTAATGTAATTTTTACAAGAAATATTTTGAAATAACTCATGATGTAATCCTTACTCAGGAAGCAAGCCAAGTGCTTGCCTTAAATTAGATACAGCTACTGCATAATTAATTTTTGAATCAGCGGCTTGTCGATTGGCATCAGTTGCCTCTAGCTCTATTCGTAAACGAGTCGGCAAGTCGGTTTCACCAAAACGAAAAGATTTATCAAAAAAGTTTCGAGTTTCGTTTGCTAGGGTTGCTCTTTTCTCAGTGGCATCCAATTTAATCTGAGCAGTCTTTACCAGTAAGATCTGTGACTCAATATTGACGAGAGTGTTTTCGCGTGCGAATTTAAGTTGGGTTTCAGCCTCAACCATTTCTGCCGCGCTAATGGCGAGCTTATTTGAATATCGAGCGTCAGAGCCAAAAGGAATTCGAACTCCAACAGTAATCGATTGCTGAAATGGGACTCCGTATACCTCGCGCCCCCTTGTTGTTAGAATTTGCAATTCAGGAGAAGAGCGAGATTGAGATTTCGCTAGTGCAAGAGCTTTTTTAGCAACTTCAAGCTGGTCGACCAATGCAGTTACCACAGGTAGGCTTGTATCTAAGCTAGCTATGTTGTCAGGAACCTTCGGTACTGGCTCCACAAGGTCTGCACTTAAAATATTACTAAACACAATGGTTTTTTCGCTACCAAGCAATGCTCGCACCTTTTGTTCGGCAGAGATCATATTTGCTTTAGCATCTGCTAGAGAAGCCTCAGAGCTAGCTAGTGCACCATTTGCCTGATGAAGATCGGCACGAGATAAATCACCTGCTTTGAAACGCTTTTCCACATCGCTACTTAGAGCTTTTGAGTTTTCAAAACGTTTATTTGCTAAATCAAACTCGATCTTAGTTCGTTGAAATGCCCAATAAGCTTCTCTGACATCTGCGGCAACTCTTAGCTGGGATAAGTAGTATTGAGATACTAACTTTCGATATTCTGCATCTGCCAAGCTGATTGAAGTTGATCGTTCGTTCCATAACCACAAAGGGAAACTTAGACCAGCTATAGTTTCGCTCGCACCCTGATTGCCGTTAGCTCTATCACTTTTTTGTGCAACCTCAATAGACGCTGGACTAGCCAGATAACTATTTGCTATTTTTTGCTTAGCAATAGCTGCCTCAACTCTAAATTGATAAGATTTAGATTCTGGTTGACGATTCCAAGCAGCTTCATAAAGAGCTTTAAGCCCTAGATTAGACTGCGCAACTTCCTTTGCATTGGCATGAGGCTGTAGCGCCAGCCATGCAAGAAAAAATACAAAAACAAAAGGGAGGCATAAACCACCTACATTTTCTCGTAACATAACAACTCCAATTGGTTAACCAAAGTAGAGTTAGCGAGAAATATATGTAAATTTAGGTTTTTCTCGCCAACTTAAGCGAGATCGATCCAATTAGGTTTATCTGGTAGGGGAAGTATTGGATTGGTCAAAGATTGACTTGTTTCCACATAAAGTACTATTTGTTGCTTAATTTCGCCCATTCCTGCTGATTTAGTAAGAAAAGAAGAATGGGAGATGTGACATAAATCGCATTCGATATCAGATATCTTCATGGAATCCGATTTTTGAGACTCTTGAGTCTGCCCATGTTGGTGATGCCCCACATGTACGCTTGACTCTGACTCGAAAGAACAATAGCTAGCCATAGCAGAATAGGAGGTTTGAAGTCCTATTAAAACCAGCAGGAGAGATACAAGAATTTTTTTCACAGCATTATTTTACACATAATGAAAATTCTTGTTTTTGCTCGTTTCTTCGACGCCAAAAGTTGCTTTTTAGAAATTTCATAGTACAAAAGTTGGTAATCTTATATTTTTTGAGTTTTTATCAAATCAATATACGTAATGTCGTTTTAAACGACATTGCAAGTAACCACCCTAGCTGATTGGCATGCCCGGACAAAACTCGCTAACCTAAAGAAAGTTGCAGAGCGTCAAGAACTGTGAATGGAAATGCAAAACGAAAACAGCCGCCGAAAGGCGACTGTTTGAGTTTTTGATAGCCTTGAGTAGGATCGAGGGGGGCTAAGGATGCCTGACACTAACTCTAGACTGTCGTTTTAAACGTCACACCCATAACCTCATGGATAGGATATTCCCCAGTTTGAGCTTGGCTGGCTCTTGAGGCCTTTTACCTTATAATTCTCAGTTCGGCGAATTAGCTCAGCTGGTTAGAGCGAC
>VFQT010005189.1_pt1 | contig 10123 bp, 9 predicted proteins | sample 3512381 | NCBI WGS metagenome assembly VFQT01 (sample SAMN10412376, study PRJNA504923) | tailings metagenome | isolation source: Relicate 2 Philex TSF3 active mining site | place: Philippines: Tuba, Benguet | collected 2017-08-29 | reverse complement strand
TCAGGGCTTCCAGACCCGGAGCAGGGCGTCGGCCATGTCGGACGGCGTCTGCGCGACCTCGATGCCGCACTCGCGGAAGATGCGGATCTTGGCCTCGGCCGTGTCGTCCGCCCCGCCGATGACGGCGCCGGCGTGGCCCATGCGGCGCCCCGCGGGGGCGGTGGCGCCGGCGATGAAGCCGGCGACCGGCTTCTTGCAATGGTCCTTGATCCAGCGGGCGGCCTCGACCTCGGCGCTGCCGCCGATCTCGCCGATGAGGATGATGGCCTCGGTCTCGGGGTCCTCGGCGAAGAGCTTGATGACGTCGAGGTGCGAGGTGCCGTTGACGGGGTCGCCGCCGATGCCGACGCAGGTCGACTGGCCGTGGCCCTTGGAGGTCAGCTGCCAGACGGCCTCGTAGGTGAGGGTGCCGGAGCGGGAGACGACGCCGACCTTGCCGCGCTTGTGGATGTAGCCCGGGGCGATGCCGATGCGGCAGCCGCCGTGCGACTTGTCGCCGCGGCCGGGGGTGACGAGGCCGGGGCAGTTGGGCCCGATGAGGCGGGTGCGGCGGCCCTGCATGGCGCGCTTGGCGCGGACCATGTCGCGCACGGGGATGCCCTCGGTGATGGCGACCGCGAGGTCGAGGTCGGCGTCGACGCACTCGAGGATGGCGTCGGCCGCGAAGGGCGGGGGCACGAAGATGGCCGAGACGGTGGCGCCGGTCTGGCGCTTGGCGTCGGCCACGGTGTCGAAGATCGGCACCTTGTGGCCGTTGTGCTCGAAGACCTGGCCGCCCTTGCCGGGCGTGACGCCGGCGACGACCTGGGTGCCGTAGTCGAGGGAGAGCTTGGCGTGGCGGCCGCCGAAGTCGCCGGTGATCCCCTGGACGAGGATGCGGGTCTGTTCGTTGACGAGGATGGACATCGTGGAGGTGGGTCTCGGGGTTCAGGCCTTGCCGACGAGGGCGACGATCTTCTGCGCGGCGTCGGCCATGGAGTCGCCGGGGACGAGCTTGAGGCCGCTGGCGGCGAGGGTGGCCTTGCCCGCGGCGACGTTGTTGCCCTCGAGGCGGACGACGAGGGGGAGGTTGAGGCCCGTCTCGCGGGCGGCGGCGACGATGCCCTGCGCGATGATGTCGCAGTCCATGATGCCGCCGAAGATGTTGACGAGGATGCCCTTCACGTTGGGGTCGCCGAGGATGATCTTGAACGCCGCGGTGACCTGGTCCTTGGAGGCGCCGCCGCCGACGTCGAGGAAGTTGGCCGGCTTGCCGCCGAAGTGCTGGATGATGTCCATGGTGGACATGGCCAGGCCGGCGCCGTTGACGAGGCAGGCGATGCTGCCGTCGAGCGCGATGTAGGAGAGGCCGAACTTGGAGGCCTCGATCTCCTTGGGGTCCTCCTCGGCGAGGTCGCGCAGGGCGACGACGTCGGGGTGGCGGAAGAGGGCGTTGTCGTCGAAGGACACCTTGGCGTCCAGCGCCAGCAGCCTGCCCTCCTTGGTCACGAGCAGGGGGTTGATCTCGACCATCGCGCAGTCCTTCTCCCAGTAGAACTGGTGGAGCTTGGTCACGAGGGTGACGCACTGCTTGAAGAGCTCGCCCTTGAAGCCGAGGGCGAAGGCCACCTGGCGGGCCTGGTAGGGCTGGAGGCCGACCGAGGGGTCGACCTGCACCTTGGTGATGCGCTCGGGGTGGTCGTGGGCGACCTGCTCGATCTCGACGCCGCCCTCGGTGGAGGCGACGATGACGGGGCGCGAGGTGGCGCGGTCGAGCAGGATGGCGAGGTAGTACTCGTCATCGCGCCCGTCGGGGCGCTTGCCGAGGTTGGCGGCCTCGGTGAAGTAGAGGGCCTGGACCTTGCGGCCGTCGGGGCCGGTCTGGGCGGTCACGAGGGTGTTGCCCAGCATGGCGCGGGCGTTCTCGAGGGCCTTCTCCTTGGTGGGCGAGAACTTCACGCCGCCCTTGAAGCCGTCGGTGAAGGTGCCCTTGCCGCGGCCGCCCGCGTGGATCTGCGACTTCACCATGTAGCCGCCGGCGCCGTCGAGCTTGGCCAGGGCGGCGTCGAACTCGGACGCGTCCTTGACGGCGACGCCCCTGGGCACCGCGACCCCGAACTGCTCGAGGAGGGCCTTGGCTTGGTATTCGTGGATGTTCATCGGTCGGCGGAAGGGCGGGCGGTCAGACGGTGCCGAGCTCGGTCTCCTTGGCCTTGAGCAGGCGGTCGATCTCCTTGGTGGTGGCGTCGGTGTGGCCCTGGACGTCCTTCTCGGCGCGCTTCAGGTCGTCATCCGTCACGAGCTTGTCCTTGTGGGCCTTCTTGACGGCCTCGAGGCAGTCGCGGCGGGCGTTGCGCACGCGGACGCGGCCTTCCTCGGCCTGGCGGTGGGCGACCTTGGCCAGTTCCTGGCGGCGCTCGCCGGTCAGCTGGGGGATGGGGCAGCGCAGGAAGGCGCCCTGGGGGACGGGGTTGATGCCGATGTTGGCGCCCTGGATGGCCTTGCGGATGTCCTCCATCGTGGCCTTGTCGAAGGGGGTGATGACGATCGACTGGGCGTCGGGCGTCGTGATGGCGGCCATGTCCTTGAGGCGCTGGGTCATGCCGTACGCCTCGACGTGCACCTGGATGCCCTCGACCATCGAGGGCGAGGCCTTGCCCGTGTGGAGGGAGGCGAGCTCGTGGGCGGTCCAGTCGGCGGCCTTCTTCATGGCGGCGGCGCCGTCGGCGATGGTCTTCTTGAGGTCCATGGGGTTTGCGGTGAGTTTGAGGGGTAAGACGAAAGGGCCGAGGGGAAAGGCCAAAGTGAGCTGGCGGGGGAGATTCGTGGCCCAAGGGGACGGCCAGCGGACCGTGAAGCCTCCCCCGCGCCTGCGTCCCCTATCCCATCAGCTCACCAACGTGCCCGAGGACTCGCCGCGGACGGCCTTCAGGATGGAGCCGGCCTCGCCCATCGAGAACACGAGGATGGGCATGCGGTTGGACTCGCAGAGCGCGAAGGCCTCGGCGTCCATCACCCCGAGGCGCTTGTCGAGGGCCTCCTGGTAGCCGATCTTGGCGTAGCGCTTGGCCGCCTTGTTCTTGCGGGGGTCGGAATCGTAGATGCCGTCGACGTTCGTCGCCTTCATCAGGACATCGGCGCCGATCTCGTTGGCGCGGAGGGCGGCGGCGTAGTCGGTCGTGCAGTAGGGGTTGCCCGTGCCGCCGACGAAGACGGTCACGCGCCCGCGCTCGAGGTGGCGGGTGGCGCGGCGCTGGATGAAGGGTTCGGCCACGCGGTCCATCGGGATCGCGGTCATGACGCGGACCTCGAGGCCGTTCTTCTCGAGCCGGTCCATCAGGGCCAGGCCGTTGATGACGGTGGCGAGCATCCCCATGGTGTCGCCGGTCGTGCGGTCCGTGCCGTTGGCCTTCGCCTCGGCGAGGCCGCGGAAGATGTTGCCGCCGCCGACCACGATGGCGATCTCGGCGCCGAGCGCGCGCACGGACTTGAGCTCGCCGGCCAGCCGGTCGAGGACCGCCGGGTCGATGGGGTCCTGCCCGTTGCGAAGGGCCTCGCCGCTCAGCTTCAGGAGGATGCGGCGATACTTCGGCTTGGCGTTGGGCATGGCCTCGGAATTAGGGCGAAGCCCCCGCCACCGTCAACCCCCGCTTGACTCCCCCGCCCGGGATGCCGAGAAGGGTCGTCCGCAGTCCGATGGTGTAATGGCAGCACAAGTGGTTTTGGTCCACTTTGTCTAGGTTCGAATCCTAGTCGGACTAGCGGTCCCCGGGCCCCGCCCGGAAAACAGGACGGGCGGCCCGAGGGCCGCCCGCGACAGGTCGTCGACCCAAGCGCCTCAGGCGCGGCCGAGGTATTCCTTGTTCTCGGTGCTGACCTTGATGATCTCGCCCTCCTTGATGAAGAGGGGGACGTTGACCTCGAGGCCGTTCTCGCAGGTGACCGTCTTCTGGACGTTGCCGGCGGTGTCGCCCTTCACGGCGGGGGGCGCCTCGACGACCTTGACCGTGACCGACGGGGGGAGGTCGACGGTCACCGGCTTGCCCTCGACGAAGAGGACGGTGTAGCTCTGGCCGGGGATGATGAACTCCTTGGAGTCCTCCAGGGTGGCGGCCGAGATGTAATATTCCTCGAAGGAGGAGGGGTCGACGAAGACATAGCTGCCGTCGGCCTCGTAGGACATCTCGAGGGTCTTGATGGAGTTCTCGAAGACCTCGAAGGAGACGTTGATGCCGCAGCGGATGGGGATCTTGGCGCCCGTCTTGATGGAGCGGACCTCCATCTGGCAGTACGAGGCGTTGTTCGGAGGGGTGCGGATCTGGCACTCCAGCACGACGCAGAGCTCGCCGTTGTTGCTGATGATGTTCTTCTTCTTGATCCGATTGACGGGTAGGCTGGGCATGGGCGTTGAAGGGTTGAGTCAAAGCCCAGCCGCCCCCCCCTGGTCAAGCCTCCTTGCTGGGGCCGGCGGCCTCGAGCTCGGCCGCCTTCTCCGCCCAGGAGGCCGTGACGGCCTCCAGCTCGGCCGTCACCTCGGAAAGGCGCCGGTTGAGGGCCAGCGCCTTGGCGGCGTCGGCGTAGGTCGAGGGGTCCTGGAGCCCGGCGGTCAGCTCGCCCTGCTCCTTCTCGAGGGCGGCGACGCGGGCCTCGAGGTCGGCGACCTCCTTGCGGAGGCGCCTGAGCGCCTTGGGGTCGGGCCGGGCCGCCTTGGCGGCCGGGGCGGGGGTGGCCGGGGTCTCCGGCGCGCGGGGGCGGGCGTCGGTGAAGCCGGCCGTCAGCGCCTCGCGCTCGCCCTTGGCCCGGGACTTCTCGAGGTAGTAATCGTAGCCCCCCGCGTAGGGGGTCAGGCGGCCCGAATGGACGTGGAGGACGTTGCCGGCGACGGCGCGGATGAAGTGCACGTCGTGGCTGATGAAGACGAGGGTGCCCTCGTAGTTGCCCAGGGCGCCGATGAGGGCGTCGATGGACGGCATGTCGAGGTGCGTCGTCGGCTCGTCCATGAGCAGCAGGTTGGGGGGGCGCATCAGGAGCCGGACCAGGGCCAGGCGCGACTTCTCTCCGCCCGAGAGGACGGAAACCGGCTTGTGCACGTCGTCCTTGCGGAAGAGGAAGGCCCCGAGGACGCCGCGGGCCTGCTCCTCGGTGAAGGGGTGCGAGGACGACCGGCGCTCCATCACGTTCTCGAGCACGCTCAGGCGGGGGTCGAGGTTGTCGAGGCGGTTCTGGGCGAAATACCCCACCTCGACGTTCGTCCCCTCCTCGCGGACGCCGCCCTGGATGGGCACCTGGCCCGCGAGGATCTTGAGCAGCGTCGACTTGCCCGCGCCGTTGGGCCCCACGAGCACCGTGCGCTGCCCGCGCTCGAGCTCGAGGTCGAGCCTCTCGTAGACCACGTGGTCCCCGTAGGCCTGGCGGACGCCGGCCAGGCGCATCACGCGGAGGCTCGGCCGCGGCGGCTGCGGGAAGCGGAAGGCGATGCGCTTGAGGTCCTCCTCGGGCTCGTCGGGGGCGGCGGCCTCGAGGCGCTCGATCTGCTTCTCCTTGGACTTGGCGCGCGAGGCCATCGAGGCCTTGGCCCCGAAGCGGTCGACGAAGGTCTGCAGGTGGGCGATCTCCCGCTGGCTGTTCCGGTACGCGGCCGCCTGCTGCTCCTTCCGCGCCACGCGCTCGAGCAGGAAGGCGTCGTAGTTGCCCTGGTAGCGGTGGAGCCGCCCGCCGCGGAGCTCGAGCATCCCGTTGCAGAGCGCGTTGAGGAAGGCGCGGTCGTGCGAGATGACGACGAGGCCGCCCGGGTAGCGCGTGAGGTAGTCCTGGAACCAGAGCAGGGCCTCGAGGTCGAGGTGGTTCGTCGGCTCGTCGAGCAGCAGCAGCGTCGGCTCGCTGACGAGCAGGCGCGCGAGGTGGGCCCGCATCACCCAGCCGCCCGAGAAGGTGCGGGCCGGCAGGTCGAAGTCGCCCTCGCGGAAGCCGAGGCCGGCGAGGATCTTCTTGGCGCGCGGTTCGAGCGACCAGTCGACCTCGGGGTAGGGATCATCCGGGTCGTGGGCCGTCCCCGCGGTGGCCACCTCGAGGATCGTCTCCTCCCCCACCGGGGCGCTCTCCTGGGGCAGGAAGCCGAAGTCGGCGCCGCGCTCCCACTGGGCCGTGCCCGAGTCGGCCTCCTCCTCGCCGAGGATGATGCGGAAGAGCGTCGACTTGCCCGCGCCGTTGGCGCCGACCAGCCCCAGCCGGTCCTTCCGCTGGATGGTCAGGGAGACGTCGGAGAAGAGCTCCTTGGGGCCGTAGGCCTTGGCGATGTCGGTGAGCGTGAGCAAGGGAGGGCCCGCAGGAGTGGTCCCCGCGGGGCGGAAGCGCAAGCGCGAAGCCCGCTCAGGCCGCGGCGGCGTTGCCCGCGAGCCAGCCGGTGGTCCACGCCGCCTGGAAGTTGAAGCCCCCGGTGACGCCGTCGATGTCCAGCACCTCGCCCGCGAGGTGGAGCCCCGGGGCGACCTTGCTCGCCATGCCCTTGAAGTCCACCTCCCGCAGGCGGACGCCGCCGCAGGTGACGAACTCCTCCTTGTGAGCGCTCTTGCCGGCGACCGGCAGCTCGTCCAACACCTCGCCCGCCAGATGGAGGCCCGGGGCGACCTTGCTCGCCATGCCCTTGAAGTCCACCTCCCGAAGGCGGACACCGCCGCAGGTGACGAACTCCTCCTTGTGGGCGCTCTTGCCGGCGACGGGCAGCTCGGCCGCGGTGAGCCAGCCGGCCAGCGACCGCGCGTGGGCGGCGCCGAGATTGGCCCAGGTCGTGCCTTCCGGGATGCCGGCCACCTCGACCAGCCGTTCCCAGAGGCGGGCGGGCAGGCCGAAGGGATTCCAGGTCGTCACCTGCTTGCGGGGCTCGCGCGTCCTCAGGTCCGCCAGCGTCGCGCCGACCGACGCGGCGTCGGCGGTCGGGACGAGGCTCAGGCGCAGCGTGAAGCGGTACCCCTTCGCGGCGAGCTCGCGCGCGCCCCAGGCCGAGAGCTTCAGGATGCCCGGGCCGCTCAGGCCGTTGTGGGTGACGAGGATGGGGCCGCGCTCCTGCAGCCGGAGGCCGTCGACCGAGGTGGCGGCATCCTCCACCGAGAGCCCGGCGAGGTCGGCCAGCAGCCGATGGGCGATATGGAAGGTGAACAGGGAGGGGACGGGTGGCTCGATCGCGTGGCCGAGCGCGGCGGCCAGCGCATGGCCGCCGCCCGAGCCCCCGCCGGTGGCCAGGATGACGCGGTCGGCCCGCAGCGCCCCCTCGGCGAGCGTCGCCACGAAGCCCTCGCCGTCGCGGGCCAGCGCCTTGACGGGGCTCCGCAGCCGCACCTCGACGCCGGCCGCGCGCGCCGCGCGCTCGAGGCAGTCGACGATGGTGGCCGAGTCGTCGGTCACCGGGAACATGCGGCCGTCGGCCTCCACCTTGGTCGCGACGCCCCGCTTGGCGAACCACTCCAGGGTGTCGCGCGGTTGCCACCGGTGGAAGGCGCCGAGCAGCTCCCGCCCGCCGCGGGGGTAGCGCCTGGCCAGCTCCGCGGGCTCGAAGCAGCCGTGGGTCACGTTGCAGCGCCCGCCGCCCGAGATGCGCACCTTCGAGAGCACCTGGCCGGTCGCCTCGAGGAGCGTCACCTTGCCGCGCCCCTTCAGGGCCTCGGCCGCGGCGATGGCGGCGAAGAAGCCGGCGGCGCCGCCGCCGATGACGAGGACCTCGCGCGCCATCGGCTCAGGGCGCCGGCGCGGGCACGGCGGTGGGCCGGCCGTCGACGCGGTCGCCGGGCGCGGCGAAGTAGGTGTCGCCGTCGGGCAAGGTGCGGATGAGGCGGACCGAGGCGCGGCCGCCGGTGACGGCGATCTCCGCCTGGACGCGGTCCGCGTCGAGGTCGTCGCCCCGGATCGAGGGCGCGATGCCGTCGAGCTCGACGATCGCGGCGCCATGGGCCGCGCCGCTCAGGGGCGCGAGGAAGGGCGCGACGTCGCCGCGGTCCGCCCGGCGGTCGACGATCAGCAGGCGCCGCGCGGGGCCGGACGCATGCCCCGGCTGCTCGAGGCGCTGGCGCCAGACGGGCCAGAGCAGGCGGCCCTCGGGGCCGACCACGGCGCCGGACTCCCCCGAGTCGACGACCATGAGCCGGTCGACCAGGGCGCGGCGGTCCGCGACCTCCAGCCTGGTCACCTCGAGCCCGCGGCGGCGCACCGGCTGGCCTTCCTCGTCGCGCCGTTCCGCCGGCCCGATCCAGACGACCTCCACGGGGCCGGCCCGGGTGGCGTCGATCCAGCGCACGATCCCATAGGGCAGGGTGGTCATGGCCAGCGCGAGGGCCGCGCCGACGGCGAGCTGGCGCCCGATGCCCGCCCCGGCGGCGCCGAGCGCGGCGGTGAGCGCGGCGCCCGCGAAGGCGGCGCCGGACACCGAGACGTCCACCCCCAGGCGGTCGCCGGAAAGCACGAAGCCCTCGGGCGACCAGGTGAGCCGGACCCACACGTGGTGGAGGGCGAGCTGCCAGAGCACCCCGAGGGCGAGGCCGCGCGCGCCCAGCCGGGCGACGAGCGGCACGGCCCAGGCGGCGAGGAAGGCCGCGACCGCGCCCCGGAAGAAGGCGTCCGTCACCGACGCCATGCCGGTCGACCAGGCGCCCGCGACCAGCAGGCCCCAGGTCAGCCAGTAGACGCGGGCGCGGAGGAGGAACATGGCCGGGTCACTCCCCGACGACGGTGCCGGGGGCGATGACGGCGTTCTTCTTCACGACGAGGACGCCGTCGCGCACGTACCAGGCCGGTGTCTCCGCCTTCTCGGGGAGGCCGATGGGGGAGAGGCGGCAGTTGGCGCCGATGCGGGCGTTCTTGTCGATGATGGCGCGGCGGATGTGGCAGCCGGGGCCCACGCCGATGTCGGGCTGGCCGAGGTCGCGGTTCCGCCCGAAGTCCTCGGGGCGCTCATAGCGGTCGGCGCCCATCATCACGGTGTTCTCGAGGCGGGAGCCGGCGCGGATGACGGAGCGGACGCCGATGACGCAGCGCTCGAGGTCGGCGTCGTCCACGATGCAGCCCGATGCACCCGTCGGCCAGCAGGACGCGGTGCGCCCGGGCGCCGTTGATCTTGGCGGGCGGGAGGTAGCGGGCGTGGGTGAAGACGGGGTGGCGGCCGTCGAAGAAGTCGAAGGGCGGCACGGGGTCGGTCAGCGTGAGGTTGCACTCCCAGAAGGAGCCGACCGTGCCGATGTCCTCCCAGTACCCGTCGAAGACGTAGGCGGTGAGGCGGTGGGACTGCACCATGCCCGGGATGACCTCCTTGCCGAAGTCGGTCTGGAAGGGGTCGGCCAGGGCGGCCCGGAGGCGCTGGCCCGAGACGAGGTAGATCCCCATCGAGGCGAGGCAGTAGTCGCGGTCGGACTTGTCCGAGAGCGCCGCGCGCGCGTCGCCGCGGAGCGCCAGCCCGGCGACGAGGGAGGGGTCCTTGGGCTTCTCGACGAACTCGGTGATGCGGAGCTCGTGGTCGACGCGCATGACGCCGAGGCCGGAGACCTGGTCGGAGGGCATGGGCTTGGCCGCGATGGTGATGTCGGACCCGCAGCGCAGGTGCTGCTCGATCATCGGGCGGAAGTCCATGTGGTAGAGCTGGTCGCCCGAGAGGATGAGGACGAGGTCGTCGTCCCTCAGCCCGTAGTGGTGCATGTTCTGGCGGACGGCGTCGGCCGTGCCCTGGTACCAGGACTCCTTGTCGCCCGTCTGCTCGGCGGCGAGGATGTCGACGAAGCCCTTGCCGAAGGGGTCGAACTTGTAGGTCTGCTGGATGTGCTTGTGCAGCGAGGCGGTGTTGAACTGCGACAGGATGTAGATGCGGTTCAGCCCGGAGTTCAGGCAATTGCTGATGGGGATGTCCACCAGGCGGTAGTTGCCCGCGAGGGGGACGGCCGGCTTGCAGCGGTCCTTGGTCAGGGGGTAGAGCCGCGTGCCGCGGCCGCCGCCCATGATGATGGAGATGACGCGGGGGTTGGTCTTGGCCATAGGCACCCTGCGTAGCAGGCGGGGCGGGGCAGGGCGAGCCAAAGAGGGATTGCGGTTGGCATCCCGCCCGGCGCCCCTTCCCTCCGCCCGTGGCCTTCGCCTTCCATATCCTCGGCACCAGCAGCTCCGGCAA
>VFQT010005188.1_pt1 | contig 10125 bp, 10 predicted proteins | sample 3512381 | NCBI WGS metagenome assembly VFQT01 (sample SAMN10412376, study PRJNA504923) | tailings metagenome | isolation source: Relicate 2 Philex TSF3 active mining site | place: Philippines: Tuba, Benguet | collected 2017-08-29 | reverse complement strand
TATCGCGCTGGAAGCGCAGGCTCGCGGCCATGCGTTGTTCTATTACACGCCCGACAAGCTGGCCTTCGTCGAGGGCCGTGTGACCGCGCGGGGCTTTCCCATCACGCTGCGGCGCGAGAAGGGCAACCATGTGAGTTTCGGACCCGAGACCGAGGTGGACCTGGGCGAGATGGATGTGGTCTGGCTGCGTCAGGACCCGCCCTTTGACATGGGCTATATCACCACGACTCACCTGCTGGACATGATCCATCCGCGCACGCTGGTGGTGAACGACCCGTTCTGGGTGCGGAATTGCCCGGAAAAGCTGTTGGTGCTGCAGTTTCCCGACTTGATCCCGCCCACTGCCATTGCCCGTGACCTGGCGACGATTCGCGCCTTCAAGGCCAGGCATGGCGACATCATCCTGAAGCCCCTGTACGGCAATGGCGGCGCGGGCGTCTTCCGGTTGGACCCGAATGACCGCAACCTGTCGAGCCTGTTCGAGCTCTTCACCTCGATGAGCCGCGAGCCGTTGATCGTGCAGAAGTTCCTGCCCGATGTCAGCAAGGGCGACAAGCGCATCATCCTGGTGGATGGCGAGCCGGTGGGCGCCATCAACCGGGTGCCGCAGGCGGGCGAGACGCGGTCGAACATGCATGTGGGCGGGCGGCCCGAGAAGATCGGCCTGACGGCGCGCGACCTGGAGATCTGCGCCGCCATCGGGCCCACTTTGCGCGAGAAGGGGCAGGTTTTCGTCGGCATCGACGTGATCGGCGATTACCTGACCGAGATCAACGTGACCTCGCCCACCGGCATCCAGGAGCTGGAGCGGTTCGACGGCACCAACACCGCCGCGCGAATCTGGGAGGTGATCGAGGCGAAGCGGGCCGCCATGGGATGAGCCTGCGGCTGCGCCTGGCGGTGCTGGCGATGCGCCTTCTGGGCAAGCCGGTGCTGTCGCGCGTGACCGATCCCGCTTTGGCCCGGCGCGGGTTGGAGCGGTTGTGCCGCCTTCTGCCCCGTCCACCGCATGTGCTGCATCTGGTGGATCGGGGGCGGCCTGTGGTCCATTGGATTTCGTGCCGCGTGCGGCGGCATGATGCGGTGATTCTGTATTTCCACGGCGGCGGCTATGTTGCGGGCAGCCCTGAGACCCATGAGGCCATGCTGGCGCGGCTATCGCGCATGACGGGCTTGGAGGTCGCCTGCCCGGAGTATCGCCTAGCGCCGGAGCATCCGGCCCCTGCGGCCTTTGAGGATGCGGTGGCCGCGCATGCCGCGCTGATGGCCAAGGGGCATGCGGCGGGGCGGATCGTGCTGGGGGGTGACAGTGCGGGGGGTGGCTTGGCGCTGGCGCTGCTGGCGGACCTGTGCCAGCGCGGCCTGGCGCCGGCAGGGCTGTTTGCCTTCTCGCCCTGGACCGACTTGGGGATGACGGGCGAGAGCCTTGCGCGCAACGCCGGGGCCGACCCTCTGTTGCCGGCCTGGCGAATGCCGGAAGCCGTGGCCATGGTGCGGGGGGCGCTGGACCCGCGCGACCCGCGGCTTTCGCCGCTGAACGCGCGTTTTCCGGGTGTTCCGCCGGTCATGATCCAGGTGGGGCCGGAGGAAATTCTTTGCGATGACAGCCGGCGGATGGCCGAGGTGCTGCGCCAGGCCGGGGGGCGGGTGGTGCTGGAGGAATGGCCGGGCTGCCCGCATGTCTGGCAGTTGATGGATGGCCTGGTGCCCGAAGCGCGGGCGGCGCTGGTGGCTGTGGCCGGGTTCGTGGCGGGGCTTCTGCCCGAGAGGGGCGGAGACAGCCTGTGACCGGGCCCTCCTTGCCTGAAGAAAGCCGAATGGCTTGATGAAGGCCCCTCAGCCCTGCGCCGCCACCGACAGGCGATAGCTGACGGCCTCGGCCACATGGGGGCGGCGGACATCGGCGCTGCCGTCCAGGTCGGCGATGGTGCGGGCCACGCGCAGGATGCGGTGATAGGCGCGGGCAGACAGGCCGAAGCGTTCGGCCACGCGGGCCAGGAGGGCGCGGCCTTCCTCATCGGGCGTGGCGATTTCCTCCAGCACCGCGCCTTCGGCATCGGCATTCACGCGCAGGCCGGAATGGGGGGCGAATCGCTTCTCTTGCACGCGGCGGGCCGCTTGCACGCGGGCGGCGACGGTGGCGGAGGTATCGCCCGAGGGGGGCAGGTCGAGGTCGGTATAGGCAACGGGCGGGACTTCGACGCGCAGGTCGAAACGGTCCATCAGGGGGCCAGAGATGCGGCCGAGGTAATCTTCCCCGCAGGCGGGCGCACGGTTGCAGGCGCGGGTGGGGTCGGTCATGTAGCCGCATTTGCAGGGATTTGCGGCGGCGACCAGCAGGAAGCGGCAGGGATAGCGCACATGGGCGTTGGCGCGGGCAACGACGATCTCTCCGGTCTCGATGGGTTGGCGCAGGGTTTCCAGCACGGTGCGGGGAAATTCGGGGAATTCGTCCATGAAGAGGACGCCGTTGTGGGCCAGCGAGACCTCGCCAGGCTTGGCCCCCTTGCCGCCGCCCACGATGGCGGCCATCGAGGCGGTGTGATGCGGCTCGCGGAAGGGGCGGGAGCGGGAGATGCCGCCTTCGGAGAGAAGCCCGGCAAGGGAGTGGATCATCGAGGTTTCCAGCGCCTCGGGCGCGGAAAGCGGCGGCAGGATGCCGGGCAGCCGCGCCGCCAGCATGGATTTGCCGGAACCAGGCGAGCCCACCATCAGCATGTGATGCCGCCCGGCAGCGGCGATTTCCAGCGCCCGCTTGGCGCGTTCCTGTCCCTTCACCTCGCGCAGGTCGCGCGAGCCGGGGTCGGCGGTGACCTCGCCCGCTGCGGCCTGCGGCAAGGGCTGTTGGCCGGTGAAATGGCGGACCACATCGGCCAGCGAACTGGCAGCAAAGACCGGCGTTGCGCCGACCCAGGCGGCCTCGGCCCCGCAGGCCTTGGGGCAGATCACCGCCAGGTCATGCGCGGCGGCGGCCATGGCGGATGGCAGGGCGCCGACCACGGGCAGCAGGCGGCCGTCGAGGGACAGTTCGCCCAGCGACAGGGTGCGCTCCACCGCTTCGCGCGGGATGATCTCCAGCGCGGCCAGAACGGCCACGGCGATGGGCAGGTCGAAATGCGACCCTTCTTTCGGCATGTCGGCCGGCGAGAGGTTGACCGTGATGCGCTTGGAGGGCAGCGCGATGGCCATGGCAGAGAGCGCCGCCTTGACCCTTTCGCGCGCCTCGCTCACCGCCTTGTCGGGCAGGCCCACGAGGGAGAAATTGGGCATGCCGGGCGAAAGGGCGCATTGCACCTCGACCACCCGCGCCTCGATTCCGTCGAAGGCCACCGTATAGGCCAGTGCGACCATCACCTGCTCCCGTTAACCAAGGTAAACGTAGCCGGGGAATGGTTTACGATTTGTAAATGGCCATGAACTCCGGCCAGGCCTCGGGGTCGGCCACGGTCTTGTCGCGGCAGAAGGCGTTGCAGAAGCCGAAGCGGCGGCCCTCCAGCTCCAGCACATGGGTCACGGGCTTGCCGGAATAGGGGCAGGTGGCGTTTTCGGCCTGGGTGCCCTCGACCGCCCGGGCCGGAAGGGGTGCGGGGCCGGGCCAGGGGCGGCGGGGATAGTCGCGGCGGTAGAACTCCTGATCCGCGCCATCGACCAGGCCCATGGCCCGCCAGCGGCGGAACGAAGGGTGGGCAAGGTGGGCCTGGACATAGGCCATGGCGCGGGGGCCAAGGGGCAGGTTGTAGGTGGCGATGCGGGTGGCCACGGGGGCGAAGAAGGCGTCGGCGGCGGAATAGGCGCCGCAAAGCCAGGTCTGCGAGCCGGTCTGATCCTGCGCCCAGGCCCAGATGGTTTCCAGCCGGGCCAGGTCGGCCAGAACCTCGGGCGGCGGGGCGCAGTCCTGGTAGCTGACGCGCAGGTTCATCGGGCAATGGCTGCGCAGCGCGGTGAAACCGGCGTGCATTTCGGCGGCCACGGCGCGGGCGATGGCGCGGGCCTTGGGGTCTTGCGGCCAGAGGCCCGCCTGGGGATGGCGGGAGGCCAGCTCCTCGGCAATGGCGATGGTTTCGGGGACAACGACGCCATCGGGGGTGCGCATGGTGGGGGCGGTCTTGCCGGGGAAGAACTGCTTCAGGAGGGTCGGCAGTTCATCGGTGTAAAGCCGGGCATGGTGCAGTTTGACCGGAATGCCGAAGGCATCGAAGAACAGCCAGCCGCGCAGCGACCAGCTGGAATAGGCGCGATCGCCGATGACGAGATCATAGGTCATTTGGTCCTCCAATGCCGGGGAGGCTGCCCGATGCCCCTGCCAAGGTCAACCAGACCGTGCCATGCCCTGAGAGCCCCCCACCCCCATCCCCTCCCCACAAGGGGGAGGGGAGGCTCCACAGTCAAACCCATTGCGCTGCCCTGAGGCAAAGGGCGCCTCCCTCCCCCCCTCGTGGGGGAGGGATGGGGTGGGGGGGGGGGGTCGAGAATGATCAGAAAGGCACTTTCAGGGCATCTGCCCCTTCAACACAATCGCCAGGCCGGCCATGACGCCCACCACCAGCCCGGCGCGGGCGGCGATTTGCTGGTTCAAGCGGCCCTGATGATCCCGGAAAGCGCGGGCCAGGGCATTTTCGGGGACGATGCCGAAGCCCACTTCGTTTGAAACGATCACAACCGGGCAGGCACAGGCCTCGGCCGCCGCAATCAGCGCGGCGCTCTCCGTGGCGATGTCGGCGCCGGACAGGAGGTGGTTGGTCAGCCAGAGCGTGGCGCAATCCAGCAGCACCACCCCGCCCGGCGGCAGGGCGCGCAGCACCCCGGCGGCATCTTTCGGCGCGTTCCAGGTCGTCCAGGCCTCGCCCCTCTGGGCCTGATGGGCGGCGATGCGGGCGGCCATTTCGTCATCCCAGGCCTCGGCCGTGGCGATGTAGTGGCGGGGCAGGCCGGTGCCTGTGACCAGCCCTTCCGCCAGGGCGGACTTGCCCGACCGCGCCCCGCCCAGGACCAGGCTCAGTTGCGGCAAGGATTTCGCAGCGTCGGGTGATCCGGTCATGGCTTCCCAGCGTAAGGGTGACAAAGGGCCGCGAAAGGGCCCGGGAGGAGGGGCCATGGCACTTGACGGATATAGCGACCAAATCCTGCCGCGCCAAGCGCGCCGGGCCGAGCTTCTGGACGCCGAAACCGAGGCCCGCCTGGCCCGCGCCTGGCGCGACCGGTGCGATACGGCGGCGCTGCATCGGCTGGTGACGGCCTATATGCGGCTGGCGATCTCGATGGCCGCGAAATACCGCCGCTATGGCGCGGCCTCGCCCGACCTGACCCAGGAAGCCGCCATCGGCCTGATGAAGGCGGCCGAGAAGTTTGATCCCGACCGCGGGCACCGCTTTTCGACCTATGCCGTCTGGTGGATCAAGGCGCAGTTGCAGGATTACGTGATGCGCAACTGGTCGCTGGTGCGCACGGGGTCAACCACCGGGCAGAAGGCGCTGTTCTTCAACCTGCGCCGCGTCGAGGCGCGGCTGGTGCGAGAGGCGCGCGAGCGGGGCGAAAGGCTGGAAGGCCCGGCCCTGCGCCAGGCGATTGCCGCCGACCTGGGCGTGACCGAGGCGGAAGTGGCGATGATGGAGGGGCGGTTGCAGGGCAGCGATGCCTCGCTGAACTCGACCCAGGCGGGCGACGAGGAAGGCCGCGAGTGGATCGAGGTGCTGGAGGACGAGGGCGCGCAGGCGGCAGACTCGGTGCAATCGGCCCATGACCTGGCGGCGCTGCGGCGCGACCTGGCAGAGGCGATGGGCGGGCTTTCGCCGCGGGAACGGATGATCGTGCACGCAAGGCAACTGGCGGACGAGCCGCGCACCCTGGCCGAACTGGGGCAAGAGCTGAACCTGTCGAAAGAGCGCATCCGCCAACTGGAGGCCCAGGCCTTTGCCAAGCTGCGCCGGGCGCTGGAGGCGCGGGGTGCCGTGGCGGCCAGCTACCTGGCCTGAGCCCTTGCGGTGACCCGCCCGCCCTCCTAACCTTGGGCCTGGCTTCAAGGCGGGGTAAACCGATGCTGGCTGGAAAACGCGTGACGCTGATCATCGGCGGGGGCATCGCGGCGTATAAGGCGCTGTATCTGATAAGGCTGCTGAAAGGCGCAGGCGCGGCGGTGACGCCGGTGCTGACGCGGGCGGGGGCAGAGTTCGTGACCGCGCTGTCGGTTTCCGCCCTGGCCGGGGAAAAGGTGCATGAGGCGCTGTTCGACCTGACGGATGAGGCCGAGATGGGCCATATCGAGCTGAGCCGTGTGGCCGACCTGATCGTTGTGGCCCCGGCAACGGCCGACCTGATGGCCAAGGCGGCCACGGGGCGGGCGGATGACCTGGCCTCGACCCTGCTTCTGGCCACCGATACGCCGGTTCTGATGGCACCGGCGATGAATGTGCGGATGTGGACGCATGCCGCCACCCAGCGCAACCTGGCCACGCTGCGCGGCGATGGGGTGCGGTTTGTAGGCCCGGATGAGGGCGAGATGGCTTGCGGCGAGTTCGGACCAGGCCGGATGGCCGAGCCGGAGGCGATTTTCGCGGCGATTTAGGCGGCTTTGGCCGATGGGCCATTGGCGGGCAAGCATGTGCTGGTGACATCGGGGCCGACGCATGAGCCCATCGACCCAGTGCGCTATATCGCCAACCGCTCTTCGGGTGCCCAGGGAACGGCGGTGGCGGCGGCGCTGCGCGATCTGGGCGCGCGGGTGACTTTCGTGACCGGCCCGGCCAGCGTTCCGCCACCCGAGGGCGTGGCGGTGGTGCGGGTGGAGACCGCAAGGGCCATGCTAGAGGCGGTGGAGGCCGCCCTGCCCGCCGATGCGGCGGTGTTCGCGGCGGCGGTGGCCGATTGGCGGGTGGCCAATGCGGCGGATCAGAAGATGAAGAAGGATGGCTCGGGCAAGGCCCCGGCGCTGAAGTTTGCCGAGAACCCGGATATCCTGGCCACGGTGTCCAAGGGCAAGGCCCGCCCCCGGCTGGTGGTGGGCTTTGCGGCGGAAACGCAGGATGTGGTGGCCCATGCCATTGCCAAACGCCAGCGCAAGGGCTGCGACTGGATCGTGGCCAATGACGTCTCGCCCGATACCGGCATCATGGGCGGGGCAGAGAATGCGGTTGTGGTGATTTCCGAGGGCGGCGCGGATGTCTGGCCGCGCATGTCCAAGGCCGATGTGGCGCGAAAGCTGGCCGCGAAGATTGCCGAGGCCTTGGGATGAGCCCGGTGGTAAAGGTTCTGCGCGAAGACTGGGCCGATGCCGCCCTGCCCCTGCCCGCCTATGAAACCCCCGGCGCCGCCGGGGCCGACCTGCGCGCCAATTTCCGCCCCGAGGATCGGGCGGCGGGGATGACGCTGGCGCCGATGCAGCGCGCCATCCTGCCCACGGGTCTGCGGGTGGAGATTCCGCAGGGGTTTGAGATGCAGGTGCGCCCGCGGTCTGGCCTGGCGGTGAAGCACGGCATCACCGTGCCCAACACGCCGGGCACGATCGACAGCGATTATCGCGGGCCTTTGGGCGTGGCGCTGGTGAACCTGGGCACCGAGCCCTACACGATCCACCACGGCGACCGCATTGCGCAGGCGGTGATTGCCCCTGTGGTGCAGGCGGGGTTTGCGCTGACCGAGAGCCTGTCGGAAACCGCGCGGGGCGAGGGCGGCTTCGGCTCGACGGGGCGGACATGATCTGGGCGCTGGTCCTATGCGGCGCGCTATGGGGATTGGGCAGCGTGATGCGCGCGCCCGCTTGGCAGCGCTGGGCCGTGATCGGCCCGGTCTGGGGCGCGGCCTTCTTCTGGTTTGGCGTGCCGGGCGATCTGACCTCGGACAATGCCCGCGTCTGGGCGCTGGCAACGCTGATCGGCGTGGTCTGGCTGGGCTATCGCGCGGCGCTGACCCGGCTGCGCGCCAAGGCGCAGCCCGCGCCGGCGCCCGCGGCCAAACCCGCGCCCGGCGCCTTCGCGCCCGAGGAACTGGAGCGCTATGCCCGTCACATCCTTTTGCGCGAGATCGGCGGACCGGGGCAGAAGGCGATGAAGACGGCCCGCGTTCTCGTGATTGGCGCGGGGGGGCTGGGGTCGCCCTCGCTTCTGTATCTGGCGGCGGCGGGGGTGGGGACGATTGGGGTGGTGGATGACGATGTGGTGGATACCTCGAACCTGCAGCGCCAGGTGATCCACCGCTCGGATGCCGTGGGGCGGCCCAAGGTGGCCTCGGCGGCCGAGGCGATGGCAGCGCTGAACCCGTTTGTGACGGTGGTGCAGCATCGGCAGCGTTTTGATGAAAGCTGCGCGGGGCTTCTGGCCGATTATGACCTGATCCTGGACGGGTCGGACAATTTCGACACGCGCTACCTGGTGAACCGGCTGGCGGCCAAGGCGGGCAAGCCCCTGATTTCGGCGGCAATTACCCAGTGGGAAGGCCAGATCAGCCTTTATGACCCCGCCCATGGCACGCCTTGCTATGAATGCATCTTCCCCCACCGCCCCGCCCCCGGCATGGTGCCCACCTGCGCCGAGGCGGGCGTGGCGGCCCCCCTGCCGGGCATCGTCGGCTCGATGATGGCCATGGAGGCGGTCAAGCATCTGACCGGCGCGGGAGAGGGGCTGCGCGGGCGGCTGATGATTTACGACGCGCTTTATGGCGAGGCGCGGGTGATCACCCTGAAGCGGCGCGAGGAGTGCGCGGTCTGCGGGGGAGGCCACGCGGCGTAGAGCAAAACTTTTCGAAAAGTTTTGCAAATTTCTTCGAAGAAATTTGGCTCGCCCTGCCGTCACTCGCCCAGTTTGGCGTGGACCTCGTCCAGGTCGATCTCTCCTGTGGGCATCTTGTTGGCCGGGTTCTCGAAATCATATTTGAAGCACTGGAAGTCGCGCTTGTAGATTTCCCACATCAGATGCATCGACAGGTCGTCGAAATAATCCTGAACCGGATGCGCCCGCGTGGGGCCGTGGCCCTCGGACTCATTGAAGCGCGGGATCTTCTTCAGGTCGATCGGGTGGCGGGGCTTCATATGGGTCAGGACCTCGCCCATGCCTTCGTCGAACTTTTCGGTGAAGAAGATCTTGTTGTAGCGGCCCCCGTTGACGATGAAGGTCGAGACATGGCCCGACATGGCCGACCAGTGGATGTCGGGCTCCATCGGCTTTTTCCAGCGGATCGTGTCGCGGGCGAACAGAAGGAAGCGGCGGAAGCTCGCGATCTGGTCGAACTCCTGCTTGCCGTCCTCGCCCCCGACCTCGATCCCGTATTTCTGCACGAGGAGAGGCACCAGGTTCCCCCGGTAGCGTTTGCCGTTGCGCTGGATGCCGCAGATCTTGTCGAAGAACGAGGAGAGGATGCGCGTATAGGGGTTTCGCACGCAGGTGAAGGCATAGACCTTGTGGCCCTTCACCGCCTTTTCGATGCGCGGCTGGCTCGCCTCCATCGACCATTTGTGCATGCCGGCCTGCGCGTCGTGAATGTCACCGTCGAAGAAGCGGCCATGATCGGCGTAAAACATGATCTGGCCGATGGTCGAGCAGGCGCATTTCGGCACTACGCGATAGACCACGCTTTCGCTTTCCGTCATCCAGGTGCCGGGGAAGCCCATGACTGCCGTCTCCTTCCAAGGTGACCTCCGGGCGGAGACCTCTAAAAACTCAGCACAAAAAAGCAAACAAACTCTGTCTTTTCAACGGCTGATCAAGCTATTTAGGGCAACGCTGTCCCGGAAAGACCCCGAACTGTTTCTGTAATGGCAAGAATCGCCTATATCCTGCTGTGCCACAAGGACCCCGATGGTATTATCGCCCAGGCCCGACGGCTGACGGCGGCAGGGGATTTCATATCGATCCACTTCGACGCCCGCGCCAAGGCTGCGGATTTCGACCGCATCCGCAGCGCCCTGGCCGACAACCCCGCCGTGACCTTTGCAGCCAAGCGCATCAAATGCGGCTGGGGCGAATGGTCGCTGGTGGAAGCCACGATCAACGCCGTGCGCGCCGCGGTCGAGGCTTTTCCGCGCGCCACGCATTTCTACATGCTGTCCGGCGACTGCATGCCCGCCAAGACGGCGGAATATGCCCATGCCTTCCTGGACCGCGCCGAGGTGGATTACATCGAAAGCTTCGATTTCTT
>VFQT010005187.1_pt1 | contig 10125 bp, 6 predicted proteins | sample 3512381 | NCBI WGS metagenome assembly VFQT01 (sample SAMN10412376, study PRJNA504923) | tailings metagenome | isolation source: Relicate 2 Philex TSF3 active mining site | place: Philippines: Tuba, Benguet | collected 2017-08-29 | reverse complement strand
GTTCTTGCCAAAACCGCTATTTCGCTTGGCTTGTGATTAGCCAGCGCCGAAACTATTTCTCTTGCAACCACCCCAGCTTCTTCAGTTTGATTTGCGTTGGACTGAATAGTCGCAAGACCAATATCTGACCTGACTTTACTCAGCGGCTTTAGTGGCAGAACTCGATTCGCAACATCAACGATTGCACCCGCCGATCGGTAGTTGCGATTCAGTTCGTAGGTGTTTGCACCCGGATATTGATTCTGAAAATCCAGTAGGAAATTACTACTTGCTCCGGCAAAGCTGTAAATGGTCTGACGAGGATCACCCACCACGCAGATCTCTTCTCTCTCGCCAAGCCAGGTTCTCAATAAGCCCTCCTGCAGCGGCGAGATATCTTGATACTCATCCACAGTGAAGAATCGATACTGCTGCTGAAAGTAGCTCAGCGCTCGAGCTTCATTTCTCAAAAGCCCCGTGCAGAGCAGGATTGTGTCTTCCCAGTCCATTAATCGACGCTGCAGTTTTTGTTCCTGATAGCGCTTTTCCAAATCCGCAAACTGCTCCTGCGAGAGAAATTGTGGTAATCGTTTGGTCAGAAAGTATTCATCAAGCTCCGTTAGGGAGTAGCGCAGATATTCAATCTCGGATGCCACTTCCATAAGCTGCGGATCGGTTAGCCTCAGGCCAATCAGTGAGGCAACCTCAGAAAGCAGAGAGCGTTTTTGCGTTAGCAACTTTGGTGAGGCGCCGCCAGTTAGCTGAGGCCAGAAGTATTGCAACTGACTCAATGCGGCTGAGTGAAAGGTCCTGACTGCAACTTGCGATGAGCCCAGTTGCCTAAGTCTTGATCTCAGCTCAGCAGCTGCGCGGTTGGTGTAGGTGAGAGCGAGCACTCGGTCTGGATTGAAAACCCCAGTCGCAATCCCATAAGCAATCCGCGTTGAAATTGTCCTGGTTTTTCCGCTGCCCGGCCCCGCGATAATGCAAACCGGACCCCTGAGTGCGCTTGCCGCTTCAGCCTGCTCAGAATCAAGCTGATCCAGAATGGATTTGGCAAGATCACTAGACAATTGGGAATCCCTTACGAATGCGTGGCATTGCGGAGTGGTTGGTGGTGCGTTGTCTATCCTGAAGCGGTGGGTAGACCCGCCTTGATTTTAGCCGCGCTGGCAGCCGACGCTGCCAGTGGAAAAAAGTTCCGCCATTTTCGCCGCTCCGACCAGGGTCCAGACCTGGATGCTCTGCAGCTGTTTGATGAGGCGGGAGAGGGCTTTGAGCTAATTGTTCCAGCTGGAGTGGCTGGCATTGCCGAGCAGGCGCAGCTGATGGCGGGACTTAGAGCCATTAGCCAAGCGAGTGCGACCTTACCGTTCGCAGTTCCAAAGCTGGTTGGGCAAACCACCGACAATGATCTTCCCGTTATTTTGCTCACCGTGCTGGAGGGACAGAGTCCCGATCTTTCTAAATATGCACCAGGGGAATTTTCAAAATCCATTGGAGAGGCCCTAGCGGCAATTCACAATCTTGATCCTGCGGTTGTGATTGATGCTGGACTTCCCGAGTACGACTCCTCCAGGATTTTGCAAACCAAAGTCGCCGATATCGACTCTGCCGCGGCAACGGGAAAGGTTCCGTCTTCGCTACTAAGCAGATGGGAAGAGGCACTTGAAGATGTCGGATTATTCAGATTCCACCCCACCGTGGTGCACGGAAGCATTTCCGATCAGAACATATTTGTTCAAGGCTCAAACATCAGCGGAATATCTGGCTGGTCATCGCTTTCGATTGCCGATCCGGCGGAAGACCTGAAATACCTGGCCGGTGGCGCACTGCCGTCTACCTTTGAAGATGCTCTCCTGAACTACCGAGCTAAGCGTCCAATCGCCGATGAAAACATTGCCCAGCGAGCAGCTCTGTATTCGGAAATAGAACTAGCCAGCTGGCTAAACCACTGCCTGCAACTGGGTGACGAAAATCTAATTGCAGAAGCGCAGGCCATGCTTGATGACCTTGCCCAGCAGCTCGCCGCTGGAGCTCTGAAGCCTCTGCGTGCCGCGGGTTTCATAGGTCTGGGGGCAGCGATTGCAACCACACCTATATCTCAGTCGCAGGTTGAACCTACCCCTGCAGACTCGGATGAGCTTTTCTAAATAGCTCAAGCTTTTTTGCCAAAGACTCTTCACTAAGCAGTTCTGGCTCAAGCTCTTCACCACTTGCGGCATAGAAGAAGCTGGCGCGGATGCGCTCAATCGGCAATGACAGTTTCTTGCTTAGGGCAATTCGATAAAGCGATAACTGGATAGCTTTATCGTTTAGCTCTTGGCCGGAAGGCCTTTTTCCGCTCTTCCAATCGACCACCTGGTATTCGCCATCAATCAGGTAAACAGCATCCAGCTTGCAAACCACAATTGATCCACCTAGAGCAAACTCGATCGACTCCTCCACCAAGATTGGTTCAAGTGAAGAGAAGCGGCTATTTGCAAAACTAACTCCAAGTTTTCTTTCCTCTTCAGACCAACTGGAGAAATCAAGCTCACTGCCAAGTAGGAAAGCTTGTTCTAAATTGGCATGAAAGTTTGTTCCGAGCTGAGCGATATCTGAATAAACAGCCGGCAACGGCCTCACCAGTGACTGGGCAAATTTCGCTGGGTCAGTCAAAAGTTTGACGATAGAGGATGCCGATAACCGAAGTGGAAGCCTAGGCATAGGTGCGGCACTTCTCATTTTTTGCTCTTTGAGTAAAAGAAGGATTTCTTCACCTAGCTCTTCAGCCTCACTGGCTAAAGCCTCAGCCGCTGCCCTCTCCCACTTCTCGCGTGTTTGATGCATCGGATCTTCAGGCCAGGATTTGTTTTGCAGGCTCTTGGCTGGTTTGCCAACAGGTTTTTCCGCAAGTTCAATCACCTCTGCATACCCATCAAGAAGCTCAGTGAAGAACTCTGAGTGTTCCACTGCCTCATTGAATCGGTTGTAGTAGTGACTGGCTGATATGTGCAGTTCTTTCGCTGCCCTGGTGAAGGCAACATATGCCAAACGTCTTTCCTGAACACGAGTGTGTTCTCTGTGCCGCAGCTTGTAGCTTTCAACTCTTTGATTGAATTCATACTGAGTGGTAACGCCCTGCCAAGAAAGCACCGGGATTGCCTGCCTGTCGAGCCTGAAATCCCCCGGCAAGATTCCCCCGGCTAGCCAGCTGCGCTGCTCGGCCCTGGCTCCGCCGGGGAAAATACCTTCGCTCAGCTGAGGCACCGCCACAAAATCCCACTCCAGACCTTTGGCAGCGTGAATGCTCATTAGCTGCACCACGCCTTTTTTGGCACCTGATCTCGGTAGTTCAAAATTCTCGCTTTTCAGGGCGTAGTCAAGCCAGGAAATCAGCGAGAGTAAATTCGGCCGCTCGGAACTTGTTTCAAAATCGCTAATTCTCGAAATGAATCCGCGAAGAGATGAGAGAGGGTCTTCGGAAAGCGAGTGAGCGTAGAGTTCGATGTCAATCTCAAAATCCTCTACCGCGCGCCATGCCAGCTCGGTGAGACTAAGCGAGGATTGCGATCTGAGTGCGCGAACCAAATTGGCAAACTCCTCCAGTCGCGCGGTGCTGACGCTGCTCAGGCTCACGTGCTCTCGAACGGAGGGCAGCTGCAGTTTGTCCACCAGTTCCAACAGGGTGAGGGGACGATTATTGGGAAGTTTCCAAAATCTGCTGAGTTTGCGCTTAGCCTGACTGAGTTCTGCGATGTCGGATGCAGCCAGGCGGAATTTTGGTCCGGAGATTATTCTCAGAAAATCAACCGATGATTCAGGTCTTGCCACCAAACGTAGGATGGCCATCAAATCAATCACCTCGGGCTGATCAAGTAGCCCTGAAAGTCCGGTTATCTCGTAGCTCAGGCCAAGCTTTTCCAGCTGCTCGGCATAAAGCCGCATTGAGTCTTTTGTTCTGAAAAGAATCGCGGCTGTCTTATCCGGAGCAATCCTCTGCGCTATCCAGCCTGCTACCCCTTGGCTTTCCGTCTCGCCATCGCCAAATGAACGAGCAAAAACTCTGGAATCAATTTTCTTTCCAGCGCTGAGCGTCAGCGGCGTGAGGCTGCCATTTTCGATCGAGTGGGCGGTGTGATTGGCAGCAGCCAGGATTGCATCACCAGATCGCCAAGATGCCGAAAGAGTAAAGCTTTGTCCCTGGCCAAAATCAACAAAGAAGTTTCTGAGATTTCTGATGCTCGCACCCCGCCAGGCATAAATTGATTGGTTCGGATCACCAACGGCCATAACGCTTTTTTGTGCAAAGAGTTTGGAAAGTAGCTTCACCTGAACTTCGGAGGTGTCCTGATACTCATCAAGCATTACGAACTGATACGGAATTAGCTCACTATCGAAGTGATCTACTCTGAGCGAAAGAGCAACTTGGTCGGAATAATCAAAAAGGTTTCTTTCCTGTTTGAATTTTTGAAATTCCCCAGCCAGCTCGAAAATCAATTGCGCCTGACTAGCTTTCTGCAGAAAATCTTCGGTGTAGGAGAAAAGTCCAGCCTTGCCGCTGTCATTTTTTGGCAGAGACCTTAGGTGGTTGGCAAATTCTAGAAAATATTGACTAACTTCGCCGCTGTCTGTCTGGTGATCGGTTAGTTGAGAACTGGCTTGCAAAACTTTCTTAGCCAGGTTGTCCAGATTTTCCTCGTAGTCGGCTAGCAGTGCATTAGTGCTCGACTCAATCATTTCCTTTACCAAGCTGACAGCCAGAGCCTCAGTCAACAAGGTGGAGTCAGATTCGAACCCGATTTGTAGCGCGTGCGAGCGAAAGATTTCATTTCCGAATGAGTTATAGGTGGCAATTTTTGCCGGAGCAAAGTCATCGCCTAATTCTTTGGGCCAGAGGGCACTCTCTCTGAGCCTGATTAGTCCCAGATTGATTCTTGACCTGAGCTCGTTGGCTGCCTTTTTGGTGAATGTCAAACCCAGTAGCTGATCGGGCCGGGCATAACCGTTGGCAACTAAATACATGGTGCGAGCCATCATTAGCTCAGTTTTTCCTGAACCGGCCCCAGCAATTACTAGGGATGGGTCATTGAGCGAAGCAGTTTCAACTATGGCAATTTGCTCCTGCGTTAGGCGATTGCTGGAGTAAACAGAAAAGACTTCCTGAGCGCTGTAGCTAGCCACCAGTTATCACCCGGCTCAAAAGCAGCTGGCAGTTTCCATCAGCGCTGCAGTGATCATCGATGCTGGCACTGACAACACTTGATTGCAGTTGGTTCGTCATTGCCTTCGCGAGCTCAATGATTTCGAAACGCAACTCCTCACTCATTGGTGCTTGCTCTCTCTCTTGAATCTTTCCGCCGCCGACATAAACGAGCTTTCCTCCGGCAGCTTTAGATTGCTGCTCAATCGCCAACTGATAGAGCGCCAACTGTCGGTTCTTCTGGGCCTTTTCTTTGCTCTGAGCAGACTTGCCAGTTTTCAGATCCACTGCGATATCGCCCTGTGCAGTTTTTTCAATTCGGTCAATCTTTCCCAGTATTCGCAGCTGTCCGACTTCGAGTTCAAAACCTTGCTCAGCTGCCACTAGCTCCGAGCCACGCTTTAGATACTCCTCCAATAGCTTTGCCATCTGCATCGCATCTTTTCTCACCTGTCTTTCGGTGAGGTTTGAGTCGAACTCCATTTCCTGCCAGTTGCGTTCAACGAACCTAACTGGTGATTGCTTATCCGCATTTTCTAGAGCGCTGTGGAGCAGAATTCCCAGTGATGCCTTCAGGCTCGCTGCATCGCTGGCAAAGGTGGTGATGAACCAGTGCAGAGGACACTTTTCAAAAGCTTCCAACCGCGAAGCCGCTGCCTTGTTTCCGATTCGTCCGAGCGGTTGCGAGTCTGACAGCGGCAGAAGGCCCTGCCAGCTGCTCGGGTGCGCTCCGGGAACAGATTGCAAAGCCAGAGCAGCCAAAATTGGAGCTGCCGAGAGATCACCATCGAAAAGCCTTCTTCTGAGCTGCCCAGTTAGCTTGCGAAGATCAAAGTCGAAGGCCTTCGTCTCAATTAGTTCGATTTTTCCAAGTTGAAAAAATTGCGATGGCTGTTCTGTTTCATCCGACATTGCACTGAGGATTAATTCCTGTTCAGCAGCAGCAACTGCTCGATAGAACATCCGCAGCTCATCGGCCAATTCGGACCTGGCAGCAAGTTCGGGAGAAGCTATTCGGCCTAGAACAAATGCCTGCAGAGATGAAGCTCCCAGAAGCGCGTTACGAGGTGTCAGATTGGGCCAGATTCCCTCCTGCAACCTAGGTATCGCGACAACTTTGTAGGAGCCGACCAAATTGGCAGCGGTTGAAAGTGTCACCGCCGGTTTTTGACTTATTGGAGCAAGTGAGTCTTCTGGAATTCTGCTTTTGAGCTGCTGCTGGGCAAACTCCAAAGCTGACCCTTCTGCACGATCATCAAACCGCATCGCTGCTGCAAAGACTTCGAGGGCTGCATCGATGTCGGAGTCTGAAAGCTTGCGAGTATCTGACTCTCGTAAGGACCAGGCAATTGAGACTGCTCTGTGTGCCCCTTCCTCGCCTTGAGCTCGAAGCTCTGCCAGAGCTTTGGCAAGTTCGGCCACGATCTTTGGAGGCTTTTGCTCACTGAGAAGCTCGAGGAGAGCCTGGGTTTGATCGAGACCTTCCATGCGATAGGGAATTATCAGCCGACGAATTTCGCGCAGTTCAATTGAGTCAAGTCCTACCAGTGGCGAAAGTAGTAGCTGCTCGATTTGCTCAAGTTTTGGTTCACCTAGAGCGACTTCGACAAAGTCCAAAATTGCCCTGGAGAATGGCTGGTCCTTTAGGGCCCGCTGAACACCGAGGATTCTTACTGGCACTTTTCTTGCTCTCAGCTCTCTAGCCAATTGCTCCAGCTGGGTTCTGGTTCTGGCAACAACTGCCATTTCGTCAAAACCAACACCGTCGATGTTTCGAAGTCGAATCTTTTGTGCGAGCCAGTCGGACTCTTCGACGAGCGAGGCGAACTGATACCCAACAATCTGATCGTCGCCAGTTGGCCTTGGGCGATGATCACTCACTAGCGATACTGGAATGCGTGAGGAAATTCGATAACGCAGTTGGCTGAGAGCGGGGTTTGTATCCCTGCTCGCAAGCGAAGTTTCCCGAAAGCCCTCCTTACGAGCTAATTCAATAAAACTGGCCGGCGAGGAGCCTCTGAAACCAAGCGTTGCAGTGTCGGGGTCGCCAAAGATGCAGCAGGTTGCGCTTTCCGAGAGCTTTTCAATAAGTCGAAGCTGTCCTCGGGTTAAGTTTTGAGCATCGTCAACCAAGACATATTTATATGTTCCAGCCTGGTAGGCGTCGATAGCTGCAACTGATAGCTGTGCTGGATCCAATAATCCATCAAGACCGAGTCTCTCCCTATAAATCGGAAGCAGATCAATTGCTACTTGTAGTCGAAGACTTGGGAACTGCTTCTGCATCTTTTCAAGCTCAGCAATACCTAGTGAGTTTTCGATTATCACCGCAAATAGATCTCTAAGTTCTTGGACGAATCCCTGCAGTCTTAGAGTCTCGGCAGGGATGGACCAGCGAGCGCCGGCTTTCTTTTGTAGGGCCTCATCCACCAGCGAGCGCAGAAGACGCTCTTGAGCAGCACCGGAGAGAAGGCGAATCTTGGAATCTTTACCGAGGGTAGAGAAAGAAAAGGATGAAATCGAGCGGGCTCTTGGTTCTGCTGCGGCAAGTCTTGAGTCAAGGGCAATTTGGTCGCGGAGCTGACTCGCAGCGATTCGAGATGGAGTCAGTACCAGGATGGAGTCTGGCCCAACCTGCTTTTCTAGTTGATTTACTATCTGCCTCAGCAGGGTTGTCTTGCCTGATCCTGGGGAGCCGACCACCAGCAGTGGGCCCGTTGCATCGAAACCTTGAATCTCTGGCAGGGCAGAGTGTTCCTCGGTCTGAAATAGGTCCTGGGCCATCAGATAAATCTATTTGCTGCTGGTGACATTTTTATATGGCGTAACCTAGAGGCGATAAGGAGCACCATGGAAGTCAGAATTGGGATTCGCGAGAGCGGTCGGGATATAACACTGGAGAGCAATCTCGACAGCAAGAGCTTGATTGGAGCGGTTAATCGGGGGTTGGCAGATGGCACCCTGGAGCTAACCGATAGCAAAGGGCGAATCATCATCGTTCCTTCCGGTGCCGTAGCTTTTGTGGAAATTGGTTCCGAGGAAAACAGAAGGGTTGGTTTCATCTCCTAATGGAAATTGCCGTAATCGTCGTCTACGCGCTGATTTTGGCGCTGGTAGTTCCTTTTGTTCTTCCGCCATCAGATCACTATGGGAGATTGGTTCCCGCAGGAATCGCACTAATTGGTGGCTGCGTAATTTGGCTGGCGCTGACCTGGTTGGGGTTGAACTACCAGGAGGCATGGATTTGGTTTGCGGTGATGCTGGGAATGCCAGCAATTGCCTGGTTTGGTACTAGAGCGCTTGACCGAATTCGCAAGAAGCAGGAGCTCGAAAGACTTGAGCAGATTCGCCTAGGCGGTAAGGCCTAAAGCATCCATTCGGAGCGTGTGGTTCGCCACCAGCTCTGATGTGATTGGCTCCAGAATCTTAAACTGCTCCCTGGTCAAATCAACCGGATCGGCTGGTGGATTGCGCAATACCTCATCAAAGCTGACGCTATCCCTCACCTCTAGCAGAGCATCCGCCACAATCGCCCTTCCAAAAAGAGCTAGGTCATTGGCAAGCTGCGGCAGATTAGAAATGGCATCGGCAAGCACCTGCTGGCAAAAATCATTTAGTGAGTTATCGGAAAGCATGGCCTCGACCCGGATTCTTCGGGCCGGCGTTAGTCCCTTTGAAATTCTGAGGTAGTTGTCCTCAAGCAGGGAGAACACGATGAAGATTCTCATGATGTCCTCGGGCCAACCCTTGCCTTCTGTCCGGTGGACGAGAGTATCCAGGCGATCACGAATGCTCTGCTGCAGATCCATGTAACTCGACCCAAGCTTGATGAGCATGTCCTGCAGTTCCTTTGCTCGCTCTGCATACTTTGCAGCCAGAGCTCTCTGCTTCTTCGACCACTGCTCGGGAGCGCCGCCTGCATCATCGGCAAGTAGCTGAGAGACGAGCAGGTGATGCTGAATCAGTTGAGAAAGGAAGACTTCGGTAGCAGGAATGAGCCTGGCTGGATTAAGCTGTGACTGACTGCGTGATTGAGAGTCACGAGATGGCAGTGAAAGAGTCTGTGAGATCTTTCTGAGCCTTCGAATCCAGTCGAACATGCTGCAAGTTTATAAGGGTGGCTATCTTTTATGCCTCCCGAGCGATTTATACATTCTGGAGAAGTAATTGACCTTTCGCGATTTAGGCATAGATGAGGACATCTGCCAGGCCTTGGAATCGGTATCCATCATGGCTCCGTTCCCAATTCAAGAGCAGTCCATCCCGCTTGCCCTAGCTGGCACCGATGTCATTGGACAGGCGAAAACGGGAACCGGAAAAACTTTTGGCTTTGGACTGCCGATACTGCAAAAGCTTGGACCTGATCCTGAGCACTTACCCAGAGCACTGATTGTTGTTCCCACCCGAGAGCTTGCCCTGCAGGTCACTGAAGATCTTCGTCTGGCTGCAAAAAACAGAACCACTCGGGTGGTGGAGATCTATGGCGGAAAATCCTACGAGGGTCAGTTGGCGGAACTTACCAAAGGCGCAGACCTAGTAGTTGGAACTCCTGGAAGACTGATTGATCTTCACAATCAAAAACTTATTGATTTCACGGCTATCAACTATTTGGTTCTCGACGAGGCAGATCGAATGCTGGATCTTGGGTTTTTGCCAGACATCGAAAAGATCTTTTCCATTCTCCCTAAGCAAAAACAGACCCTAATGTTTTCGGCAACAATGCCAAGTGAGATCCTTTCACTCACCAGGCGCTATCAGGATCGCCCGATTCACATTCGCGTTAGCGACCCCGACGAGGGAAAGACCAAGGCGGATATCAAGCAGGTCGTCTATCGGGCCCACTCCCTGGACAAGGATGAAATCGTTGGGAGAATTCTGCAGGCCGAGGGCCGGGGTAAAACTGTGATTTTCGTAAAAACCAAAAGGCTTTGCAGCAAACTGGCTGACGAACTGATTGAGCG
>VFQT010005185.1_pt1 | contig 10127 bp, 18 predicted proteins | sample 3512381 | NCBI WGS metagenome assembly VFQT01 (sample SAMN10412376, study PRJNA504923) | tailings metagenome | isolation source: Relicate 2 Philex TSF3 active mining site | place: Philippines: Tuba, Benguet | collected 2017-08-29 | reverse complement strand
TCGCAGCGGATAGATCCAGGACTTCCGACGTCGTGATGTCGATAGGATCGGGCTCAGCAGGTTCGGCTAATGTGGCTGTAGAGAGGCCCAGGAGCAAAAACAGCACGGTCAAAAGGTGCAGCATGGAACAGAGAGGCCCCCCGAGTGGATCTGCCTGTGCGTTCCCTCACTCTGAGCGAGGCCGAACTGCAGGTGGTGCGTCTCGGGGAAAGTGATCTGATCCGCAGATCATGTATAGCGCGCCGTGCCGTACGCGCGGGGACTGCAGGTCGTCATTTGAAACGGATCGAAACGCCGGCCCTTATCGTCGTGTCGCCAAGGTCGAGATCCTGTAGGGCGCGAATTCCACCAGAGAACGTGATCCCGTCGGCAGCGTAGTCGGTCCGTAGTAGTTCGAGCCTGAGCGTGACGGATGGCAGGAGGTAGGCTTCAGCACCCAAACCATAGACGGCACCATGAAGCATTTTGCTGGAGCTCAGGCTCACCCCGGGCTCGAAGGCGTGAGAAAGAGTTGCACCGGTCCACCCCCAACCAGCCGTTGCGTAGAGTAGCGCTGGCCCGATTGTCGTTCCGACGCGCATTCTGAGTGACCCAGACCAGTCTGCACTGAACAAGACGGTACCACCGCCTGATAAGTGGAGCACGTCCGATCCAGAGGCGTGTCGGGCATCAGCCTCAAGGCCAAGGACAAACGAGCCTATAGAGACATCGTATCCGATATGCCCGCCCAAAGCGGCTCGGGAGAAATCCATGGGGGTGGCTGTGGATGCGCTGACGTCCGCCCAAGATCCACCAGCGTCAAGACCGATATAGGCACCCGTCCATATGGGTGCCAAAGGGTTCGCAGAGATCGGCTGCGAAGTGCCAAGGAAAAAGCCGAGAGGAACGAGAAATGCCGTCGACGCACCGATGCCCCCCCGGTTTACAGCACGCATACCCCAACTCCGACGCCCAGCCACAATAGATGTCTCGTTATGCAGGTGGAGCATCCAATTGTCGACAGGGCAACGATACTCTCTTGGATTGTTAATAAATCCATATTACAATTTTTGGTTGCATGTTGTTCCAACGAGGACGTTGGTAGTGTTACAGGCCGGGTGATGGTGGGAGCTCCTTTAAACTGATCGCTGTTCTCTTCTCTGCCGACGAGACACCGTCCCGCACTTGGACAACAGGTGCGGGACGGATCTGTTTTGGGAATTGAACGGCAAAATGGATGCTTATGCATCTTTGGGGCGAGCGCCTTTGCTAAGTCTCTTTGAAGCAGGCCCCGTTAGCGGATTGTCGTATGGCCGATAGATTTTAAATAAATAGCGACAATTGCAGTTATCAATAGTAATATGGTCAGACGCTGTGCGGGAGCAAGTCATGGCCAAAGACATCGCCATCACGTCGAGCGTCGTCGCGCAGGCGGATCTGACCGACGAGGCTCGGGGCTATGCGCGGGCCAGTAAGAGCGATAACACCCGGCGAGCCTATGGTAGCCTGATCAAGCGCTGGACTGCCTACTGCGAACAAGTGGGCCTCGACCCGTTCCCGGCGGATCCATCGCAAGTCGCAAACTGGATCGCTTTGCGCGCCAAGGACGGCGCCGCATACGCCACCCTCCGAACGGCCATTGCGGCTATCCGAGCCGGACACATCGCAAAAGGGCTGGCGTTCAACTCCCAAGCTCCCACCATCGAGAGTGTGATGCGGGGCATAGGCCGGGTCCACGCCAAGGTCCAAGCGCAAGCCGAGCCGGTGCGGTCCGCAGATCTGGTCGATATCCTCGCCAGACTCCCCGACACCCCGGTCGGGCTTCGCGATGGGACAGTAATGGCACTCGGCTATGCCTTCGGGCTGCGGCGTTCGGAATTGGTCGGGCTCGATTGGTTCGCACAAGGCGCCGGCGATGGGTTCCTGAAGATCGATGCGAAGCAGGTGTCCGTGACGCTCGCGCGATCCAAGACGGGACGGGTCGGTGAGGTCGAAACGGTGACAATCCCGCGCCAGCCCGTGGCGAGCATCGTTGCCCTGGTCGAGCGGTGGCTGCGTGTCGCAGCTATCGAGGAAGGGACCCCGATCCTGCGCGCCTTGACGAAGGGCGAAAACATCACCGCGCGGCGGCTCGATGCGCAATCGGTGAGCCTGATTGTGAAGCGGCGCGTCGCAGACCACCACGAGGCAAACGGCGTCTCTCGCGAAATGGCTCAACGGGAGGCGTCGAAATACTCGGGCCACTCGTTGCGTGTGGGCTTTGCGATTACCGCCGCCGAAGCCGGGGCGACAGCCGAGGAGATCGCCCTGGTGACCCGTCATCGGTCGCTAGAGATGCCCAGGCGCTACGCGGCCAAGGCAGATGCGCTGAGACGCTCGCCCTATCGCCGGGCTGGCGTGGGCACTGACGCGGGAGGCCGCCTTCGATGAGGCCGATGAGGCGTATCAAGTATGAGTCCCCCCCCCCGCGACGGCAGAAACTGGACAATCTTAGCTTAGCCTCCAGAGCGTGATGATCGAGGTCGGAAGTGCCCCGTGTTCGCTCAAGATTGTGCGGTTGTGGAGGTCGCTAGCCCATCGCGCCGGCGAACGCGGTCAGCCATCAAGGAACGGCAAACAGAGTCGTTTCCCTCGATTTCGATCAGGAACTCCAGTCGGACGAGGGCACGTTTTTTCTGCCATCTGAAAAATGCCGACCGCTCATTCAGCGGAGCATCGAGCGCTTTGATGGTCGGCAGTAGCCTCTTGCAGATGTGCATTTCAATCATGTGCTCGGCCGAGCGAGTGGCTAACCCAGCCACAACGGAAAGCCTCGTGTTTAAGGGGCGAGACGCCGCCGGATCGATAGTGAACATCGATAAGGAGACGAGCAAAAATGCTCCAAGTGAGAGCCGAAACAGCGGCAGACATAGGCGGCTCATGAGAGCGTCGTGTCCTGTGTTGCGGCGCACATAGCACCATGAGCAAATCCGCTGGCATCAAAATGATGTAAGTGCAAGTGTTTTTGCTCTGGTGTGTAAGCCTCTGTGTACGAAGCGCCGGTCCGGCAGCCGGTGCTCGTGGCGTGGTGCACCCGATGAAGGCGGTCGCAGCAATAGATCTGCAGGAACGCTCCGGTGGCGCGAGGACGGTGTCCTCGCCTAGTTCGACAGCCTCATTGCACACCCTCCTCATCGAAGGGATGAACGCCCGTGTCCAGACCGCTCAGGTGCGAGGCTATCGTTCGCTGCACAATCTCGCGGCCGTCACCGACCCCGTCGCCGGTAGACCCTGGGCGGTTCAGAGAGCCATGTGTCGTGGCGCGGATATTCTGGTTTTGCTTGTCAAAGAGGTTTCTCCCAATGCCAAAGCATGCCAGCGCCTGCGCCCCAGGCCGCTCTGAGAAAAATAGCCATCGCGCCTTGGCTTGGAGAGCCAAATGTCAGGGCCTCCAGGAACGGGATGAGCAGAAGGGCGATGACAGCCCCGAACGCGGCTGACACAGCTTCGTGCAGAAGCATGCTGTACTCTCTCTTACTTACTTGGGTGGCCTAGCGCCTGGTCTGGCGTGGCGCGGCGGAGGAACGGATCGGTCGTGCGTGTCGCAGTCCAGCCGTAACTCGGCCCTGCCAGCAGGTTGGTTAAACACGGTCCCGGTGAAGTTCTGAGGCCGACCGACGGGCGTGACAATCAGCGTTCCATAAAAATCGGTGCAAATCGTAGAAACACCGATGAAATGCTTAACAGAGCGTTAACCGACACAGCAAAGATTATCTTTAATAAGATAATCCGTCGGAATGCGCACCGTATGTCTACGTTCGTGAATGACCTGCTGAGATCTCATGCCGCTCATGGCCCCGGCGCATGTTACGCCTGGGCCTGCTTCGTTTTGAAAGCGGATGGCAGGCATGAAGTCGGACGAAGAACTACTCCTGCTGACATTCGCAGATCTCAGAGAGTTGGACGACGATACGCGCCTCCGTATTTATGCGGAGGTTATCGGCGCGTGGGCTAGGAGCAGTCGTCTGAGTGAGGGCGCAGTTCGTTCCGCGAAATCCAGTGAGATCATCTCCACCCCGATAGTGGATGCCTATAATGCGATCCAGCAGTTTAGCCGTATTCGAGCAGCGCGCCGCTAGACTAAAAAACCGTCTGCAAGCGCGGGAAGTCGAGACAGACAGTGTGCGGCTTGCCCTGGCGGTGCCTCGGAAGAACGGTGTCCCATTCGATTTCTACCTGCACACCTTCGGCATCCAGAGTGGTGCTCTCGCCGAGAAAATCAGTAGCCACATCAGCGAGTGCGAAGAAGTCGTCCGGTCGTCCTGGTTCGACGGATGGGATGTCGTCGCGGTGACGGCCCTGCGGCTCAAGAGGGTCTCGGACCTGCTGTCGTCCCCCAAGCATACAGAAACGACAGACCCGGCCTTGTCAGGCCTGATGGCGGATCTGCACGAGACGAAATTCTCGATCGACGAGATCTTCCGCTCAGGAACGGCATCACCGGATCTCTACGCCTTCTGCATGGAGGTGAAGAACGTCCTGGCGTTTATCGAGGAAATCTACGAGTTCCGCTGATGTAGATGCTCACCATGGATGGCAGAAACCCAGTTCATTGCTCTTCGGGAGAGCGGGTTTGCCTGGCGGTAGAAGTCCGATTGCGTCTCGGCAATGGGGAGCGAAGCAGGCCGGCGACGGTGCTTGCAGTCGGAGGAGTGCCGCGCGCCGTGACAAAGCCGTCTGCCGCCAATAACGCACTGATTTCTCGAAGGCTGCGCCGCCGTCCCGTCATGGGATCCTTGCGATAAAGGATCTTTGCTGCGGCTGTGGCCCGCGGGTTCCTATCTCCAAAGGGAATACGCTTACGCATAAAGGCTCGATCCCAGAGTATTGAGAAGATTAGATTTACCCAATACTGAGACGACGCGAAGAGCGAAAACTTGGCGCTGTTCTGGATCAGCCCTCCGGAGCAGTGCTGCTTTTTGCAAAACACGTGATCTGATTGTTTTTGTTTGCGTCGAGGAATTCAGATGTCGCTTCAGTTCTGCTGCCTTGCAGTGGCCGCTCTAACATTCTCGGTAGCAGCGCTTTTGGACAGTGTACCGATAGGCATCAGCATCGGAACCCTCGGCGCGCTGGCATTTGTCGCAGTGGAATACCTGCGAATGCAGCACGCTCGTATGATCGATGTCCGTCGCGACATGATGCGGTGCCTTGCGCGTGTGCGGAAGAAAATCAGGTAGCGTCACGCCGTTTTCACTACGGCATCATCATGGCATGCACGCATCGTAACCGCCCGTCGGTCTGTGGAAAGTAAGGATTGCGGGCACAACCGAGCGCGAAGGTTCCACGCTCTCGCTACTCTACGTCAGTGGCTGAGACGTGGGAGTACTACGCATGGGTACGCTATGGGATGAGGCGGAACGCTGCCGAGCCGGGTTGGTCGTCTATATCGCGGCGCTCAATGCGCGTCGGGTGTCTTGTGAGATCCACGAGTACATGAGTGCGCATAAGGAAGCCGTCCAGGCGCAATGGAGCATGGGGTGGCAAACCATTGTGCAAGGATGTGTGGCCGCGGCCGAGTTTCAAAGTACGCTCCTGCATGGGAGCGAGGATGACAACGCTTGGGATGCAGCAAGTCCGCATCTTGAGGCGCTCCTAGAGCTTCGCGAGGATTGCGAGTATTTGAGCCGCGCGGCTGGGGTGGATCCAGCCTGCCGAACGTTTGCTGAAGAACTCGCCGCGCTGATCCGATCGCTTCCGGCCGGCCAAGAGAGTCCGGCGCCGCTGCACTGAAGTCAGTCTGCAGTCGCGGGATCTGCGCTTCGCAATGGGAGCGGGTGGGTCCGTTCCGTCGATAGGGCGAGCGACTACGTAGCGCCGCGCGATGATGAAGAACCGATCTGCAACTGATGCGTTTCAGGGTGATCAACGCGATGCAAATCACCCCGCATCGCCAGCACCTTTGCCCGCTGCGTCATCAGACATGGCGGGCCTTTTTCGGGTAGTGGTTTCCAGCGGGATCCGTGACGACCAACTACGACCTCGGCGAGACGAAGTGGTATTTCTACCGCGATCCGATCCGCACGCTCTTGAGGATAACACAGACATGGCCGCGAAACCTCTCGTCGTGTTCGGCGCGGGTGAACTCGCCGAGGTCGCGTGCTGGTGCTTCGAGTATGCCGGCGGCCGGCAAGTGGCAGCGTTCACGATCGACGGCGATCGTATCGTCTCGGACACTGTCGCGGGAAGCCGGTGGGGGATTTCGCGACCATCGAGGCGCATCATCCGCCGGCCGAGTTCGATCTCTTCGTCGCCGTCGGCTACTCGCGCGTAAACGGTCTGCGCGAGCAGAAGTGTCTCGCGGCGCGCGCTAAAGGCTACGAGCTCGCGAGCTACGTCTCGCCGCGTGCCAGCGTCGTCGGCAATGCCGAGATCGGCTGGAACGCGTTCGTGCTAGAGGACAACACCATCCAGCCGTTCGTGACGATCGGTAATGGCGTGACGCTGTGGAGCGGCAATCACATCGGACACCATGCCAGGGTTGGCGATTTCGCCTTCATCTGCTCGCACGTCGTGGTGTCGGGCAGCGCTGCGTGATCGGCTCGGCGAGCCTTGTCACAAAGGATCTCGCCGACGAGAGTCGTGTCGGCGGAGGCCGCACGGCTGTCGCCGGTGCCGAGCCGTCGGCTGAAGGGCTTCTGACCGATGCGGTGGCGCAAGCTCTGGCGCGTGTGCGAGGCCAGCCAAGGCCCGAGCTGGATGAAATTCGTACGCCGCATATCCGACCCCTCTCCTGATCGGGCCGGGACGGCGACAATCGTGGCTCGGTCGCTTGGGTGGACGTGGACCCCGTAGATCCGCTCCGCGTGTTGGCGGTCTTTCAGGAGCCCAGGCTGACAGCGGTCACGAATGTGCTCGTTTAATCTCGGATTGTTGTGAACGCGAGGAGTTACGCGCCGTTATCGCTCATGTCGGAAGAGCAAAGGGTGAGGTAGCGCGAATTAGCGTTGCGTATTGGAAGGCCAATCAGGCAAGCTCCACACCGGAGGATAGCCTCATGACGCACTCGATCGACGACGCAATCGCCGCCCTCAAAAGACGGTCGCCAGAGCGGCAAAGGGAATTGGCCGGCGACGACATCTTCGAGTTGGCGCATGACGAACCCGAAGAAATCGACCCCGCGCACCGTCCGGCTGTGCTTGAAGGCCTTGAACAGGCGCGGCGGCGGGAGTTCGCGTCTCCTGAGCGTGTCGCAGAGGCATTTCAGCGCTTTCGCGAATGAAAATTCGCTACGCGGCTCGCGCGATCGCCGATCTTCAGGAAATCGCGGACTATCTGATGCCTCGAAGCCTGCAAGGTGCAGCCAGTGTTGGCCTCGCGATCAAGCTAGCCGTTGACCAATTCGCGCATTTTCCGGGGCTCGGCAGGCCGCAGACGGTGAAGGGAGTGCGCAAGCTTGTGGTGAATGGGTATCCAGACCTGGTGTTCTACGCAGCAGATACTGGTGCAGGAGAAGTGGTGATCCTCGCCATTCAGCGCGCGTCCCGTTCCTGTGAGTTCGAGGACGCCTGACCGTGCTCGTCGGCTACGCAAGGTTTTCTGCTGCCCATCAGAGCCTCGATCGCCAACTTGGCGCCCTTCGCGCAGCGGGGTGCAAGAAGATATACGCCGAGAAGGCGACGGTCCGGTCCATCCAGGGCCGTCCGGAACTTGAGAAGGCCATCGATGCTCTGGGGGTCGGCGACGTCTTGGTGCTTGGCGAATGGGACCGTGCAACGCGCTCCATGATGGACGGGATTGCCATTATGCAGAGAGTGCATGCGCGCGGGGCCGCCATCAAGGTGTTGGACAAGCCGCATCTCGACCTAACAACCAAGATAGGCCAGAGCTTCTTGGCGTTCCTATCAGCGCTGGCAGAAGATGAGCGTGAGCGCATCGTGAAACGTGGCGGAGATGGCCGGGCGGCCGCTCGCAAACGGGGCGTCAAGATGGGGCGGAAGCCGAAGTTGACGGCACATCAGCGGCACCGTGCCGACCAGATGATGTCAGAAGGAAAAAGTCTTCGGGAGATCGCGCGGGAGTTCAACGTGCACCACAGCACCATCTCTCGCATGAAACTATGAGCGGGCGCCTGCACCTTCGACGGTTCGATCCGGACCGCAATATCGCGCGCTTCTACGAACTCAGCGTGCAGGCGACGTTATTCGGCGAGTGGGTTCTTCGTCGGGAGTGGGGGCGGGTCGGCTACGCAGGACGGGAGGTTCTGACCGTCTACGCGACTGAGACAGCCGCACAGTACGCGATGGCGAAGTGCCTCAAGGCCCGGCAGAGGCACGGCTATACGCTGCGCAACGCAGAGTAATTCTGCTTGGCGTCGATGCGTGCGTGCAGATACGTGTTTCGCATGCTCCGGGAGACGATCAACTAGGGTAACAGTTGCGACGAGGCAGGTGCAAGGCATGAAACATCCGACAAAGATAATACAGCTAGACGACCATGATGCTGATGATCTTATTGCCTCGCATTTCGGTGTCGCCCCTATAATTATGCAGTTGCCGACCGTGTTTGCCTTGTATGCCCCAGCAACTTGGTCTGGTGCCGAAATGATTAGCAGGTGCAAGCGACGGCTTCCGGGCAAAACATATGGGGTTAATGTCGGAGACCCAGCACAGTTCTTTCAGCTGGCAAGAAAAAATGTGCTGGCTGATTATTTGCTGCAGGCCGGGCGCCGCAAGGAGTTGGAGAATTTCGCCGCAGATCTGAACGGGACGTTTCTGAGAATTGACGTTGGCGACAATGGTCAGGACAATCCGCTGTTAAGAGATGGCCGGCTACAAGGATTGTTTTTTTCAGGCATCCTCGGCGAGAAGATGCGCTTGATGGAGGCGTTGACGCGGCGCATGCCAGACAAACTTCTGGGGTCGAACTTTAGTTATTACGCTGCTCCAATAGCGACTAGTTGCAACATAAGTGGTGATCCGGGCGGGTCCATTACGGATTTCCACAAAGCGCTTGGATTTGCAGCGGAAAGAGGGGTGCAGTTGATGGTGCTCTCTGGGCCGATGTCCGGCGCCGGGTCGCAGCCAGTGTTGGAGATACAGGATGGCTCGATAGCTGTGCACAGAAATGGTCCAGGGTGGGAGCAGAAAATAAAAATGCTGCAATCGTGGATAGATAAAGCAGAGGCAGAGTTGCTCAGTGCCGCGCTGGGGCGGGAAGATGAAATGATGCCGATTTTGCCGCCCAAATACGATGAGCGAGTGCCTCTCGATATGCAGGTTGTGGAGATGGATCTAAAAGGGGCTTGGTGCATAGAACCATATCGAGGGGTGTATCTGTTTGCCCTCCGGGACGGTCGAGTATACTTGAATGGGTTGATCGCTGTTGAAAGCCTGGAACTGGCGCGGTTGTCGCTAGATTATTTGGCGCAATCGGATGATGACGATAGCGTGGCTGCGCGCTTGTATGGCATCCAGCCTTGACTTGGCACACGCTTCCCAAGGATGACGCCTGGGAGCAGGTGACGCCGCAGAGCGTGGCCGAGCTGGGCCAGCAGCTGTGACTGTGGGCATGAGTTGTATCTGGACCCGCTCGACTTCGCGCATCGGCATGGGCTCGACCCGCGCACGCCGTTGCTGCGGATCGGGGAGGCAGCTGCGGTGCGTCAAGTGCGTCAAGTGCGGCGAGCGCAAGGGCGGATGCCGTCCAGCGCCGCATCTGATCGATAGGCGGTAAAGAAAAGCACCCCGCGTGCGGGCGAGGTGCAGTTGAGTCGTCGGGGGGGACTTGTGCTGGGCGTCGGGGATGGGGGAGACGCCCGCCAAAACATATTCCCCGCAGCGGCTCGTCTTGATCTTGACCTGCATCAGCAGCCATGGCGACCGGCGTTGATGTTGCCGACTGGATCGGATGCCTGGAACCATCTCGAAAGGTTCCCCACGAGCTCCCCAAGATCCTCCGCCCGAGCCGCGAAGTGCGGGCGGTATCGGCTGGACAACCCCGGCAACACACAGGCGGCGCAGCGGTTTGCTCCTGCTGTGAACGAACCCCAAAATGAGTGACCGTCCTGCCATTACACAGAGTGCGGCTTCCCCCGAGCCGCTGCGCGGACACTGTCTTCCTCCGGTGAGCACCGCAGGGGTGTCGTTTTTCAAGCGGCGCGGCTGATC
>VFQT010005184.1_pt1 | contig 10132 bp, 9 predicted proteins | sample 3512381 | NCBI WGS metagenome assembly VFQT01 (sample SAMN10412376, study PRJNA504923) | tailings metagenome | isolation source: Relicate 2 Philex TSF3 active mining site | place: Philippines: Tuba, Benguet | collected 2017-08-29 | reverse complement strand
CGGACGTCGAAATGGTCGCCCCAGCAGGCGAGCTCGACGCCGTCGTAGCCCATGGCCTTCACCTTGGGCAGGAGTTCCCTGAGCGGCAGGTCGGCCCACTGGCCGGTGAAGAGGGTGACGGGGCGGGGCATGGCGGGGATTGAGGGAAAAACGAAGGTGTGAACAACGAAAGGGTGCCCACGAATTCCGGATTTCGCTACTTAGAAATGACGGCCTCGGCCGTTCTTTGGTCCGATAGTCTTCGTTTTTCGTCCTTCGCCTACGCCCGGCTCCCCGCCCCCGGCGGGGCTCGCTCAGCCGAGCCAGGCAAGCAGGCGGGTGCCGTAGGCGGACCAAAGGCAGCAGCCCCAGATGAGGGCGGCGTTGACGATGGCGAGGAAGACGGCGGCGGAGCCCATGTCCTTGGCGCGCTTGGCGAGGGGGTGCCGCTCGAGCGAGATGTGGTCGGTGTTGGCCTCGATGGAGGAGTTGAGGAGCTCGACGATGAGCACGAGGAGCAGGGAGCCGAGGAGGAGCGCGCGGACCCAGGCGGCGAGACCGGGAAGGACCAAGGCGGCGACGGCGAACGGCGCGGTGGCCCAGACCTCCTGGCGAAAGGCGTGCTCATGGCGATAGGCGGCGCTCAGGCCGTCCCACGTGTAGCCGAGCGCCCGGGCGAGGCGCTCGAGGCCGGCCTTGGACTTCATGCGCGCGCCATAGTCGGCATCGCGGGGATCGGGAGGCGTCATCGCAGGGAGAACCGCGCGGCGACCTCCTTGGCGAGCGCCTCGTAGGCGGTCGCGCCAGGCGAGTGCGCGTCGTAGTCGAAGATGGTCTTGCCGTGGCTCGGGGCCTCCGAGAGGCGGATGGAGCGCGGGATGAAGCTCGATAGGATGAGCGCGGGGAAATGCTTCCGCACCTCCTCGACGACCTGGCGGGAGAGGTTGGTGCGCACGTCGTACATCGTCATGACGATGCCGCCGACATCGAGCGACTGCGTCGCGCCGGCCGCCTTGAGCTGGTCGACGACGCCGAGGATCTGGCCGAGGCCCTCGAGCGCGAGGTACTCGGTCTGCAGCGTGACGAGCAGGTGGTCGGAGGCGGCGAGGGCGCTGAGCGAGAGCACGCCCAAGGCGGGCGGGCAGTCGATGATGACGGCCTTCCATCGGCCGGAGGCGGCGAGGGGGCGGAGCGCGTCGCGCAGCCGCCCGAGGAAGCCGTCGGCCTGCGCGAGCTCGGACTCGATGGCGGCGAGGTCGACCTCGGAGGGGATGAGGTCGAGGCCGGCGACGCCGGTCGGCACGACCTTGTCGGCCGCCGAGCCCTCGCCGTGGAGCACGCGGTAGAGCGAGCCGCCGGGCTTCTTCTCGAGGCCGAGCGCGCTGGTGGCGTTGGCCTGGGCGTCGAGGTCGACGAGCAGGGTCGGGATGCCGAGGCGCGCCAGGCCGGCGGCGAGGTTGACGGCGGTGGTCGTCTTGCCGACCCCGCCCTTCTGGTTGGCGATGGCGAGGACCTTGGCCACGTCAGGCGTCGGCGATGGGCCGCTCGGTCTCGGTGGGGGCCTCGTAGTCGACGCCGGCGAGGCCGAAGCCGAAGAGCTTGAGGAAGTCGGACTGGTACCCCGCGAAGTCGCCGTGCGCGTCGAGCGTCTCGGTGGTCACCGCGGGCCAGAGGTCGAAGACCGCCTTCTGGACGTCGGTCGCCATCTCCCAGTCGTCGAGGCGCACGCGGCCGGCGTCGTCGAACTCCAGCGCGTTGCCGTTGTACATCTGGCGCTCGAAGAGCCGCTGGATCTGCTCGACGCAGCCCTCGTGGGTGCCCTTGGCCTTCATGACCTTGAAGAGGAGCGAGATATAGAGGGGGACGACGGGGATGGCGGAGGAGGCCTGGGTGACGACGGCCTTGTTGACCGAGACGAAGGCGCGGCCCCGGCGGAGCTTGAGGATCGCGTCGATGCGCGCGCCCGCCTTCTCGAGGTCCTCCTTGGCCTTGCCGATGGTGCCGTCCTTGTAGATCGGCCAGGTGACCTGCGGCCCGATGTAGGAGTAGGCGACCGTCTGCGCGCCCTCGGCGAGGACGCCGGCGGCGTCGAGCGCCTCCATCCAGAGCTCCCAGTCCTCGCCGCCCATGACCTTGACGGTGTTGGCGACATCCTCGGGCGTGGCGGCCTCGAGCGAGACCTCGTTCACCACCTTGCGGTCGGTGTCGAGGTTCTTGGCGTGGAAGGCCTGGCCGACGGGCTTGAGGACGGACTTGTGGGTCTCGCCGGTCCTGGGGTCGGTGCGACGGGGCGAGGCCAGGGAGTAGACCACGAGGTCGACCTTGCCGCCCGGCATGCGCGACTTGATGAGGTCGACGACCTGGGCCTTCATCTCGTTGGAGAAGGCATCGCCGTTGAGATAGAAGGCCTTCAGGCCCGCCTTGCGGGCCTCCTCGTGGAAGGCGACGGTGTTGTACCAGCCAGGGCTGGCGGGCTTGTCACCCTCACCCGGGCGCTCAAAGGCAACCCCGAGGGTGGCGGCGCCGGAACCAAAGGCGGCGCTGATGCGGGAAGCCAGGCCGTAGCCGGTCGAGGAACCGAGGACCAGGACCGACTTGGGGCCGCCCTTCAGCGGGGGGCGGGACTTCACGTGGGCGATCTGCTCCCGGATGTGGGCGGCGCAACCCTCGGGGTGCGCCGTCAGGCAGATGAAGCCGCGGACCCTGGGCTTGAGGACGACGGAGGACATGGGGGAGGCGTAAGGGGGGCGGAGGTCGGTTTAAAGCAAGAAAGGGGGAGGTCACATGGGGATGCGTAGACCAACAAAAAACCCCGCTCGCGCGGGGTCTTCGGGGGAGGCGGAGGGAAGACCTCAGGCCTTGGTGACCATGCCGGCCTTGATGGCCTTGACGGAGACCCACAGGCGCTTCACCTGGCCGGAGGGCAGCTTCACGCGGATGCGCTGGAGGTTGGGCTTGAAGGTGCGCTTGGTCTGCTTGACGAGCTGGAGGCCGATGCCGCCGCTCTTCTTGGACTGACCCTTGTGGATGATGCGGCGGCCCTTGGTGGGACGCTTGCCGGTGATGGCGCAGACGCGGGACATGGCTTTCGGAGGGATTGGAGGGTCGAACGAAACACCCCCCACTCCCCTTGGCAAGGGTGAATTGGAGAGGAAAGACTCGGGCAAAACCCCCTCACATCTGTATCGACACAGGGAAATCCCCCCATTTTCTCGACTCTCCGACCATGCGCTGGACCCAGTTGCCCGATACTCCCAATGCCCCCGGCGTCGGTGGCGCCTTCGCGGGAGCCGCCGGGGAGTCGCTCCTTGCCGCGGGCGGCTCCAACTTCCCGGACAAGCCCCTGTGGGAGGGCGGCGCCAAGGCTTGGCACGACACGGTCTACGCGCTGAAGCCCAAGGCCAAGGCCTGGAAGGCCGTCGGCAAGCTGCCCCGCGCCCTCGGCTACGGCGTGGCCATCGGGATCCGGCAGGGGCTGCTCTGCATCGGCGGGGCCGACGCGGTCCGTCACCACGCCGATTGCCACATCCTCTCGCTCGGCGAGGAAGGCCTTCGCATCGACAGCTTCCCGTCCCTGCCCCGCCCCTTGGCCTACGCCGCGGGCGCGCTGGTGGGCAGCAAGGTGATCGTGGCGGGCGGCACCGAGCGACCCGACGCCACGGCCGCCTCCTCGGCGGCCTACGCCATCGACTTGGCCAACCTCAACGCGGGCTGGAAGGAACTCCCCCTATGGTCGGGCTCCGGCCGCATGCTGGCGCAGGCGGCGGGGACCAAGGACACCTTCTTCCTCTTCGGCGGCGTCGCGCTCAAGCCGGGCGCCAACGGCGCGGCCGAGCGCGAGTACCTGCGTGATTGCCACGCCTTCCGGCTCGGCCAGGAGTGGCGCCGCCTGGCGGACCTCCCGCGCCCCGTGGCGGCCGCCGCGACGCCCTGCCCCGTCGTGGGCCCCATCGTCGCCCTGATCAGCGGCGACGACGGCTCCAAGGCGGGCAAGTTCAAGCCGGCCGAGCACCCGGGCTTCGACAAGGGCATCCTCACCTATGACCTGGCGGCGGACAGCTGGGCGGCCTCGGGCGAGGCGCCGGTGGCGCGCGTGACGCTCCCTTGCGCCAAGTGGAACGGCGGGTTCGTGCTGGTCAACGGCGAGGTCGGCCCCGGCCGGCGCTCGGCCGAGTGCTGGATGGCGTCCGCCTGAATTGACCAGTTGTTGGGGGTTGTCGGCGGCGGCGGACGGGTTTGAGTGGGGGCATGATGCTCCCCCTGGCGATGGCGGCCCCGACCGCAGGCTGGATTGATATCTCGGTCATCCTGCTCGGCGCCGTGGCGCTGATACTTGTGTTCCTCCAGTTCCGCAAGGGAACTTCCCGGGGCGGAACCGCCTTGGCCTCTGCCGACGGCGCCTTGGCCAAAGGGGCGTGGGTCGCGGTGGGCCTGCTATTCGTGGTGGCGATGCTCAATTACCTCGATCGCCAGCTCCTGGCGACGATGGCGGCGCCAATCCAGAGGGATATCCCGCAGACGAACGCCCAGTTCGGGCTACTGACAGCCATATTCCTCTTCATCTACTCGGCGCTGAGCCCAGTCGGCGGAATCCTGGCGGATCGATTCAGCCGAAGACTGGTCATCTTGGTGTCCCTTGTCATCTGGTCGGCGGTCACCTGGCTGACCGGGCATGCCGAGACCTATGCGGAACTGGTGGTCGCGCGCGCGCTCATGGGCATCAGCGAGGCGTTCTACATTCCCGCCGCCCTGGCCCTCATCACCGACTTCCACCGCGGCCGCACGCGCTCCCTGGCCACCGGCATCCACATGAGCGGCATCTATCTGGGCCAGGCGCTGGCCGGACTTGGAGGCTACGCGGCCGAGTCGCTTGGCTGGCGGATGGCGTTCGGCGCGTTCGGGCTTGTCGGCGTCGCCTATGCCATCGTGCTCATCGTCTGGCTGCGGGAGCCGGAAACGGACGCCGAAGGTTCGGGCAACCTTCGCCCCGAGCCCGAGGCGCGGCCCCGGGTCGGGGAAATTCTCTCCGGTTGCCTCAAGGTGCCGGCCTTCTGGGCCATCCTGCTCATCATGGGGGCGGCGAGCGTCTCGAATTGGTTCGTGCTCTCATGGCTACCGATGCTGCTGCAGGACAAGTTCGGCCTATCGCTCGGCGAAGCGGGCATCAAGGCGACGCTTCCCTCCTCGGTGGCCAAATACGCCGCTGTCATCATCGGCGGGATCCTGGCAGACAGATGGGCGGCGCGGAATCCCGCCGGGCGCGCCAAGCTGGCCGGGCTGGCCTTCCTCGTGGCCGGCCCCATGGTCGCGCTGACCCCACTGCTGCCGGGAGACGCCCTCGCCCTATTTGTCGGCCTGGTCGCCTTCCAGGGCATCGCGCAGGGGTGCCTTGACGCGACGCTCATGCCAATCCTGCGCTCGCACATCGATGGGCGCTATGCGGCGACCGGCTACGGCTTCCTCAACCTCATCGGCGCCGGCCTGGGCGGTGTCGCCGTGCTTTATGGCGGGGCGCTGAAGGACTCCGGCATCCCACTGGGCACGACACTGGCCGCCTCCGGCGCCGGGCTGCTGGCGTGCGGCGTCGCCCTGCTGCTGCTTCCGAAGCCCTCAAGGTCGGCAGGCTGACCGACGCATTCCGCTGGACGCCGGACACCCGAGCCTTAAGCAACTCCCCATGGCTTCCCACGTCATCCACGGCATCTGCGCCGCCACCCACACGCCGTTCGCGGCGGACGGCTCCCTCGCCCTCGCGGCGGTCGAGAAGCAGCGCGACCACCTGCTGGCGCGCGGCGTCACGCAGGTCTTCATCGGCGGCAGCACCGGCGAGAGCCACTCGGTCTCGCTGACCGAGCGCCGCGCCCTCGCCGAGCGCTGGACGCAGGTCGCCAAGGGCACGCCCCTGCAGGTCATCGTCCACGTCGGCTCGAACAACCTGCGCGACGCCGCGGAGCTCGCCGCCCACGCCCAGCAGCAGGGCGCGGCGGCCTTCTCGATGCTGGCGCCCTCCTATTTCAAGCCCCGCTCCCTCGCCGACCTCGTCGCCTGCTGCGCCCAGGTCGCCTCGGCCGCGCCCGCCCTGCCCTTCTACTACTACGACATCCCGGTGCTGACGGGGGTGAGCTTCTCCATGGAGGAGTTCCTGAACACCGCGCCCGCCGCGATCCCCAACCTGGTCGGCATCAAGTTCACCAACCCCGACCTCATGGCCTACCAGCTGGCGCTGCGCGCGGGCGGCGGGAAATATGACCTGCCCTGGGGCTGCGACGAGTTCTACCTCGCCGCGCTCGCGATGGGCGCCAAGGGCGCCGTCGGCAGCACCTTCAACTTCGCCCCCGGCGTCTACCAGCGCATGGCCAAGGCCTTCGCGGCCGGCGACATCGCCACGGCGCGCGCCGAGCAGTTCCGCTCCGTCCAGCTCGTCCAGGTCGTCGCCCGACGCGGCTACATGGGCTGCGCCAAGGCCCTGATGGGGCACCTCGGCGTGCCGGTCGGCCCCGCCCGCCTCCCCAACGCCAACCCCGACGCCGCCGGCGTCAAGGCGATGCTGGGCGAGCTCGAGGCGATCGGCTTCTTCGGCTGGAAGGACTGACGCCCATGCTGCTGCGCGCCGCCCTGCTGCTGGTCGCCGCCCTCGCCGGCGCCCAGGAGGCGCAGGAGCTTGCCAAGCTCAAGGCCCGCATGGCGGAGAAGCGCCCGATGACCTGGGTCTTCACGGGCGACAGCATCACCCACGGGGCGCTCCACACCAAGGGGTGGCGCTGCTTCGCCGAGATCTTCGCGGAGAAGGTCCGCTTCGAGATGCGGCGGCCGCTCGACATGGTCGTCAACACGGGCATCAGCGGCGACACCACGGCAGGGCTGATGCCCAACCTCGAATGGCGGCTGACGCGGTTCAAGCCCGACGTGGCGTTCGTGATGTTCGGCATGAATGACTGCGTGAAGGGTCCGGACCTCGCCACCTACGAGACGAACCTGCGGGCCATCGTCGCCGCCGTGCGCCGCGAGGGCGGGATACCGGTGCTGATGCGGGTCAACCCCGCGGTGCCCGGCTCACCCCGCGAGAAAGCGGTGGCGAGGCTGGGAGACTACATGGAGGCCGTCTCGCGCGTGGCGAGGGAGGAGAAGGTCCTGGTCGTCGACCATTTCGGCGACTGGCGCCGCAAGCCGGGCGAGATCCGCCGGATGATGAACGACGACATCCATCCCAACGCCATGGGGCACCAGGAGATGGCGATCCGCATCTTCGCCGCCCTCGGGTTCCCCCCGGGGGGCTTCACTGGCAAAGTTTCCGCCCCAGCCCAGGGACGTTGAACCTTGTCGGCCGGCAGGTGTCTGATGGGGACGCATCCCCGCCATGACGCCCCGCCTGCTGCCCCTCCTCGCCCTCGCGCTGGCCGCCTGCCTCGGCGCCCAGCCCTCCGAGCCCATCACGGTCTTCAAGGCCAAGGAGACGAGCGCGCACCCGAGCATCCGCATCCCCGCCCTGCTGGCCACGGCCAAGGGCACGCTCATCGCCGTCGCCGAGGGCCGGGACGCCGCTGCCGACCAGGCCTCGAACGACCTCATCGTCCGCGTCTCGACCAACGGCGGCAAGGATTGGTCGAAATCCAAGGTCGCCCTCGAGCTGGGCAAGGACTGCATCAACAACCCCTGCCTCGTGCAGGAAGCCAAGTCGGGCAAGGTGTTCCTGTTCTACCAGGTGTTCCCCGCGGGCATGAAGGAGTTCGGCGGCCTGACGCCCGGCCCCACCGGCCCGACCAAGATCGCCTACATCACCTCGTCCGACGAGGGGCGCAGCTGGTCCAGGCCCATCGACGTCACCGCGGCGCTCAAGCCCGCAATCGCGACGACCACCGCCTCCGGCCCGGGCGTGGGCATCCAGCTGACGAAGGGGGCCAAGGCCGGGCGCCTCATCATCCCCTTCAACTCCCAGGGTCCCAAGGGCAGCTTCGTCAACTGGGTCGCCTACTCGGACGACGCCGGCAAGACCTGGAAGCGCGGGGCGGACGTGCCCCAGCCGGGCATGCAGCTCAACGAGGTTCAGGTCTCGGAGACCTCCGACGGCGGGGTCTACCTGAACTCGCGCCAGTGGCGCGGCTCGGGAGGTCGCAAGGCCTCGTGGTCGAACGACGGGGGCGAGACGTGGAGCCCGGCCATCGAGGACAAGTCCCTGCCGGAGCCGGTCTGCCAAGGCTCCGTGCTTTCCTTCAAGGACGGGGCCCGTTTTGTCACCCTCTTCCTCAACCCCGAGGGCGAGCCTGCCGGCAAGGGCCGCAAGCGCGGCGTGCTCCGGATGTCGCTCGACGACGGCAGGACCTGGACCAAGTCCCGCGTGATCGTCCCCGGCGCCTTCGCCTACAGCTCCATCGCCCGCCTGAAGGACGGGCGCATCGGGGTGCTGTACGAGCCCGCCGGCCACAGCGAGATCAAGTACCTGACGGTCGACCTCGCCTGGCTGGAGAAGGGGGAGTGAGCCGCCCGCGCCATGGGCGCGGCCCAAAGGCGGCACGGCTTCACAGATTCACGGCAGCGCGGCGGCGCCGCCGGGCAGGTCAAGGATGCCCAATAGGCCGAGGTTGCCTTGGGGGATGGGTATGAGAGGCCGCGCTTCCCATTATCCTCACCCTCGGTATCCTGGATGCACCTTGGTCCTTCCGCACCCATGGAGACCCAGGCACACACCCCCGCCCCATGCGCACCCTCCTCCTCGCCTTGCTCGCGGCCGCCACGCTCCGCGCACAGGTGACCTTCGACCCGATGATCGGGAGCGACATGGTCCTGCAGCGCGACCAGCCGATCGTGCTGCGCGGAACGGCCAAGCCCGGGGAGACCGTTCGCGTCCGCCTCGCCAACGACCAGGGAAGCGCAGCCGCGGGCGCGGATGGCAAATGGGAGGTCCGCCTGCGGGCGCGGCCGGCCTCGGCGGCGTCGCTCGACCTGGTGGCCACCGCATCCTCCGGCGAGGCGCGGGCGTCCAACATCGTCATCGGCGACATTTGGATCTGCGCCGGGCAATCCAACATGGAGTGGCCGCTCCGGCAGGACGCGAATGCGCCCGAGGCGGCGAGGATGCTCGGCAATCCCAATCGCCAGGTCCGCCTGCTGACCCACGCGTTCCCAGGACAATACGCCAAGAAGGCGCTGACGCCGGCGCAGCTGGCCGACATGGCCCCGGGCAAGTTCTTCAAGGGGCAATGGGGCGTCGACGGCCCCAAGGTGTCGCCGCCCTTCAGCGCGGTCGGCTGGTGGTTCGCCCAGAAGGTCCAGTCCGCCACCAAGGTACCCCAAGGCATGGTGGGCTGGGCGATCGGCGGCGCGCCCATCGAGACTTTCATCCGGACCGAGGCGCTCGCCGCGGAGCCGGCCTTGGCGGCGAAGCTCAAGGGCGACTGGGAGAGGAATCCCGCCATCGACTCCTGGGTCCGCCAGCGGGCGCGGGAGCATTTCGGCAAGGCGCAACAGCCCCGCGACGCGATGGGCATCGACCATTTCTACAAGCCCGGCTTTGCCTGGGCGGCGGGACCCGGCCGGGCCAACTGGATGCCGGTCAAGGGCGTGCTCTGGTACCAGGGGGAGAGCAACTCGCTGAACGAGGCCTCGGCCAAGGAGTACCCGGCGATGCTGCGCCTCATGGTGGCGGATTGGCGGAAGCAGTGGGGCCTGCCCGACATGCCCTTCCTCTGGGTCCAGCTCGCCTCCATCGACACCAAGGGCTACAAGTCGCAGCAGTGGCCGCTCTTCCGCGACAACCAGCGCCGGCTGCTCGCGGAGATCCCGGACTCGGGCATGGCGGTCTCGTCCGACGTCGGCGCGCAGAACGACGTGCATCCCCGGGACAAGAGGACCGTCGGCGAGCGGCTCGCCCGATGGGCCCTGCACCACGTCTACGGCCAGAGGCAGGTGGTGCCGAGCGGCCCTCTGCCCACGGAGGCCAAGGCGGCGGGCGGCGCGGTCACCGTGCGATTCGCCCATGGGCGCGGGCTGCGCACGGCGGACGGCAAGCCCGTGAGGGAGGTGGAGGTCGCCGGCGCCGACGGGGTGTTCGCCGCCGCGGAGGCCCAGGTGCGGGGCGAGACCTTGGTGATCAAGGCACCCGGCGCGCCCGCCAAGGTGCGTTATGGCTGGGTGCCGTGGTCGCAGGGCAACCTCG